>ERZ761602.5089-NODE-5089-length-15923-cov-6.245526_pt1 | contig 15923 bp, 11 predicted proteins | sample MGYA00512165_ERZ761602 | MGnify/ENA primary metagenome ERZ761602 (study PRJEB28899, sample SAMN02445085) | bioreactor sludge metagenome | biome: EBPR sludge; isolation source: Thorneside wastewater treatment plant | place: Australia: Brisbane, Thorneside...
GACCTATGCAACCGAAGCCTGCACCCCACGCCCCCAGGACCTCGCCACCTACAGCGTCGTGCAGGCCAGGCAATGCGCCTACACCGGCTTCTGGAACTACAGCTGGTCGGACGCCGGTAGCACATGTACGGCCAAGCCCGAGGATCCGACCAGCTACTCCGTCGTAACCGCCCAGGAATGCCGTTACACCGGCTATTCGGACTGGGTGGACACGGCATCGCCGCCGTGTGTCGTACAGGCGCCGTCGACGAGTTCGCCTTACACGGTCCTCACCGCCACATCCGAGTGCAGGCAGACGTGGACCGACTGGGCAGACACGAACCAGGCCTGCGTTGCCGCCGCGGGAACAACCGAATGCCGATACGCCCCGCCGACTGCAGCGGTCGATGACGCCACGTGTCCCGGTTCGGCGATCGCCAAATCGACGGGGCCGACCTTTTCGGTTACGCAGGCCAAGACCTGCTCGTACGCATGGACGACACCCATCGTGGCAAGCGGCGCATGCATACCAAACGCGAACACCATTTGCGGCACGGACTGGACTGACTGGTCGAACACCGATTCGTGCACGGTGCAAGCCGACGTTAGAGAATGTCGCTACCATGACAGAGTCGACAACCCAGTCGATAGCTGCACGAGTGCGGTCGCATCAGCCAGTTCCCCTTACACGGTGCCAATCGCCCGCACTTGTTTCTATCAGGCCGTAAATGCTGTCCGCGACATCACCACCTGCACCAACGTCGCACCGTCTGGATCGTCGCCCTACACCGTGGCTTTTGCGTCTGAGTGCAGCTATCTCTTTGAACACGGTGAACAGGGCAATCCGACGTGGAGCGACTGGACAACTGCCAACGAAGGCTGCACCGTCGCTGGCAGGAACGGCAATGACTATGTCGGCCCCGCCCGTGAATGCCGATACGCCGCCGAAACACAACCCGCCGACGACCCTGGCTGTCCCGACTCGGCAGCGGCCCCGTCTACCGGTCCGAACTACACGGTGCCTGTCGCCAAGATCTGCTCAACCAGATGGGGAGCATGGCAAGACGCGACGAGTTGTACCGACGACGGAAGCACCCGGAGATGCAGCTATGTCGAAGGGGAGTGGGTGAACGCCGCGGAATGCACCCCGGTGGAACGGCAGAATGGCCCTGCTTACTCGACTAACGGAAGGGAATGCCGAACGATCGTCGGACAGGACTGGCACGACGTGGAGAGTTGTACGCCAGGCACCAGCAACGGTGAAACCATCAGCTGTACGGCGGTGGTCCCGCCAGTCACCAGTCAATATGTAGCGGGCTGCCCACCTGACAGCAGCGCAACCTGTACGCCGCCGGTCGATGAGCCTGCATCGGATGCCAACGGCGGCGTGGCCACGACCTACGAAACGACTCGAACTGTTCCAGCGCGTGTGGAAAGCTGCACGCCAAGAGAGCCGCAGAACTGTCCGGCAGAAGTGTCGCAGCGTGAACGCTGCCAAAGGGTCGAGTGCAGTGCGCGCTCAGTCGGCGCAACGCCGAACACGCTGGCCGATGTCGCCCAGTACTATTACATGACCGACCTGCGGACGTCGACCCTGGGGAACTGCTATGCCAACGGGGACACGACGCGCAACGTCTGCCAAGGCCCGGAGGGCAGCGGAAGCGATGCCGAGGTGCAGCGCATGCACACCTACACGCTGGGCCTTGGCGCCTCCGGTCTGATGCAGTACGACAGCCGCTACCAGGAAGCCCGCCAGGGTGATGGGAGCGATTTTGCCAGCATCAAATGGACGACCATGGCCGCCCCGGCCATCGGGATTTGCTCGTGGCAGACGGCTGGCGAGTGTAACTGGCCGGAACCGGCACCGATGTCGCAGGCAAACATCGACGACCTCTGGCACGCGGCGGTCAATGGCCGCGGCACCTACTTCAGCGCAGGCGACCCGACCGGTCTGGCGAATGCGATCGGCGCCGCCTTGGCCGACATTGGTTCAGCGCGCGGTTCGCTCGCCGCGGTTACCCTGACTTCGCCAAATCTGGTCGCGGGGGACGGAAATGCCGTTTTCCAATCGTCTTTCGAAGTCGGCGTCTGGGCGGGCGATGTGATCAGGAGAAGTGTCAACGGAGCTAGCGGCGCGATTTCGAGCAACATCGAGTGGTCGGCCGAGGAGCGTTTGCGCCGCAAACTGACCAACGAGGGCGCTGCGGCGGCGGACCACCGGCGGCGGACGATCTATACCTTCAACCCCGGCGGCGAAAGCGCGACCGGTGCTGGCGACCAACTCAAGCTCTTCCTCTGGGGCAACCTTTCCACTAGCGAAAAGGCTTATCTGCAGTCACCATGGACCGGTGCCGAGCCTCCGTCGCAAACGGTGTGCACCAGCGACAGCGATGCGGTCTGCCTTGACCCAAGCGTGCGGGCAAACGCCGGCGGCGAAACACTGGTCAACTTCCTGCGCGGCGATGCGACGAACGAAGGCACCGTCGACAACCGGACCGCGCTTTACCGCAAGCGAACGACAAGCGGCAGCGATGTGCATCGGCCGCTCGGCGACATCGCTGGTTCTGAGCCGGTTTATGTTCAAGCGCCACCGTGGATCTACGTCGACCAGCAGTACGAAGAGTTTCGCGAAAGCCAGAGCAACCGCAAGGCAATGATCTACGTCGGCGCGAATGATGGCATGCTGCATGCGTTCTATGCGGCCGACGCGGGCGCGGGAATCGTTGGCGGCGACGAAGCCTGGGCCTACGTCCCGCGACTCGTGTTCCCCAGACTGGCACGCCTGGCCGACAAGCGGTACCCGACGAGCCACCAATATACTGTCGATGGCACCCCGGTGATGGGCGATATCTGCGCCGACACGCCAGCCAACTGCCGGGCAGCCACTACTCCCGCCTTGTGGAAAACGATTCTGGTCGGCGGCCTGAACCACGGTGGGCGCGGCTACTACGCGCTTGACATCACCGACCCGGAGCACCCGAAGGCACTGTGGGAGTTCACCCACGACAATCTCGGATACAGCTTCGGCAATCCGGTGATCACCAAACTGCGCGACGGTACCTGGGTTGTTCTCTTCGCCTCGGGTTACAACAACCTCACACCCGGTGACGGCCAAGGACGACTGTTCATCGTCAACGCCAACACCGGTGCACTCGTCGCCTCGATCAATGGCGGATCGATCAGCACGGGAGTGGGTAGCGTCGACTCGCCAAGCGGCCTGGCGAAGATCTCCGCCTGGGCCAACTTTCCTGATCACAATAACACCGCCGAGCGAGTCTACGGGGGAGACCTGGAAGGAAATCTGTGGCGCTTCGACATCAACGGAGAAATCCCGCAGACCGCTGACCCACCTGTGTACGACGCGCAGCGCCTGGCTAGCTTGAGCGATGCCACGGGTAGTCCGCAACCGATTACCACCAGGCCGGAACTCGGCCGCATCGCTAATCATCCTGTCGTCTTCGTCGGCACTGGAAAGCTGCTTGGCGGCAACGACTTCCAGCCGATCCGCGCGTCGTCGCCGCGCTTCCAACCACAGTCGTTCTATGCCATCAAGGACAGGCTTACCGACACCGATTTCGGCAACCCACGCACGACGACGGTTGAGCAGCCCACGGGCACCGGTACAACGACGACCCAGGTAAGCAATTTCACGCCCTGGGTTCTCGCCACCGGCACCTGTCAGACCGGAAACCGGCTCTGCCGGGCAGGTGACCCCATTGTCCAGGTGGCTGCTCTGCCGCGCCTGACCGGCGAAACCGACGAGGCCTACGCCTTACGCCAGCAGCAGACGCGGCAGGCAACACTGCGCCAAGCTTTTGGCGCCTACAACGACGGCTGGTACCTCGACTTTCCCGCAGATGGCGAGCAAGCCAACACGGATCCTGTCCTGGCCAGCGGAATACTGGTTTTCAACACGAATCGTCCTCTGGAAGGCGGTGGATGCGTACCGGTTGCCGTCAGCTACCAATATTCACTCGACTACCGTACGGGCGGCGCGCTTGAAACGACAATGGGCATGGTCGCCCGAAAACTGGGCGATGCGCTGGCCAGCGGCGTGCGTCTGGTGAGGTCCGCGGATGGTCGCCTGATCGGCGACAGCGGCCTTGATATTCCCGCCGTCCGGACCGATCCGCAACCTGAGGGAGCGCCACCGCCGGTACCCCGTCGCGTCTCGTGGCGCGAACTGGCCAACGAGTAGTGAACTGCGCGGGCCGCGCACGCTCAAAGCGACCGCTGCCTGGCCGGGAAAGCCCCCAGCCAGGCAGCGCAAGGTGGTGTGGCGGGCTTACCCACACCCCGAAAATCAAGCCCCCTGTCGCCTGACAGCGACTCCTGGTCGCCGCTGCCCGATCAGACCTCGACCGCTCGCGCCGGCCCCGGAACGGTCAGCCGTTGGCGTACCGGCGCCCCGTCGACGAACAGCCAAAGACTTCCGGGCGGCATCGTTGTCCAGCATTCGTTGTCGGTGAGCGGCAGCGTCGCAATCACCGCAACGCGGTCGTCGGGGGTCGTCACCGCGCTGAAATCGATGCTCAGATCCTGATCGCTCAGGTGCGCCACAGCGAATGGCGCTTGGCGAACGATGTGGCTGAGCTGGGTCGAACAGTGCGCGAACAGGCAATCGCCGTTCGACAGCAGGTAATTGAACGAACCGCGAGCGCCAAGCTCGAGCGTAAACTCGTGCACCGCCGAAAAGAGCGTCGCCTGATCGGGTGGCCGACAGCCAAAACGCTCGCGCAAGCACTGCAGCAGCCAACAGAAGGCGAGTTCGCTGTCGGTCTGGCCAACCGGCGTAAAGCTGCCGTCAAGCGCGGGAGAGAACTCGGGCAGGTTGCCGTTGTGGGCAAAAATCCAGTAACGCCCCCACAGCTCGCGCATGAAGGGGTGCGTGTTTTCAAGTGCGACGACGCCCTGCGTCGCCTTGCGGATGTGCGCGACGACGTTCTTCGAGTGGATTGGATAACTGCGCACCAGTTCGGCTACCGGCGACGCGCAGGAAGGCTGTGGATCGAGGAATACGCGGCAACCGCGCTCTTCGAAAAAGGCAATTCCCCAACCGTCGCCATGCACGTCGGTAGCGCCGCCACGCACCTGGAAACCGGCAAAAGAGAAGCAGATGTCGGTCGGCACGTTGCAGTTCATGCCGAGCAACTGGCACATGGTAGCGCCCTCTCGCTGCCCTACTCGCGCGCGCGCCGCTGTGGCGCCCGCTTGCCGATGCGCACCGTCGTTTCGACGACGTTCTTCTGGCGGCGCAAGGTAAAGGCTACCGTTTCCCCCGGCTTCTGACCGGCAATCAGGTCAAGCATTCCCTGCGGGTCGCGGACCACCCTGCCCGCGACCGTGAGCAGAATGTCGCCCGGCTTGATCCCGCCGGCATCCGCCGGACTGCCTCGCAGGACACCGGCGATCAGTGCCCCATTCGTATCCGGCAGACCAAAGGATTCTGCCAGGTCGAGGGTAATCTCCTGCGCCTCGACGCCAATCCAGCCACGTGTCACGCTGCCGGTCTGGATGATCTGCTGCATGACGTCCTGGGCAATCGAAATCGGGATGGCAAAACCAATGCCGAGCGAACCGCCCGAACGCGAATAGATCGCGGTATTGATGCCGATCAGCCTGCCCTCGCTGTCGACCAGCGCACCGCCCGAGTTTCCGGGATTGATCGCCGCATCGGTCTGGATGAAATTCTCGAAGGTATTGATTCCCAGATGCGAACGCCCGAGCGCTGAAATGATCCCCATGGTCACGGTCTGTCCAACGCCGAAGGGATTGCCGATCGCCAGCGCAACATCGCCGACGCCGATGTCGTCCATCTTGCCCAAGGAGATTGCCGGCAGGACGAGTTCCTTGCCGTTACGTTCGGTAATCTGCAGCACCGCCAGATCGGATTCAGGATCGCTGCCGACCAGACGAGCATCGAGGTTGCGCCCATCGCTCAGGGCAATTTCGATCTGATCAGCCGCCTCGACGACATGCAGGTTGGTCAGCACGTAACCGCTTGCGCTGACGATGACGCCCGAGCCCAGGCCGGAGGTGCGCGGGCTTTCGCCACCGCCACCGCCTTCACCGAAGAAATGGCGGAAAATCGGGTCGTCGAGAAAAGGATGGCGACGCTCCTTGATCTTCTGCGCGGTGAAGATGTGGACCACCGACGGCAGCGCCTTCTGCGCCGCCTGCCGGTACGAGGTGGCGGCAAGCGCCGGCTCGACGCGCGTCGGCGCGGGTAGCTGAACAGGCTCGGGACGGCTATCGCTCGTCTCTTTTCCCAGCCACTCGGGCTTGAGCGTCGTGATGACGAAAAGAATGGCTAAACCAATCGTCACCGTTTGTGCAAAAATCAGCCAGAGCCTGCGCATGGGCAAATGGGGAGCCGAAAAATGAAGCGCGACGAACTGACACGCTATCTGGATGGCCTGCTGGACGCAGGACGCTGGCGCGATTATTGCCCAAACGGCCTGCAAGTGGAAGGACGGGCCGAAATCGAGCGCGTCGTCGCCGGGGTCAGCGCGAGTGCCGCGCTCATCGAGGCGGCCATCGAGCGAAATGCCGATGCCATCCTGGTTCATCACGGGTGGTTCTGGCGTGGCGAAGACGCGCGCATCGTCGGCATCCGGCGCAAGCGGCTGCACTTGCTTCTGGCGCACGAGATCAACCTGATTGCTTACCACTTGCCGCTCGACAGCCACGCCGAACTGGGCAACAACGCGCAGCTCGCCGGCCAGCTCGACTGGCTGGTTGATAGCCGCTTCGGCGAGCAGGACATCGGCTGGTCCGGCCATCTCGCCGTCCCGACGACGCTCGGCGAGCTGGCCAAGCACGTTAGCAGCCGCCTGCAGCGGGCACCGCTGGTCATCGGCGAGGCGAGTCGCACGATCAGCCGAGTCGCCTGGTGCTCGGGCGCCGCGCAGAATCTCTTCGAGCAGGCGATTGGCCTCGGCGTCGACGCCTATCTGAGCGGTGAGATCTCGGAGCAGACCGTGCACCTGGCGCGTGAATCGGGCACCGCCTTCATCGCCGCCGGGCACCATGCCAGCGAACGCTACGGCGTCCGCGCGCTGGCCGAACACCTGGCCGAACACTGCGGCCTGCACTGCGAGTTCGTCGATCTTGACAATCCCGTCTGAACCCTTTCCCGAACAGGAGAACGCATGTCCTACGCTTTCCCCCCGCCAGCGCTGCCGGCCGTCCCGATCGCCGGCAGCGACGCGCTGTTTCCGGTCCGCCGCGTCTATTGCGTCGGCCGCAACTATGCCGACCATGCCGCCGAAATGGGCGCCGACATGCGCGAACCACCGTTCTTCTTCAGCAAACCGGCGGATGCGATCGTCCCCGGCGGCGGCAAAGTACACTATCCGCCGGCCACCCGCGATCTCCAGCACGAAGTCGAACTGGTCGTGGCCCTGGCCGGTGGCGGTTCCGACATCGCGCCGGCACGCGCGCTCGAACTCGTCCATGGCTACGCGGTGGGCATCGACCTCACCCGCCGCGACTTGCAGAAGCGGGCGAAGGACAAGGGCCACCCGTGGGACATGAGCAAGGGCTTCGACGAAAGCGCGCCGCTCGGCGCCATTCAGCCGGCAACGCGGGTCGGTCACCCGGCGAGCGGTGCGATCTGGCTGGCGGTCAATGGTCAGGTCCGCCAACAGGGCGATCTGGCACAGATGTCGTGGAAGATCGCTGAAATCATCGCCAATCTGTCGACCTATGTCAGGCTCGCCGCCGGCGACCTGATCTTCACCGGGACACCGGCCGGCGTGTCGACCGTGCTGCGCGGCGACGTGCTCACCGCTGGCGTCACGGGAATCGGCGAACTCGCCGTCGAACTGGTTGGCGCCGACGAGTAGGATCGGGCACGCGGCAAGCCGGACGGCGGCAAGGAATTGCCCCATCCCGCATGGCAGGCCGCGCTTGCCTGACGAGATAGCGCTTGAGCCGCGCCGGCGGCCTGTGTACAATGGCGACCCATGGCAACGCGCCCGTAGCTCAGCTGGATAGAGTACTTGGCTACGAACCAAGGGGTCGGGCGTTCGAATCGCTCCGGGCGTGCCATAAGAACATGGGTTAGCGCAAGCTAGCCCATTGTTTTTGCGTGAAGACCTTCGCTAGGAGAGGCGATGAGCACGGCAGCGTCAGTAAGCACCCGGCGGCCAGCGGCAGCCAGCCGCCTTCTCATGTCGGGCAACGAGGCGGTCGCACGTGCCGTCTGGGAAGCGGGTGCGCGCGTCGCTGCGGCGTATCCGGGAACGCCATCGACCGAAATCCTGGAAGCCCTGGCCACCTACCCCGACATCTACAGCGAGTGGTCGGTCAACGAAAAAGTCTCGCTGGAAGTCGCGCTCGGCGCCGCCATGGCCGGCTCGCGCAGCTTCTGCGCGATGAAGCATGTCGGCATGAATGTCGCTTCGGACGCGCTGATGACGATGACCCTGACCGGCGTCGTCGGCGGCCTGGTGATCGCGATTGCCGACGATGTCGGCCTGTCGTCGTCACAGAACGAGCAGGATTCGCGTTTCTGGGGCCGCTTCGCGCACGTGCCGCTGCTTGAACCGGCGGATTCGCAGGAAGCGCACGCGTTCACGCTGGCTGCCTTCGCCCTCTCCGAGCGTTTCGAGGTGCCGGTCATTCTCCGCCTGACGACGCGCATCTGCCACGTCAAGGGACTGGTGACGGTGGGTGAGCGCAGCGAGCCGGCGGTCGCCGGATTCCGCAAGGATGTCGGGCGCTGGGTGATGGTGCCGAGCGCGGCCGGCCGCCGCCTGCCGCTGATGTTTGAACGCGAGCGCAACTTGCGCAGCGCAGCCGAGACCTCCGAGCTGAACTGCGCGGAGATGGGCAGCGACCGGCGGGTCGGCTTCATCACCAGCGGGCCGGCGTACATGCACGTGCGCGAAAGCTTTCCAGCGGCCCCCGTGTTCAAGCTGGGCTTCTCGTATCCGCTGCCTTTCGCTCGCCTGCGCGCCTTTGCCGAACAGTGCGAACGAATCGTCGTCGTGGAGGAAGTCGAGCCGCTGATCGAAAGCGAGCTGAAGGCACAGGGAATCGCCGTCATCGGCAAGGACATCCTGCCGCTTTCGGGCGAATTGTCACCGCAGGTACTGAAACCGGCGATCGCCCGCCTGCTCGGCGAACCCGAGCCGCCGGCGGCGCCCACCCCCGCCTTGCCGGTTTTTCCGCGACCGCCGACGATGTGCGTCGCCTGCCCGCATCTCGGCGTGTACTACACCCTCTCGCAGCTGCGCAATGTCACCATCTCGGGCGACATCGGCTGCTACACGCTCGGCTTCGGCCAGCCATGGAACGCGCTCGACGCGTGCATCTCGATGGGCGCCTCGATGGGCATGGCGCTCGGCCTCGACAAGGGACGTAGCGACGCCGAAAAGGGCCAGAAGATCGTCGCCGTCATCGGTGACTCGACTTTCCTGCATATGGGAATGCAGGGTTTGCTCGACATCGTCTACAACCGCGGCAACGTCACCGTCCTGCTCCTCGACAACCGCGCGGTCGGCATGACCGGCGGCCAGGACAACCCAGGCAGCGGGCGCGACATCCACGGCGAGGACGCGCCGCGAGTCGATTTCGTTCGCCTGGTCAAGGCTCTCGGCGTACGCGACGAGCGCGTCCACCTGGTCAATGCCTACGAGCTGCCGGTGTTGCTGCGCACGCTGCGCGAAGAAACCAAGATCCCCGAGCCGTCGGTGATCATCACCAGTCAGCCCTGCGTGCTGATCAAGGACTACCACGCGCTGAAGCCTTATACGGTGATCGAAGACAAGTGCACCGGCTGCGGCAACTGCGTTGATGTCGGCTGCCCGGCGATCCACGTCACGCGCCGCGACCGGGTCAGGAAGGCGAGCGGGCGCGAGGTCGACCTCGCTTTCGTGCGCATCGAGAGCGCCGCGTGCACTGGTTGCGGGCTCTGCCTGAAGCCCTGTGCACCGGACGCAATCGTGCATGTCGACACGCTGGCGATGCCGATCAAGATCGTCAGGACAAGCTGAAACCCGGCACGCTGCGGTAACGCTCGGCGCGCCTGCCCTTGTGGGAAGAGAGTGTAATCCGATGTCTGAAGAAGGCCACTTCGCGACCACCAACATCCTCGTCGTCGGAACCGGTGGTCAGGGCGTGATGACCGCGACCGAAATCCTCGCCGAAGCGGCAATCGCGCTCGGCCACGACGTCAAGAAGACCGAAGTTGCCGGCATGGCGCAGCGCGGCGGGGTCGTCTCCTCGCACCTGCGCTTTGGCCGCAAGGTGCTCTCGCCACAGGTCACGCCGGGGTCAGCCGATGTCGTCCTCGGTTTTGAAGCAGCCGAGGCGATGCGCTGGCGCCACATGCTGCGCCCGGGCGGGCTGGTGCTGATGAATTCCGGCCGTCTTGTTCCACCGATCGTCGAACTCGGGCTCTACGAGTATCCGGCCGACCCGGTCGGCGAAATCCGCGCCGCCGGCACGCACGTCGTTTCCTTCGACGCCTCGGCCATCGCGCTCGAGCTGGGCGACATCCGGCTCGGCAACACGGTCATGCTGGGAGCCATTTCCGACCATCTGCCGTTTCCCGCCGAGGTCCTCGAGCGCTGCATTCTGCAACGCTTTGCGAGCAAGAAGCCGGCCCTCGTCGAACTCAACCGCAAGGCTTTCGCGGCCGGCCGGCAAGCGGCTGAAGAGGCCGAGAAAGCTGCCGCGCCGGCCTGATCGCCAGCCAGGAAATGCCCGCCAAAAGAATCTTCACCCTTGCTGCCGGCGCTGGCAGCCGGGGCCGATACGGCTTCCCGCTCTCTCCTCTCTTCCCTCTCTCGTCTCAGGAATAGCCCAGATGACCGCCCTCATCCTCGACGGAAACGCGCTGGCCCAGAAGCTGCGCGCCGACTTCAAGACACGCGCCGACGCGCTGACCGCGCGCGGCGCGCAGCCTGGCCTGGCGGTCATTCTGGTCGGCGAAGACGCCGCTTCGCAGGTTTATGTACGCAACAAGGTGAACGCCTGCGCGCAGGCCGGGCTGCGCTCGGAGAAAATCACCTACCCGGCGGATGTCGAGCCGCAACGCGTCCTGACGCGCATCGCCGAACTCAACGCCGACCCGACCATTCACGGCATCCTTGTCCAGCTCCCGCTGCCCAGGCACTTCGACAGCGACGCGGTGCTTGCCGCCATTTGTCCGGATAAGGACGTCGACGGTTTTCACGCCGAGAACGTCGGCGCACTGATGCAGGGCCACGCGCGCTTCATTCCCTGCACGCCCTACGGCGTGATGAAGTTCTTTGGCGAAGCGGGAATCGAGTTGAAGGGCAAGGAGGCCGTCGTTCTCGGGCGCTCGAACATCGTCGGCAAACCGATGGCGATGCTCCTGATGCAGGCGAACGCGACGGTCACCGTCTGCCATTCGCAGACGCGCGACCTCGCCTTCCATACGCGCCGCGCCGACATCGTGATCGCCGCGCTGGGCAAGGCGCGCTTTGTCACCGCCGACATGGTGAAGCCGGGCGCTGTCGTCATCGATGTCGGAATCAACCGTCTACCGGATGGAAAGCTTTGCGGCGACGTCGACTTTCCGGCGGTGAGTCAGATCGCTTCGGCGATCACCCCGGTACCCGGCGGAGTCGGTCCGATGACGATCACGATGCTCCTCGCCAACACGCTGGAAGCCGCCGAAAGAAAGGTTGGCCACGATGGCTGAAGGAACGCCCTTGGTCGGCGTCGTCATGGGCTCCGACTCCGACTGGCCGACCATGCAGGCGGCAGCCGTGCTGCTCAAGGAATTCGGCGTGCCTTTCGAGACGCGCGTCGTCTCGGCGCACCGCACGCCCGACCTGCTCTTTGCCTACGCCGCGAGTGCCGCGCCGCGCGGCCTGCGTGCGATCATCGCCGGCGCTGGCGGTGCCGCGCACTTGCCGGGAATGCTCGCCGCCAAGAGTATCGTTCCCGTGCTCGGCGTCCCGGTGCAGTCGAAAGCACTCGCCGGCCAGGATTCGCTGCTGTCGATCGTCCAGATGCCGAAAGGAATTCCGGTCGCCACTTTTGCCATCGGCGAAGCCGGTGCCGCCAATGCCGCACTCTTCGCGGTCGCCATGCTGGCCAGCGGCGACGCCGAACTGGCGCAGCGGCTGAGCGATTTTCGCCGCGCGCAGGCGGACAAGGTGATGGCGATGAAACTGCCCGAAGTGTGAGGCTGCGCGTCAAGCCCTGTCGCCTGCGATGATTCTTCCCCCGGCCACACTCGGCATGCTCGGCGGCGGCCAGCTCGGCCGCTTCTTCGTCGGTGCCGCGCACGAAATGGGTTATCGCGTCTGGGTCCTCGACCCTGACCCGCACAGCCCGGCCGGACTGCTGGCCGACCGCCATCTGGTCGCTGCCTACGATGACTATGCCGCGCTCGACCAGTTGGCCGAAACCTGCGCAGCAGTCACTACCGAGTTTGAGAACGTCCCCGCCGGAACCCTGGACTACCTGGCCAAGTTCGTCGTCGTCCGCCCTTCGGCGGCGGCGGTCGCCGTCTGCCAGAACCGCATCGCCGAAAAAAGCTTTCTGCGCGAGCATCAGCTACCGCACGGACCTTTCGCCGCCATCCACAGCGAGAACGACCTGCGCACCGCAGATCCCGGGCTTTTCCCGGCCATTCTCAAGGTCTCCCGCTTCGGTTACGATGGCAAGGGACAGGCCATCGTCGCCGACCGCGAGCAGGCGCTTGCCGCGTTTCAACACTTGCGCAGCGAAAGCTGCGTGCTCGAAAAGAAACTGCGCCTGGATGACGAGCTGTCGATCGTCCTGGTGCGCGACGAGAACGGGCTGGTGGCAAGCTTTCCGGCTGCCGGCAACCGCCACCGGCAAGGCATACTCGACGTTTCGCTGGCGCCCGCCGCAATCGCGCCGCAACTGAGCCACGACGCGGCCGCGATCGCCGCCACGATCGCCGAGCGCCTGGTTTACATCGGCACGCTGGCGGTCGAGTTCTTCGTCGTCGATGGCCGCCTGGTGGTCAACGAAATGGCGCCGCGACCGCACAACAGCGGTCATTACACGCTCGACGCCTGCCATTGCAGCCAATTTGAACAACAGGTGCGCGCCTTGTGCGGCCTGCCACTTGCCTCAACCCGCGCGCATTCGGCGGCGGCAATGGTCAATCTGCTCGGCGATCTCTGGTACGAAAGCACACCCGCCGGAACCCGCTATCGCGAACCCGACTGGGCCGCGCTGTATGCCTTTCCGACGCTCAAGCTGCACCTCTACGGCAAGCACCACGCGCGGCCCGGGCGCAAGATGGGGCACTTCACGCTGCTTGACGACGACCCGCAAAACGCCGGCCGGCTCGCCATGCAGGCGCGCGCGGCAATCGGTATCGGCGATGTCGATTGAGCCAGCCGCCCTGGCGCATGCGGTGAGCCTGCTGCAGACCGGCGAAATCGTCGCTTTTCCGACCGAGACGGTCTACGGCCTGGGCGCCGACGCCGCCCGCCCGGCGGCCGTCGGCAAGATCTTCGCGGCCAAAGGCCGGCCGGCCGATCACCCGCTGATCGTCCATCTGGCCAGCGCCGACGACCTCGAGCAATGGGCGATCGAGGTTCCCGAACTCGCCCACAAGCTTGCTGCAGCCTTCTGGCCGGGCCCGCTGACGCTGATCCTGAAACGCGCAGCGTGGGTGCCGCTCGCCGTCACCGGCGGCCAGCCGACGATCGGCCTGCGCGTGCCGGCGCATCCGCTGGCGCTCGCGCTGTTGCACGCCTTTGCCCGCGCCGGCGGCGGAGCCGGCGGAAAGTGCGGAATTGCCGCTCCTTCGGCCAATCGCTTCGGGCGGATCAGCCCGACCGAGGCGGCGCACGTGCGCGCCGAGCTGGGCGAACGCGTACCCTTGATCCTCGACGGCGGACCTTGCACGATCGGCATCGAATCGACCATTCTCGACCTCTCGCGCCTGGCGTCGGTCGGCGCGCGCGTGCTGCGTCCCGGGCACATCACGCCGGATCAGATCGCCGCGGTAAGCGGTGCGCTGCCCGACGTGGTGCCCGGCAGCGCCGCGCCGCCGCGGGTTTCCGGATCGCTCGCCGCACACTACGCGCCGCACACGCCGCTGCGTCTGGTGTCGACGCCGCAAGTACAGCAGGCGATCGACGAAGCACGCGCCAGCGGCCGGCGCTGCGCCGTCCTTTGCCACAGCCACCTGCCCGACACCGCAGCAGCAAGCATCAGCCAGCGCCTGTCCGACCAGCCCGCCGAGTACGCCGAAGGACTTTATTCGGCGCTGCGTCGTCTCGACAATCTGGCGGCCGATCTGATCATCGTCGAGGCGCCGCCGGCAGCGCCAGCGTGGGCGGCGATAGCCGATCGCCTGCAGCGCGCAGCGCGCGGCGCCGGCCGACAGGGCGAGTAGGCGCGCCCGCCGACGGCACGGCAAGTTTAGTTGCCGGCGACCGGGAACTCGTGGATACTCCCCTGTGCCATGAGACCCATCCACCGGGAGAAAGACACGCATGAACGAAAACGAGCAGCAAGCCATTCTCACCTTGAGCCTGATGGCGGCTTTTGCCGACGGCGCCAAGGATGAAGCAGAACGTGCCGAAATCAAGCGCATCGCCGACGCGCTGGCGGGCGAGGGAACGATCAACCTGGCAGCGCTTTATCAGGACGTGCTGCTCAAGCGCGTTTCGCTGGCCTCGGCGGCGAGCGTGCTGAGCACGCCTGAAACGCGCCAGCTTGCCTTTGAGATGGCCGTCTGCGTCTGTAACGCCGACGGTGTTCAGTCGGCGCCGGAGCAAGCCTACCTGGCCGAGTTGCGCCAGGCGCTGGGGCTCGACGCCGAGATGTCGACCGCCTACGCCCGCCAGGCCGAGACGATCGCTGGCGCTCCGCTGGCTCCTGCCGGTGCCGCCGGCGCGTCGGCCAGTGCAGCGGCGGCGGCCGGCGAGCAGCCGGTCATGCACGCGGCGACGCTGAGCCCGGGCGAGATCGACAAGCTGATCCTCGACGCGGCGATTCTCAACGGCGCGCTTGAACTGCTGCCCGAATCGCTGTCCACGATGGCGATCATCCCGCTGCAGATGAAGCTGGTCTACCGCCTTGGCCAGGCGCACGGCTTCGAGCTGGACCGCGGGCATGTCAAGGACTTTCTGGCGACGCTCGGCGTCGGTCTGACCTCGCAGTATCTCGAACAGGCCGGCCGCAAACTGCTCGGCGGCCTGCTCGGCAAGCTCGGCGGCGGACTGCTTGGCGGACTGGGCAAACAGGCCGTCAGTTCGGGAATGAGCTTCGCCAGCACCTATGCGCTGGGCCATGTCGCACGACGCTACTACGCCGGCGGGCGCAGTCTGACGACGCAGATGCTGCGCCAGTCGTTCGACGACATGCTCGGTGAGGCGCGCGGACTGCAGGCGCGCTATCTGCCCGAAATGCAGACGCGAGCGCGTTCGCTCGATGCAGCGCAGATCGTCCAGTTGGTCAGGCAGAACTGACAGCCGGATGCTGGTTTTCGACAATCGCTTCCTGCGCGAACTGCCCGGCGACGCCGACCGGCGCAACGAGCCGCGCCAGGTGCATGGCGCGTGCTGGTCGCCGGTCGACCCAACGCCGGTCGCCGCACCGCGCCTGATCGCACATTCGCGCGAGGTGGCCGCTGCCCTCGACCTCAACGACGACCTGCTCAGCCGGCCGGAGCTGGTCGCCGCGCTCGCCGGCAACGCGTTGCTGCCGGGCATGGCGACGTACGCCAGTTGTTATGGCGGCCACCAGTTCGGCCACTGGGTCGGCCAGCTCGGCGACGGACGCGCGATTCTCCTGGGCGAAGCGATCAATCGACGCGGCGAGCGCTTCGAACTGCAACTGAAGGGCGCCGGACCAACACCCTACTCGCGCCGCGCCGATGGGCGCGCCGTCCTGCGTTCGTCGATCCGCGAATTCCTGTGCAGCGAGGCGATGCACCATCTCGGAATACCGACGACGCGCGCGCTCAGCCT
>ERZ761602.5090-NODE-5090-length-15922-cov-7.466566_pt1 | contig 15922 bp, 19 predicted proteins | sample MGYA00512165_ERZ761602 | MGnify/ENA primary metagenome ERZ761602 (study PRJEB28899, sample SAMN02445085) | bioreactor sludge metagenome | biome: EBPR sludge; isolation source: Thorneside wastewater treatment plant | place: Australia: Brisbane, Thorneside...
AGTAACCATTTAGAGCCCCTGGTGGTTTCCGCCCTGCATCGATGGGTTTCGCTACGCTCAACCCATCCTACAACCTCCCGCCGGCGGGCGAGGGGTTTTCAACCTTAATCCGCCCGTCGTCCCCGGCGGCGCTTGAGATGGACGAGCAGCAGGGAGACGGCGGCGGGAGTCATGCCCGGAATGCGGCCCGCCTGGCCCAGCGTGTGGGGACGATGCCGGATCAGCTTTTCTCGGACTTCCCGCGACAGGCCCCGCACCTCGGCGTAATCCAGCTCCGGTGGCAACGCCAGTTGTTCGTGGCGATGCTGGCGTTCGATTTCCTCGCGCTGGCGTTCGATGTAGCCGGCGTACTTGGCCTGAATCTCGACCTGCTCAGCCACTCGCGGATCAGCCGCGCCCGGACCGACGCCGGGCAAACTCATCAATCCGTCATAGCTCACTTCCGGCCGGCGCAACAATTCAGCCGCCCGGCTTTCCCGCGCCAACGGGCCTTGCAGCACCCGCTGTAAATCGGCGTCGCTCGCCTGACCCGGACGCACCCAGGTCTCGCGCAGCCGCTGGCTTTCCCGCTTGATGGCCTCGCGCTTGGTCTCGAACGCCGCCCAGCGGTCATCGTCCACCAGCCCCAGCCGGCGACCGATCTCGGTCAGCCGCAGGTCGGCGTTGTCCTCGCGCAGCAACAGGCGGTGCTCGGCCCGGCTGGTGAACATCCGGTAGGGCTCGCTGGTTCCCCGAGTGATCAGGTCGTCGACCAGCACGCCGAGATAGGCTTCGTCGCGGTTCGGCCACCACGGCTCCTCGCCCCGAACGAACCGCCCGGCGTTGAGACCGGCCAGCAGACCTTGCGCCGCCGCTTCCTCGTAACCGGTGGTGCCGTTGATCTGGCCGGCGAAGAACAAGCCCCGGATCGGCCGGGTTTGCAGCGAGTAGTCCAGATCGCGCGGATCGAAGAAATCATATTCGATGGCGTAGCCGGGCCGGGTGATGTGCGCGTTTTCCAAGCCTGGAATCGAGCGCACCAGCGCGTATTGCACGTCGAACGGCAGGCTGGTGGAAATGCCGTTGGGGTAGAACTCGTGCGTCTCCAACCCTTCCGGCTCCAGAAAAATCTGGTGTGAGTTCTTGTCGGCGAAACGGTGAATCTTGTCCTCGATGGAAGGACAGTAGCGCGGCCCGACGCCCTGAATGACTCCGGCGAACAGCGGCGAACGGTCCAGGCCGCCGCGAATGAGATCGTGGGTCCGTTCGTTGGTGTGGGTGATCCAGCACGCAATCTGTCGGGGATGTTCCGCCGTCGAACCCAGATAGGAAAACACCGGACACGGTTCGTCGCCGGGTTGTTCGGTCAACTGGGCGAAGTCGATGCTTCGCCCGTCCAGGCGCGGCGGCGTGCCGGTCTTCAGCCGCCCGACCCGCAGCGGCAACTCCCGCAACCGCGCCGCCAGGGCGTTGGCCGGGGGATCACCGGCCCGACCACCCTCATAGTTGACCATCCCGACGTGAATCCGCCCGGCCAGAAAGGTGCCAGCGGTCAGCACCACCGCACCGGCGGAGAAACGGACGCCGCTTTGCGTCACCACCCCGGTCACCCGGTCACCCTCGACCAGCAAATCGTCAGCGGCCTGTTGGAACACTTGCAGATTCGGCTGGTTTTCGATCAACGCGCGCATTGCCGCCTTGTACAGCGCCCGGTCGGCCTGACAGCGGGTAGCCCGCACCGCCGGTCCCTTGCGGTTGTTGAGAATGCGAAACTGAATGCCGGCCCGGTCGGCGGCCCGCGCCATGACCCCACCGAGCGCGTCGATCTCCTTGACCAGATGACCCTTGCCGATGCCGCCGATGGCCGGGTTGCAACTCATCGCCCCCACGGTTTCGATGGTGTGGGTCAGCAACAGGGTGCGCAACCTCATGCGCGCGGCGGCCATGCAGGCTTCGGCGCCGGCGTGGCCGCCGCCGATCACGATCACATCGAACGGTTCGGGATAGCGCATGACGGGAATTCAAGGTTGGAAGGGGTCGAATTAATAGTGGTACCGACAGGCCAAAACGCGAATCTTTTCAGGCATGACCTGATAGACCAGCCGATGCTCTCGATCGATGCGTCGTGACCAGCAACCCGCCAATTCATGCCTCAACGATTCCGGCTTGCCAGGCCCATGAAAAGGATCGCGTTGCACGCTCTTGATCAGTTTGACAATTTTCAGTGCCTTATCCCGATCCTGGCCGATCCACCAAGCCAGATCGTCGAAAGCCGCCGCGTCAAATTCCAAGCTTTTCACACGCTTCCTCAAAGGCCATGCCATCCTGGCGATTTTTCGCTTCCAACAGGCGACGCCGCATGGCCTCGCTGTTAAGCAGGTAGGCGGTTTCCCTCTCTGATTCGATCTCCCGCCATAAACCAATGGGTACGATCACACTGATCGTATTGCCATCCTCATCAGACACATACTGAATAGGAATCACATTCATGACCTTGATCTCCCATTCCCAGGCGGGGCATCGAAAATCCTATGGACAGACGCGGGTTATTCAAACTCTGGTTCGCTAATCTGGCAGCGGCAGTTGCACCGCGTAGTTGGACACCGGCAAGGCCACGGTGATCACGCCCTGCTTGACGAGAAACTGGGCAAAACGCTTGTAGCGGGCCTCGTCCAGCGCCGCCGGCCGGCGGGCCAGGCGCGGCAGGGTGTCGCGCCAGGCGCGGCGGTTCAATTCGTCGTCCAGATCCTTATGCTTGGCCACAAACGCCTTCCACGCCTCGTCGGGATGGTTGAGCAGGTACAGCGTCGCCTGTTCCAGGGCGATCACGAACCGCCCCAGTCGGGGATCGTTGAGCCGGTCGCGGTTCGCCGCCAGCACCAGTTCGTCGTAGGGCGGCACCCCCTCTTCCTCTGGATAGAACGCCTGTCCCGGCTTCTTGGCCAGATCGAGCTGATTCAGCTCGAAATTGCGAAAAGCGCCGATGACCGCATCCACCTGTTTCGACAGCAAGGACGGAGCGAGCGAGAAATTGACGTTCACCAAGATCACTTCTTCCGGCTTGAGACCGGCCCTGGCCAACATCGCCTTGAGCAACGCTTCCTCGAACCCGCCCACCGAATAGCCGATCTTGCGACCCTTGAGGTCGGCCAGGGTCTTCACCGGCCCACCTTTGAGCACGACCAGCGAATTCAACGGGGTCGCGACCAGGGTACCGACGCGCTTGATCGGTAGCCCGGCGTTGACGTGAATATGCAACTGGGGCTGGTAAGTGATCGCCAGATCCACCTTGCCGGCGGCGACCAGCTTGGGTGGATCGTTGGGATCGGCGGGCGTTTGCAGGTCGACCTCCAGATTCTGGGCGGCGAAAAAGCCCTTTTCCTGAGCCACGATCAGCGCGGCGTGATCGGGATTCACAAACCAGTCGAGCATGACGGTCAACTTCTTGTCGTTGACTGGCGAGTCGGCGGCCCAGGCGCCCGGCGTCAACCCGACCAAGCTCAGCAACAACAGGACAACGCGGAACAGGTTCGACATGATTATTCCATCCATTCGTTCAATCGGTTTCAACGGTTTCGGGATTGACGGGATGCCAAGGCAGCCAGCGTTTGAGTCCGGCATCCACGGCAAAGTACAGCCCGACCGCCAGCGCGGCCAGCACCAGCAGGGCGGCGAACAGCAAATCCACCTGCATCCGGCTGTTGGCATGCAGCATGAGATAGCCCAGCCCGGCGCTGGAGCCCACCCACTCGCCCAGCACCGCGCCGATGGGCGCGACGGCGGCGGCGACCCGCAACCCGGAACCCAGCGCCGGCAGCGCGGCGGGCAGCGCGATATGGCGCAACACCGCCCAACGCCGGGGCGCGGGCAGCATCACCCGCGCCAAGTCCAGCCAGCCGCGCGGCGTATGGCGCAGGCCGTCGTAAAAGTTCGCCGTCACCGGAAAATAGATGATCAGCATCGCCATCGCGATCTTGGAACCCAGCCCGTAGCCCAGCCACAGCACCAACAAGGGCGCGACGGCGAACACCGGGATGGCCTGGGAGGCGATCAGCACCGGCAGCAGCCAGCGCCGCGCCCGGCGCGAATAGCCCAGCGCCAGCGCGGTCGCGCCCCCCAGCAGCGTGCCCAGCGTCATTCCGAGCACGATCTCCAGCGCGGTGACGCCCGCGTGGCCGAGCAGCGAACCGGCATTCCGCCACAGGCTGGCCGCGACCGCCAGCGGATCGGGCAGGATGTACGGCGGCAACTCGCCCAGCGTCACCACCCCCTGCCAGGCCAGCAACAGACCCGCCAGCGTCAGCAGACCTCGCCCCAGCCCCTTCATGCCGCGCCCAACAGCCGCAGAATCGCGCGGTAGGCGGCCTGGACCGCCGGGTCGCCGGGATCGCGCGGCGGAACGCCGGGCAGATCGGGGAGCGGAGACAGGGTCGCCGGTCGCCCGTTCATCACCAGGACGTGATCGCCCAGTCGCAAGGCTTCCAGCGGATCGTGGGTGACCAGTAGCACGGTTCGCCCGGCCAGCAACTCGGCAGCCAACGCCTGCAACCGCAACCGGGTCAGCGCGTCCAGCCCGGAGAACGGCTCGTCCATCAGCACCACCGGCCGGTCTTCCATTAGGGTCCGCGCCAGCGCCGCTCGTTGCCGCATTCCGCCGGACAACGTATCCGGCCGCGCGCGCGTGCAATCGGTCAGACCGACCCGTGCCAACAAACGCAACGCCCGCTCGCGGTCCGGCCGTTCGCCGCGCAACCGGTTGCCCAGGGTGACGTTGTCCAGCACGTTCAGCCAGGGCAGCAGTAAATCCTGTTGCGCCATGTAGGCAACCCGTCCGGTCAGCGGCAACCCGTCGTCGCCGCGCAACTCGCCGCTGACGCCAATGGCGGTCAACCCCGCCAGCAGGCGGAGCAGACTGGTCTTACCGATGCCGCTGGGACCGAGCAGGCAGGTGAAGCAACCGCCGGTCAGTTCCAAATCCAGGTCGTCGAACAGGGTCAGACCGCCGTAAACCAGCCGCGCGGCGCGCAAACTGACCGCTAGGGGCGCAGGCGTCATGGCGCGGGGGAAAACGGTGAACGGTGGGGACATGACGAGAGCGGCGTGGCGGCAACGGGGCCGGCGTCCGACACGGCCCGGCGGGGTGGATGATTGTAATGATCGGCACGGGCTGCGCCTAGTTCAGCGCCAGTTAATAATATAAGGAAATAAATATATAGATACTAATTCCTTTTGGAATTATCCATTCATCGCTAAATTAGTGCTAGCGATTTCCGAATCCTTGCAAAAACGTCCCATCCAAACCGGCCAGCGTGACGGGGGAGAACCACCATGACTCAGGTGAACACACCAGCGGATGCTCATTTTCAGGGAACCGCCGCCCGGCCATGGTTCGATCTGGCGGAGATGAACCGCGAGATGGACAAGCTGAGCGCCGAGCAGCGGGTCGCGTGGGCGCTGGAAAATTTCCCCGGCCGCGTCGTGCTGACCTCCAGCTTTGGGGCGCAATCGGCCGTTTGCCTGCACCTGGTCACCGTCCAGCAACCCGATATCCCGGTGGTGCTGGTGGATACCGGCTATCTGTTTCCAGAGACCTATCAGTTCATCGACGAACTGGCCGAGCGGCTGGCCCTGAACCTCCACATCTATCGGGCCGAGCACAGTCCGGCTTGGCAGGAAGCCCGTTACGGCAAGCTTTGGGAACAGGGGCTGGAAGGCATCGAGCGCTACAACTGGCTCAACAAGGTCGAGCCGATGCAGCGGGCGCTGCGGGACCTGGGCGCTGCGGCCTGGATTTCCGGGCTGCGGCGGCAACAGGCGAAAAGCCGCCAGGACCTCGACGTATTGCTATGGCGCAATGGTCGCTGCAAGGTCCACCCGCTGATCGACTGGACCGACCGTGACGTGTTCCGCTATTTGACTCGTCACAACCTGCCCTATCACCCGCTGTGGGAACAGGGTTACGTTTCCATCGGCGACGTGCATACCACCCGCCGGCTGGCCGACGGCATGACCGAGGAAGACACCCGGTTCTTCGGCCTCAAGCGCGAGTGCGGCTTGCACGAACACGTTTGATCCAGCGGACCGACCACACCTTGACCGCCCCGGTTGAGGGCGTGGGTACGAATCATATTTCGAACCCTCGTCATGGTGGAAAAGGGTTCCATCATCGTGGATGTTATCCCGCGTCGCCTCGGCCCGTGGGGGTGGCCGAATGCCGTTGGAATCAGTGGCCGAATGTGGCTGGAATACGCAGGCGAGTCTCCCCCCGATCTCCGGCGCCGGGCCGAAACCCTGCTCCAGGCCCTGCTCCGGGCCGAGGGGATCGCGGCGCGGGCGGTCTACCGACCCGGCGAGGTGTGTCGGCTGTTGCGGATCAGCCCGACGACCTTGCGCCAATTCTGCGACCTGGCCGAGCATCCGGCCGTGAAACATCCCGATCCCCGCGCGCTGGAGTCCTTTCTGGCCGGCTGTCATCGCCGGATCAGTCACGCCGCGCTGGTGGAGTGGCTGGTCAGGAATCAGTCGTTTCAGCGGGAAACGGGTTGACATGGTGTGGCTGACCAATCGAAATCACCGCTGCGGCCAGAGCCACGTTGGCCGCGCGGGCTATGGTTATAAGTTGGCTGCAACTTATTGCTTTTTATGGTTTGTGGGCTGCTCCGTGCAGGGATTAGTGTTGCATGAATCTGCTATTGTTCTCATGCGTGTAGTGAGGGTTCGTTTCTCTGGCATTCAGCGAGGTGCGTAATCATAGGTGGTCGTGGCGCTGGTGGTGGTGGTGGTGACTCAAGCGGTGGCCGCAGATACAAGAATCTCGATGATTTTGGGCCCGGCTCGACCCGCCCGGTCTGGATTTCCCCGTTGAGGAAATACGTCCGGCGCTGGTCGATCTTGCCCAACAGCCAGCGCAGGCTTCGGCCTTTCATCTCGCCCGGGTGGATTGAACCGTCAACGGTTTGCTTGTCGCATCGTTCAAATACTCTGGGGGATACATCTGATTTTCTACCGAGAGCTATAATTTGCTCCATATACAACCGTAATTGCTTGGAATACGAAGTGTTACGCTGCTGTTTGCTACCACGTTGGCAAAGTGATCGGCTGGATTGCTACGGATTTGCTCGGCGTAGTCGCCATCCAGTGGAAAACGGAACGGCACAACATGCTCGTTATCAGTGAAATTCAAGGCGATCAAACTGAAACGATGGCCATGATGCCGGGAGAACAGTAACAATCCTTTGGACTGGTACATGCTCCAATCATTGTAAAAATAATGCTCACCTCTCCTGAATTCTAGATTCTGGCGGCGCAGATCCAGTAATTTTCTTACTAATGCGATGGTAGACTTGCCAATATCATCGTAGAAATAATCCCAGCGCACCGGACGCAGCAGCATCACTCTACCGATTCCACCTGGTGGAATCCAATAATTCTCACAAAATTCCTGGCCTTGCCACAGCATCGGAATCCCTTTCGCAGTGAGCAATCCAATCAGGTAGGGTTGAACTTTATACCAAAGCTTGCGATTGCCTTGCTGCAAGAGAGTCTCACCTTCCCACTGGATGCCAAAGGTACAAACAAAGCGCTCGTTATCGTGGTCCTCAAGATAATGAAAAGCACTTTTGATGATCGTGTCACTATTAATAGTGACAGCCGACGGATAACCAGCTAATCCCCACTTCAATCCCAGATCGGTGATGGCGCCCAAGTTGCCCCGTGCGACCTCCTTGGCGGCGTCCATGCTGGCGTTTTGCCAAGTACAGTTACTGTAGCTTTGGGCTAGAACTCCGGAAGGATCTTCGAGCTGTTCAGCACATTGGATCAGGGTTACTTGGTTATCATTGGCGAATCGTTGCCAGTGGCCGCTGCCGACATTCGCCTTCACTAACTGATAGGTGCTATATACCAGATTGGCATAGCCCTGCCCGGTGGGGCCATCCCAATAATTCGGGACGCAGTCATAGCGGAATCCATCTACATGGAACCGATCTAGCCATAAATAATTTACGGAGAAGAAGAAATCACAGGTGAATTGACGCGAGAAGTCTGTGCTCTCTCCGAAATAGTCCTTGGCAAATGCGCCCAAAAAAGGATTCTCTCGATATTGGAGGCGGCGGTATAAATCGCAGTAGGGGAAACTTTCGGCAGTATGGCCATAAATCGCATCAATGATCACAGCGATCCCACGCTGGTGGGCGGCATCGACCAGGCGCTGAAAATCACGACGGTTGCCATAGCGCTCGTCAACGCCGAAATAACCTATCGGCAGATAGCCCCAGTCTACCACCAATGCAACATTAGAGACGGGCATGATCTCTAGGCAATTGATTCCCAAGTCGGCTAAATAATCCAATCGATCAATGGCGCCGTCAATCCCATTGCCGAACTCTTCAAGGTGAAGTTCGTAAACAACCAGGTCATTCACGATAGGTGTTTTCCAAGTTAGTTCTTGGTTGCTCCAAGGATGCTCTTGAAAACCCATGGTAAATGCAGACAGTTTACCGGTTCCAAATTCGCGGGCGAACGGATCCACAACCCAATCGATTACTCCAACATTAGGATTATGTATTTCATAACGGTAAACATAAGTACCCGGCTGGCCCCATATTGACCCATGAGGACCCGGCGTGTGAGCGATGTCTACTTCACAAGACCAATAGTCGCCGTAAACCGGATCTACACTATGTTCTAACTCAAACACCAGTGGCGCTATTTTCTGTAGAAACTGATCATGTTCGTGGATAATTTTGACGAACACACGATTGTTATTCCCAGCGGAAACCCATGGAAAGAACACACCAAATTGAATCGTTCCGGTGGCGGTCTCACGTGCGCCTAATTTATCTAATGGCATACGATTCATATAATCACCCTCTCAAATGGTTGTCATACTTTACTCTTGCTTACGATGAGCTTGAGGGGCGTGGAAACAGGCGGCAAAGCCGGCTGTTGGAGCGTCCCTCTCGAAGCGTTTGTTAGAGCGTTTGTTAGGCGGATTATTCCTTGAATCCTTCAAGTTCTTTTGCCCGAGAGGCTGTAGCTGACATGAAACAGTCATGGCTACTGACCGTTGCCATTGTTCCGCCATCAGGGTCAGCATAGAAAGTGCAATTTGCATCCCGATACTTAATCCAAGCACGCTGGGCTTCTTGCAGTTGCTTCTTACGTGCTGGGGTAAGCGAAGCCATGACATCCTTATAGGCCTTGTTGAGACGCGCATCCTGCCGTTTTGTTTCTGCTCCGATGCAATCAAGCATGTCGGAGGTGACACCACCTGACTTGTCCATGCAGATAGAAAACTGCTTAGTCAATCCAACGTCGTCAGCAGATGTAACCTGAGAAATACAGCACAGCATCAAACCTAGCATGAATGATTTATTTGAAACCACAACATACCTCCTTTCACTAAGCGCCGAAAGTAGCGTTGGCCCAATACACCTAACGCCAGCTCGAACAGCTTGTTAGGCCGGTATGTTGTGTGGAATGTCGGGCAACGATGAAGCTGTTGCCCGACCTACCCGGCTTTGATGTTTGTTGGGTTTCGATAAAGCCGCAACCCAACCTGCGCCGCTATAGCCCTACCCAAACACGATTCATGAGATCAACAATAGTGAGCCGCCCTTTAGCTTGTCGATCAAGTCTTGAGCAACAGCATACTCAATGGCAGGACATCCGAAAGATCGGCCACACCGGCCATTTTTCTTAACGTAATCATCCCCCGCATAAGGTACACCGTGAAACACTATTCCCCGCTTTAAGGCATTGTTATTTGTGGATTCAAGCCCTTCAAGCCGCAGTGCTCTGCCATGCTTAGCCATTATGTAAGTGCCTAGAGTTTTGAAAAGCCCTAGTGAACTTTGTTTTGAGGCCGGGGTATTTGAAAAAACAGTAGCTAATCCATCATCGCTTGGATCGCTGCCTGTGCCATGTACGGCGTGGATGCTTTGTACTTTACCTTCTACTCGGTCAAATATATGCATTCTTTTATTTTTTGAATGCTCCTTAATCTTGAAAACAACCCAGTACCTTGGATTGGAGGTTGGATTGTTAGCAGTCTGCCAAGCAATCATTTTCTTAATATCTTCGTCTGGTATCCCTACTCCTTTGGCGAGATCAAGGAGACCTTTCCCGATGGAATCGCCCGCCACAATCGGAGGCACGATGACTTCAATGTCGTCAGTATTGATAAGGGTTAGAAGTCGCTTGGCTCTGTTTTTCCAGCCTTTTAAAAATACCTTTTGGGATGGATTGCTGCTAACGATATCCTCGAACCTTTTAATATTATTATCGGAAAATTGAGGAATAAACTTTTCATCGGTGGTCGAATTAATGGCTTTTAGAGTATTAGAATCCATTTTCTTATTTTGGCTAATACCTAGAGCAGCTTGGCAGAGCCTAGCGGCTGTGCCTGTGCCACACAAAACCCCCATGTCGAACAGTGCGGTGGCAATACCTTGATCTAATACATGATCAAGATTCAATACATCCCAATAGTATTTCTTATAAATCAGTTTTATAGTTTCATAGTCTAGATCCTTGACTTCCTGCTTGGTGGCTTTCCTGCCAAGATAGTCGGAAAGCCTGCCAATAGTTATACCCTTATTTGTTGGGCCACCCTTATCATCGGGATGGTCTGTATATCCACCTTCGTTTTTCAAGGTGAATACCAGTGCTTCTTCGAAACTCGCACCTTCTACATCATGCTCCCCGTTCATTGCATCTGGTTTTTCTGCGGGTTCGTGAGGAGTAGGCTTCTCGACATTAGATTGCTCAATTGCAAGTGCCTCAAGCTTACTTGTCGCAGCTAATGTCTGCGGCCCAACGATTCCATCGATATTTCCATCATAAAGTCCTAGTGATTTAAGCGCCAACTGAAGTGACTTTATCTTGTTTTTTGGAAACATGGCTATCTCCTGAAATTATTAATAGTTATGTCTAACGTGTAGCTAACCGGCCTGCGCGGCTTTTCACGCAGGTCCGGTTGAGCGCTGGGTTGGGCATTACGTTAGCCACTTTTGATTGTTGGCGTTGTTCCACCCCGCGTCATACGCCTTGTCTATTTCTTCCCGTTCCTCTGATGAAACACCTTCCAAGGTGAACCTCAATCCAAGAGAAACCATATTGGAAAGTTCCCAGTCAGAATCATATGGCTTATGGTATTCGCCATTGGAACCGTCTTTCTGACCTTGGTCATGTGCTTTCTGCAGTGCTTTCGCTACATCGCTCATAGTGCCTCCTAAGTACGGCGCACTTACAAAGGTGCCAAGCATCAGGAGGGCGGTCCAACTAATCCCGCTAGTCCGGTGATAAATTTGGTTGCTTCACTTATTACTTTTGTTGCTTTCTGGAGCTTATCTTGTGCATGCTTCATTTCTGCCGCCCTCTTTTCCAAGGATTCTGCAATTTTTCCGAGTCTTTTCAATTCATCCACCACTTCCTGTGAATCATTTAGAATCCCTATAGCTATTTCTGACAACTCATTTAATTTATCCAATGTCTCTTTGATTTTATCGAAATATTGGTTTGCAAGATATTGGTTACCAGCTTCATTGGCTTTTTTCCGTTCTAAATTGAGGTCTGTTATGAATTTAAGCAAACGTTCTCTCAAATTTGTCTGTAGACGTTCCGCGCGCGTGGTATTGTTCATTGCTTATCTCCAATTGCTCTTAATCAAGTTCATTTAAAGGCTTCTTTCGCAGTATCTGCACTGTCTTTAAATGCCTTTGCATTTTTGAATACAGCGTCAAGTTGCTTTTGATTTGAAGGATCATTAATGGATTCTTTCAACGACGCGTGGGCTTTAGATAGGGCCATAAAGGCATTTACAGGACTGTTCTTTATCGTATCCACATAGGCGACCACTTTCTGATCAACTTGCTTCCAATTGCTCAGATAGTCTCCAGATGTATCTACAGAATTGGCAAACTTAACCATCTCTAGGTATTCGCTACTTATGTTCTTCTCATGAAGGTAAAAAGCGGCCTCCTGAAGCAATAATGCTGCTTTTTCGACAATCGGATCAGCTTCGTTAACACCATCCTTCAGGGCATTAAATCGCCTCTGATTCAAGATTAGAGTTCCTGCTGTCCAAACAAGGCCTGAAACCGCATCGTATTTTTTTTCACCTTTTTCGTCTAATTTATTATTCAATGCTTCAAGCATTGCTTTGGTGCTGGTGTTGAACTCTGAAAAAGCATTCTTCAGATCATTCTCTTCTTCAGCTTTAGTGATGCTGGTTAGAGCGGATGCGTATCTCTTCAAAGCCTCCGAAAGAGCTAATATGTTGGATATGCCCGGGTCAGTACTAGCTCCTTGCGGGGTAACATGGCATTTGGCAAATGCATCTTTGCTAATTGGCATACCTTTTGTTATCGAGTCTGTGTATTCCTTTCTTAAGTTATCGCAACCAGTCGCGTTAATGTCTATTGTGCTTCTGTTTTGTTTTAACTCTTCATCTCTCTTTTTTTCCAGGTAGGATACGTGCTGTTTCTTTAACTCACTCATTGTTTGAGAAGTCGCTTCTACGCCATCCCCAAATGTTTTAATTTCTTTCTCATACACATAGGGAGAACAAGCCCCTAGAAATGGGATAATCAAAAGCAGCATCTTGGTTCTAAAACATGGATGTGATTTCATTCTATTTACTCCAATTAAATTATAAAGGATACAAAGGCGACCAGTGCGATGCCCCAAGCGGGCGTAGCGGCGAAGCCGTGTCGCTCCAGCAAGGGTTCGACGGCGCTCGCGCCGGAGAACCCGAAGTTGGCTCAATCCGCGCCCCATTCGTCGGCGCGAAGCGCCGACGAACAAGTGATTATCCCGCTTCAGCCTACCTGCATAATCCGCCAGGGTTGGTAGGAATCCTTTGATCTTGGAGACCATTTTCAGCGGTCTACCCTCCGGTTCCTCAAGAAATCCGTAACGTTCGTCCATTGATCGCTCGCCTGCTCATGCACCGCGTCCAACAATTTACTGAGCTTTAGTGTGTCAAGCCTGGCCGTCACACTGCAAGTAGCTTTCAACAGAAAAACCATTCCCAGACTCACCCCATTCACCTCCCGGCTCAGGGCCAAAATGGCTTGGATGTGAGCCACCTTTCCCGTTACCCAACCGTCGATTTCCAGAGAGGGAGTTGATTGGGTTGCTTGGGATTCCACCATAAATCGTATCTGTCGGCGATATTGAAGCCAACGCCGCAATCGTGATTTTTGTCTTCATAATGGCAGGATACGGCGGAACAGAGCAGACGCTTCATTTGTTCGCGGAGCCTTGTGATGTCGCCCCGTTTCCCGCCTTGTCGCGCTAGACCTAATTCGGCCATGAACGCCGACAGGGTAGGCCCAAGCTCTAGCACCGGCTGCTGTGTGCGTACAGCTTCCGTCGTCATCCAGGACAACAACAAGCGCGGAATGGAACCGAAAGGCAATCCCGTCGGACTGAGGGCCGTAATAGAAAGCGTGAAAGCGCCATTGCGGCGCGTGAATTGAGCGCCTGCTTGCAAGCGATACGGCAGGGTGGCTTGCGTCAGAGCCCGCGCCATGTAGCCGAGCGTTCCAGCCTCCTTCGCTTCTTCGGCTTCGATAGCAAGGGCAATTTTAGCTAATTCGGTTAGCTGTGTTTCGTTCATGCGACGAGTCCCCACGGTACGGCTTGCCCTGTGAATAACATAGCTCATTTTTTCGTCAACTTGCGCTGAATTGGTCACCGGAGCTACCTGTTTTTGCGCTGAATTGGTCACCGATTTGCGCTGAATTGGTCACCGATTTGCGCTGAATTGGTCACCAAAAACAGTAGTAATTTTATGATTTTAATAGCGTTTTCGCTCCCCCTGTAGTTACCCTATAGCACCCTATATCTAAAAAACACCTGTAGGGAGTGCGCTTGTGGATAACCCAACCCGCGCGGCCACGGGAAGGGAGCAAAGGAGTTCGCGCCCTAACGGGCGCTCACAAGCACCACGTCAGAAGGGGGGCGTTGCCCCCCTACGGCGCTACGCGCCTACCCCCCAGGATATTTCAACCGAAATGATGAATTGGGGACGGTTCACCACGAAGGGCGGTAGGGAAAGGAGGGCCAGCAGCAGCGCAGCAACCCCGATCCAGCCCAGCAACAACCGAACCGAAAAACAAAAGACGGTCTTCAAGGGGGTGGAAGGACAACGGCCAGCAACCCAGAACGGAAAACCCCTAGAAGGCCACAGGAAGGCCGTGGAGCGGCGCAAACAGGGTAGGGGCTACCCACCCTACCGGCAAACCCCAAAAAACGCGCCTACCCCTCAAATCTTTTAACCAAGACTCATAGGCTGTTTTGTGCTATGTTGTGGCTCAATCAAACAGGAGGGTGCCATGATGGGTGCAAATGCCGTGGTGCGGGCGCGGATTGATGAGCAGGTCAAGGAGGAAGCGGCGGCGGTGCTGGCCGCTATGGGGTTGACAGTGTCCGATGCGTTCCGCTTGCTCATGGTCAAGATTGCCGCCGAGAAGGCATTGCCGTTTGAACCGTGGACGCCCAACGCCGAGACGATCAAGGCGATGAAGGCGGCGCGGCGCGGGGAATTGGTTACCGTGGGTTCTGTGGACAACCTGCTTGCGAGCCTCCATGCGGACGGTTAGGTACACCAGCCGCTTCAAGCGGGATTACCGGCGCGAAAAATCAGGACGGCACGGCAAAATACTGGATGCGGCGTTACTGGCGGTGGCGCGGCGGCTGGCCGCCGATGCCCCATTGCCGCGCTCGAACCACGACCACCCCTTATCCGGCGCTTGGGCGGATCACCGCGATTGCCATATCAAGCCCGACCTCGTGTTGATCTACCGCAAGCCAGACGACGAGAGCCTTGAACTGGTTCGGCTTGGTTCGCACAGCGAGTTGGGGTTATAGCCACCCCTGACTTGATGTCTTGGGTTTTTCCCTTGACCGGATGGAAGCCGACGGGGAAGCATTCACCCGACCCCGCGCGACGCGCCAGGCGTGCCGTTCGGATGAAAGGGGTCTTGCCGGTAGCGGCCCTGACAGAAGGGCAGTTGCCAACGCCGAGGCGGCGACGCTTTCCGTGGCGCGGCGGGTCTGACGGTCAGAAGTGGGCGGATTCCCGTGTGGGCCGGTCCGCCGCCGCGACCGCCTCCCGATCCGCCGTCCTGTCCGTTCCCGCCTTCCTTGCTTTGGCGACCTGTTCGGGGCGTGGTGCCTGATCCGGGAATGGGGCCGCATCGGCCAGGGTGGGCAGGCGCGTTCCACCCCCTACCCGACCGTCGAAGCCGCGCGGATCGCCCTGGAACGCCAGCGCCGCCGCAAGGAACGGCGTGGCTATGGGTTGGCCTGAATCCTTCGTGTTTCGGCGCGGCTATCTCACTCGCGGTTTCGGCGGCGGTCGCTTTTGACTTGTCATCCGGTGGTAAATTTGTCACTTTGAAATTTGACGATTTCACGCATGAGGGCGGCGGGGGAGTTTCACGACAACCGTGCAATTGACGCTGAACATTTCCGACGGCTTGGCGCAGGCGGCCCGGCAAGCCGGCTTGCTTAAATCGGAAGCGATTGAACATCTACTGCGTGAAGCAGTGCGCCAGCAGGACAGGGAGCGCTTTTTCGAGGCCGCCGACCAACTGGCGGCGGCGGGAATTCCACCCATGAGCCTTGAAGAGATTCAAGCCGAGGTGAACGCGGTACGCGCGGCCCGCCACGCCGACCGGCAACCGTGAAAGTCGTGCTGGATCTATGCCAAGGAAGAACTGGTGGCCGAGCTGGGCAGCGCCTACCTGTGCGCCGATTTAGGGATTACCCCCGAAGTGCGGGCTGACCACGCCGCCTATATCGCCTCGTGGCTCAAGGCCCTCAACGACGACCAGCGCCTGATCTTCACCGCCGCCGCCCACGCGCAACGGGCCGTCGATTTCCTGCACGGCTTGCAGCCCGCCCCGACGCCGGAGCCGGAACCCGCGCCGCC
>ERZ761602.5092-NODE-5092-length-15918-cov-14.205258_pt1 | contig 15918 bp, 10 predicted proteins | sample MGYA00512165_ERZ761602 | MGnify/ENA primary metagenome ERZ761602 (study PRJEB28899, sample SAMN02445085) | bioreactor sludge metagenome | biome: EBPR sludge; isolation source: Thorneside wastewater treatment plant | place: Australia: Brisbane, Thorneside...
CTCGGCATCACGAAGGCGTCGCTCTCGACCGAGTCGTTCATCTCGGCGTCGTCGTTCCAGGAGACCACGAAGGTGCTGACCGAGGCGTCCATCAACGGGCGCGTCGACTACCTCCGTGGCCTCAAGGAGAACGTCATCATGGGGCGCCTCATCCCGGCCGGTACCGGCCTGGGTGCGTACAAGCGCCTCACGGTGGACGTCGAGACCGATGGTATGGACGACGACGACATGGGTGACGACCTGGTCGCCGACGAGGCGACGGCCGAGCCGGCTGCCTCGGTGGGCGAGCCGAGCTTCTGATCCGTTCGCCCCGAGCGAAGTCGAAGGGCGTTTTTCACACGCCGTGAACGGACGGTCCGGGTGCCGCGAATGGCCCCGGACCGTCGCGCTTTTCGGCGTCGAACCGTCAACACCCTGGTGCGGCGTCGGGTTTGACGACTCCCGGTGCACGGATCCAGGTGGTTCGACCTGGCCCGGGTCCTGCTCCTGGTCGCCTTGACCCGGGGGGTTCCTCACGGGAAGATCGAGCTTCGACAGGCTCAGGACAGGCCGAGTAGATGAGCGCCGGAACGACCGAAGACCTGACCGCGCCCCAGGAACCAGACCTCGAGGTCGGGGCGAAGGTCGGCGAGTACGTCGTCGAGGCCAAGATCGGCGAGGGTGGGTTCGGCACGGTCTTCCGCGCGGAGCACCCGCTCATCGGCAAGCAGGTCGCGATCAAGGTGCTGTCGCGGCGCTTCTCCGCCGACCCCGAGATGGTGTCGCGCTTCGTCGCCGAGGCGCGCGCGGTCAACCAGATCCGGCACCGCAACATCATCGACATCTTCGCGTTCGGGCAGCTCGACGACGGGCGCCACTACTACGTGATGGAGCTGCTCGACGGCATGACGCTCGACGAGCACCTCGAGCAGGCCGGTCGGCTGGGGCTCGAGGACACGATCCCGATCCTGCGCTCACTCGCCAAGGCGCTCGACGCCGCACACGGCAAGGGCATCGCCCACCGCGATCTCAAGCCCGAGAACGTCTTCCTCGTGCGCGAGCCCGACGGGACGATCTTCCCCAAGCTCCTCGACTTCGGCATCGCCAAGCTGCTCGGGACCTCCGGCGGCAGCATGCACAAGACGCGGACCGGCGCGCCGATCGGCACGCCGTACTACATGTCGCCCGAGCAGTGCCGCGGCCGCGACGTCGATCACCGCACCGACGTCTACGCGTTCGGCTGCATGGCCTACAAGATGTTGACGGGGATGGTCCCGTTCGACGGCGACGACTACATGGACATCCTCCTCAAGCAGCTGAACGAGGAGGCGGTGCCGCCGTCGGCGCACTTCTCGGACCTGCCGACGTCGGTGGACGCCGGCATCGCGTGGATGCTGCAGAAGGATCCCGCGCAGCGGCCGCCGAACCTGGTGACCGCGGTGCGCGCGCTCGAGCAGGCGGCCGAGGAGTCGGGCATCGCGATCCCGAAGGCGACGTCGTCGCAGATCTACGCGACGCCGCGCACCGGCGTGCGGGCGGCGGCGGTGACGCCCACGCCGGCCAAGCTGGGTAGCGGCGTGGGCGGGCAGGGTGGCGGCGCGGCGGCGATGGGGAGCGCAGCGACGATGGACGCGGGCGCGCTGTCCGGGATCGACGAGGTGCGGCCCGCGAAGCGCGGCGCCGGGCTGTGGATCGCGGTCGTGCTCGGGGCGCTCGTCGTCGGCGGCGCGGTGTTCTTCGTGGTGCGCGGGCAGAAGACGGAGACGGAGAAGCCGGCGGCGTCCGAGGCGGCGGTGGGCGGGGGCGGGGCCCCGGAGTCGGGCACGGGCACGGGCACGGGCACGGGGAGCAGCACGGGCACGGGCACGGGGGGAGAGTCGGGCACGGGCACGGGCACGGGCACGGGGGGCACGCCGGTTCCGCAGCCTTCGTTCGTCACCATCACCGTGAGCGGCGTGCCCGAGGGCACCGAGGTCTACGGACCGCGCGGTCTCATGGGCGTCGCGCCCGGTCCGATCCAGGTCGCGCGCGGCAGCGCCGAGGTGATCCTGACCTTCAAGGCCGACGGCCACGTCACCCGATCGCAGGGCGTCACGCCCGAGGCCGACCAGCCGCTCGCGGTGACGCTCGAGCCCAAGGAACGGGGCGGCCGCGGCGGGAAGGGCGCGCGCGGCGGTGGCAAGGGCTCCGGCAAGGGCACGGGCAAGGGCACGGGCAAGGGCTCCGGCACCAACCCGCTCATCGAAGATCCATTCAGGCAGGGTGCCGGCGGCGCCGACCGCGCGGACTGAACCAGCTCGTCTCGTCACGTTCTACGCCTAGCTTCCGGGGGACTCATGACCACGATCCGCATAGCGGCGGCATCCGTCGTCGCGTCGCTGCTGGCCGCGCTCGCCGCGTGCACCGACCTCGGTGACATCGATCGCGACGAGTGCGGCAACGGCGTGATCGAGCCGGCGAACGGCGAGGACTGCGACGGCGCCGAGGGATGCGGCGAGCCGGGGACCGTGCAGGCGTGTCGGGTCCTGTGCAGCGAGACGGTCGTGTGCCCGGGCAACGCCGCCTGCGGACTGGACGGCGTATGCCACGCGCCGGGCGGCACGTTCGAGCTCGCCGCCACCGTCCCGTGGACGACGCCCCACCTGCTCGTCGCGGACACCAGCGGCGACGGCTACCCCGAGCTGGTCGGCGTCGGCGCCCAGCACGTCGACGTGCGTCTCGGCGCGCGCGACCTGTCGCTGTCGCCGCTGGCGGCGATCCCGAGCCCGCCGCTGACCGGCACGCCGCACGTGGCGGATCTCCAGGGTGACGGCTACGCCGACATCGCGCTCCCGGTCGGCACCGGGGTCTTCTCCCTCGCGGGGAGCTCGGCCTCGGTCCTCGAGCCCTTCTTCTATAACTCCTTCGATGCGCCCGCCGACGGCCGCATCGTCGCCAGCTCCGTCGAGTTCGCGGACTTCATCAGCGTGCCGCTTATCGCGGCGCACGACGCCAAGTCCGGGATGTCGATCCTCCTGTTCCCCGGCGACGACACGACCGCGGCGGCGGCCTTCCCGGCCGGGCGCAACGTCGACGAGCTCGTCGGCGACATCCTGCCCGTCGGCAAGCTCGTGACGAATTCGCTGAACGTCCGCGCGGTCGCGCTGCCGTTCGCGACCGGGCGTTCGATCGCGCTCTACGACGTCGCGCTCGGGGCCTCGCTCACGATCACGGCGCGCGCGGCGGTCACGTTGCCGCTGGCGACCGCGGTGAAGAACGGCGCGTGGTTCGCCGACTTCGATGGCGACGGCCACCACGACCTCGTGGTCTCGGTCGAGGTCGGTGGCGTCGAGGGCCTCGCCGTGGCGTGGGGCAACGGCAACGGCGGCGTCGTCGACTCGACGGGCGTGGCCAACCAGGCGACGATCGTGTGGCGGGCCGACCGCGACCAGGACGGGACGCCGGGCAACGACGGCGCGCTCGAGCCGGTGATGGTCGCGCAGGTGACGGACAACCTGCTCATCCTCGGCGACGAGAACGACGCCGACGTGATCGCCGCCGGCGGCCTGTACACGACCAGCTGCGTCTTCCGCACCCAGTGCGCGCTCCACCTCCTGCGCGCGAGCACGCGCCCGTGGTCGGGCGCCGTCGTCACCGACCTCAACAAGGACGGCCTGCCCGACGTCGCGGCCTTCACGCAGCACCAGACCGGCGTCGACCTCCTGCTCAACACGACGACGACGCTCCTGTTCAACGACGCGATCGTGCCCACCAGCAACGCCGTCGAGCGGCTGCTCACCGGCGACTTCAACGGTGACTCGATCGAGGACCTCGCGTACGTGGACGCGGTGCTCGGCGTGCCGTACACCGACGAGCTCTCGGTCGCGTTCGGCCAGTACCTGGGGCCGCCCTCGGCGCCGGTGTCGATGGGGACGGTCGGCGAGCTGGTCGCGGGCGGGCCGCTCCTGGCCAACGGCTTCGCCGGCAGCTTCGACTACATCGACGACATCGTGCTGGTGACCGATCGCCAGGTGGCCGGCGCGACCCGGCGCGGGGCCGCGTTCCTCTTCGGCTCGACGACGCGCCGGCTGTTCGCGCCGCTCATCTTCGACCCGGTCGAGGTGGTCAACCGCCAGGTGAGCTCGTCCCGCGTCACCGAGGTGTTCACCGTCGCCGGCAACGACGACGCGTACGCCGACCTCGTCGTCCTGACCGAGACCGTGTACGGCCCGTCGTCGGCGACGGGCGACAACACGGCGACCCTGACCGTGCCGCACGCCCGTTTCTTCGCCGGGCAGAGCGACGGCCAGGTCGACGAGGTCGAGACGATGGACCTCACGACGGTGGCGAGCGGCGTGGCCGGCGCCCACTGGATCGGCGCCGACGTCCTCGGCTCGTCGGTCGACGAGGCGGTCGGGCTGCGCGGCGACGGCGGGCTCGTGATCGTGCGCCTCGACGGCGCCTGCGCCGGCCTGGCGTGCATCACGCCGGTGGCGCCGCCCGGCGAGCTCGCCGATCCCACGGGCTTTCGCGCCGTCGACGCCGACGACGACGGCGACCTCGATCTGCTCGCGGTCATGCGCAACCGGGGCCTCACCGGCGGCCGCGGCAGCGAGCTCGTCATCTGGTGGAACGACGGTGGCTTCGCGCCGACGCGCGTGGCCCGGGTCGCCGGCGACGGCGGCATCGTCGACGCGGCGTTCCTCGATCTCACGCGCGACGGCGTCCACGAGCTCGTCGTCTTGGAGCACGGTGGAGCAGGGGACGGCCTCCGCTACGCGCAGCTCACCGCCGGCGCCTACAGCGCGCTCTCGCCGCTGGTCGCCGTCACCGACGGCGTCGCGCTGCAAGCCGCCGACGTGAACGGCGACGGCCTCGACGACCTCGTCGTCGTCACCGGCGTCGAGCGCAGCGCGCCGCGCGAGCTCTCCGTCTACGCGCAGTCCGAGACCCGCATCCCCGCAGGAGCCGAATGACCATGCCCCGCCAGATTCCCGTGCTCGTCCCGCTCGTGCTCGCGATGCTCGCGATGCTCGCGCCCGTCGCGAGCGCCGACGACCAGCGCATCGAGGCCGAGAAGTACTTCCGCACCGGCGAGCGTCTGCTCAACGCCGGTGAGTACGCGGCGGCGGCGAGCTCGTTCGAGGACGCCTACGAGATCCTGCCGCTGCCCGAGATCGCGTTCTCGGCGGCGCAGTCTTACCGCCTCGCCTACGTGAAGGACCAGCAGCCGGCGCGGCTCAAGCGCGCCGTCGAGCTCTACCGCCTCTACCTCGAGAAGGTGAAGTCGGGTGGCCGCGTCAACGACGCGACCAACGCGCTCCTCGAGCTCGAGCCGCAGCTCCAGCGCATGGAGGCGGGCGGCAAGACCATCGGCCCGATGCCGTCGACGCGCACGACCGGCCTCATGATCACCTCGGAGGTGACGCCGGCCAGCGGCAAGATCGGCAGCGACCCCAGGCTCGCCGGCGAGCTCCCGCTGGTGCGCGAGGTGGCGCCGGGCAAGCACGAGGTCACCGTCGTCGCCGAGGGCTACGAGCCCAAGACCATCACCGCGATCGCCGTCGAGGGCGAGCTGGTGCCGGTCGAGGTCGACCTCGTGCCCCTGCCCGCGACGATCGAGCTGAAGGTCGAGGACGGCGCGCGCATCCAGGTCGATGGCCGCACCGTCGGGACGACGCCGCTCGGCGCGCCGCTCCGCGTCGACGCCGGCAAGCACTTCATCACGGTCACCAAGCGGGGCAAGCGCTCCTACGCGCGCGAGGTCACGGTCGAGCGCGGCGGCACCGCCACCGTGCAGACGTCCTTGCGCACGACCACGCAGCGCAAGGCGGCGCGCTACGTCCTCATCGGCTCGGGCGTCTTGTTCCTCGGCGCGACGCTCTCCGGCCTGGGCGCCGCCGGCGCCGACAGCGACGCCGCCGACCTCGACGACCGCCGTCGCAACGGCGGCGGCATCACCGAGGCCGAGCTCGCTCGCTACGACGAGCTGCGCGCCCAGCGCGACGATCTCAAGACGTCGATGTGGGTCCTGGGCGGGACCGCGCTCGTCGTCGGCGCGGCCGGCGGGCTCATGTACATCTTCGATCGCGAGGACGCCGAGGCGCCGCCGTCCTTCGGCGTGACCCCCACGGCCGGCCCCGACGCCGTCGGCGCGAGCGTGTGGGGGCGCTTCTGATGGCCTCCGTTCCGTTCATCCTGAGCGACGCCGCGAAGCGGCCGAGTCGAAGGATGCGGCGTCGCTACGTGACCTGCGCGCTCCTCCTCCTCGCCGCATGCACCGACCTCGGCGACGTCTCCCGCGACGTGTGCGGCAACGGCGTCGTCGAGCCGGCGAGCGGCGAGGACTGCGACCGAGGCGACGCCGACTGCGGCGCGCCCGGGACCGCGGCGGCGTGTCGGCTCCTGTGCGGGCCGCCGGCTCCGGAGGGCGCGTCGTGCCCGGCCGGCGGCGTGTGCGGCGTCGATGGCGTGTGCCGCGCGCCATCGGGGCAGCTCGAGCTCACGATGGGCGGCGCCTGGACCGCGCGCTACCTCCTGACCGGCGACACCAACGGCGACCGGTACCCGGAGCTCATCGCGGTCGGCGACACGCTCCTCGATCTACGGCTCGGCGGGCCGGCCGGCACCTTCGACCGCTCGGTCACCCTGCCGAACCTCCCGTTGTTCGACGTGCCGCGCGCCGCCGACGTGAACGGCGACGCGCTCACCGACGTGCTCGTCCCCGTCGGCATCGGGTTCTACTCCCTGGTGGGCGATCCGCTGGCGACGCTCCAGCCGATCTTCCAGGACTCCTTCTCGTTCCCGACCTCCGGCCCGATGGTGATGTCCTCGGTGACGTTCACCACCGGTGTCGGCACCAACCAGGTGCCGGCGACCGCGACCCTCGCCGCCATGCACCTCGATCAGGGCCCGAGCTGCCCGCTCCCCGGCGGCTGTGACTTCATCCTCCTCGACGACGGCGCCGTCGCGATGCCGCCGGGACGACGCGTGGAGCACGTCGTCGGTGATCGCCTCGCGTGGGCCCGCGTCCTCGGATCGCCGCCGAGCACCGTGGTCGTCGCCGTCGCGTTCGCCAACGATCCGGCGACCGCGCTCGACGAGAGCGGCGTGTTCACGTACACCGGCGACGCGGCGGCCGGGACGCTCACCGAGCTCGGCGCGATCCCGGGCCTCGCCGGCGATGTCCGCGGCGCCTGGTTCGCCGATCTCGACCGCGACGCGCGCGCGGATCTGCTCGTCGCCGTCGACGGCCCGTTCGGCGACGCCGTCATGGTGGCCTGGGGCCGCGCGGGCGGCTGGGAGACGCCGAGCTACGTGATCGGCGGCCCCGGTCCGACGCTGGTGTCGGGACGTCCGCTGGCGTGGGCCGACCTCGACCGGGACGCGGCGGCCGATCTCGTCACCGACACCGGGGTCTGGTTCACGAGCTGCATCCTGCGCGCGTGCACCTTCTCGCAGGGGTCCACGCAGGATCATGCGTGGCGCGCCGCCGTCATCTCGGACCTCAACGGCGACGGCACCGCCGACCTGACCGCCGTGTCCCGGGGCAGCGCGATCATCGACGTGATGCTCGGCACCGGGGCCCGCGGCTTCTGGAACCAGGCGCCGCTGGTCGCACCCGGTGAAGTCACGCTCGTGCGGACCGGCGATTTCGACGGCAACGGCGTCGGCGATCTCGCGCTGGTCACGGCGCCCTTCGACGTCAGCGGCGCCGACGAGATCCACGTGGTCTACGGACGGCGCAACGAGTCGCCGAAGCCGCCGGCGTACATGGGCTTCGTCGGCACCGTGGTCGCGCTCGACGTCGCGCAGGCGCCCTTGCCTGGCAGCCAGGATACGATCGACGACCTCTTCGTCGTGTCGGAGCGGACCTCGGGCCGCGGCGTCGCGCTCGTCATCGGCTCGACCAGCCAGCGCATGATCGCGCCCCTCATCCCGGCCGCCGCCAACCTCGAGTTCAACCTCGTCGAGTCGATCGTCGCCGTGCCGCTCGACGGCGACGACACCGACGACGTCATCAGCCTGCTCACGACGTTCGGCCAGGACACCGCACGCGCGTCGATGCGCGTCTACACCTCGGACGGCGCGGGCACGCTCACCGAGCGTACGCCCGCGGGCGGCGTGCCGCTCGACAGCCAGGCGTTCGTGCTGCGCGGCGCCCTGTGGGCGGCGATCCCGGCGCAGGGCTCGACGCCGGCGACCGTCGTCGGCGTCGACGTGCTCGGTCGCGCCGTGGCGGTGACCGCCAGCTGCGGCGGCGGCGTCTGCACGCTGCCCCCACCGACGTCGCTGCTCACCGGCGCCGAGGTCGGCGAGCCCACCGCGCTGCACACCGCGGATCTCGACGGGGACGGCGATCTCGACGTGGTCGCGACCTTCCGGGCCGTGGGCCCGGAGCCAGGTGGCGCGCTGGTCTGGCACCGCGACGGCGCGAGCTTCGGCGCCGCCCAGATCCTCTCCCCGCCGCCCGGCGCCGCGTTCGCCGACGTCGCCGCGGTCGATCTCGATCTCGACGGCAGCGGCGAGCTCCTGCTCCTCGTGCGCGGCGAGGGCGACGCCGCCGGCGTGTTCCTGTCCACGCGCACGACCGCCGGCACGTACGGCGCGCCCACGCGCGACCCGCGCTTCGACGGCGAGCGCGCGGGGCAGGGCATCACGATCCACGGCGGTGACCTCACCGGCGACGGCCTCGCCGACGTCGCCATCGTCTCCGGCACCGACCGCACCGCCCCCCGCGCCATCGCCGTGTTCACCCAGCGCGAGCTCCCCGGCGCGCTCGCGCGTGACTGGCAAGATCGGTAAGGCGGCGACCAGCCACTTCTTGCCGCCGGGGGAGCGGTCGCGGGCTCGTATGGTCTCCCCATGTCGATGGATGGCCTCCCCCTCCGCTGGTCGCGGCCGGCGATGGTCGGGTTCCGCTGCTGCTTCGCGTACCTCCTGCTCTACAACGTGAGCAGCGTCCTCTGGCTCGTGCCGTGGAAGGGCGAGTGGCTGGCCGAGACCTACCAGCGGCCGTGGGACCAGCTCGGCGTGTGGGTCGGCGACACGCTGTTCGGCGTCGACGCCCACCGGCACCCGACGGGGAGCGGCGACACGTGGGCCGACTACGTCCTCTCGTTCGACCTCCTGGTCATCTCGGCCCTCGCGACGATCGTCTGGTCGCTCCTCGATCGTCGGAGGCTCGCGTACCCGCGTCTGCTCGACGCGCTGCGCACGCTGGTCCGCGTGGTCCTGGGCACGACGCTCGTTTTCTACGGCCTCGCCAAGGTCTTCTGGACGCAGTTCCCGCCGCCCGACGGTGAGTCGCTCCTGCGTGCGTACGGCGATTCGTCCCCGATGGGGCTCCTGTGGACCTTCATGGGCTACTCGTACGGCTACAACCTGTTCACGGGCATCGTCGAGTGCCTCGGCGTGCTCCTCTTCTGGCGCCGCACCGCGCTGCTCGGCGCCCTCGTCGCGGCCGCGACGATGACGCAGGTCTTCGTCCTCAACCTCTGCTTCGACGTGCCGGTCAAGCTCTACTCGCTGCACCTCCTGCTCATGGCGGTGTGGCTCACGTTGCCCGACCTGCGCCGGCTCGCCGACTTCTTCCTGTTTCATCGCGCCGTCGTGCCGCGGCCGCTGCGCGTGCCGTTCGAGCGGCGCTGGCTCGAGCGCGCGCGCGTCCCGGTCACGGTCGTCGTCCTCGGCCTCGCGCTCTACCGCGTCGTCGATCGCGAGCTCGACAGCTACGACGCGCACGGCCCCGGCGCGACGCGGCACCCGATGCAGGACATCTACCGGGTCGAGCGGCATGCCGTCGCCGGCGTCGAGAAGCCGTCGCTCGCGTCGGACGCCACGCGCTGGAAGCGCGTCACGCTGGGCCGCTACCAGCGCGCGGTCGTCGTCGGCATGGACGACTCGCGCGTGCGATACGCCTGGGCGATCGACGAGGCGGCGCGCACGATCACGCTCACCCCGGACGACGCGAAGCAGCCGGCGATCGTCTTGCGCTACACCCGCGTCGACGACGCGCACCTCGAGCTCGCGGCGGCCATCGCCGGACGGACGCACGCGCTGCGCGTGGCGCGCGTCCCTCGTTCGTCCTTCCTGCTCGTTCGCCGCGGCTTCCACTGGCACCAGGAGTACCCGTTCAATCGCTGACCGCCGCCCGTTCGCTGCGGACGGCTCGCGACCGTGTGCCGGTCGCGGCGAGGCCGCGGTGCTGGTACGCTCGGGGGCGGTGACGCCCACCGACGAGCTCGTGGCGGCGCTGCTCGCGCTCTGTCCCGACCCGACCCTCGTGGTCGATCACCGTGGCGTCGTGCGCTACGCGAACCAGGCGATGGTCGCGCTCCTCGGTCATCCCGTCGATGACCTCGTCGATCGGCCGCTCGACGCGCTGCTCCCTCCCGCGACCCGCGCGCGTCACGACGAGCACCTCCGGCGTTACTTCGCCGATCCGCGGCCGCAGCCGATGGGTAGCGGCCTCGAGCTGGAGGCGATGCACCGCGACGGCCGCGCGATCCCCGTCGAGATCTCGCTCGGCTCCGTCGCCACCGCCGACGGGCTCCTGGTGGCGGCGGCGTTGCGCGACATCTCCGCCCGGCGGGCCGCGCACCGCGAGCTCACCGAGGCCAACGAGCGCCTCGGCGCCGCGCTGGGGCTCGCGCAGATGGGCGTGTGGGAGCTCGACCTGACCACCGATCGCCGCGTCTACTCGCCTCAGCTCCTGGCGATGCTGGGCATGCAGGAGAGCCACGCCGACTCGGACGCGTTCTTCTCCTCGCTCCACCCCGACGATCGGCCGCTGGTGGCCGCCGCCACGGAGCGCGCCGTCCGCGAGCGCGGGTCGTACCAGATCACGGTCCGTGTCCGCCGCGCCGACGGCGAGCTCCGCTGGCTGGAGACCAGCGCGCGTGTCGTGTGCGGCGACGACGGCGCGCCGGCCCGGGTGCAGGGCGTGGTGCGCGACGTCACCGAGCGCCGCGAGGTCGAGGCGCAGCTGGCGACCGCCGATCGCATGGCGTCCCTCGGGCTCGTCGCCGCCAGCGTGGCCCACGAGATCAACAATCCCCTCGCCGCGATCGTCGGCAACGTCGATCTGTTGACCGCGGGCCGCCCGCCTGATGGCGCCGCCCGCGAGCCCGCGCTCGCCGACATCCGGGAGGCCGCCGCGCGCATCCGCGCGATCGCCCGCGACCTGCGGATGTTCTCGCGGGTCGAGCGCGAGGAGCGCGTGCCCGTCGACGTCGTCAGCGTCCTCGAGTCGACGCTGCGCATGGCGCGAGCCGAGCTCCGCCACCGCGCCACCGTGGAGTGCGAGCTCGCGCCCGTGCCTCCGGTGAGCGGCAGCGAGAGCCGGCTCGGGCAGGTGTTCCTGAACCTCCTCGTCAACGCCGCGCAGTCGATCGGCGACGGCGGCGGCGAGGCCGGCACGATCCGCGTGAGCACCGGCCTCGACGCGGGCAGGCGCGTGGTCGTCACCATCGCGGACACCGGCTCGGGCATGGCGCCGGAGACCGTCGCGCGCCTGTTCACGCCGTTCTTCACCACCAAGCCGGCGGGCGAGGGCACCGGGCTCGGGCTGACGATCTGTCGCCGGATCGTCCTCGCGCTGGGCGGTGACATCACGGTCACGAGCGAGCTCGGCGTCGGCAGCGAGTTCCGCGTCCATCTCCCGATCGCCGCCGGCCCGTCGATCACCGCCGGCGCCGTCGCCGGCGCCGGCACCGCGCCGTCGCCGATCGCGCCCCGCGCGCCGCGCGCGCGGATCCTCATCATCGACGACGAGCCCATCCTCACGCGGACCCTGACGCGCGCGCTCGCCGCCGATCACGACGTCGTCGCGCACAACCACGGCCACGCCGCGCTCGAGCTCCTGGCGCAGGGCGCCGAGTTCGACGTGATCCTGTGCGATCTGATGATGCCCGACCTCTCGGGGATGGCCGTCTACACCAGCGCGATCGAGGCGCGTCCGGAGCTCGCGTCGCGGTTCGTCTTCATGACCGGCGGCGTGTTCGCCGAGAGCGCGCGCACGTTCCTCGCGAGCGGGCCGTTCACGGTCCTCGAGAAGCCCATCGATCTCCCCGCCATGCGTACCCTGATCACGGCGCGCGTCGACCGCGCTCGCAGCACCCTGGCGTTCGCGGGCGAGCCGGGCTAGTTTGTGAGGAGCATGAGCACGACGACGAAGCGGCTGACGGCGGTGGCCACGACCATGCCCTTCCAGACGTTCTGGACGTGGCTACAGGGTCACGTGAACTGCGTCGTCCGTGCCGGGACTCCGGAGTCGGTGCTCTTCGATCACGAGGATTTCCACTGGACGATCTTCGCGGAGGACGAGACCACCTTCCTGGTCCAGGTCGCCCGCGGCAAGGAGCTGGTCGGCGAGCTCGTGGTCTTCCCCACGGAGATCGCGTACGTGCAGACCGAGCCGGGCGAGCAGGAGGGGGAGTTCGTCTTCGAGTGCGTGATCGAGACCGAGACCGCGCGGGAGGTGGCCTACCACTTCGTGATGGCGCACGCTTACGAGGCCGCCGAGCACCCCCGGGGGGCCATGGGCGGCGGCGACAAGTGGACCCACTGACTCCCCGTCTGGATCTGGGTCTGACCGAGGCCCGAGGCCCGAGGCCCGAGGCCTCCGTAGGGGCTTGACAGTTCAGGGCGTATCCGTAGACTCGCGCCTCTTTCACGAGTCACGGGAATCAGAATGCCCACGATCAATCAGCTGGTTCGTCAAGGACGCAAGCAGGTCAAGACCAAGACCGCTTCGCCCGCTCTCAAGTCGTGCCCCCAGAAGCGCGGCGTCTGCACCCGCGTCTACACGACGACGCCGAAGAAGCCGAACTCGGCGCTGCGCAAGGTCGCGCGTGTTCGCCTGACCAACGCGATGGAAGTGACCTCGTACATCCCCGGCGAGGGTCACAACCTGCAGGAGCACTCGGTCGTCCTCATCCGCGGCGGCCGCGTGAAGGATCTGCCGGGCGTTCGCTACCACATCATCCGCGGCACGCTCGACACCACCGGCGTCGCGAACCGCAAGCAGGGCCGTTCGAAGTACGGCACCAAGCGCCCCAAGTGAGCTGAGAGGATCGTCGAGCCATGCCCCGTAAAGGTGAAGTACCCAAGCGCAAGGTCCTCCCGGACCCGAAGTTCACGGACGCGCCCGCTGACACCCGCCGCCGCATCACCAAGTTCGTCAACGTGGTGATGTCCGACGGCAAGAAGGCGACCGCCGAGCAGATCGTCTACAAGGCCCTCGACCTGGTCGCCGAGCGCGCCAAGGACGATCCGCTGAAGGTGTGGGAGCGCGCGCTGTCGAACGTGCGCCCCAAGGTCGAGGTCAAGAGCCGCCGCGTCGGTGGCTCGACGTACCAGGTTCCCGTCGACGTCCGTCCCGATCGCTCCCTGGCGCTGGGCATGCGCTGGCTCGTCGAGTACGCGCGCGGCCGCGGCGAGAAGACCATGATCGATCGCCTCGCCAACGAGATCGTCGACGCCGCGCAGAACCGCGGCAACGCGGTCAAGAAGCGCGAGGACGTCCACAAGATGGCCGACGCCAACAAGGCGTTCGCGCACTATCGCTGGTAGCTGACGCTGACCAGCCAGCACGCATCGAGGAGGCGAGGACCGACCCAAGCGCACGCAGACTCAAGGGGACCAGCCAGGCGGCGCCGTGCGCCGAACCAGCCGGTCTGTCTTCGGGACACCGCCACAGGCACAGGCCTGCGGACCTGACCCGAGCGCACTGGGACGACCTCGTCACCGGCCCGACTGCTCCGCAGGAGACCGTCCTCGACCCCGCATGCCTCGTGGCGCCGCCACGCCCGCGCCCCCGCCCGGCCAGACCCGGAACATCGGGATCATGGCGCACATCGACGCGGGCAAGACCACGACGACCGAGCGCATCCTGTTCTACACCGGCGTGATCTCGCGCCTGGGTGAGGTCGACGACGGCGCCGCCTTCACCGACTGGATGGAGCAGGAGCAGGAGCGCGGCATCAGCATCACCGCCGCCTCGACCACGTTCACGTGGTCGGGGCACCGGGTGAACCTGATCGACACGCCTGGCCACGTCGACTTCACCATGGAGGTCGAGCGCAGCCTGCGCGTGCTCGACGGCGCCATCGCCGTGTTCTCCGCCGTCGAGGGTGTGCAGTCGCAGAGCGAGACGGTGTGGCGCCAGGCCGATCGCTACGGCGTGCCGCGCATCGCCTTCGTCAACAAGTGCGATCGCGAGGGCGCCGACGTCGAGAGCGTCGTGCGCGAGATGCACGATCGCCTCGCCGCGCGCCCGGTGCTGCTCCAGCTGCCGATGGGCAGCGGCGCCGAGTTCAGCGGCGTGATCGATCTGGTCACGATGACGGCGCGGGTGTGGGACGAGGAGTCGCTGGGCGTTCGCTTCGACGACGGGCCGATCCCCGAGGCGCACGTCGACGCCGCCCGCGAGGCGCGCGACGCGATGCTCGAGACCATCGCGCTCGTCGACGACGCGTTCATGGCGTCGTTCCTCGAGGACGAAGAGCTCGCGCCCGCCGCGATCAAGGCCGCGCTCCGCCGCGCCACGATCGCGGGGCAGGCGGTGCCGACCCTGTGCGGCGCCGCGTACCAGAACCAGGGCGTGCACAACCTCCTCGACGCGGTCATCGACTACCTGCCGGCGCCCGGGGGCGACGTCGGCGCGCCGCTCGCCGCGCTCGTCTTCAAGGTGATGGCCGACGAGGCCGCGCGCACGCAGCTCACCTACGTGCGCGTGTACAATGGCCGCCTCGCCGTCGGCGACACCGTGCTCAACGCGACCAAGGGGCGGCTCGAGCACGTCGGCCGTCTCGTCCGCATGTACGCCAACCACCGCGAGGACATCACCGAGATCACCGCCGGGGACATCGGCGCGATCGTGGGCGGGCCGCCGGTGTCGCTCATCGCGGGTGGGCCGGCGCTCGACTGGCGCCACGCCACGGGCACCGGCGACACGCTCTGCGATCCCACGTCGCCGATCGTCCTCGACGCGATGCACGTGCCCGAGGCCGTGCTCGGCGTGACGATCGAGCCGGCGACCGAGGCCGATCTCGCGCGCCTGCGCGCCGCGCTCGATCGGCTCGCCGTCGAGGATCCGTCGTTCCGCGTCGGCGTCGACAGCGAGACCGGCGCGACCACGATCGCCGGCATGGGCGAGCTCCACCTCGAGATCCTCGTCGATCGCCTGCGCCGCGAGTTCGGCGTCGACGCCCGGGTCGGCCGCCTCCAGGTCGCGTACCGCGAGACGATCACGCAGTCGGCGCGCGCCGAGGGGCGCCACGTGCTGAGCGGCTCGACGCCGGCGCACCTGGGCCACGTCGTGCTCGCCGTCGAGCCGGCCGCGCGCGGCGCCGGTTACCGCTTCGAGACCCAGGTCTCGAACGACCAGGTCCCGGCCGAGTACCACCCCGCCGTCGCCGAGGGCGTCGCCGAGGCCGTGGGCAAGGGCGTGCTCGCCGGCTTCCCCATGACCGATCTCACCGTCGCGCTCGTCGGCGGCAGCCACCACGTCGTCGACAGCTCGGCGCGCGGCTACAAGCTCGCCGGCACGCGCGCCTTCCGCGATGCGGCGTCGGCCGCGGCGCCCACCGTGCTCGAGCCGCTCATGGAGCTCGAGGTGCGGGCGCCCGACGAGCACATCGGCGACGTGCTCGGCGATCTGCTCTCCCGTCGCGCGCGCATCGCCGGCATGCAGGCGCGCCCCGGCGTGCAGGTCGTGAGCGCCGCCGTCCCCCTCGCCGAGATGGTCGGTTACGCCACCGCGCTGCGCTCGAGCTCGCGCGGTCGCGCCACGTACTCGATGCAGTTCAAGGAATACGGAGAAGTCCCCCGCGCGACGCGCGATCGCCTCGTGTCGTCGTTTTCCGGCCGCGCCTAGGAGCCATCACATGTCCAAAGAGAAGTTCGTCCGCAACAAGCCTCACGTGAACATCGGCACGATCGGTCACGTCGACCACG
>ERZ761602.5093-NODE-5093-length-15918-cov-6.531425_pt1 | contig 15918 bp, 13 predicted proteins | sample MGYA00512165_ERZ761602 | MGnify/ENA primary metagenome ERZ761602 (study PRJEB28899, sample SAMN02445085) | bioreactor sludge metagenome | biome: EBPR sludge; isolation source: Thorneside wastewater treatment plant | place: Australia: Brisbane, Thorneside...
GGAAGTTTAAAAGATAAATTATATTTTTATAAAATATGTAATTAGAAATTACTTCGGGCCAGTTCTATTGCAAATGTAAGGTAAGGGTAAAGAATGAAAAATCAAAAAGCTGTTTTTTTGCTTTTAGCGACTATGTGCATGTTTCAGGGGTGCGCCACGAGTTATGGCCGGCAAAATGACCGTGTCCGCGTTCATTTCAAATCGAACGCGCCTCAGGCGACCGTGAATTGCCGGGGAGATGCGGTCGAATTACCGGGAAATTTAATGCTCAAACGCGGTTCAAGCCATGATTGCAGCGCGCAGGCTCCCGGACATGAAGTTTTAAAATTCAGAGTTTGGTCCAAGATTTCGGGCGAGGGATTTCGTTATTCCACGAAAATTAATTGGCAAAAATGGAGCAAATGGACTTTGGGATTGGGGCACCTGGCCGCTTGGCCGGTTGATTTTGTTTCAGGCTCGATGAGGAACCTGGAGAATGACCATTATGATCTGCGTCTTCGTTCCGCAGAGGATGTGTCCGGCACGGCCCGAGTTTTTGATCAAACGGTGAATATGGCAAAGCAGATTGTCTCGCTCCCGGCTGATGCGGTCGAAGAGGTGAGCTCAGCCGTGATGACGAGTACCGTTCAGGCTCCCGCCGAGGCGCTTGGACTTGCTTCGGAAACTCAGCGTCAAGAGGCGGAGAAAATACTTCAGGGGCAGGCGGCCGCGGAGCGGCTCCAAGCGGACTGAGTTGATTGCTTCTCACGGATTTTTTATATGGTGATGTTTGAGAAAAATCATTTTATTTTTTACAGCTGCCGTGGTTTTAGCCGTGGTTCTGATTAACCGGAACGGAACAAAGCAAATGCCTTCATTTTCGATTGAAAACGCGCTGAAACAAAAACCTCCCGGCGCGGTCAAAAAAATGCACTCGGTTAAAGCCCAGGGCAAAGAATGGAATGACCCTTATTTTTGGCTTCGTGAAAAAACAAATTCCGAAGTGATTGATTATCTGAAAGCTGAAAATGCCTACGCGGAAGCCGTTTTAAAGCCCACCGAAGACTTTCAGAAAAAGCTTTACGATGAAATGCTGGGGCGTATCAAAGAAGATGATTTGAGCGTGCCCGTTAAGCGTAAGGGTTATTTCTATTACACCCGCACGGAAAAAGGGAAAGCCTATTCGATTTATTGCCGCAAAAAAGGCTCGCTTGAAGCGGCGGAAGAAATTTTGCTGGACGTGAATGTCATGGCGGAAGGGGTTGAGAATTTTGAATTAGGTGTTTTCAGCATCAGTCCTGATCAAAAGCTTTTGGCTTATTCATGGGATAATTCCGGCGCGGAGACTTATACACTTCAAATAAAGAATTTGCAAAGCGGCACGCTTCTTTCGGAGAAAATTCCCGCCACGGGAACCAGCCTGGTTTGGGCCGCGGATAGCCGTACTTTTTTTTATAGTACGCTGGATTCCATGAAGCGCCCTTATCGTTTGTTTAGACATACGTTGGGTGCGCATCACGATCAGGATGTGTTGGTTTTCGAAGAAAAAGACGAGCGGTTTTTTCTGGCTGCGGGAAAATCAAAAGACGAGAAAATAATTTTTCTTTCTTTGCATAGCAAAAACACATCCGAGGAGCTTTTCTTAAGCGCAGAGAACCCTTTAGACGCGTTTCAATTGCTCGCGCAGAGGGAAGAGGGCATTGAGTATTCCGCGGAACATGACCGCGGACGTTTTCTGATCGTAACCAATTGGCAGGCGGTCAATTTTCGCGTAATGGAGACCGCTATAAATCAAACGGAACGCGTGCATTGGAAAGAATGGCTTGCGCATCGGCCCGAGGTGAAGCTGGAAGGTTTAGACACGTTCAAAAATTATGTGACGCTCTATGAGCGCACAAGTGGGAACACGGAAATCCGAGTTATCGATTTAAAAGATCGCAGTGAGCACAAAATTAACTTTGGCGAGGAAGTTTATGCTTCCGGACCAGGATCCAACCCCGAGTATGATTCGGAGATTTTAAGAGTGGGGTTCGCTTCTTTGCTGACGCCTTCAACGGTTTATGACTACAACATGCGCACGCGTGAGCGCGAACTAAAAAAACAGCAGGAAGTTTTGGGAGGATACGATTCCTCCCGCTATGCATCCGAGCGCGTTTTTGCCGTTTCGCATGACGGCGTGAAAATTCCGATTTCGCTTGTTTATAAAAAAGGTTTGAAACGTGATGGCTCGGCGCCGGCATGGCTTTACGGTTACGGATCGTACGGAATCAGTATTGATCCGGTTTTTTCTTCGGCGCGGCTGAGTTTGCTGGACCGGGGATTTGTTTATGCTATCGCGCATATCCGCGGCGGCGGAGATATGGGGCGTCCCTGGTATGACGCCGGAAAACTGAAAAATAAAAAGAATACATTTCTTGATTTTATTGCCTGCGCTGAATTTCTCATTCGTGAGAAATATACCTCCGCGGAGCGTCTCGGCACTTCCGGCGGCAGTGCGGGCGGGCTTTTGATGGGAGCGGTCCTTAATTTGCGGCCTGACTTATTTCGTGCTGCTATTTTAGATGTCCCGTTTGTGGATGCTCTTAATACGATGCTTGACGCGAGCTTGCCTTTAACAGTGACGGAATATGATGAATGGGGCAATCCGCAGGAACCCGATTTTTTTAATCTGATTCGCAGTTACGCGCCTTATGAAAACATTAAGCCTCAAAACTATCCGCATATGCTTGTGACGGGCGGGTTAAATGATCCGCGAGTGCAATATTGGGAGCCGGCGAAGTGGACGGCAAAACTGCGCGCGACTAAAACCGACAACAATCTCTTGCTGATGATTATTCATATGGGGTCGGGACACGGCGGGCCTTCCGGGCGCTATGCTTATTTGAAAGAAGTTGCGCGGGATTACGCGTTTATGATTTCGCTGACGAGTCCGGCTGTTCAGTAACCGGTTCAAAAACACAATCTTGCGGGCGGCCCGCATCCATTGAGATGATGCAATTGGCTAAGCCTCGCCGAGTGGCTTCTGTTCTGGGGTGCAGTTCTTCAGGCTTTGCTTCCGCGATTCTTCTGGCGGTTTCTTTAAAAAAACTTTGCGCTTGAGCCACTTGCCCATGGTTCCAGTAGGCTTTTCCCATGTAATAAAAATCAAGCCAATGTAGGGGAATGCGATTAGTGACATCAGGAAAAATTTTGATGGCTTGAATCAGATGTTCAGCCGCTTTATCGTGGTCGCCGTCTCGGCCATAAGCCGCGCGCAAGTTGACATGTGCCACCCAGTTGCGGGGAATGGTATCAACCGCATGGTGAAAAAGCTTGTAGCTGTTTTGCCAATAAGTCAGATAAATTGAAGCGGAAATAAAATACCCCGCCAAAACTCCCACCGCAAGAATCTGATCGGCGATTTTGGGAAGACGTATTTTGGGCAGCAGGCTTGCTATTCCCCAAATAGCGACAAATGAAAGTCCGATCGCGGGGCCGTAAAGATAACGGCACGTGATCCAATGTGACCCGATGGTAATGACCCCGGCAACGGGAAAAAGCATGATTCCAAAGAACGCCCAGCCCACCCACAAAGCAGGCTGTTTTTTTCTTCGAAGGAAAAAAACCAGAGTGACTAGAATTAAAATCAAAGCGATTAAAAGAGATCGGCTCACATGCGCGTTAGGAAAGTAAGGGTAAAAGATGGAAAGTTTGGCCGGCCAGAGGAAAAGAAAAATATAGTCCCAGTAGGCTTGCGCAATATTGGCGAATCGTACCCAGTAGGGATAATCGGTGAAATGGTGAATAGCCCCGCTTAAACTTTGAGCTTTAATCGTGACATAAGATGAAGCCGCCGACAAGAGCGCGAAGGGTATTTTTTCAACTAGCCGTTTCAGCCAGGGCTCAGTACGTTCAAACGGCCAAAAATCAAAAAATAGCAAAATGACCGGGAGTGTGACATACATGGGTTTACTCATGAGTGAGCAAATAAACAGAAAGAGAGTTAGGAAGTAAAAGAGGCGTTTCCTTTTTTCTTCAAAGGAAACAAACTTTGCGTAAGAGATGATGCTTAATAAGACAAAAAAGGTGGAAAGAACATCTTTGCGCTCTGATATCCATGCGACGGATTCAACGCGGACAGGGTGCCACGCAAAAAGCGCGGCGATAAGAAATGATTTTGCCGGTGACCGCGTGATTCGCGAGAAAAGAAAAAAAACTAAAAGGACATTCGCGGTGTGAAAAAGAATGTTTGTGGCATGGTAGCCTCCCGCCCAGAACCCGTAGAGCTCCCAGTCAAGCGCGTATGAAAGCCAGTTTAAAGGATGCCAGTTTGAGAAGTGAAAAGTGGTGAATGCCCACTTAACAAACGAGAGGCTTAGTCCTGCTTGCAGACGCGCGTTTTCAAAAACATATTCGTTGTCGTCATAATAGATAAATTGGAAAAAGACCGCCGGCGCGTACAGCATAAGAGTGCCGATTGCTAAAACCAAATAACCCAAACGGGTGAAATTGGAAGGGGCGGAGCTTTTTTGCATAAGGGCTTTATCGGCATAAAAGGGGGAAAGATTCAGCTTGGCGCAGGCTGGTTTGACATGTTAAATTTGCTTTCCTTAAATGTGTGAATTGTGTTGTAGTTTATGAATTGGATTCGCCGGTTGAGCTGCTCGCTCAGAGGCAAGAGGAAATAGATGAATTTTGACATTCAGCAGGTTGCAAAACTATCCCGTCTGACTTTGGCGCCCGAAGAGGCCGCCAAATTATCGAAAGACTTGGGCGCAATCCTTGATTATGTGAAGAATCTTGAAAAACTCGACACAAAGAATGTCGAGCCGACCAGCCATGTCCTTAACTTGGAAAATGTGACGCGTCCGGATGAAGTAAAAAAATCCGCCGCGCGCGATAAAGTCCTCAAGCACGCGCCCGCCAGCGACGGCTTCTTTTTTAAAGTTCCCAAGACAGTTTCAAGAGCTTAAATGTCCGACCTTCATTTGTTAACTCTCAAAGAAGCAATTGAGCAGGCGAAAAAAGGCGGAGCCGCTGATTTAGTGACTGCCTTGAAAAATCGCGCGCAAAAGTTAAACCCGTCGGTGAATGCTTTTATCGGGCTTGAGAATACTTCGCCTATCGGCGCTGCGGCTTCCGGTGCTTTAGCGGGAGTGCCGATCGCAGTGAAGGACAATATCTGCGTTGAAGGACAGGAAACCACCTGCGCTTCCAAGATTTTAAAAGGACATGTTCCGCCGTATGACGCGCATGTGATTCAAAAATTAAAAAACGCGGGGGCTTCAATTTATGGCCGCTGCAATATGGATGAATTCGCCTTCGGTTCCTCCTGCGAAACATCGACTTATGGCCCATCAAAAAATCCGTGGAATTTAGACTGTGTTCCGGGCGGTTCGTCGGGCGGATCAGCTGCAGCGGTTGCCGCGGATATGGCTTATGCCGCGCTGGGCAGTGACACCGGCGGTTCTATCCGTCAGCCCGCCGCGCTATGCGGACTTGTGGGGCTGAAGCCGACTTACGGTCGTGTTTCGCGGAATGGTTTAATTGCTTTCGGTTCGAGCTTTGATCAAATCGGGCCCATCACCAAAACCGTTGAAGACAGCGCGATTTTGTTGAATGTTTTGGCAGGGCATGACGCGATGGATTCTACATCGGCAAATGTTCCGGTTCCGGATTATACGAAGAACTTAAATACTTCGATCAAAGGTCTCAAAATCGGATTGCCCAAAGAATTTTTCCCGAAAGATTCCGCGGGCGGTATGGATAAGGATGTCGAAAAATCCGTGCGCGAAGCGGTGGAAGTTTTAAAAGGGCTGGGCGCGGAAATCAAAGAAATTTCTCTGCCGCATGTGCAATATTCGGTGGAAGTTTATTACATTGTCGCGGTTGCGGAGGCGAGCTCCAATCTTGGCCGTTTCGACGGCGTGCGTTATGGCGCGCGCGCGGCCGCCAAAGATTTGAACGAAGTTTATTTTGCAAGCCGCAGCGCGGGTTTTGGGCAAGAAGCGAAGCGTCGCATTCTTCTCGGAACTTTCGTTTTATCCGCGGGATATTACGAGGCTTATTATTTAAAAGGCCAAAAAGTTCGCACTTTAATCCGTAATGATTTTGATCATGCGTTTAAAGAAGTCGATGTGATTCTTTCGCCGACTTCTCCGTGCGCGGCATTTAAAATCGGCGAAAAATCTAGCGATCCGCTCGCCATGTATTTATCGGATATTTACACGATTCCGGCGAATCTTGCCGGTATTCCGGCTTTGTCCGTGCCTTGCGGCTTCACCGGAGCAGGCTTGCCCATTGGCTTACAGCTTATGGGGCGCGCCTTTGAAGAAGAAACGATCTTACGCATGGCGCATCAGTATGAACAGAAAACCCAGTTTTATAAAAAGAAACCGGCTTTATAAAAATGACACAAACGAAATACGAACCCGTTATTGGACTTGAAGTGCATGTTCAGCTTGGAACCAAATCCAAGCTTTTTTGCGCTTGCCCGACCGACTTTGGCTCGGAACCAAACGCGAATACGTGCCCTGTGTGTCTTGGGATGCCCGGCAGCTTGCCGGTTTTAAACGCAGAAGCGCTGGAGTTGGGAATGCGCGCGGGACTCGCGCTTGATTGCGAAATTAACGCGCGGTTGAAATTTGACCGAAAAAATTATTTTTATCCCGATTTACCGAAAGCCTATCAGATTTCTCAATATGACATGCCGATCGATAAGAATGGTCATCTTATTGTTGAAGTGAAAGACAAAGAGGGGAAGTGGATTGAAAAACGCATCGGCATTACGCGCGCGCATTTGGAAGAAGACGCGGGCAAGCTTTTGCATGAAGGCATTGTTGACGGAACTTTGGTCGACTATAACCGCGGCGGCATTCCGCTTTTGGAAATTGTATCTGAGCCGGATATTCGCTCCGCCGAAGAAGCTTACGCTTATCTCACTGCACTGAAAGCTGTTTTGCAATACGCGGGTGTTAGCGATTGCGATATGGAAATGGGTAAATTGCGCTGTGACGCGAATGTCTCGGTGCGACCCGTGGGGCAGGAAAAATTTGGTACTCGTACCGAAACCAAAAATTTAAATTCGTTTCGCGCGGTTCAAAAAGCGATTGATTATGAAATCGCGCGCCAAATTCAGGTGATTGAGGACGGCGGAGTGGTTGAGCAGCAAACTCGGCTTTGGAATGAAGCCAAAGGCGAAACCGCGCTGATGCGCTCCAAAGAAGACGCGCACGATTACCGTTATTTTCCCGAGCCGGATTTAGTGCCCTTTACGATTGCCCGCGAAAAAGTGGAAGCTGTACGCAAAACTTTGCCCGAACTTCCGCGCGCGCGCGCGAAGCGTTTTGTTGAAAAGCTCGGGCTTCCGCGTGCGGATGCGCATGTATTGGTTGAAGACCAGGTTTTAGCCGCTTTTTTTGAGACCACGATCGCGGAAGGGGCAAGTGCCAAGCTGGCCGCGAACTGGCTTTTGAATGATTTGCTCGGGACGCTGAATGAACAGAAAATCAAAATCGAAGACTCGCCGATTTCGCCCAAGGCTTTGGCAGGGTTGATTCAGCTGATCGACAACAGCACGATTAACGGAAAAATCGCGAAAGATGTTTTGCCCTTGATGCTTTCAGAAAATAAATCGGCCGACCAAATTGTGAAAGAAAAAGGCTTAGCGCAGGTGCAGGACACGGGGCTGATCGAGCAGATTGCGGACAAGGTCATTGCCGCCAATCCCAAATCGGTTGAAGACTTTAAAGCCGGAAAAAAACAGGCGCTTGGATTCTTAGTCGGGCAAGTCATGAAAGAATCTCAGGGGAAAGCCAACCCCAAGATGATCAACGAAATCCTCACGAAAAAACTATCCTAAGCTTATGAACCTGCCCTTGGTTCTCGGAGTGGAAACCTCCTGTGATGAAACATCTGTTTCGGTCCTGCGCGGTCGCGATGAAATTCTTTCCAATGTTATTTCTTCCAGTTTATTTCGTCATCAGGAATTCGGCGGCGTGGTGCCCGAAATCGCTTCACGTCATTGTCTCGAGCAAATTGATTTTGTTTTTAAGCAAGCCCTCAAAGAGGCGCATGTTTCCGCGAAAGAGTTGAGTTTGATTGCCGTGACGGAAGGCCCAGGTTTGATCGGGTCGCTTTTTGTCGGGGTTGGTTTTGCCAAGGCGCTTGCTTATCAGCTGGGAATTCCTGTAGTCGGAGTGAACCATCTGGAAGCGCATTTGTCCGCAAATTTTGTCGGGCAAGCTGTTCCTGAAAACTATATCGGTTTGCTTGTCTCAGGCGGACACACCTCGATTGTGCATTGCCAGGACGCTCACTTTGAAACGGTGGGTGAAACGGAAGATGACGCGGTGGGCGAGGCTTATGACAAAGTCGCAAAAATGATGGGGCTGGATTATCCCGGCGGGCCATTGATGGATGCTTTGGCGGCAAAGGGAAATCCGCGCGCAATTTTGTTTAAGAAACCGAAACAAGCAAAACCTCTCGATTTTAGTTTTAGCGGAATTAAGACCGCTGCGCTTTACGCGATGCGCGACATGAAAACAGGTTTGCCTAAAGCGGATGCGCCTTCGCGCGAAGATTTGGCCGCAAGCTTTCAACAGGCTGTAATCGGTTGGATTGTGGAGAAGACTTTTGCCGCCTGTGATTTAAAAGGCGCTAAGAGCGTGGTGGTTGGCGGCGGGGTGAGTGCGAACTCTTATTTGAGAGCCGAGTTGGCGCGCGAAGCGGCCGAGCGCGGCATTCAGCTTTTTCTTCCGCCGTTGGGGTTGACCGGTGATAATGCCGCCATGATTGCCCGTCGCGGGCTTGAACTTTTTGAAAAAGGCCGTATTTCCGATTTAAGACTCACAGCACGGCCGAATTTGCGGATTGCTTCCGCCTAAAATTCCCTCTTGTCCCTAAGGGCATGTCCCGATATAATCCGCCCTCTATGAATACACTTAAATTAGCGTTGCCCAAGGGATCTTTGGAAGAATCGACCTTTGCCTTGTTCAAAAAGGCCGGTTTTGAGATTCGTAACAGCTCCCGTTCCTTTACTCCGGCGGTAAACGATCCGGAGTTGGAAATCATCCTTTTTCGCCCGCAGGAAATGTCCCGTTATATTGAAGATGGCATTGTGGATTGCGGTTTGACAGGGCATGACTGGATTGTTGAAAACAGCTCCAAGGTCACTGAGCTTTGCCAATTACAGTATTCCAAGCAAACCTCCAACCCTGTACGCTGGGTTTTGGCCGTACATGAGTCTTCCAAAGTTCAGAGCATTAAAGATTTACAGGGTAAAAAGATCGTCACCGAGCTTGTGAATGTGACTAAGGCTTATCTTAAAAAGAACAAGGTCAAAGCTGAAGTGGAGTTTTCATGGGGTGCCACCGAGGCCAAGCCGCCGCGCCTTGCCGACGCGATTGTGGAAGCCACGGAAACCGGTTCCAGCCTGAAAGCAAACCGCCTGCGCATTGTGGATACGGTGATTGTTTCTATTCCGAAATTTATTGCGAATAAAGACAGCATTAAGAATGAGTGGAAAAGCAAGAAGATGGACCAGTTGGTCATGCTTTTGCAGGGCGCGATCCGCGCGCAGGAAAAAGTCGGCCTCAAAATGAATGTGGCTGAAAAAAATCTGAACAAAGTTGTTTCGCTTTTGCCCGCATTAAGAAAACCAACCGTTTCATCGCTTGCCGAAGACGGATGGTATGATGTGGATACGATTATCGATGAGTCCGTTGTGCGCAATTTAATTCCCGATTTAAAGGTGGCCGGCGCACACGGCATCATTGAATACCCTTTGAACAAAGTAATTCCATAATCGACTGAGGAGAACCCGAGCATGCCCTGGGCAAAAAAACAGCGTAAGAAAAAGATGAACAAGCATAAGCGCAAAAAGAAATTGCGTAAAAACCGTCATAAGAAAAAAGACTGGTCATAACAAATTCTAAATCGAGTTTGTTAAAGAAAAGGACAAGAGGCTTCGGCTTCTTGTCCTTTTCTCTTCTTGAGCATGAATAAGCTAACCCTTCAATCACCGGCTAAGGTCAATCTGTATTTACGGATTGTGGGCCGTCGGCCGGACGGCTACCACAAGCTCGACACCCTTTTTCATCGCCTTTCACTCGCCGACACACTGACGCTCAAAAAACAAAAAGCGGATTTCTCTTTTTCTTCCAACGCCAAGTTGCCCGCGCGTGAAGGTAATTTACTTTTTAAAGCGTATGTTGAGCTTCAGAAAAAATTTCCTAAGCTGGGCGGCGTCCATGCCAATCTTGTGAAGCGCATTCCGATCGGCGCGGGGCTTGGCGGGGGATCCAGCAATGCCGCTTTTTTTCTGCTTGGAATGGCTAAGTTGTATGGTCTCAAAATATCTCAAGCGGGGTTAATGAAAATAGGCGTGCGCGTGGGAGCGGATGTGCCTTTTTTTCTTCTTCAAAAAAATCAGGCGCGCGCGCTGGGTATCGGAGAAAAATTAAAGCAGGTACCTTCTAAGAAAAAGAGATATTTTTTGCTTCTGACGGATCCCAAACCTTTATCAACGCCTGCCGTTTATAAAAAATACCGCGAGCAAAATGGTGGTTTCTCAAAAAAATCAGCCGATTTAAATGAATCCGTGAATGATTTGCAGCCGGCTGCTTTGTCGCTCCGGCCATCGATTGAAAAAAGGTTGAATGCTCTGACTAGGTATGGTGCCGAAACGGTTTTGCTTAGCGGAAGCGGCCCGACAGTTTTTGCTGTTTCGGACTCGCAAGCGAAGATCAAAAAGCTGTATAAATCGTTGGCAGTCGCCTTGCGGAAGCGGGTCATTCTTTGCCATTCGCTCTGATTTTGTCTTTCTGAGGACTTCTAAAATCGGGTCTTGGGAAAATGAGCAAAATCGGGTAGATTATGCGCTCTTGAATTCGTCTGTTTTGTGCTAATTTTTGTTTTTGGATGTTCTCGTTGCCCGATGGTGAAATGGTCTTTTAAGACTTGTCTTAAAAGACAAAAAAGATTTTGATAGGCTTATTTAAACGCCTTTATTGCCCGATGGTGAAATGGTATCACACTGCCCTTTGGAGGCAAGGTTCCAGGTTCGAGCCCTGGTCGGGCAGAAGGCGTTTAAATAAGCTGTTTGCCCTTTGACCTCAAAGCGGTTGCTCGTCAAAGACGAGCATAGGCAAGGTTTCAGGTTTATTCCGTCTTTGACGGATGAACGAAGCGGCTGGTCGGGCAGCCAATTATTTTAGGCTAAAAATTGAGCTGGTTTGTTTACATTTTAGAATGCCGGAATCAAAGTCTTTACACTGGCATGACGAATGATTTGGAAAAACGCGTTAATCTGCATCGAAACGGTAAAGCCGCGGCTTATACCCGTTCTTTCGGAGTGACTGGATTGGTTTACAGTGAAGCTTGCGCGACCAAGTCAAAAGCTTTAAAGCGCGAGGCGCAAATAAAAAAATGATCTCGAAATAAAAAAATAAAGTTAATTCAAAGTAAAAATAAATGACTACTCAAAAAGATAATCCGAATGCCAGCTGTTCCTTTTGCGCCCGCAAAAAAACGGAAGTCAAAAGACTGTTCGCGGGCAATCAGTCCTTTATTTGCGATGTGTGCGTCCGGGTTTGTCATGATGCTTTTCTGAAAGAGCCTCTTCCCGCGGCGGTTCAACAACCTTTTAAAGTGGAAGACTTTAAAGTTCCCAAGCCGCAGGATATTAAAACGAAGCTGGATCAGTACGTGGTCGGTCAGGACTTGGTTAAAAAGCGCCTTGCTGTCAGCGTTCATAATCATTACAAACGCATTGTTTCTAAAAACGAAGATGACGTTGAGATTGAAAAAAGTAATGTCCTCCTAATCGGACCGACCGGTTCCGGAAAAACCCTTTTCGCGCGCACGCTTGCGCGCATTCTCGACGTTCCTTTCGCGATTGCCGATGCAACGTCTTTAACCGAAGCGGGTTATGTGGGTGAAGATGTTGAGAACGTGCTTCTGCGTCTTTTACAAGCGGCCAACTTTGACGTGAAACGCGCCGAGATCGGCATTATTTATATTGATGAAATCGATAAGATCGCAAAAAAGTCCGACAATGTTTCCATTACCCGCGATGTTTCCGGCGAAGGTGTCCAGCAGGCATTGCTTAAGATTTTGGAAGGCACGACCGCGAATGTTCCGCCTCAGGGAGGACGTAAGCATCCGCATCAGGAATATATCACCGTGAATACCCGCAATATTCTTTTTGTCTGCGGGGGCATGTTTGGCGGAATTGAAGAAATGATTGAGCGCCGTATTACCAGCAAAGCGATGGGCTTCGGAGCGCAGAACTCTTCTTTGAAGAAAGAAAAAGAAGCAGGTAAGATGATTGACCATCTTGAGCCGGAGGATCTTGTGAAATTTGGATTAATTCCGGAATTTATCGGCCGCTTTCCGGTGGTTTCCGGATTGCATAAACTGACAGAAGAGGATTTGGTGCGGGTTTTAACCGAACCCAAAAACGCGATTATCCGCCAATATCAAAAGCTGTTTAAGATGGAAGGCGTTGAGCTGAAGCTGACCGAAGGCGCCTTAAGAGAAGTTGCCCGGCGGGCTTTGAAGAAGACGACCGGTGCCCGGGCATTGCGGTCGATTCTCGAGACAGCCATGCTTGATTTGATGTATGATATTCCTTCCGCGCAGGATGTTACCGAGGTGCTGATAACCGAAGATGTTATTTCCGGAAAATCAAAGCCGACGGTGACCCAGACTGAGCGCATGGAGAAAACCGCGTGAAGATTATTTTGAAAACCGAATTCGGAGCAGTGAAATGAAGCGGGTCCTTAAAGATAAGACAAAAGAAGCGCTTGCTGCTTACGCGTTTCTTGCCCCTAACCTGATCGGGTTTTTTGTATTCACTTCGATTCCCGTAGTTGTTTCTCTTTTGCTTAGTTTTACGGAATGGGGGCTATTTACCCCGCCGAAATGGGTTGGCCTCAGAAATTTTATCGAGCTTTTTCAGGATAAGCGGTTTTGGCAATATTCATTCAACACCATTTATTTGATGGCGGCGATTCCCATTTCTATGACAGGGTCTTTGCTGTTAGCTATTGCCCTTAATCAAAAGCTTAAAGGTATGGTTATTTTCAGGACGATTTATTATCTTCCCACGATTTGCGCCGGCGTCGCGATTTTTATGCTTTGGCGTTTGATGTACAACCCCGAGTTTGGCGCTTTCAACACCATGATCGCCGGTTTGGGGGACTTGTTGGGGCTGAAGCTTCAGGGGCCGAATTGGTTGACGGATACGCTGTGGGCGAAACCGGCTTTGATTATTATGAGTGTTTGGCAAAGCGTCGGCGGGCAAAACATGATTTTGTATCTTGCCGCGCTTCAGGGTGTTCCGCGCGATTTATATGATGCCGCGGAAGTGGACGGCGCGAACGCGATTCAAAAATTTTGGGCAGTGACCTGGCCTCAAATTTCTCCGACGACTTTTTTTATTGGCATCATGAGTTTAATTGGTGGATTTCAGGCCGGTTTTGATCAGGCTTATATGATGACCGGTGGCGGACCGAACGGCTCTACGACCACGATTATTTATTATCTCTATAACAATGCTTTCGTTTGGTATCACATGGGTTATGCCGCGGCGATTGCGTGGGTTTTATTTTCGGTTATTTTTCTGATTACTTTTTTGAAGTGGAAATTCTTTGGCAAAAATATTCACTACACTTAAAAGCAGAAGCTAATATTTATGTCGTATCAAGATGAAATAGAACCGGTGGTCAGATCAAAGGAAGCGCGTAAACAGCGCCAGTGGGGAAAGGTCATGCATGACAGCCTGATTTATATCGGGTTGTGCTTGGGGGCCGTAACCATGATTGCTCCTTTCATGTGGATGATCACAACTTCTTTATCCGCTCCTGGAGCTATTTTTTCCGATCGGTCGTGGTGGAAAGAATGGATCCCGACTGTTTTTTATTGGAAGAACTATATCGATGTTTGGACGGTGGTTCCGTTCGGCCGTTTTTATCTTAACTCAGTCTTTATTTCGGTAGCATTGACTGCAGGGCAGGTTATCACCAGTTCGCTGGCTGCCTATGCTTTTGCGCGGCTTGAATTTCCGGGCCGTGACAAACTCTTTTTTGGTTATCTAGGTACCATGATGATTCCTGGAGCCGTAACCATGATTCCCGTGTTTGTGCTGCTGCGGTTTTTGGGTTGGATTGACACTTATCAAGCGATGATTCTTCCGGGAATTTTTACGGCCTATGGAACCTTTATGCTTCGGCAGTTCTTTTTGACCATGCCCAAAGAGCTGGAAGATGCGGCCAAAATCGATGGCTGTTCTTATTTGAGAATTTTTTGGCATATTATTATTCCGCTTTCCGGCCCCGCGCTCGCGACTTTGACTACGTTCACTTTCATGGGGTCGTGGATGAGCTTGATGTGGCCTTTGATCGTTGTAAATAGCGCTTCCAAATTTCCTTTGCCGGTAGGGCTTTCTTATTTTCAGGGATTGCATAACACCAACTGGGAGCTTTTGATGGCCGCGACGGTGATGATGATGCTGCCGATTTTGATTGTCTTTGTTTTTGCTCAACGCTTTTTTGTTGAGGGTATCAAACTGTCTGGCATTAAAGGCTGACTTTTGCTTGAAACAGGCTCATCTGCTGCGTTGCACGCAGCGCAGTTTTCGTGCGGCGTATTTTAAATACGCCTCCTCAAAACTGCTTGCTACGCCTTGCATCTGAACCTGTTTGAAGCAAAATTGTAAATTACTCATGTCTAAAAAATCACCTTCTAAAAAATTGGACGCTTTGATTCTCGCCGCGGGTAAGGGTACCCGTATGTATTCCAAGCTTCCTAAAGTCTTACACCCGATTTGGGAGCGTCCGATGTTAGGGCATGTTTTAGACACACTTGCTTCGCTTGGCATCAAGAGCCCTTGTGCCGTAGTTGGATATCAAGCGGCGAGCGTGCGCTCGTTTTTAGGTAAATCGGCGCGCACTGTTTTGCAAAATCCGCAAAAAGGAACCGGCCACGCGGTCATGGTGGCTGAGAAAGCCCTGTCACGAGCGGACGAAGTTTTGATTTGGCCCGGCGATATGCCTTTGCTTAAGAAAGAAACGCTGCGGGCTTTTTTTAGCGAGCACCGTAAAAGCAAAAAATCAGCCAGCGTGTTAACTTGCCGTCAGGCCAATCCATTTGGGTATGGAAGGGTTGTGCGTGATTCTTACGGTGAGTTTGTTGCGATTCGCGAAGAGCTGGATGCCAGCGAAACCGAACGCAAGATAAACGAAGTGAATACCGGAATTTATTTATTCAACCGCGAAGACCTTTTTTCGTCATTGAAAGATGTTCAGCCTCACAATCAAAAAGGCGAATATTATCTGACCGATACGATTGAAATTTTGAGAGCCCGCGGAGAAGGTGTGCAGGCTTGCTGTTTGGCATCATCCGAGGAAGCCGTCGGAGTGAATTCGAAGCGCGATCTTGCCGTGGCGGCACGGTTTTTAACGGACCGTGCGATTGACGGCCATTTGCGTGCGGGCGTGAATGTGTTGTCGCCGAATGATACCTGGATTGCCCCCGAAGTTAAAATCGGAGCGGGAACCACGGTTTATCCCTGGTGCTGGATTGAAGCGGGAACCGTCATCGGAAAAAATTGTCAGATTGGGCCTTTCGCTAAAATTCGCGGCGGATCAAAAGTGGGTAACGATTCGGTTGTCGGGAATTTTGTCGAATTGAACCGTTCCAGTCTCGGAAAAAAAGTAAACGCGAAGCATCTGACTTATTTGGGTGACGCGGTTGTCGGCGACGGAGTCAATTTTGGAGCAGGGGCAATTACCGCAAACTTTGATGGGAAGAAAAAGCATAAGACGCAAGTCCGGGGCGGCGCCGCGATCGGGTCGAATACCGTTTTGGTTGCCCCGGTGGTTGTTCCCCAAAAAGTTAAGACGGGCGCAGGGTCTGTGGTAACTAAAAAAACACGTATGCGTGTCGGCGATACGGTTG
>ERZ761602.5094-NODE-5094-length-15911-cov-6.889064_pt1 | contig 15911 bp, 16 predicted proteins | sample MGYA00512165_ERZ761602 | MGnify/ENA primary metagenome ERZ761602 (study PRJEB28899, sample SAMN02445085) | bioreactor sludge metagenome | biome: EBPR sludge; isolation source: Thorneside wastewater treatment plant | place: Australia: Brisbane, Thorneside...
CGAGTGGCGAAATTGGTAGACGCGCTGGATTTAGGTTCCAGTCCCGCGAGGGGTCAGGGTTCGAGTCCCTGCTTGCGCACCAGCATAATGTCTGGGTCGTAAACTTTTTCATTACAAAAAAGTAAAGTTGACATCGCGATCGGACGATCATCGTATTCAGGTGAAGAACAGCGATGGTATTTCCGACTGCAATCGTCCAAGCTCCTGTGTCTGAGTGGGTCATCAAGCCCCAGATCGAACTCCGAGAGCGCTATGAGCGCCGAGTCGACCGCGACTTTCTCGGTAGCAACAGCGACAATCGGGACGATCTCTGGGGTCGGTATCGTGTTGGGGTCACGGCCGAAGGCCCGCGAGGTCAGCGCGCCGAAGCCATCTACCAGTATGGCCACCGGACTTCTTGGACTTCGCGTCGCAACTTCAGTGCCGAGCGTAGCGACTTGCTGGTTGGGAACTACCAATTCCGAGCTGGTCAAGGCCGGGTCACTGTGGGCCGACAGTTCGTCGACAAGAATCTGCGACGCCTCTTTGGTCGCCGAAACTTTAGCAACGTCACGACAACGCTCGACATCGTGCGCTATCAGGACGATCGATGGGACCTCTTTGCCGGTAAAGTCGGCCTCGATACTTCCCCGCTGCGGGACGCCCGTATTGCCCACGTCGGCCTCAATCACTCCGGCGGCCAGACGAACCTGATCTACAAATCGGACAAGGCAGGCGGTCGGAGCCAGGGAATCTACACCCTAAACCACTACGTTCGGCGTGATACCGGTCGATTGCGAGCCGAACTTGACGCCTCGTTCCAAACCGGAAGCCTCGGCGGGCGCCGTCACGAAGCGCACTATCTGGTCCAACGGAACACCTACAATCTCGGCCAGAAGACCACCGCGATTGCAGAATTTGCGGTCGCGAGCGGCGGGGACCCGAATGGCCGGGTCAGCCGGACGTTCGATAGCCTTTATCCGGCGGCTCACGCTCCTCATGGACTGATGGACCTCGTTGGATCGAACAACATGAGGGGCATCAGCCTGAATCTCCGGCGAGAGGTCGCCCCTGCGCTGGAGGTGTCCGCCGAAGTGCACCGATGGTGGCTCGATAATCCGAAGGAGGCGTGGCTGGGCAACCGCAACATCGCGAACCGAGGCGTGGGTGGTGTCTTCATCGACCCCACCGGAGCGGCCGGGCGCGACCTAGGAGTCGAGGCCACTCTCTTCGCCATCTGGAACCCCAATCGCCAGAACACCGTTCAGGCCGGGTTCGGAGTCTTCTCTCCCGGACGATTTGTGCGCACCATGAACGGCGGATCCGCCGGAAAGCAGACGTGGGGCTACCTCCAGTGGACCTGGCGCTTCTAGTCTGAGATCCCTCGACCGGCAAGAAAAGACCCCCTCTCGGCGCAGGCCGCAGAGGGGGTCGCTATTTTCTTCTCGGTCCGAGCTTACTTGCCCGACTTGCCGATGATTTCGTTCGCGACGTTGGTCGGAACTTCCTCATAGTGCGACGGGGTCACGTTCGGGTTGGCTCGGCCTTGGGTCAGCGAGCGGAGCGTCGTAACGTATCCGAACATCTCGGAGAGCGGCACATGGGCGTTGACGATGGTCGCGCCAAAGCTCGTTTCCATGCCTTCAATTCGTCCCCGGCGGCTGTTGATGTCTCCGACGACGTCGCCGACGTTTTGCTCGGGAGTCGTGACTTCCACGTGCATGATCGGCTCCTTGATGACCGGGCTCGCCTTCTTCATGGCTTCGCGGAATGCGATCATCCCGGCCTGCTTAAAGGCATTTTCGTTCGAGTCGACATCGTGGTAGCTACCATCGTAGACCACGGCCTTCACGTCAACGACCGGATATCCGGCCAAGACGCCCTGGGTCAGGGCCTCACGGACACCCTTTTCGATCGCTGGGATGTATTCCTTGGGAATCGATCCCCCGACGACCTTGTTCTCAAACTGGAATCCTTGTCCAACCTCGAGCGGCATCAGCTCAATCCAGCAGTGGCCGTATTGACCCGAACCACCGGTTTGGCGGATGAATCGTCCTTCGGCCTTGGCCGCCGAGCGAATGGTTTCGCGGTAGGCAACCTGCGGCTTCCCTTGGTTGGCCTGGACGCCGAATTCACGATTAAGGCGGTCCACGATGATTTCAAGGTGAAGCTCACCCATTCCGCTGATGATCGTCTGACCACTTTCGGGGTCGGTGAAAACGCGGAAGGTCGGATCTTCTTCGGCCAAGCGCTGAAGGCTGGTCCCAAGCTTTTCTTGGTCGGCACGGCTCTTGGGTTCAACCGCGATCTGGATAACCGGCTCGGGGAACTTGATCGATTCCAGCGACATCGGGTGATCGTCGTGGGCGATCGTGTAACCGGTACGGACGTCGCTGAGACCAATGACGCCGACGATTTCTCCGGCGTACACCTCATCGATGTCTTGCCGGTTGTTGGCGTGCATTTCCATGATCCGGCCGATGCGCTCGGTTCGGGTTCGGAAGTCGTTGGTTTGCGGATCGCGATAGCTGACCGAAACGGCGGTTCCCTTCTTGAGGACGCCGCTATAGACTCGGATAAAGGTCAAGCGACCGACGTACTTGTCGGACATGATCTTGAACGCAAGGGCGGCAAATGGCTCCTTGTCGTCCGGGTTGCGGACCATTTCTTCTTCGGTGCGAGGATTGACGCCTCCCACAGCGCCCGCATCAAGCGGCGACGGAAGATAGTCCACGACGCAGTCGACCATGAACTGGACACCCTTGTTCTTGAACGAAGAGCCCGAGATACAGGGGACAAACTTGTTAGCAAGAACGCCGGTTCGGATTGCAGCGCGGATATCGTTCTCGCTGATTTCCTGACCTTCCAGGAAGCGCTCCATGATAGATTCATCGAAGTCCGAGATGGCTTCGATCATCTTCTCGCGCCATTCGGCTGCGGCATCCTTCATGTTGTCGGGGATGTCGGTTTCTTCGAAGATCTTGCCGTCGTCGCTCTTGTAGATCGTGGCCCGCATGGTGATGAGGTCCACATATCCAAGGTAGTCACTTTCGGCGCCGATCGGAATCTGAATCGGGGCTGCATTGGCACCGAGTCGCTCTCGAACTCGGCTCACAACGCTATAGAAGTCGGCTCCGAGTCGGTCCATCTTATTGATGTAGGCGATTCGCGGAACCTTATACTTGTTGGCTTGGCGCCAGACCGTTTCGGACTGGGGCTGAACGCCTCCGACCGCGCAATAAACGGCGACGAGTCCATCCAGGACTCGCAGCGAGCGCTCGACTTCGACAGTAAAGTCGACGTGGCCAGGGGTGTCGATGATATTGATCTTGTGCTCGGGCTTATCGCCCTTGCTACCGCGCCAGAAACAGGAGGTCGCAGCCGAGGTGATCGTAATCCCTCGCTCTTGCTCCTGCTCCATCCAGTCCATGGTGGCCGCGCCATCGTGCACCTCTCCGATCTTGTGCGACTTTCCGGTGTAATACAGGATTCGCTCAGTCGTGGTCGTTTTGCCGGCATCGATGTGGGCAGCGATACCGATATTGCGGACGAGCTCTAGTGGGTGACTACGGGGCATACGATTTCGGTCTTCCTTTTGACAGGCTGGCTTGGATCAACTCAATGGGGATTAGAAGCGATAGTGGCTGAACGCCTTGTTGGCATCGGCCATGCGGTGCGTGTCTTCCTTTTTCTTAACGGAAGACCCGGTGCCGTTGTAGGCATCGAAGAGCTCATTGCTCAGCTTTTCGACCATGCTCTTTCCGGACCGCTTGCGAGAATTCTCCACCATCCAGCGGAAGGCGAGGGTTCGCTTGCGCCCAGGTCGAACTTCCATCGGCACCTGGTAGTTCTGACCACCGACTCGGCGGGGGCGAACTTCCATGGTGGGCATCACGTTGGCCAGAGCCTTTTCAAAGAGCTCCAGCTCGCCAACGTTCGCCTTCTCAGCCGCATTCTTCAGGGCCGAATAGACGATATGCTCGGCGACGGCTTTCTTGCCATCGAGCATGATGCGGTTGATGAAGCGCTGAATCAGTTCGCTCCCGTAAACGGGATCGGGAGCGATATGACGGGGTTCGATTCGACCTTTTCGGGGCATGGTTCTTTAATCTTCCTTACTTCTTGCCTGCATCCGGCTTGGGTCGCTTGGCGCCGTACTTACTGCGGCCCTGCTTGCGGTTGTTGGTACCGGAGGTCTGTTGGGCACCTCGAACGATGTGATAGCGCACACCGGGAAGGTCCTTGACCCGGCCTCCGCGAACGAGCACAACCGAGTGCTCTTGGAGGTTATGGCCGATGCCGGGGATGTAAGCGGTGACTTCAACGCCGTGAGTCAGGCGCACCCGCGCAACCTTTCGGAGAGCCGAGTTCGGCTTCTTCGGGGTTTGGGTTCGCACGATCGTGCAGACGCCACGCTTAAAGGGATTCCCCTTCAGCGCCGGCGACTTCGATTTGTCTTTGGGCGACTGGCGCCCCTTTCGGACGAGTTGGTTGACTGTCGGCATTGATATCTCGTTCTTTGGAATTCCGTCGGAACAGGCATAAAAAAACCTGCATCCACGCGCAGGATCAGGTCTTCTACCCGGTTGGCTCAGTTGGTCAGCATTTCCACCCGCTCGCGCCTGGTCTCCTACGTGAATTCGCCCTGATTCCTCAGAGCAAGTGCAATTATGCGCCTTTGCAACCCTGCGTGTCAAGATCCCCACTGAACGATGAGTGACTTGATTCGCTGGATGGAAGAGTGCATCGCCCAAAAGGCTTTTCCGGGGTGCGCGGCCGCCTTCGGCACCTCCGAGGGTTTTGAGGTTGTGACCGCGGGTCGGCTGACCTATGACGCGGACTCCGCACCGGTCTCTCCCGAGACCATCTACGATCTGGCCAGCCTGACCAAAGTCGTCGCGACCACGCCCCTGGTCCACGATCTGGGGATTCCACTGGATGCTCGGGTTTGCGACTACTGGCACGCGTTCCAGCTCCCGGCCACGATCCGGCAGCTGCTCACCCACAGCTCGGGACTGGTGAGCCATCGGCAATACGATGAGCTTGCCCAGAATCCCGAGCATTTCTGGTCCTTGATCGCCGGTGAGGGGTCCGAGTATCCGGCCGATACCCAGAGCGTGTACTCCTGCGTCGGGTTCTTGACCTTGTTCCAAGTGATCCAGCGAACCAGTGGGCGAGGCTTTGCGGAACTCTTCTCCGAGCGGGTCGCCGAGCCGTTAGGGATGCGCTCGACGTTCCACATCCCCGTTCCCGCTGGGTGTCGAGACCGGGCTCGGTCGTGGCCCGGGGAGAGCCAGATCGCCCCGACCGAGGTCGAGGGCGTCGTCCACGATGAGAACTCCCGATATGCGGGTGGAGTCTCGGGGAACGCGGGACTCTTCGGGACGGCTCCCGACCTCGCCCGGTTCTGTCAGGCAATGCTGAGGGGCCGGATTTCCGAGGACTGGCTCCGTCCGTGGGCTCCCTGGACAACAAGGGGTCTAGGATGGGATACCAAGAGCCCCAGCGGCAGCAGCGCGGGGATTCGCTTTGGCCCCAAAAGCTACGGCCACACAGGCTACACCGGGACTTCGATCTGGATCGATCCCGAGGCGGGAAGGTTTGGCGTGTTGCTCACCAATCGCGTCTATCCGACAAGGGAGAACCAAGCCCAACTCTGGTTCCGGCCGGAGTTTTACGATCAGATTTATAGCCTGCTCAGGGGCTAGGGTTCCTCGCCGCCCGACCCGGAGGCCAATCCCGACCCAGGGGCCCCGCGGGCTCCGCCCGCGCCCTGGGTCCCGCCCCTGGTCGGCGACGGAACCCCAGCGCGTCATCAAGACATAGTAAGCCCTTAGAGGAACTTACTTCCGGCGTCGGCGCAACAAGGCTGCGACCCCCAATCCAAGGGCTGCCATCGTTCCTGGTTCTGGCACCGCCTCAAAGCGGTTGTAGAAGTTATAGACCGTGCCCTGTGGCCCACCGCCCGGGCGGAAACCGGGGTTCGCCGCGCCATTGATGCTCGGATCGAAGGGCATCGTCTCGTTGCTCAGGAAGTTCGTGTCGCTCACATAAGCGGCAAACCAATCAAAGCCAAAATTGCCCGAAAGCCCAAGCGAGGCCAAGCTCATGCTCAGTTCCTTGGGACCGGCCGAATTGGCGAACGATAGAAAGTTGAGCGCCCCCCCAGTGAGTTCAAAAGCCACCGCCCCGCCGTTCCAAAAGGCCACGGCGTAGTCGGCGAAGAATCCACTTGGAAAGAGTTCGTCCCGATCTCGGGCGAGGTTGGTGATCACGTTGCGACCCGGATCGCCCGTGTCGTTCATCGAGGCGTCGTCAAATCCTCCGAACTTCGTGTCGAGATAGACCACCACGTAGTCGTTGAAGGTTCCACCCGGCACAAATCCCATGTGGAGACTGGAGGCGTCAGCGTCGATCAGGATTTCGCCGCGGCCCAGCGTTCCGCCAAACCCGATTCCGCCACCGTTGTTGTACCGAGCGCCGTACTCGCTGCTGCCGATCGTCCCGTCTACCGTTACGGTGGGCAAGAGATTGGAGTCGGTCTGGGTCTGAACCAGTTGAGCCGGCGCGAGGGCCACCACGCCGAGGGCAATGAGAGAAAGGAGAGATTTCATATGAGACCTACCTGTCTATCTTGCGGGGGAGCATCGATTTGTGACGCTACGACCTATCCAGCTGCCAATAAAGAACTCCCCTCTCAGGAACCTGAGAAGGGAGTTGGGGAGACTTAGTCGTCCTGAGGACTATTTGCCCTGCGAACGTTGCTCCAGTTCTGGATTGCTCGGCGCAGCTCCTCCGGGTTGTGTCGAACCATCGGAGTACCGATTCATCGAGTCCTCAACCCACTTCGCACTTGCCTCTTCGTTCTTTGGATCGACGACGACGTCACCCGCCGAGAGACCCCGGAAGATCACGAATCCGAGCAAGACGACCGCAAGAGCAATCACCCCGAAGAGTACGGGCTTGGGGATCTCCTGTTTCACGCCTTATTCTCCCGGAACCTTACAGTCTCTGTCGCCCGTTGCGGCAATATTTGCGTCAAGGCACGATTGCCCAGAAGTCCAGTCGAGATTCTGTTCGCCGTTGGCATCCCAAGCACCAGCGCGTCGCTCATATCCGGGGAAGAGAGTTCCAGTGCAGTTCGTGTCGCTCGAGGCTGGTCCAACTCGCTTGAAGGAGACGTGGCCATCCACGAAGGCCCAAACCGAGCCACCGCCAAAGGCGTCTTCAACGTTTCCATACTGAGCGGTGCCGTTGTTGGTCAACCGTCGACAGGTCTTGGGTTGAGGGTTGGTTCGAGTGTTCTCGATCCACGAAGCCAGTGCCCAAGAAGCATCGGTGAAGCCCGTCGTAGCGGTTGTCATTCGGCGCTCGCCAAGCAGAACGGTGTCAGCTGGCTGCGGGAACCAGGTGGTCGAAGTGCTAACGTTGTAACTGCCCTTGAGCCAGAAACTCGGAACCCGGCCGCGCGTATTAACTTGGACGCCCTTCAACGCATTGCCGGCGACCGCGTAGCTGCGGCGGATTTGACCAAACTTGGTCGATTGGTACTTCTGTCGCGGGTCCATCGGACTCATGATCAGGTTGTAGTTCTTGGTGTACGGCTGGATGATGAGGTCCCAGCTCATTCCGTCGCTGATGTCGGGACCGTTGTTGGCCGGGCCAAAACCGATCCGAGCACGAGGCGGCATGATGTCGTCGCTATCGTTGGTGTACATCAAGATCGCAAGGGCTTGTTGCTTGATGTCGCTGGTGGCTTGAGCCTTCTTAGCGGCGGTTTTCGCTTGCGCGAAGACAGGGAAGAGGATCGCCGCAAGGATTGCGATGATCGCGATAACGACGAGGAGTTCGATCAGGGTGAAGCCCTGTCTTCGTTGACGTTTCATATTTGAGCCTCGATGAATGTATTGCATCTTTGCACGATTGCTTCTTACTTTAGATTATAGGATAAAAACGTTCATTTAGCCAAGGAATTTTCGGGTAGAGCCATCACCGAACTCTTTCCTTCTATTCGAATTTGAATTCGGCCCTCCTTGGCATAGATTTTCTTGTTGCTAATTGCGCAAGTCCAGGCTTGGTTAGGGAGTCCCTTCTCCCAGAGAATTTCGACTTGCTGCGGCGTTTCGCTCCGGTTGATTGCCACCAAGGCAGCCTGATCGGCGTAGCGACGACCGAACACGGCGACATCACTTCCCCACTCACCTTTCAAGCGGAACGGCGCGCCGGCTTGCAGAACGGGCTCCTCGGTTTTTGCCCGAATCAGCCTCTTGTAATGTTGCAACATCGGGTTACTTTCCACGGCCAGATCCCACCGCATTCCGCGCCGGTTTTGCGGGTCGTGGCCACCTTCCATCCCCAGTTCTTCTCCGTAATAGATACTCGGCGTTCCTGGCCAACCGAATTGGGCCGTGGCGGCAACCTTCATCAGAGCCTTATCCCCACCAATGTCCGTCAAGAATCGAGCGGTATCGTGGCTGCTGAGCAGGTTCATTTGGTTTCGAGAAACCTGCGGCGCATACCAACTGTAGGCTTCAAAAAGCCGGTTGACGTAGTGCTCACCCGTGATACTCTTCTTGGCAAAAAAGTCCAGGCTGGCAAATCGGAACGGATAGTTCATGCTTGCGTCCCATTGGTCGCCTTGCAACCACTGGCTCGCATTGCTCCAAACCTCACCAAGAATCCACATGTCCTGATGATTCTTTTTGACGTGGGGCCGAAAAATCCTCCACCATTCCATCGGAGGTTCATTCGCAACATCCAGCCGCCACCCACTCAGCTTGGCGCGCTCTTGCCAAAAGTCAACGCTTTCTAAAAGGTGCTTCTGCACTTCGGGGTTCAGAACGTTGATCTTGGGCATCGACTCCGCGTTGTACCAAGCCTCATAGTTCGGATTCTGCTTCACCTCGATGGGCCATTTCTTGATGAAGAACCAATCCTTATACTTACTCTTTTCTTGGTTCTTGAGAACATCGACAAACTGCGGAAAATGGATGCCGACATGATCGAAGATCTGGTCGAGAACAACCCTAATGCCGGCCTTGTGCAAGGCATGGGTCATGTCGATGAACTCTTGGTTGGTTCCAAACTCAGGATCGATCAAGAAGAAGTTGCAGGGGTCATAGCGGTGATTGCTATTCCCTAACATCATCGGATTGAAGTAGACGCCGTTGATCCCCAACGCCTTCAGATAGTCCTTTCGCTTCATGACCCCGGCGATGTCGCCGCCATAGCGATTCCAGTAGGTGGGTTCGCTGTTCCAGGGAGCCTTTTCTTTCGGGTCATTCTTGGCCGAGCCATTCTCAAACCGGTCGGGGAAAATCTGATAGAACACGGTTCGCTCGACCCAGCTCGGCACCCGGAATGGTTGGTAGGTCTTTGGGTCTAGCTTAAACTTTTCTTCATCCCCGAGGCCCTTTACGCCATACGTTTTGAGCAGATAGCCATCCACTAGGCGGAAGCGATACTCCACCAGCGTTTTGCCATCCCAAGGGACTTTGGCGATCAGAGTCTCGAAATACTGATCACTGGTCAGCTTTTCCATCGCCACCGGCGGTTGCTCTTTCCCGCCAACTTTCAGTTCCAGCTCCACCCTCGCCACGTCGTTGCTACGGACGCTCAGGCGAAAGTTGAGCTTGCCTTGGTCGTAATTCAGGCTGGGCAGAGTCGGTCGGTGCAAAATCGGCGAAGCGGTGATTCGACTGTCCGCGACTTCTGCCGGCTGGGAATAGTCCTCGGGCAAGATCATCAGGATGCTGTTCGTGTTGCCCCCGCCGTCGTCCTCGCTCTTGGCTTTGGGATCGACGATCCATTCCTTGCCATTCACGACGAACTTGTAGAGGTGCTTGCCAAATGGTAACTCCACCGCGCCGACCCATCGGACTTTTCCGTCTCGGTTTGAGGGCGTCATCGGGTGAGCCGTGCCGTTCCAACCGTTAAACGTTCCAGCGATATTGACCGCGCTCACGTCGTCTCGGCCCGTGATCCAGACAAATTCGTGCCGGACCGTTGGCGCCCCCAGCATCATCATGGTCAGGCCGAGCAGTCCGCTCATACCATGGCCGCCTTTCGGTCGCGGGTCGAGCTCCCCCGAATTTTGAGTTCGCTGGGCACGATGAGTCGGGGTTCCTCGCCATCCGCCCGACCTTCGATAATTCTCAAGAGCTTTCCGCACGCTTGGCGGACGACTTCTTCGATGTTCAGGCTCACGCTCGTCAGTCCGCCGGGAACCAGGTTGCAGAGACTCGTATCGTTGAAGCCCACCACGCCCAGACCGGTCGGGATCGGAAGATGGGCCTCTCGGGCGGCGTCAATGGCTCCCATCGCCATGTAATCGTCCAATACGACCATCGCATCCAGACCCCGATGGGTCGCGAGCATCTTCTGGGCGGCTGCACGGGCGGGAGCAAAACCGAAGTCGCTATACACCACGAGCGGCTCTTGCCCCGCTTCGCAGATCGCCTGCCGATAGCCCTCGGCGCGGTCGTGACTGACCGTGAGCCCCTCGGGTCCGGTCAAAAAGCCGATCCGGGTGTATCCCTGGTCGATGAGGTGCTGAGTCGCGATCCGTCCGGCCAAAACGTTGTCGTTATCGACGCTGGGCAGATTCGAGGCCCCGGGATTGCCCACCAAGACGAACGGAAAACCTTCACTCTGAAGCCGCTTGATCCGATCGTCGCTGGGGGCCGATTCGACGAGGATGACCCCATCCACGCGGCGGGTCCTCAGGAGTTCGTCGTACACGTGCTCTTGCCGAAGTTCGCTCGCCGCGATATCGACGCAGAGGTGATAGGGCGTGCTGCTGAGAAAGCCCAGGATCTCCGAGACGAACAGGCTGAAGAAGGGGTCGCCTTGCAGATCCTCCGGTGTTCTCTTAAGAACCAGCCCGACGAGATGCGTTTGCCGAGTCCGCAGAGACCGGGCCCGCACATCGGGTTGGTAGTTGTGCTGGCGCATCACTTGTTGGACGCGTTCGCGGATCTCGGGTTCGACTCGTGGATCACCCGCGACCACTCGGCTGACGGTGGCCTGGGAAACATTCGCTAAGCGGGCAATTTCTTGCTGCGTGATCCTCATGAGTCTTCGTTGGCTCGGTTTGAGAATACGTATTCTCAAACGTATGATAACACACTTTTGGGCAAATGAAACCGATTGGACAGAATATTCCTGCCATTGTGGAGGGGAGGGCAAGATCCATGCCGCTCCGTGGGTTGTTGGGGTGCTTCGTTGGTCGAGTTCGCCGGGCGAGGGCGGAACCCAGGGCGACGCGAAGCGGCGGGGCCCCTGGGTGGGGATTGGCCTCGGGTCGCCCGGCGACTCGACCTTCCCCGCAAAAACAGGAACCCCGTCGACCATTCGAGATCGACGGGGCTCGCCCCAAAAATCCTCGTGAAGAATTACAGATCGTAGCGCTTGGGGCCGTCTCCGCCGCTCGCGCCACTGAGGATTCTCTTCACAAAGCTGACCAACTCCACCGGGTTAAAGGGCTTGGTGAGGTACATGTCGGCTCCGTAGGAATATCCCTCGAAGACGTCCTTGTCCTGAGCCTTGGCGGTCAACATGATCACCGGCAGCATCTCGGTGGAGGGCTCTCGGCGGAGGTTCTTCAGGACCTCAAAACCATCCATGTAGGGCATCATGACGTCCAGAACAACGAGATCGGGCTTCTCGGCCTTGATCTTTTCCAGACCCTCTTTGCCGTCATAAGCGGTCACGATGTTGTAGCCCTGCTTTTCCAGGTTGACCTGGATCAGGCGCACGATATGGCGCTCGTCGTCGCAAACTAGAATCTTGGCCGGCATTCAGTGTTCCTCTTTTCGGATGGCACGGGAATCCTACCCTTGGATAGGCGGGTGCGTCAAATGGTTCCCCGCCGGATCGAAGCCGAAGACCCCGCTAAATCACCCGAGTGTAGAGCTTCACTTCATGACTAGGGTCATCTGGACTCACGTTCAGATAGGTCGCCATGTCTTGCCAATAGGCGATCGTGATGATCTCGTTGAGGTTCCCTTTGCTGTGGCCGACTGCATGGCCCTCGTACCCATCCACCTGCTGAAAGCCGAGCAAAACTTGGTCCAGATCCTCCATCTCGGCTTCTTCCATTCCGGGGTTGGCAAAGCGGGTTTGGTGGGTGATGAGCGAGCCCAATTCGGCCCGACCGGGGGACATGCCACCTGCGTGGCGTACTTCCATGAATTGCACCACGGGAGAAAACATCAGGTGACCCTGCTGAGAAAGGATCAGGCCTCGCTCGGTGAGGATCGCGAGGTTCACGTCGCCATCGGCCGAGGACTTGTAGTGATACACCAACAGGTGGCTACTCGGGTCGCTGACCGACCGCCAGAGAGTGACGCTATAGAAGCCGTGTTGGCCCACCAGCGTGTCCGAAACCTCATAAACGTAATCGTGAACGCCCTGCTCATGGCCAGGCAGGACCGAAACGTTGGCAAGCACCAAGTGCGACATAGGACTATTCTAACCCTACGCCGCCCACTCGTCCCCGATGGGTCTTTAGTCGGACACGACCGCGCGGTGGGACTCTAGCTCGGCTAGGTCCACAAACTCGAGGGCGCGCAGGTGGGTGGATTCCAGAACCACCGGAGGCGCAAACCCCGCGTCGAGGGCCTCCTTCCACCGCAAAACGCAGACGCACCATCGATCTCCAGGCCGCAGACCGGGAAAGCGAAACTCTGGCCTCGGAGTACTCAAGTCGTTCCCTGCCTCTTTCGAGAAAGCCAAGAACGGGGCCGTCATGATCGCACAAACCGTGTGCTGCCCGCGGTCCTCGGGGCCAGTGCTGCAACACCCATCGCGGTAGAACCCCGTCATAGGGTCCGTCCCACAGGGCACCAACGGCTCGTCGAAAACATTCCGGTCTGGGGCCTTCATGCCTCTCTCTACGCCGTGAAGACCGCAGCCCGGCGCTTCACCGCCGCCGCGACCAGTCCACGGAAGAGCGGGTGGGGCCGGTTCGGGCGGCTCTTGAACTCGGGGTGGGCCTGCGTTGCGACGAAGTAAGGATGCTCGGGAATCTCGACCATCTCGACCAATCGGTAATCCGGCGAGACCCCGCTGATCTGCATTCCGTGCTCGATCAGCTGCTCTCTAAAGTCGTTGTTGACCTCGTAGCGGTGGCGGTGGCGCTCTTCGATCCTGGTGGCCTCATACAGCTCCGCCGATCGCGATCCGTGGGTCAGATTGCAGGGATAGGATCCCAGACGCATCGAGGCCCCTTTGTTCTCCACATCTTTTTGTTCGGGCAAAAGGTGGATGACGGGATAGGGCGCCGCTGGATCGACCTCTTCGCTATTGGCGCCCGAAAGGCCGCAGACGTTGCGGGCGAATTCGATGACCGCCATCTGCATCCCCAGGCAGATGCCCAAGAACGGGAGCCCCGATTCGCGGGCGAATTGCACGGCTTCGATCTTTCCTTCGATCCCACGGCCACCAAAGCCTGGCGCAACCACCAAACCGTCCACGTCTTTCAGCAGCTCTCGGGGATTCACGTCGCCCTCCAAGGTATCGCTCTCGATCCATTCGATCTCGACGCTGGCGTCGTTCGGAATGCCAGCATGGACTAGGGCCTCGCTGATCGACTTATAGGCGTCGCCGTTGCTGGTGTACTTGCCGACGACGGCGATCTTGCAAGCATGCTTGGGATTCTTGAGCGTTTGCACCAGGGCTTCCCACTCGCTCAGGTCGGGCCGAGGACTTTCGAGTTTCAGCCGCTCGGTGACCAGGTCGCCCAGGCCAGCTTGCTCGTACTTCAGTGGGACTTCGTAGATGGTCTCGACGTTGAGCGATTCGATGACCGCCCGGCTGGGGACGTCGCAGAACAAGGAAATCTTTTCTTTCACGTCCTGCGGAATGGGAATCTCCGTGCGGCAGATCAGCACATCGGGCGTGATCCCGATCTCGCGGAGGTTGATGACGCTGTGCTGGGTCGGCTTGGTCTTGATTTCTCCCCATGGTCCGACCTGGGGCACCAGGGTCACGTGGAAAAACATCGTGTTCTCAAACCCGACATCCTTGCGCATCTGGCGGATCGCCTCAAGGAACGGCAGCGACTCGATGTCGCCGACGGTTCCCCCGATCTCGGCGATCACCACATCGGCTTCTTGCTCTTTGCCGATCTGGACGATGCGCCGCTTGATCTCTTGGGTGACGTGGGGGATCACCTGCACCGTCCCGCCGAGGTAGTCGCCGCGGCGCTCGGCTTCGATGACGTGCTGATAAACTTTTCCGGTGGTGACGCTGCTCCCGCGGGAGCAGTTGACGTCCATAAACCGCTCGTAGTGGCCCAGGTCGAGGTCGGTCTCGGCTCCGTCTTCGGTCACAAAGACTTCGCCGTGCTGGTAGGGGTTCATCGTTCCGGCATCGACGTTGATGTAGGGATCCAGCTTGACGGGAGCGACAGTGAAGCCTCGATTGCGGAGGAGACGACCGAGCGAGGCGGTCGCGATGCCCTTTCCGATGGAGCTGACGACTCCCCCGGTCACAAAGATGTAGCGTGTCGATGCCATGGGATTTCTCTAGGAGGAGAGACGCATCGGCCCTGCCAAACGCCGTCCCTCGCCCATGGGTCTAGAGGATACCCGCCCGAGGGCCGGATTCCGACGGAAATTTTAACCGACTTCTGGGCCGATCACCGGAAACGGCTACGGCGGGCCGAGATGATCGACACGCTTCCTAACCGAAGACGAGTCTGCCTGGTATGACGATGCGAAGAATCAGCAAGATCAAATAGGGGGCGAGCAAAAGCCACAGCAACTTCTTAGAACTTCCCTCGTTGGAGGGATTCAAGAGAGCCCAAAGACTAATCGGAGGGCAAAGAAGCATCACCGGAATTGCCATAAAGTACAACACACCACCGATAATTGCCGGTGGTACCAAGTAAGGAAGAATGCCGACTACCGCTCTCCAACAAGCTCCCCTTGTTACGGGTTTTTGGCCCGATAAAATCCAAGAAGTGAGCAAAATGGGAACAAACAGTGGAAGCATTCCCCAAATTATTAAGATCGGTGTGAAAAACCCTCCTACTACCGAAAACGCTAGAACTAGCTCAATCATTTCCGTGGCGACCCTCGCGTGGATCCTTCGGTTCAACTTTGGCCGACTCTTGAATCTGAATGTAGACCAACGGAGCTTGCATAAGGATCGCCATGACGGAGAACATTCCGGCCGGGCCGATAAAGCTGACCGGTGCCCCGGACGCATCCAAAAGCCACAACGAAACCAGCGCAACCGGGATCGCGGGAACACAACTCAACATTGCTGGTCCAAAAGCGGGTTTCAGCACCTTGCTTTGGCCAGTCATCCTGCTCGCGCCGTTAATGTTCTCACTCTGCTTCTTGATCGTGGCTACCCACGGCTTCACCTTCCGGGAAAGCTGCACCGCCGCGAACGAGAGCAGAAGCGCCTTTGTCCCCCAAGCAAGGAGCAGCAAGTTAAAGGTTTCACGATTCGAAAAATCCAAGAAATAGTGACCTCCCCATTGACGCTTCCGTGGGAATTAACGGATCCCGTGGCCCTTAAGTGAAAGCCGGTGGCTCCATGCGTGTAAGAACTCTAGTGTACTCCGGCCTAGCGCACTCTGCGGATGATAAGTTGGGCGGCCTGTCCGCCAAAATCAACGACGTGAACGGTCTGGTGGGCCATGGAATGCTTAAGAATATACCGGACCGCCGGTTCCGGGTGGTCCCGCCGTGGCCGAACCGCCCGGCGTGGGTTCCGGTGCTAGAAACCACCGACCCCCGGGCCGTCATAGACCCTTGTCGAACTTAAGCCAGAAGCCGGTTGCGACTGCGCCTCCACGCCCTTTAGGCCGTTATGGTTGTAAGTCTTCGTGCTACCCACCTTCTGCCCAATCCCCGGAGTGATGTCGGTCGTGGTCGATCCGGTCACATGACTCACCACCGGAGCCGTCACACCCACCC
>ERZ761602.5095-NODE-5095-length-15910-cov-87.849827_pt1 | contig 15910 bp, 2 predicted proteins | sample MGYA00512165_ERZ761602 | MGnify/ENA primary metagenome ERZ761602 (study PRJEB28899, sample SAMN02445085) | bioreactor sludge metagenome | biome: EBPR sludge; isolation source: Thorneside wastewater treatment plant | place: Australia: Brisbane, Thorneside...
AAAACCCGACGCGTACGAATGCAACAGTAGCCATGAGTGGTACTTATAGCGTAACGGTCACGGACAACAAAGGCTGTTCAGCTGTGGCAACGACATCAGTAACAGTAAATCCAAACCCAACGCTTTTAGCCAGTTCCAACAGTCCGGTATGTGCAGGATACACGATCAATCTGACGAGCACTGCCACAGGAGGAACAACACCGTATACCTATAGCTGGACAGGACCCGGAGGCTTTAGTTCCACATCTCAAAACCCGACGCGTACGAATGCAACGGTAGCCATGAGCGGAACCTATAGCGTAACGGTCACGGATAATAAAGGATGTTCAGCCGTTGCAACGACTTCAGTTACGGTCAATCCAAACCCAACGGTAACGGCAAGTTCCAATAGTCCGGTATGCTTAGGGTCTGGCATCTATCTATCAAGTAATCCACTAAGTGGTACTCCACCATACAATTTTAATTGGGCTGGTCCGGGTGGATTTACTTCCACCAGCCAAAACCCAACAAGAATGAATGCCACGCTTGGAATGACAGGAACTTATTATTTGACCATAACTGATGCTTATGGATGTTCTGCAAGTTCGAGTACATCTTTAAATGTTAGTTTAAAACCCAATTTAACTTGCAACGTGATTGAACAACCAGGGTGTAGCATCAATAGTGGAATTGCCAATGCAATTGCCACGGGAGGAACTGCTCCATATAATTATCAGTGGAGTAATGGAGCTACAACCCAAACTGTTACCGGATTAGGGGCCGGTACATATTCAGTGACTGCTACAGATGCAAATGGCTGTGAAGCAACCAGCGCTGTTATTTTAACTTCAACTGAATCACCAACAATTGATATTGAAAGTAACAGCCCGGTTTGTGTAGGTTCAGATATTTATATTACAAGTAGTGTAAATGGTGGTACGCCTCCTTATAATTATATTTGGGTTGGACCAGGTGGATATAGTTCTTCAAGCCAAAACATTAGTCGTACAAGCGCTACCCTGGCAATGGGTGGAATATATGGTGTAACAGTGACTGATTCTAAGGGTTGTACTGCTGTTGCGTTCACTTCTGTAGCAGTTAACCCAAACCCGACAGTTTCTGCTTCTTCCAGCAGTCCGGTATGCGGTGGCAGTTCAATCAATTTAATTAGTATAGCTAATGGTGGCACATCTCCATATACATATAGTTGGAGTGGTCCGGCAGGTTTTACTTCTACAATGCAAAATCCGATACGGGTCAATGCAAATCCGGGGATGAACGGAACATATACGGTAACAATTACTGATATTAAAGGATGTTCAGCAATAGATTACACTGTGGTAACTGTTAATCAAAATCCAACGATATCTTTAAATGCTAATCCGGTCTGTGTAGGATCAACGATCCAACTGACAAGCACACCATCCGGTGGTACAGCGCCTTACAGTTACAGTTGGAGTGGACCGGCAGGTTATACTTCATCGGTGCAGAATCCAACAAGGCTGAATGCAAGCATATCGATGGGTGGCTGGTACACATTGACGGTTACGGATGTAAATGGATGTACAGCAACGGCGAGCACATATGTTACAGTGAACGGGAATCCGAATGTAGTATGCAGTGTATTGCAACAACCTGGTTGCGGACTGAATACAGGACAAGCAACAGTGGCAGTATCAGGTGGTCAATTACCATATAGTTATCTGTGGAGCAATGGCGCCACGACGCAAACCGTGAGTGGATTGGGCGCAGGTACCTATACAGTTTTAGTAACAGATGCGAATGGCTGCGAAGGTAGTTGTACCGTGGTATTGACCTCCACGCAATCACCCAATGTTTTGGTAAGCGCCAATGGTCCGGTCTGTGTAGGATCAACGATCCAACTGACAAGCACACCATCCGGTGGTACAGCGCCTTACAGTTACAGTTGGAGTGGACCGGCAGGTTATACTTCATCCGTGCAGAATCCAACAAGACTGAATGCAGGCATATCTATGGGAGGCTGGTACACATTGACGGTTACAGATGTAAATGGATGTACAGCAACTGCAAGCACAAATGTTACAGTGAACGGGAATCCGAATGTAGTCTGCAGTGTATTGCAACAACCTGGTTGCGGACTGAATACAGGACAAGCAACAGTGGCAGTATCAGGTGGTCAATTACCATATAGTTATCTGTGGAGCAATGGCGCCACGACGCAAACCGTGAGTGGATTGGGCGCAGGTACCTATACAGTTTTAGTAACAGATGCGAATGGCTGCGAAGGTAGTTGTACCGTGGTATTGACCTCCACGCAATCACCCAATGTTTTGGTAAGCGCCAATGGTCCGGTCTGTGTAGGATCAACGATCCAACTGACAAGCACACCATCCGGTGGTACAGCGCCTTACAGTTACAGTTGGAGTGGACCGGCAGGTTATACTTCATCGGTGCAGAATCCAACAAGGCTGAATGCAAGCATATCGATGGGTGGCTGGTACACATTGACGGTTACGGATGTAAATGGATGTACAGCAACGGCGAGCACATATGTTACAGTGAACGGGAATCCGAATGTAGTATGCAGTGTATTGCAACAACCTGGTTGCGGACTGAATACAGGACAAGCAACAGTGGCAGTATCAGGTGGTCAATTACCATATAGTTATCTGTGGAGCAATGGCGCCACGACGCAAACCGTGAGTGGATTGGGCGCAGGTACCTATACAGTTTTAGTAACAGATGCGAATGGCTGCGAAGGTAGTTGTACCGTGGTATTGACCTCCACGCAATCACCCAATGTTTTGGTAAGCGCCAATGGTCCGGTCTGTGTAGGATCAACGATCCAACTGACAAGCACACCATCCGGTGGTACAGCGCCTTACAGTTACAGCTGGAGTGGTCCGGCAGGATATACTTCATCCGTACAGAATCCAACAAGGTTGAATGCAAGCATATCTATGGGTGGCTGGTACACATTGACGGTTACAGATGTAAATGGATGTACAGCAACGGCAAGCACATATGTTACAGTGAACGCGAATCCGAATGTAGTCTGCAGTGTATTGCAACAACCTGGTTGCGGACTGAATACAGGACAAGCAACAGTGGCAGTATCAGGTGGTCAATTACCATATAGTTATCTGTGGAGCAATGGCGCCACGACGCAAACCGTGAGTGGATTGGGCGCAGGTACCTATACAGTTTTAGTAACAGATGCGAATGGCTGCGAAGGTAGTTGTACCGTGGTATTGACCTCCACGCAATCACCCAATGTTTTGGTAAGCGCCAATGGTCCGGTCTGTGTAGGATCAACGATCCAACTGACAAGCACACCATCCGGTGGTACAGCGCCTTACAGTTACAGCTGGAGTGGTCCGGCAGGATATACTTCATCCGTACAGAATCCAACAAGGTTGAATGCAAGCATATCTATGGGTGGCTGGTACACATTGACGGTTACAGATGTAAATGGATGTACAGCAACGGCGAGCACATATGTTACAGTGAACGGGAATCCGAATGTAGTATGCAGTGTATTGCAACAACCTGGTTGCGGACTGAATACAGGACAAGCAACAGTGGCAGTATCAGGTGGTCAATTACCATATAGTTATCTGTGGAGCAATGGCGCCACGACGCAAACCGTGAGTGGATTGGGCGCAGGTACCTATACAGTTTTAGTAACAGATGCGAATGGCTGCGAAGGTAGTTGTACCGTGGTATTGACCTCCACGCAATCACCCAATGTTTTGGTAAGCGCCAATGGTCCGGTCTGTGTAGGATCAACGATCCAACTGACAAGCACACCATCCGGTGGTACAGCGCCTTACAGTTACAGTTGGAGTGGACCGGCAGGTTATACTTCATCGGTGCAGAATCCAACAAGGCTGAATGCAAGCATATCGATGGGTGGCTGGTACACATTGACGGTTACGGATGTAAATGGATGTACAGCAACGGCGAGTGTTTTGGTCAATGTCAATGCCAATCCTGTTGTTTTAGTAAATACGAATAGTCCTGTATGTCAAAATTCAGATTTGCATCTGTTCAGTGCTCCGTCAGGGGGAAATCCTCCCTACACATTTTCATGGACCGGACCAGGTGGATTTTCATCCACATTGCAAAATCCGGACCGTCCTGATATAGTTTTAGAGATGGCAGGATCATACAGAGTTACGGTAACTGATGCAAATGGTTGCAGCTCAACCGCAAATACAGTTGTTTTTGTAAAGGATGTCCCACAAATAATTACATTGACTCCAACTGACTGTAAACCATTAAGTAATACCTATGATTTGAATATCATTGTTAATTATGAATTGCCTTCTTCAGGCAATCTGATAGTTTACACTTCAGAAGGTTATAATGCGATGGTACCTGTAACAAATAGTCCTCAAAGCATAATTTTGACTGATTTACCGGCTAATGGCAATCAGAATATTGATGTTTCTGTTTATTTTGAAAGTTATGCAGATTGTAGTTCAACTGTTGATGATGCCTATGATGCACCCGCAGCTTGCAATTGCAACATATCAAATATACTGGCAACAACAATTTGTAATGATCATGATACACCTGGAATGAATGATGATTATTTCAGTTTAAGTGTTAATCCAATTGGAACCAGTCTGAGTGGACAATATTTCGTTTTAACTGTCCATAATGGTGCATCAAATACTTTTGGTCCATTTAATTATGGCGGGTATTCCCCTCAATTCGGATCTTTTGAGATAATTGGAGGAAATGTAGTGGTAACAGTTTTTGACAGTCAGCCGGGCAGCGCATGTAATTTCACTAAAACAGTACTTGCACCTGCACCATGTTCATTGTGTACGGATCCGATTTTGACTGCTGGAAATATAGAATGTGGAGATTCAATTTATAATGTCTTTTTCTATCATAGTTTGGGTTCTGTCATTACAGTTAATGCAGGTGAGGTTGCCGGAAATTGGGTTTATAGCATTCCGCTGGGCACTGACCTGGTTATTACTGCCTCAGAGGGAGATTGCCAAACAAGCATCGTTGTCAAAGGACCAGAAAAATGTTTTAGTGACTGTATCTACCCTCAACTTACGGTCGGACAGGCTACTTGTACCGGAAATGCCTATAAAGTCAGCTATACCTGGGATGGCATAGGAAATTTAAGCAGGAATGCAGGCATAATCAGTGGCGATCAGATCATCAATATTCCAATCGGAACTGATCTCGTTTTGGTTGCGACGAATGATAGTTGTGCTGTTGAAATCAAGATCCTGAGTCCGGAAGATTGTCAAACTCCATGTGTGAATCCAATGGTCAGTTTAAGTGGGCCGATTTGTGAACATGTGGATAGTGCATTCTATTCAGTGAATTATACTGCATTGCCGGGAACTTTGATATCAATATCAGCCGGAACAGATCTTGGAGGAAAAATAACCAATATCCCCGATTCAGTATCGTTGGTTGTTCAAGCCAATATGAATAATTGTCCGCAAAAAACAGTGATCATACCTGCTCCGGATTGTGGTTTACCGTGTGTCAATCCAGTTTTGACTGTTGGAAATGTAGAGTGTGTAGGCTCAACTTATAATGTTCTTTTCTATCACAGTGAAGGCTCTCTGGTTACAACGAGTAGCGGTGTCATATCAGGTAACTATGTGATACAGATCCCGATAGGCACGAACGTTACCATCATTGCAACCGTAGATGATTGTCAAACAATTCTGATCGTTCAAAGTCCGGTTTCCTGTAATGAGGTTTGTGATTATCCTCAGTTGACATTAGGTCAGCCTATTTGTACAGGTAGTACATATATGGTTAGTTACACATGGGATGGATTGGGAGACCTTTCCAGAAATGCAGGTATCCTGGAAGGTAACTTGATCACCCATATTCCATTGGGAATTGATCTGGTTTTGGTGGCAACCAATGGAGAATGTGTATCAAAGATTACAGCAATCGGACCGGATGAATGTATTTGTACGGATCCATGTTATAAACCATTGATTACTTTGAGCGGACCTCTTTGCGGACCTGAGGGCAGTGATCATTATGCTGTTCACTATAAGGTGCTATCAGGTGTGACTGTTGTTACTTCAGCAGGCGTGGTGGGAAATGGAATTATCGACAATATTCCTGCCGGAAGCCCGGTAATTGTGACAGCTATTGCACCTGGTTGCGATCACCATATTGTGTTTATTCCTGCACCTGTTTGTCAGGAAACATGCATCGATCCGGTATTGACCATAGGGAATGTAATTTGTGGAGAATTATCATATAGTGTTGAATTCTACCATAGTTTTGGCTCAGTGATAACGGTGAATGCTGGTTTGATTACCGGAAACCTGGTGTCTGGAATTCCGTATGGAACTGATTTGGAAATTACTGCTTCAGATGGTGCATGTGAGACAGAGCTCAGGGTCAATGGGCCGGAATTCTGTCCCCAGGATTGTACCCAGCCAGTTTTGACAGTTGGCCAGCCGGTTTGTACCGGTGGATCATATAAAGTCAGTTTTGTATGGAATGGTGCCGGTGAGCTACGACGCAATTCCGGAATAATGATCGGGAATCAGATCATTAATATTCCGATTGGTGTTGACTTAATGCTTACTGCCACTAATTGTGAATGTGAAGTTCAGTTGGTTGTGGTCAGTCCGGAAGATTGCGCGGAACCTTGTGAAAATCCGGCCGCCAGCATAGGAGGTACGATTTGCGCAGGTGACAACAATACATATACCGTCAAATTCACTGCTGATCCGTGGGCTGTTTTGAATGCAGATTTTGGAACAATAGGAAATAAGGAAATCACAGGAATTCCATCTGGCACTCCGGTATCTATCTCCATGAGTCTGCCTGGATGTGCTACCCAGTTGATCACTGTTCCGGCTCCTGATTGTGCTTTCAACTCATTGGGTAATTATGTTTGGCATGATATCAATGGTGATGGCATTCAGAATAACGGTGAACCCGGTGTTGACGGAGTAATGGTGAAACTTCATGATTCTACAGGCCAAACTGTAAAAACCACTCAAACCGATCCGAATGGATTCTATCTGTTCGATCAGTTAATTGCCGGTGAGTATTTTATTGAGGTGATCAGGCCTTCCGGCTATACAGACTTTACTTTTGAATACCAGGGTTCAGATCCATCAGTGGATAATAACATCGACCATGCCAATGGGTATGGTACGAGCTCCTGGGTATTTTTAAGCAATCAGGAATCGGATTATACCATTGATGCCGGGCTTTATACCTGTGCAGAAATCAGTGGTATTGCCTGGTACGATGAAAATGTAAATGATGAAAGAGAGGATAATGAGATGGGAATCAATGGCTTGCAGGTCAAACTTTTCAGAAAGTTCGGCACTGAGTGGTATTTATGGGATTACACGTATACTCAAAACAAGCCGGGAAGTCCGGGTGTGTCAGGATACTGGAGTTTTTGTGCGATTTCCGGAGAATACTTTGTTCAAATTCCTGATGCACCTTATGGATTGGTTCAGGTTTATCCTCATATCGGGGATGATCCCCAAAGAGACAGTGACCTGACTGATCTGCTTGGTTCAGGATCAACTGATCCGTTTGTGATCATTTCCGGCGATGATAAGTTGGATCTGGGCGCAGGTTATTGCCTGAAATCATGTTTCAACGGACAGGTTTGGTTTGACCTGGATAAAAATGGTATCATGGAAGCCAACGAGCCTGGGGTAGGAGAAGTATACGTCTCATTATTTGATGAAAGTCAGGAATTGGTATTTGAAGGAATGACAAATGCGCTTGGGCAAATATTTGCTGATAATCTCAAAAGAGGTGTTTATTTCATGAATGTGATTCCTTTGACCGGACATTCCTTTACGATTCCGGTAGATGCTTCTCAAAATCAGATAAACAGCGATGTTGATCATACAAATGGATGGGGTACAACAGCATTCTATCCGGTTCAGTCGGGTGAATGCCTCAACCTTGGAGCTGGTCTGACTTTCTCCACATTACCTGTTGAGCTCACTACTTTCTTTGGTGAAAACAGGACATCTCACAACTATCTCGATTGGACTACTGAAAGAGAAGAAAATGCTGATGTATTCCTCATTGAACGTAAGTACGAAAATGAAGTAAACTTTGAACCTGTAGGACAGGTCAAAGCAGTTGGCAACAGCCTGAAACCACAGCAATACAGTTTCAAAGATTATGATATTGCAAAAGCCGGCGTATATTACTACAGGCTGAATCAACGCGATCAGAACGGAACTTCAAAATTCAGTAAAATCGTAGCCATTGTAGTTGAAGGAGAAATTAGCAATGAGATCTCTATTCATCCAAACCCGGCTAAAGATCGTTTCGAACTTGATATGCTCTTATCAGAATTAACGCAGGTGAATCTTGATATTATTGATTACCAGGGTAGAATCGTAAGGACCGGGTTGTTGACAGGTGAATTTGAAAAAGGACGTTATGTTCATGCCATTGAATTGAACGGTCTCTCAGAAGGAATTTATTCAGTTCGTATCCAAATAGGCAGTGAAGTGGTCAACAAGCGACTTGTGATTATGAGATAATATTCTTAAGGGAAGTCTGCATTAATTCAGGCTTCCCTTTATTTTTTCGAAACATCACAGAGTTATGTAAAATCGTAATTATTAATGACATAATTTTTTGCCGGGCTAAATAAACTATTATGGTTAATAAACCATGGGTTTGAATGGTCAGGAGTTGTTTTGGATTTTAAACGTTTGATTTTTCCCCTAAAACAATATGGTAAAATATATTGAACTCACGATTTAGAATCTTATTTAATTTTTTTTATGAAAAATCATTTACTTATTTTAAAAGGTAAACATGCTCATAACCTTTCCTCAGGATTGCCACAAACCGCTATAAAAAAATCAATATTTCCTGTCAGGGAATTGTATATTGTATTAATATTTTTCCTGGCTTTTCCCCTTATGACCTATGGGCAGGAAACTGTGATCGATTTTGTCAGTGCGTATTATGTTACCGGGGAAACTGCTCCCAACCAATCGGATGGTACCTTAACGTGCACTCTTGATCAATTTCAAAATGGATCTTTTGAGATGCATTACGAATATAAAATTCCGGGCAATATTCAGGTCAGGACATTATTGTCTGCACACAACGGGGTTTTAATTATTGAAAATTTACACCCCGGGGAATATTTCAATGTTAAATTTAAAGTAACTGACGGATCAGAGATCTGGTCACTCCCTGTTGATTTTTTCAATATTGAAAGAAGTTTTTTCCAGCAAAACCCTGAAATTGCATTTATGGAGCCGGATGACAGCATTCAATTGGAATTTACCGCGCTTGAAATCAACTGCCCGACATTGACTTTTACGCATTGTAATGGAACTACAGTTTCCCGAGTTGGTTTGCAGGGAGGATTTTCCTACAATGTTTCTCCTGCAGACAGAACCTGTGGAATTGACGTAAGTGACTCTTGTAGGGTGGATAATGTCAGTTCATGGCTTTGTATTGTGGGTGATTTTCCGCCTCCTTTGCCTTATTCACAACTGAATAAAGTTAATTATTCGGGTGTAAACCTGGATGCATTGACAGCCGCCAGAATAGCCTGGGTGATCTGTCACTATGACTACCCGTCTACGCATCAGCATCCGGTCATCAATGCGATCTGGGCTTTGACAGGAACAGGCGGAAACCAGAATGATATATATTGGGCTGCTGTGAATGCAGTTGCGGAACCGGATGGATCGGAAAATCATTTGGTTTTTTATAGAAGCCTGAATGAGTACAGCCAGAATTATGTTAACTGGCAATGTTGTCAGGTGGATGGTGGTTCGATTGGCCCTGATCAGGAAATTTGTTCAGGTCAGATCCCGGATGTATTTATGGGCAATTCCGCACTTTCCGGGAATGGTGTATTGACCTATCAATGGCAACTTAGCACAGAAAGCTGTACCTCCGGGTTCATGGATATTGAAGGAGCGACTGATACATTGTTGCATTGGGTTGATCCCGTTTATCAAACCATGTTCTTCAGAAGAAAAGTAATCAATACGATCAATCAGGTGAGTTGTAAAAGTTTCAGTAATTGCCTGGTTCTAAACGTACTTTATGTAGAGAAACCTCAGATCGGACTCATTACACAGCCAACTTGTTCTATCCCTACCGGAAAAGTGGTTATTTCAAATTTACCCGATCACAACTGGATACTTAAAATCAATCCTGGCGAGCTGGAATTCACCGGAAATTCACCGGAATTCACGGTCTCCGGATTGCTCCCGGGTCAGGTTTATTACGCTGAAGTGATTGACTCAAATAGTTGTCATTCAGGCTTATCTGAACCTATTCATATCTCAGCAATTCCTCAAGATCCGATTTTGTTGCTTCATTCGAATAGCCCGGTTTGTAATGGTTCAAATGTTCATTTGACCTGCTCAATTAGCGGGGGAACTGCTCCATATTCGTTTGCCTGGTCAGGACCAAATGGTTTTGTCTCGACGGTTCAAAATCCTGTTTTAAATGGTGTAAGTCACGAACAGAACGGAACGTACATTTTGACCGTAACAGATGTTAACGGTTGTTTTGGTTCAGCCCAAACGTTGGTGGTAGTCAATTCAAATCCTGTGGTAGTTGCAACATCCAATGCACCGGTATGTACCGGATCAAATGTTCAATTGATGGGTTTGGTGAGCGGTGGAACCACACCTTATTACTTTAATTGGACTGGTCCGAATGGCTTTAACTCATCTGTCCAAAACCCTGTTTTGACGGGTGCAAATCCGGTTCAGAACGGAACTTATATGTTGATTGTAACAGATGCGAACGGTTGTGTTGGCACTGCTCAAACGTTTGTGACGGTCAATCCGCGTCCATTGGTCATTGCAACTTCCAATGCACCGGTTTGTATAGGCTCAGATGTACAATTGACAGGCTCTGTGATTGGCGGAACAGCTCCATATTTCTTTAACTGGTCAGGACCGGATGGTTTTGTTTCAACGGCTCAAAATCCTGTTTTAACGGGTGTTAGTCATATTCAGAACGGAATATACATTTTGACGGTAACAGATGCGAAAGGTTGTGTTGGAATTGCTCAAACGATGGTGGCAGTCAACTCAAATCCTGTGGTCCATGCAACATCCAATGCACCGGTTTGTGTAGGATCGAATGTTCAATTGATAAGTTCAGCAAGTGGTGGAACAACTCCATATTCCTTCAATTGGGCAGGTCCGAATGGCTATGTTTCTACAATTCAAAACCCGGTTCTTGCCACAGTAAATCTCCTGCAAAACGGGATATATGCTTTAACCGTAACTGATGCAAATGGTTGCCTGGATATTACCAATGTGTCTGTACTTGTGAAAGATGTTCCACAGATCATCTCCGCAACACCTTTGGATTGTGATCCGTCAACAAATACTTATGGATTATCTGTTTTAGTTGAGTACCAGGTATATCCGCAAGGGAATCTGGTGATTACCAGTTCTGAAGGGAATGAACTGATCGTTCCAGCAACGGGTAGCCCACAAAATATTATTTGGGAAGGGTTGCCTTCAAATGGAATTTCCGGAATAGATCTCTTTGTTCATTTTGATCAGACACAGGAATGCAGCAGCACATTGAACAATGCTTATAATGCTCCCGAAGATTGCAGTTGTAATATAAATGGAATTGATTTTGTTGCAGTGTGCCATGATACTCAGACTCAGGATCCTGCAGATGATTATTTCAATATAAAACTGTTACCCATAGGTTTTGGACAGAGTGATTCATACTTTGTCAATGTAGTTCAATCCGGCAACATGCAGTCGTTCGGGCCATTCCTTTACGGATCATTTACTGCCTACTTTGGTCAGTTTCTGATTGCTGACGGAGATCTGGAGGTAAGCATTACAGACAGCCAATACGATTGCGGTTATTCAATAGTGATCCATGCTCCGGAAACCTGTTCCAATTGCTCGTACCCTGTTTTAACGGCAGGTAACATCCAATGTAACGGCAACACCTATGATGTGTTTTATTATCACAGTGAAGGCGCTCTGATCAGTGTCAATGCAGGGATCGTAAGCGATTATTTTGTTTCCGGAATACCATTAGGTACAGATTTGGAAATCACAGCAGATCTGTTTGGTTGTTCCACCGTGTTGTTGGTGATGAGTCCGGATCATTGTGATGAAGCATGTGATTATGCGCAGATTACGCTTGGTCAACCGGTTTGCCAGGGTAATTCCACTTATAAAGTGAGCTTCACCTGGGATGGTCTGGGCAATATGAATCGAAATGCCGGAACGATCCAGGGTAATCAGGTGATCAATATACCGATTGGCATTGATTTGATCGTTACAGTTTCGAATGGCCAGTGCATGACAGAAACCAGGGTGGAAAGCCCGGCAGATTGCAATGAACCATGTATAAATCCCTTGATCAGTTTAAGCGGACCTTTGTGTAAGGCTTCCGGTAGTGGATTTTATAGCATTAACTATACAAAAACTGAGGGTGTTGAAGTGTCGGTTTCTGCCGGAATTTTAGGCACCGGCGTCATATATAACATTCCGATTGAAACAACGCTGCTGGTGACTGCCGGTATGGAAGGATGTGAAGACCAATCCGTGTTCATTCCACCACCGGTTTGTGAGGATGCCTGTACAGATCCTGAATTGACCGTAGGCAACATTCAATGCCTGGGACAGACATATAATGTTTTGTATTATCATAGTTCTGGGTCTGTGATTCAGGTCAATGCCGGTACCATTGAAGAGCATAGAATTGTCGGGATTCCGATGGGCGTCGAACTGGAGATCATCGCAAAAGATGGCTCATGCATAACGATCCTGAAAGTGGCCAGTCCGGAAAATTGTGAAGCGGATTGTGATTATTCTCAGCTGACAACAGGACAACCTGTTTGTGTGGGTAGTACATATACGGTGAGTTTTACCTGGGACGGACTTGGCAACTTAACGAAAAATGCAGGTAAAATCAAGGGCAATCAGATCATTGACATACCGCTCGGCATAGACCTGATCCTGACGGTTACCAATGGAGATTGCGTAACCAGAAATACGGTCAAAGCACCTATAGATTGTGACTGCTTTGATCTTTGCCGAAAACCTTTGATCACTTTGAGCGGGCCTTTATGCGGTCTTGTGGGCAGCGATTTTTACAGCGTCCAATATTTCATAAGGAAAGGTGTTGTGGTCAGTTCTTCAGCAGGTATAGTAGGCAATGGAGTTATTTACAATATACCCAACGGGGTTTCCATACAGGTGATCGCCCAATGGCCTGGTTGTGAGGATCAGGTAGTTGTAGTTCCGGCACCGGAATGTGAACAACCATGCATCGCTCCGATGTTGACGGTCGGAAATGTAGTCGTAAAAAATGAATATTTTGATGTGGATTACTGGCATAGTATGCCTTCAGTGATCAGCGTCAATGCAGGGAATATTGAAAACAACCGGATCACGGGAGTTCCGGAAGGTGTTGTTTTGGTGATCAAGGCAACCGATGGCGCCTGCGAAACAGAGATCAGGGTAACAGGCCCCGAAACCTGTTCGGAAAATTGCATTCACCCTGAACTGACGGTAGGACAGGGCGTTTGTACGGGTGATTCCTATAAAGTAAGTTTTGTATGGAACGGAGTAGGAGAAATGACCCGCAATTCGGGCATCATTTCGGGAAATGAGATCATCAACATACCATTGGGTATCGACCTGATTTTGACCGCCACCAATTGTGATTGTTCCGTACAACTGAGGGTTGTCAGTCCAAAAGACTGTACGGAGATCTGTGATCATCCCGCTGTCAGTATCGGTGGTACGCAGTGTTCTCCGGATAATGATACATACAGCGTAATATTTAGTAGAGATCCATGGGCTTTGATCAGTACCAGCGCTGGCGTGATAGGTGCGGGACAGATTGCCGGGATAGAAGCGGGACTTCCGGTTGGAATCACAACAGGTCATGAAACCTGTGCTGCTCAGATCATGCAGATCCCGGCACCATCCTGTGAATTCAGTTCCATAGGAAATTTTATCTGGCATGACCTCAATGGTGATGGCTTACAAAATGCAGGAGAGCCCGGTATTGAGGGTGTGGCGCTCAGATTATACGATGGTCTGGGCAATGTAATTAAAACCACACAATCAAATTCCGGAGGTTTTTATGAATTTGGTCAATTGATTCCCGGTGAATATTTTGTAGAGATCGTACGTCCTGAGGATTATTCTGATTTCACTTTGAGCAAACAGGGGATGGATCCGGCCAAAGACAGCAATTTTGACCATGCCAACGGATACGGAACCACTTCCTGGATATTTTTGGGATCAAAAGCTGTAGACAATAGCATTGATGCCGGATTGTACCAATGTGCTGAAATCGCGGGACAGGTTTGGTTTGATGAAAATCAGAATGATGTGCTGGAAACAGAAGAAATCGGGATCAATGGTTTACAGGTAAAGTTATTCAGGAGAGAGCATACGACCTGGATTTTGTGGGATTACATATATACCCGAGTTAGAGATGGTTCGGATGAAGCAGGTTACTGGAATTTCTGCGTGAATCCGGGAGAATATTATTTGGAAATTCCGGTGGTTCCAGTTGGAATGACCGTAGTACTCCCATTCGCAGGTACTGACCCTGAAAAGGATAGCGATTTGACCGAGGCCAATGGAGTCAGGACTACGGATACCATTACAGTTGGCAGCGGACAACAGAAGACTGCGATCGGAGCAGGTTTTTCTGTGGGATCGACACTGGGAAATCTCGTATGGTTTGATGAGAACGGCAATGGATATCTTGATGAAAATGAGTCTGGTATGCCAGGTGTTTTGGTTGATCTTTTTGATGATCAGGAACAGGAAGCCGCAACTGTCAGTACGGATGATGCAGGAGAATTTGTTTTTGAAGGCTTGAAAAAAGGAATCTATTTTATCCGGGTCAATCAGCCTCAGGGATACACTTTTACCACACCTAAAACGGAAAGAGGTGATGCGAATGGCAGCGATGTGAACCATGCCAACGGATGGGGAACCACTTCGCTGTATCCTTTGGAAGCGGGTGAAAGCATTTTGCTGACTGCAGGTTTGATCTATGCTTCTCTGCCTGTTGAACTCACGGAATTCAGTGGTGAAAACCATGGAGATCATAACGTTCTGATCTGGACAACAGAAAGGGAAGAAAACAGTGATCGCTTTATTTTAGAAAGAAAACATACCTCTGAAACAGGGTTCAAAGCTGTTGGAACGGTTATGGCCAAAGGCAATGGTATTGAAAAACAAGTGTATGGTTTTGAAGATCATCAACTGCCAGCCACCGGGGTGTATTATTACCGCCTGGATCAAAGAGACAAAAACGGAACGAAGAAATATAGCAAGATCATTGCATTGGAAGTGGAGAAGGGAATGAGAAGTGGTATGGCTGTTTTCCCGAATCCTGCTCGAGGACGCTTTGAAGTTCGGATGGAACATCAGGAAGCAGGTTTGGTAAACATGGAATTGCTGGATTCCAGGGGAATTACAGTCAGAAAAGATCTGTTAAACAGTCAGTTGGAACCAGGCCATTATGTGCATGTGGTTGAATTGAATGGGCTGTCTGCAGGCATGTACCAACTGAAAGTTCAGACAGAAAAATTACTCTTCATGGAAAGGGTAATGGTTATTGAATAAAATTATTCTTAGAACGATCATTCTAAAAGTACCGAAATCCGGTGGCGTATAGCTGCCGGATTTTTTTAATATGAATAGTTATAATCCGGTTGGAACCAGTTATTTCAGCGTTTTTTATTGAAGTATAGGCTGTGTGAAGTTGACAAATATTTTGCAATAGTTCCCAGCCTATTTCTATATTTTCCTTAGGAAAATTACATGAAATACCATGAGCGATCATTTGGATTTCCATTTTTCCATAATCAGTGGTTTTGATTTGATATGTGACTGAAGAACATCCTGACTTGTACCCAATGAGTTTTTTGAAATCATAAACCATTTGAAATCATATA
>ERZ761602.5096-NODE-5096-length-15910-cov-5.783160_pt1 | contig 15910 bp, 14 predicted proteins | sample MGYA00512165_ERZ761602 | MGnify/ENA primary metagenome ERZ761602 (study PRJEB28899, sample SAMN02445085) | bioreactor sludge metagenome | biome: EBPR sludge; isolation source: Thorneside wastewater treatment plant | place: Australia: Brisbane, Thorneside...
GCCGGCGAGCCGCCCGCCGCGCGTCTCGCCCTCGCGGCATCCGCCGTCGCTGTCGCCGTCGTCGTCCCTCCGTCCGTCGGTCCGCGTCCCGGACTCGGTCTCGCTCTTCCCGACTGCTCCTCCGGAGCCCGAGGAGGGGACTTCGCGGCGCTGGCCGTTCGTCGCGCTCGGCGCCGTGATCCTGCTCGCGCTCGCCCTCGGCTTCGCGACGGGGCTCTTCGACCGGCGAGGTGGAGCGGCCGAGCCGGTGCTCGGCACGTTCCCTTCGGAGCATCTCGGCCTCAGCTTCCGCCCTGCGGGGCTCTGGCTCCACGCACCCGATCGCGACCAGCGCACGAAGCTCGCCGACGGTTGGGAGCGTCGTTCCTCGTTGCTCTACCGTGGCGCCTCCGCCGACGCCTTCGACGCCCAGCTCTACGTCTCGGTGTTCACTCACCCGGGTCGTGTCGCCACCCCCGAAGACGCGCGCAGGCTCGGTGGCGCCGAGCTCGCGGAGGCGAACGGCCCACGCGAATGCGGAGAGCACCCGGCCGGGGCGCTCAGCGTCTACGGGTGCAGGGCGAGCCTCCGAGGGCCCAAGGGCGTCGTCCCGTGCTTCGAAGCCTACGTGCAGTGGGGCGCGCGGGTGCTCTTCGTACGCCACGCCGCGGAGCCGATCGGCGTCGACGGGCCGGGGCCCGAGCTCGAGGCGCTCACGGTGTTCTCGACGATCGCGCCGTTCCGCTGAGCGCGGCCGCGCGCTGCGCGGGGCGCGCGCGCAACCTCGAGCCGCGCACGCTGCCGAGCCTGCTGCGGCGCGACGTCGTCGGGTGTCGTGCCCGTGCTTCGCTGCTCGCGCGCTGCCCTCCGGGTCTGGCTCGGCTGCCGAGGCGCAAATCTTTCGCTATGCTGTCGATGGACGCCCTCGAGCATGAGCCCTCCCTCGACCGAATCCACGCCCACCGACGAGCTCGGGGCTCCCTTCGTGGCAGCCCCGGGGGCGGTCATCGCGGAGCGCTACGAGCTGCTCGCGCTCCTCGGCCGTGGTGCTGCGGGTAGCGTCTGGGAAGCCAAACACCGCGTGCTCGCGTCACGCGTCGCCCTGAAGCTGCTCGACGCGCACCTCGGCCGGAGCGAAGCCGAAGCGGCCGAGCTGCTCGCGCGCTTCCGGTTCGAGGCCCAGCTCTCGGCGCGTTTGGGAGCGACGGTACGCAACGTCATCTCGGTTCACGACGCTGGCGCCCACGAGGGGCTCCCCTTCCTCGCCATGGAGCTGGTGCGCGGCGAGTCCCTGGAAGACAGACTCTGTCGAGGCAGCTTCGATCGGGCCGAGGTGGGCCTCGTCGTGAGCGACATCGCCGAAGCGCTCGACGGACTCCACGACAAGGGCATCGCGCACCGCGACCTCAAGCCCGCGAACGTGCTCTGCGTCGAGGGAGAGGGCTCCACCCCTCGCACGACCTACAAGCTGGCCGACTTCGGCGTCGCGAAGATGTTCGGTGAGGCGCTGCCTGAGCTGGTCCAACCGAAGCAGACCGCCACGAACATGCTCGTGGGCACGCCCGCGTACATGAGCCCCGAGTACCTCGCCGGAGGTGGCTCGGTCGACGGCTCGGGCGATAGGTGGGCGCTCGCGGTGATGGCCTACGAGCTCTACACGGGGAGGCTGCCCTTCGACGGCGAGAGCTGGACCGCGGTCGCGGTGGCGATCACGAGCGGCGACTTCGAGCCGCCCTCGAAGGTGCTCGGTCGGCGCACGCCGGCGCTGGATGGCTTCTTCGTTCGGGCGCTCGCTCAGCGCCCCGAGCACCGCTTCGGTACCGCAGAGCAGCTCGCGGGAGCGCTCGTCGAGGCGCTGCGCAGCGACTCCACGCTCGGCGCCGCGCCGCCCTCGCCGAGCGGAGCGCTCGCGCGTGCGCAACTCGAGGCGCCCTCGGCGCCGCTCGAACCACCCGGGGGCACGCCGAGCGACGAGGTCCGGGAGCGCTCGCTCGAGGCGCCGGAGCCCGCGCAGCGCCGTCGGCTCGTGTCGCTCGTGCTCTTCGTCTCGTCGGCCCTGCTCATCGCGCTCGGTGTCGCGCTCTACGCGCGCGTCGACCGCGCGTCGTCCGAGCCACGCATCTCGAGCTCCGCCGTCGAGCAGCCGACCGTCGAGCAGGCGCGCATCGAGCCGCCGAGCCGCGCAGAGCCCGAGCCTCCTCGCCTCGCGGAGGCGCCTGCCCGGGAGTCGCACGAGCCCTCGGCGCCGCCCGCACCAGAGCGTGCTCGCCGAGCGCCGTCGAGCGCGCCGGCCTCGTCACCCGTCGCGGTCGAACCTAGAACCCCACCGACGTCCACGTCCGAGAAGCGCCCCACGCGCCCGCTGCCCAAGGAAGAGGTCTTCTGATGCACGCGCCGCTCGGCTCCACCTCGGGCGTGACGCTCGATCACGCAGCGCGCTCGCGCCGCTCCGCTGCACGCGGCTCGTCACGGGTCACGAAGGCGCTCGTGCTCTGCGCCGTCGTCGGCTCCGCGGGCCTGCTCGAGCCCGAGACGGCTCGGGCCGGCGAAGCGGAGGCGAGGTCGCTCTTCGCGGAGGGCCGACAGCTGCGCCTCGCGGGGCAGTGCGCAGAGGCCATCCCACGCTTCCGGCAGGCCCTCGAGACCTATCCGGATGCGCTCGGCTCGCTGCGCAACCTCGCCGAGTGCGAGGAGGAGCTCGGGCGCTACGCGTCGGCCCGACGCAGCTACTGGGACCTGCGCGTCGCTGCGCTCAAGACGAGCGATCCCAAGTACGAAGGCTGGGACCGAGACGCGACCGAGGCGCACGCACGGCTCGCGTCGCGCGTCGCGCGCCTCCAGGTCCGCGTGACCGGGCCGAGCGCGGCGCGTGTCTACCTCAACGGCACGCCCTTCGATCCCCGGCTCTACGGGGTCGAGGTCGAGCACGATCTCGGGCGTCTGCAGGCCGAGCTACGCGATGGCAGCGCCTCGCCCAAGAAGACGGTGCTCGAGCTGCGCGAGGGGCAGAGCTACGAGATCGAGCTCGTCTCCGAGCTGCCGCCCGACGCGCCGGACGAACGCGACCCGGGTGCTGCCGGAGCAGCGAGCGCAGGCGGCCGAGAGCCAGGGGAGCTCGTCACGGGCCGCGATGCCGGATGGATGCGCACGGCGGGCTTCGTCTCGCTCGGCGTCGCCGGCCTCTCGGCGATCGGCCTGGGCGTATCGGTCGCGGTGCGCGCCGACGCGTTGTCGACGGTCGAGACCAGCTGTCGCGCGACAGGAGACGGCTACGCCTGCCCGAGCGCGCTCGAAGGAGACGTCGACACGGGGCGCACGAGCTCCACGCTCGCGACGGCGTTCGGCGTGGGTCTCGGCGTCGGCGCCGGCGTGGGCGCTGGCCTCCTGCTCGCCTCGCTGCTCACCGACGACACCCCGAGCGACACCGTGGCGCTCGAGCTCATGCCCTCCACCGAAGGCGCGTACCTCGGCCTGCGAGGTCGCTTCTGATGCGCGCTCATCGTCGCCATGTCGAGCGCGGTGTGTCTCTCGCGTCGCAGCGAAGCGCCTCCCCGCGCCTGCGGCTCCGCTCCGCGCTGCCGTTCTCGGGCGCGCTCGCGGCGCTCTCGTTCGCCTGCGGTTTCCCGGAGGTGAGCTTCGAGAACGGCGCCGGGGGCGCGAGCTCCTCGGCGAGCTCGACGAGCACTTCCTCGGCGAGCTCGGGCGGCGCAGCGGGCCAGGGCGGCGCGGGTGTCGGCGGGGCCGGTGCGGGGCCGAGCGTGGGAGGCGGCGGCGCAGGCGGTGGAGGCCCCGACCCCTGCGACCTCGACGGCGACGGCAAGCCAGCGGCGACGCCCGAGTGCATGGGCGCGCAGGGCGCCGGCGGCGCCGGCGGCGTGGAATACGACTGCGACGATGACAACGACGGCTTCAACGCCGTGGGCGCGCCGTGCAACGGCACCGACTGCTTCGACGCGAACGCCGAGGTGTACCCGGGGCAGACCCAGTACTTCGGCGTGCACCGAGGGGACGGCAGCTTCGACTACGACTGCAACGGGCAGACCCAGCTGGAGTACGGCTCCAACGCCTGCGGCTGCCAGGGCGGTGGGACGAGCTGCCTCTGCAACCAGCGCGCGGTGCTCGATGGCGCGACGGGCTGCGGGACCACGGGCACCTTCAAGCCCTGCAACAACCCGTTCATCGTGACGAGCTGCTCGGCGCAAGGCGCGGGCGTGACGGCCGTGCTCAAGTGCCGCTGAGGCCTCGGCGCACGAGCGCGCTCGCGATCTGCGCGACCTCGGGCGCGACCAGACTGATCCCTCGGTCGCGTTCGGCCCAGCTCCTCAGATCGCCCGCGTCGCAGGCCACGACGTCCACCCCGAGCGCGCGCGCCTCGCGCACGACCGTGGGTGCACCTTCGACGGCGGAGGTCGACAGCAGCGCCCCTGCGTGCGCGATCACCGAGAGCGCCTCCGGGCGAGGCAGCGCGCCGAGCCAGCGCACGTGCTCCGAGTCGGCGGCGCGCGCCGCGCCGACCACCGCGAGCCGGACGCGGGCGCGCGCGCACGCGGTGAGCGCGAGCTCGAGCCGTTTGCTCGGCACGTCGCGGCCGACCCAGACGACGTAGCGCCCGGGCTCGAGCCTGAAGCGAGGCGCGAGCGCGGGCAGGGCCTCGCGCTCCGGAAGCTCGAGCGGCGCGGGCTCCACGCGGCTCTGCGCCGCGAGTCGCGCGCCGAGCGAGGCGTCGAGCCCGGCGAGCAGCTCCGCGCGCAGCGCCTGCGATACGAAGGTCCACGTCGTCTGTGCGCCGAGCAGGCGCCGCACGAGCTCCGCGCGGGCGGGGCGGGGGAGGCGCAGCAGAAGGCGCACGTCGGCGCCGTGGGAGACGATCTCGAGCGGCCCTGCGTGAGCCGCGGCGATGGGCCAAGCCGAGGGCAGCGCCCAGTGCGCCACGACCCGCGACGGGCCCCCTCGTGCCAGCTCGCGCACGACGCTCCGTGCCCTCAGCGCGAAGGCCGGGGCGTGGGCGAGCCGCGTCGGGCGCTCTCTCGCGCGAGCCCAGGCTCCCGGCCACGCGAACAGCGCTTCGCCTCCCACGCCGTGCACCGTGATCTCGCCATCGCGCCTCAGCCGAGGTGCCCCAGGACAGACGACGTGCACCTCCCCGTGCGCGGCCCGTCGCCTTGCGTCGCTCCGCACGAAGTGCCCGGAGGCGTCGCCCGGCGCCTCCGGGAAGGACGTCGTGATCACGATCACGCGCTCGGCCACCTGGCTGCTCCCTTCGTCGTGCGTTCGGCGCTCCGGGCACGCTGCGCCCACAAAGCTCACGAGGCCGCGGCCCCCGTGGGGCGCGGCCTCTGCGCGACGCGCGAGCCGTGCGGCGACACCCACGCGGAGCGCGTGAGACCCGCAGGTGCGCGGTCAGATCATCTCGATCTTCGAGCGCTTGCGGCGACGACGAGCGGCCTCGGAGGCCTTCTTGCGTCGCTTCACGGAGGGCTTCATGTAGTGCCGGCGGCGCTTCAGCTCGCGCAGGATGCCTTCGGCGGCCATCTTCCGCTTGAGATGCTTGATGGCGCGCTCGATGCCCTTGTCACCCACGGTGACTTCGAGCGGCTTGCACTGGATAGCGTCGGTCGGCATGACTTCGAAAAGCTCCTCTCTCTAGGGGGCGGGACCCTCGCACACTCCCCTTCGGTTCGCAAGCCCCTCGCGCGCCGGTCCGCCGAGAGTCGAGCATCCGCGCTCGACAGCGTGTACGTTTCGCCCTCCCGAGGCGAGCTCGACAGAGCGCCTCGGGCGATCCTTCGAAGCCCTCCTGGGCCGAGCTCGCTCGGCGCTCGTGGGGCCCGCGGGCTCAACCCACCTCACATCAAGGAGACGCGCGCATGTCCAAGGCGCTCAGCGGAACCAAGACCCACAAGAACCTCAAGGACGCGTTCGCAGGCGAGAGCCAGGCGAACCGCCGCTACCTGTACTTCGCCAAGGTCGCGGACGTCGAAGGCCGCCCCGAGGTCGCTGGCCTCTTCCGCGACACCGCCGACGGCGAGACGGGCCACGCGCACGGGCACCTCGACTACCTGAAGTCGGCCGGTGATCCCGCGACGAACCTGCCCATCGGCACCACCGAGAAGAACCTCAAGGCGGCGGTCGCGGGCGAGACGCACGAGTACGAGACGATGTACCCGGGCATGGCCAAGGAGGCTCGCGAAGAGGGCTTCGACGACGTCGCGGAGTGGTTCGAGACGCTCGCCAAGGCCGAGAAGTCGCACGCGGGCCGCTTCCAGAAGGCCCTCGAAGCGCTCGACTTCTGAGCCGAGCCCACGCTCTCGATCTCGACCACGGCGTCGAGACCAAAGGGGGGCGGGGCGCCGAGGCGCGGCGCGCGACGCGGTCTCTCACCGCATCGAGCGCCGCGCCCGCGCCGAAGGCCCGCCTCGCAGCATCCATCGGAGCGGGGCACCGCAGGACGGGGCCCGTACACTGCGGCCTCTGCAGCGCGCCGAGCGCGCCCGCATCGCGACCTCGAGGACCTCATGAGCAAGATCGCACGCGCTCCCCAGACGCCCCCCGCGACGAGCCCCGTCGACGAGCGCTACTACGACGCGCGCGACCTCGAGGCCGAGCTGCGCCGCACCTTCCAGATTTGCCACGAGTGCCGCATGTGCGTCGGCTACTGCGGCTCCTTCCCGGAGCTCTTCCGGCGCGTCGATCGCGACATCGAGTCGGGGCGCGCCGAGGGCGCCGAGCTGCTCGACGACAAGGACTTCGCGGCGGTCGTCGACGAATGTTGGCAGTGCAAGCTCTGCTACATCAAGTGCCCCTACACCGCCGACGACGAGGCCTACGAGCTGCTCGACTTCCCGCGGCTCATGGCGCGCGAGAAGGCCGTGCGCGCGCAGCGCAACGGCGTCGCCCTCGTCGACAAGCTGCTCGGTGAGCCCCAGCTCATCGGCGCGCTCGGCAGCGGCCCCGCCGCCGGCATGACCAACCTCGTGCACGCGAGCAGGCTCGTTCGCAAGGTGCAGGAGAAGGTCGCGGGCATCTCGAGCGAGTTCCCCCTGCCGCCGATGGCCGAGCAGACCTTCTCGCGCTGGCAGGGCGAACACACGCCTGCCGAGAAGGCCGGCGACGCCGGCTCGGTCGTGCTCTTCGCGACCTGCTACGGCGAGTACAACGCGCCCAACGTGCCCATCGCCGCCGTGAAGGTGCTCGAGCGCAACGGCTACCGCGTGCTCGCGCCCGGCGTGCTCCCCGACGAGCACGACGCCTCCGCGGGCGCCGCGACCTGCTGTGGCATGCCCAACCTCGACGGCGGCGACGTCGCCTCCTACGTCGAGAAGGTGAAGCACAACGCCGCTCTGCTCTACCCCCAGGTCGCCCGCGGGCTGAAGGTGGTCGTGCCGAGCCCCACGTGTGGCTACACGATGAAGCGTGAGTGGCCGGAGTACGTGCCCACCCCCGAGGTGAAGGCCGTCGCCGCCGCCACGATGGACCTCATGGAGTTCCTCGTGCACCTCGGCCGCAACAAGCAGCTCGATCTCGAGTTCGACAAGTCGCTCGGCAACGTCGCCTACCACGCGGCCTGTCACCTGCGCGCACAGAAGGTCGGCTTCCCCGGGCAGCGTGTGCTCTCGAAGGTGCCCGACACCGAGGTGCGCATCGTGGAGGAGTGCTCCGCGGTCGACGGCACCTGGGGCATGAAGGCCGAGCACTACGACACCGGCAAGAAGTACGCCCAGAAGCTCGCGCGCGGCATCCGCTCGGAGCCCACCGATCTGGTCGTGACCGACTGCACCTTGTCCGCGCTGCGCATCGCCCACGAGACGGGCGCGAAGGTCGTCCACCCGATCGAGGCGCTCGCGGAGGCCTATGGTCTCGGTGAGGCGCAGCCGACGCGCGGCATCGTGCCCAAGAAGGACTGAGCGCGGAGCGCGCGCTGCTTCGCCGAGCGCCCGCCCATCGAACCCACCCAGCACGGAGCTCTCATGCAGCCTGTCACACGCGAAGAGATCCTCCCCATCGGCGAGTACGAGCGCATCCGGCCTCACTTCCGCGCGCGCGTCATCGAGGCGAAGAAGCTGCGGCGCATCCACCCCTCCGAGATCCTGAGCGTCGTGTTCGAGAACCGCGACACGGTGCTGCTCCAGATCCAGGAGATGCTGCGGACCGAGCGCATCACGAGCGAGGACGGCATCCTTCACGAGCTCGAGACCTACAACGAGCTCTTGCCCGGGCCGGGCCAGCTCTCGGCCACGCTGTTCGTGGAGATCGCCGACGCGGGCGAGCGCGAGCGCATGCTGACGGCGCTCGCGGGGCTCGACCAGCACGTCGCGCTCGAGGTCGGCGGGCGGCGGTTCCCCGCGACCTCCAAGGAGCGCAGCGTCGAGGGCTACGGCCGCACCACCGCGGTGCACTACTACAAGATCGACCTCGACGAGGAGGCGCGCGCCGCGCTGTGCGGCGGTGGTGCCTCCGTGGCCTTCGTGGTCGACCACCCAGCCCACCAGGCGCGCGCCACGCTCGGGGCCGACACCGTGCGCGCGCTCGCCGACGACGTGCGCTCGTGATCGTCTACGAGCGCAAGGTCCGCTTCGAGGAGGTCGACGCGGCCGGCATCGTCTTCTTCGCGCGCTACCTGCACTACGCGCACGAGGCCATGGAGGCCTTCTTCGCTGGGCTCGATGGGGGCTACGCGCGGCTCATCGTCGAGCGGGGCGTGGGTTTCCCCGCCGTGCAGGCCCACATCGGCTACGCCAAGCCCGTGCGCTACGGCGACGCGCTGCGCATCGAGGTGGAGACGGCTCGGCTCGGCACGCGCAGCGCGACGCTGCGTTACCGCATGTTCCGGGCGTCCGACGAGGCGCTCGCGGCCGAGGTCGAGCACGTGGTGGTGACGAGCGATCTCGCGCGCATGAAGTCGGTCGACATGCCTCCGGACGTGCGGGCGACCTTCGAGGCGCACCTCGCACGAGAGCCCGTGTCGCCCCCGCCCGTCTGAGGCCCGGCGCGGCCGTGGCGCCCGACGCCGGTCCCCGCGCCTCCGGGCGCTCTCCACGAGGCCGAGGGGCTTGCGGCGCCGAGCGGCGTGCGCTCTATGCCTCGCTCATGAGCGCCGCACCCGCACCCGAGGATCTCGATCGCGTCGCCGAGCAGGCCTTCGGGCAGGTGCGCCCGGGCATGCGCCTCGGCCTCGGCACCGGACGCGCCGCGGAGGCCTTCATCCGGCGGCTCGGGCGCGCGGTCGCCGAGGGGCTCGACGCGGTGGGCGTGCCCACCTCGCAACGCTCGGAGAAGCTCGCGCGCGAGCTCGGCATCCCGCTCGGCAGCCTCGACACGATCGAGGCGCTCGACCTCGCCGTCGACGGCGCCGACGAGGTCGCACCGGATCTCTCGCTCATCAAGGGGCTCGGTGGCGCGATGCTGCGCGAGCGCGTCGTCGCCGCCGCCGCCTCGCGCTTCGTGGTGCTCGTCACCGAGGAGAAGCTCGTCACGCGGCTCGGCGAGCGTGCGCCGCTGCCGATCGAGGTGGTGGGCTTCGCCTTGCCGACGGTGCGCCGCGCGCTCTCGGGGGTCGGGCTCGAGGCGACGCTACGGCAGGTCGACGGCCGCGACTTCCTCACCGACAACGGGCACCCCGTGCTCGACGCGCGCCTGCCCGTCGGCATCGAGCCTCGCGGCCTCGACGCACGCATCCGTGCGCTGCCGGGCGTGGTCGACACCGGCTTCTTCTTCGACCGGGCGAGCGCGGTGATCGTCGGGGCCGCGGGCGAGGTGCGCGTGCTCGAGCCCGCGCCGCGCTGATCACGGAGGCGTCGAGCCCGCGGGCTCGACGCAGGTGCCCGGTTCAGGGCATGCGCGCGGCCTCGAGGGTGCGTACCAGGCCCTCGCGATCGTGTGCGCGCTCGAGCGCGACCTCCGGGCTCACGCGGCGCTCTGCGACCAGGCGCGCGAGCGCCATGTCGAGCGTCTGCATGCCGGAGGCGCGCCCTCCCTGGATGAGGCTGGCGACGTGGTGGGTCTTGCCGTCGCGGATCATCGTCGCGAGCGCGGGTGAGCCGAGCAGCACCTCGTGCGCGGCGACGCGCCCCTTGCCGTCGGCGGTCGGCAGGAGCTGCTGGGCGACCACGGCCGAGAGGCTGTCCGACAAGAGCCCGCGGATCATCGGCTGATCGTCGGCGTCGAAGGAGCCGATCACGCGATCGATCGTCGCCGCCGCGCCGTTGGTGTGCAGCGTCCCGAAGACCAGGATGCCGAAGCTCGCGAGCCGGAGCGCCATCGCCATCGTCTCGGCGGAGCGCAGCTCGCCGACGAGGATGACGTCGGCGTCGTCGCGTCCGGCCGCGCGGATGGCCGTGGCGAAGTCGGGCACGTGGCGGCCGACCTCGCGCTGCGTGATCTCGGCGCGGATCGGCTGGTGCACGAACTCGATCGGGTCCTCGATCGTGAGGATGTGGCAGGCGCGCGACTCGTTGATGTGTCGCAACATCGCCGCGAGCGTCGTGCTCTTGCCGGAGCCCGTCGGCCCGGTGACGAGCACGAGGCCGCTGCGCCGGTCGGAGATGCGCCGCAGCACCGCAGGGGTCGCGAGCTCGGTGAGCGTCATCACCTCGGAGGGCACGAGGCGGAAGACCGCGCCGAGCCCGGTGCTCTTGTGGAAGTAGCTCGCGCGGAACCTGGCTTTCTTCTCGAAGGCGTAGGCGAAGTCGAGATCGAGCTCGTGCTCGAGTCGCTCGCGCTGAGCGGCGTCGAGCAGGGGCAAGAGCCAGCCCTCGACCTCGGGCGCCTCCGCCTTCTCGATGCGCGCCGCGACCAGCTCACCGCGCACGCGCAGCATCGGCGGGCGCCCCGGGCTGAGGTGCAGATCACTCGCCTTGCGCGCGAGCATGGCGTCGAAGAGCGCGTGGATGCGCATCAGCGGTCACCGTCCTTCCGGCCTGCCCCGAAGATCGCGCCGGCGCGTTGGAGGAGGCCCTTGAGCTTGGAGTCCTCCTGGCTGAGCTCCTCGACCGCGGCGGCGGGCGCGGCGACGTCGCGCCCGTCGAGCATCGCGAGCAGGGTGTCCGGCGTCGGGGAGGCGGCGAGCGCGTCTGCTTTGTCGACGAGCTCAGCGCGCACGAGGTCGGCGAGCGAGTCGTCGAGCCGCGTGATGCCCGCGCCTCGCCCGCGCTGCATGAGGGCAGGGAGCTGGTAGGTCTTGTTGTCGCGGATGAGGCTGCCGAGCGCCATGCCGCCGGGGAGGATCTCGACCGCGACGTGACGCGCGCCGCCGGACTTGCCGGGCACGAGGCGCTGGCAGGTCACGAGCCGGAGCGCCGCGGAGAGCGTGATGCGCACCTGCGGCTGCTCGTCGGTGGGGAAGAGATCGATGAGGTGCTCGATCGCTCGCGCAGCCGAGGGGGTGTTCATGGTCACGAGCACGAGGTGCCCCGTCTCGCTGGCGGCGAGGGCCATGCGCACCGTCTCGGTGTCGCGTAGCTCGCCGACGACGACGACGTCCGGGTCTTGTCTGAGCGCGCCCTCGAGCGCGCGCGCGAAGCTCTTCGCGTTGCGGCCGACTTCGCGCTGGCTCACGACCGACTTCTTGGACTCGTGCACGATCTCGATCGGGTCTTCGATCGTGATGACGTGGGAGGCCCGGGTCTCGTTGACGTGATCGACGAGCGCCGCGAGCGTGCTCGTCTTGCCGTGTCCGGTGGGGCCGGCGACCACGACGAGGCCCTGGTGATGCTCGAGCGCGCGGATGATCTCCTCGGGCAAGCCGAGCTCAGCGACCGTCTTCGCTTTGCCCGGGAGCAGGCGCAGCGCGAGCCTCGAGCCTGCGAGCGTGCGCGAAGCGCTCACCCGCACCCGGCCGTCGGACCCGACGTCGATCGCGAAGTCGGCGCTGCCCGAGGCCTCGTAGGCGCTCGCGAGTCGCGCAGGCAACACCGAGGCGCGCATGCGGTCGATCTCCGCGGTGCTGCGGACACGCTCGTCGCCGTCGAGCGGCGTGAGCGCGCCGCCGATGCGAGCGCGCACCGGGCGCCCGCTCGCGAGGGGCAGATCGCTCGCGCCTCGACGGCCGGCGCGCGCGACGAGCTGGCAGAGCTCGGCATCCACCGCGGGCGCTTCCGCTGGCTTCGCCTCGGTTCGGGCGCGCACAGGGGAGGCGGTGGGCGGAGGCGAAGCGGGTGCGGGCGCCAGCGCTTGGGGGGCCACGGGCGCCGGTGCGACGGGCGCCGGTGCCACGGGCGCGGGTGCGACGGGCGCCGGTGCCACGGGCGCGGGTGCGACGGGCGCCGGTGCGACGGGCGCGGGTGCGACGGGCGCGCGTGCGACGGGCGCGGGGGCTGCGCGAGGCGGGACGTCGAGCTCGAGCTCGGGGGTGTCGAGCGTCAGTGGGCCGAGCGACTTCGGGACGGCGGGCGCGCTCTTGCGGCGCCCCGGGCGCTCGGTCCGCGGCCTGTCGCCGTCGCTGTTCTCGAGGCGCGGATCGAACCTCCCGGCGGGCTCCTCGCGGGCGAGCGTGCGCGCCTCTGCGCGCGGGGGCGAGGTGCGCGCTCTCGCGGCTGGCGTCTTGCTGCGCGCCTCAGCCGCAGGCCGGACCGGTGCGCGCGTCGACGTCTCGGCGGCGGCGTCGAGCGCGGCGGCGAAGGCGCTGTAGCTTCGGCGTCGCCCTTCGACGCCGAGCCCCGGCCGACGGGTGGGGCTCTGATCGCCTCGCAACGCGCTGCTCAGCAGCTGCTCGGGCGCCTTCGTCGAGCTCGGCGCGGGGGCCCGCAAGCTCCGACGCGTCGCGCGGGCCCGCAGCCCCTCCAGCTCGGCGCGGGGCTCCGCGCGCGGGGCGGCGCGAGGTTCTCGAGCTCGCCCCTCCCCGAGCGCAGCGGCGAGCTCTGCGGTGCCCTTGCGCTTGGAGCTCGGTGGCCCACCGGCGCCCAGCGCGCGCTCGTGGGTCCGCTGCACGTCGGCGCGCTCGAAGCTCGCCGCGACCTCACGCCCGCGCAGTCGCACGCTCACGCTGGTCGGGCCGATCTCGCTCAGGTACGTCCACGTCGTGGGACGCTCACTGAGCGCGTCGAGCTTCTTGCCACCTCCCGCGGCCTTGCAGAGCCCGAGCACGTCCTCGTCCGTGAGGATCTCGTCGCCCAGGTTCTTGAAGCTACGCCCCTCGCTCTCGAGCCGAGGCCGGCGGCCGCTCATCAGCTCGAGGCGCTGGTGGGTCGAGCTCGAGAGCTCTGCGAGCAAGGCCTTGAGGCTCGGCATCGACCGACCAGCCTAGCGTGGCTCGCGCGACCTGGGTCAGGGGTCGATCGACCACCTGCGTCGATCGTGGCCCGACAGGCGCCAGGTGCTCCACGCACCGCCCGGCGGGTTCTCGAAGCCCGACTGGCGGTTGAACCTGCGCTCGGTGCCGAGGTCGTCCACCCAGACGTAGGCCTCGTCGAACACCGTCACGGGTACGAGCTTGCGCGGCTTGTCGCCGACGCTGTCGACGATCGTGACGTAGACGCCGTCGTCGTCCGGAGGGGCGGGGAAGGCGCTGCCGAGCGTCGGTGGGTTCGAGCCCGGCGGGATGCGCGTCGGAGGATCCGAGTCGCTCAAGCCCCCTCCGCGACGCTCACCTCGTCGAAGAGCTCGTCGAGACGAGCCGACAGACGCTCGAGCGCGAGCCGGCCCGAAGCCCCGAGCGACACCCTGCGCTCGAGGCTCGTCCGGGCTGCCTCACCCGCAGGCTCGTCGCGCCCACCGACCTCGGCCGCGACGAGACGATACGCATCGCGGAACGGCATGCCGCTGGTCGCGAGCTCCACCGCGCGGTCGGTCGCGAGCGTGTCACGGGTGGTCGCTTCGGCGAGGCGCCGCTCGTCGAAGCTCAGCCCCTCGAGCAGAGAGGGGAGCATCGAGAGCGAGGCGCGCACCTCCTCGAGGGCGCGCATGACCGGCGCCTTGGTCAGCTGCAGATCGCGGTGGTAGCCGCTCGGCAAGGCCACGAGGCTCTGCAGCTCTGCGAGCGCGCCCTGGGTGATCGAGCACGACGCGCGCAAGAGCTCCACCACGTCGGGGTTGCGTTTGTTCGGCATGATCGACGAGCCCGTGGTCATCGCGTCGGGCAGGCGCACGAAGGCGAATTCGCTGGTCGCGAAGAGGCTGAGGTCCCAGGCGAGGCGGCGCAACACCGCCGCCGCGTGCCACGCCGCGGTGACCACCACGACCTCCGTGAGGCCGCGCGAGGTCTGTGACCAGAGCGGGTTCGTCGCGGGCGCGTCGAAGCCGAGCTCCTCCGCGACGCCGTCGCGGTCGAGCGGGATGGGCACCCCGTAGCCCGCAGCCGCGCCCAGCGGGCAGCCGCCGCCGAGCTTGCGTGCGTCGAGCAAGGCGCGCGCGCTCTCGGCGAAGCCCTCGGCGTAGGCCGCGGCCCAGTGCGCCACCGACTGCGGCATCGCGCGCTGGAGGTGGGTGTATCCGGGCATCACGACGTGCTCGCTACGCCGCGCGAGCGCGAGGAAGGCGGCGCCACCGGTCGCGGCGAGGCGCGCCAGCGTGGCGAGGCGTTCGCGCTCGTAGAGGCGCATCGCGACGAGGACCTGATCGTTGCGACTCCTGCCGAGGTGGACCCGCTTGCCCACGTCGCCCAGTCTGCGCACGAGCTCGAGCTCGATCGCGGTGTGGCCGTCTTCGACCTGGTCGTCGAGGATGAAGCGCCCCTCCGCGAGCTCGACCTCGAGCTCCTCGAGCGCGCCGACGAGCGCAGCGGCGTCGGCCTCTCGGAGCGCACCGACCCGACCGAGCCCCCGCACGTGGGCCTTCGAGGCGCGCAGGTCGTGCGCGAGCAGGGCTTGATCGAGGCGCCAATCGTCGCGCGCGGTGTACGCGAGCATCGCGGCGTCGGTGAGGCCGCCCTTCGCCCAGAGCGGCGCGACCGCGCTGCCAGCGGTGGAGTCGTCGCTGGTCGCCACGCTCAGCTCCTGGCGATGCGGGACAGCTCGCGCTCGAGCTCCGCGACCGGATCGTTGGCCTTCGGTCGCCCGAAGAGGCGCCCGAGGATGCTCGCGCCGATCCAGCTCTGGCCGGAGCGCAGCACGAAATCCCCTCGCTCGATCGCGTCGGGCGCGTCGCCGACCCGCCGGACGACGTCGGCGTTGGCGGCGGCGTAGGCCATGGCGGCGTCGAAGATGGCCCGCGCGGGCGGGTCGAGGCTCGCGGCCAGCTCGCGTTCACGCGCTCGCTCCGGGTGGCGCGTGGCGGCGATCGCGAGGCCCAGCACCGCCTCGTGCAGGCTGAGCGCGGTGGTCTGGTGGACCTTCACGCCGCCGCAGCCCTTCGTCTCCACACCGGCGCCGTTCGCCACGAGCACGCCCAGCCCGAGCATCGTCGCCGCCAGGTCGGCGACCTTCGCGCGCTCGATCGGCGCGAGGCGCCGCGCGACGTCGGCCTCGAGGAGGAAGACGTCGCCGAGCGCGCGAGAGAGCGCCGCGGTGAGCACGTTGGGGTGCGAGGCCTCGCTGGTCGCGAGCTTCGCCACGTAGCCACCCTCGGCGGTGCTCACCACGCGGTCCCCCGAGAGCACGGCGAGCTTCGCGCTCGTCGAGCAGCCACCCGAGGAGCACGCGCTCGTGACGTTCTTCGTGTCCGCGTCGACGAGCACCAGCTCGACCTCGAGGCTGTCGAGCCCGACGTGGTGTCGCATGCGGTCGAAGAGCCTACCGACGGCCTCGGGTGTGCCGTCGAAGCGATCCGGGAAGAAGCGCCCGTTGGGAAGCACGAAGGGTCCGACGGGCTCGGCCGCCGCGCGCGCCAGCGTGGCGGCGCGCTGGAAGACCCACCGCGCGAGCTCGTCGCCGAAGAGGTCGCTCATGCCCGAGAGACTAGCCGCGCGCCCCTCGGCTTGCACGCTCCCGGTGAGTCGGCCGGCGCACGCGCACCGGCGCCCGCCCGGCGCGCGTGCGCGGACCTCGGCACCGTGCAAACA
>ERZ761602.5098-NODE-5098-length-15910-cov-3.310880_pt1 | contig 15910 bp, 15 predicted proteins | sample MGYA00512165_ERZ761602 | MGnify/ENA primary metagenome ERZ761602 (study PRJEB28899, sample SAMN02445085) | bioreactor sludge metagenome | biome: EBPR sludge; isolation source: Thorneside wastewater treatment plant | place: Australia: Brisbane, Thorneside...
GGCCAACGGCCTCAAGATCGTGGCGGTTATTAACAAGGTGGACCGCGAGGGCGCGCGCCCGATGGAAGCCTACGACAAGCTTCTCGACCTTTTTATTGACCTTGGCGCTAACGAAGAAGACCTCGAGTTCCCTTATGTGTTTGCCAGCGGGGCCTCGGGCTGGGCGCGACGCAACCTGGACGACACCGACACCGACATGCGGGCGCTTTTCGAAACGATTGTCGAGCACATCCCCGCGCCCAAGGTGCAAAACGATGGCCCCGCGCAGTTCCAGGTCAACAACTTGGACTACAACGACTACGTGGGCCGCATGTTTGGCGGCAAGCTCTTGCGGGGCCGGCTGCGGGTGGGCGATCGCCTGACGAGCGTCGGCGAAGGCGGCAAGCAGCAGTCCTTCAACACCACCAAGGTGTGGACGTACGCCGGGTTGCAACTGCAAGAGTGCGACGTGGTGGAAGCCGGTGAAATCGTGATGGTTTCCGGACTGGATGACGTCCTGATTGGGGACTCGGTGTGCGACGCCCAGTTCGTGGACCCGCTGCCGCGCATCGAAGTTGAGCCCAGCACGCTCACCATGAGCTTCTTTGCCAACACCAGCCCGCTCTCGGGCAAGGACGGCGGTAAGTTCCTCACCATCCACAAGATTCGCGAGCGGATGGAGAAGGAAGAGAAGGTCAGCGTCACACTCAAGATTGACCGCGACGCTCCCGCCGACACCGTGAAGGTGGCCGCGCGCGGCGAAATGCAGCTTTCAGTGCTCATCGAGACGATGCGCCGCGAGGGCTTTGAAATGGCCATCGCCCGCCCGGAGGTCATTTTCAAAGAGAATGACCGGGGCCAGCGGCTCGAACCGATTGAACTTCTTATCCTCGAACTCCCGGATGAAGCCATGGGCGGCACGCTGGAAGAATTGAGCCGACGAAAGGGCGAAATGACCGGCATGATGCAGATCGGCAACGACCGCTCGCGAGTGGAAGCCACTATCCCGACGCGCGGCCTCATCGGTTTCCGTAGCGTCTTCCTCACGCTCACCCGGGGCACGGGCACCATCAGCAGCTTGTTTGAAGGCTACGAAGCCTTCCGGGGCACGGTGCAAAGCCGCGCCACGGGCTCGCTCATCGCCAAGGACGACGGGAAGATGACCCGCTACGCCTATGAAGACGTGCAAGAGCGCGGCACCTTGTTCTATCCCGTCGGCACCGATGTATACGGGGGGATGATCGTCGGGCAGTGTAGCCGTGATGAGGATATGGTGGTAAACATCACCAAAACGAAGGCCGCGACCAACATGCGCAGCGCCAATGCGGACGCCACCACGGTGCTGGACGCCCACCTGGAATTCTCGCTGGAGCAGGCTCTCTCCTGGCTTCGGGATGATGAACTTCTGGAAGTTACGCCCAAGATGCTGCGCTTCCGCAAGAAGGTGTTGGACCACAGCATGCGCAAGGTCAGCGAGCGCAAAGCTCAGGTCTGATCCCGAGAAGCGCCGGGAAGATAAAAAAATGGACGCAAGTCGCCTTGCGTCCGATGTCTGCTTGTTGTGATCGCAAACCCGACTTGTCCATCAGGCGTTACGTCACTATCAATGATGGCGAAGCCCGTGTTAAGAATTAGTGAACCAAGCCAAAAGGTCTAGGCGAAATGGCTTCAAATCCCCCGTAAAAGTGCGGGTGGGGAAAGACAAACCCCGTTGTTGTAACAGCCTTGACTGGGCAAAGGTATTCATTGCGGGGTTTTGGTAGAATGCCCGCATGAACCGACTTTTCCTCCTGCTGGTGATGGGCCTTTGGGTGGCCCTGGCCGGGGCGCAGACCCGCGTTGTCTTGCAGGGTCCGCTACGGACGCTCGAGGATGGCGGCAAGGTGTACCGGGTCACGCTGAAGGAAGCGCCCTCCGGTGTTCCCATGACGCTGGGCATTGCCGCCGAGCCGCGCGAAGCCGCCGCCGTACGCCCGCTGCCCGGTCGCGCCCAGGCCACTTGGTTCACCGATGCGGCACGCGGCCAGGTGCTGGAAGCCGCCGTTTACGTGCGCCCGGATACGCTCGGGGCCGTCAAGGTCGTCGGTTTTGCCAACCCCACCGGCTTCTTCTGGAATGCCGCGTCGGACTTCAGCTGGCTCCCGGTGGCGGCGCTACCGGCCCCGACCCTCAGTTCGCCCATCAGTGGGCGCATCGTGTCGGCCTCGCCGGTGTTCCGGGTGCGCATCGACACCCCCACTACGGTGACCGCGACCTACGAGATTGAAGTCACCAACGGCTCGACCATCAACCGCACCTACACCGTGCTAGGTACCACCAACGCCTTTGGCCTCTACTACACGCCGTGGACAGCTGGATTCCCGTTGGGCGTCTACCAGTGGCGAGCGCGCGGCATCGATGGCGCGGGCGTGCCGGGGCCGTGGTCGGCTTCACGGAGCTTCACCGCTTCGGGCGGGATTGACGCGGCGGGAGGCATCTCGCAGACGGCTTTCAACAACCTCCGTGCGGCGGGGTGGATGAACCACTTTGCGGCCAGCTGGGGTGGCTACAACGTGTGGCCGGCGGCCCGGCAGAACATGATCAACGCCACCAACGCGGGCATGGAAGTGGCGATGTACGTCTTCCTCAATTTCGATAACGGCAGCACCATTAGCGGCGCTCCGGCCAACCAAACCGGGCAGTGGCAGGTGGACCGTGCGCTGGCCAACGTGGGCTACACCGGCCCGGGTTCGCTCCCGTTTGACCTCAAGTACATCATGATCGACATCGAGAACCGGTTCTGGGGAACAATGTCGCAGGCCGACCGCGTGCAACGGATCGCCGAAGCCGTGCAGCGGGTGCGAAACCTGGGCTTCCGCCCGATGATTTACACCCGCAACGAGGGCTTCAACCCCTGGTGGAACGATGCCACCGGCAGTAGCAAGGATTTCAAGGAGCTGTACCTATGGGGCAGCAAGCCGGAAACCGAAACGGCCGTGTTCCAAGACGACTTGCTCCTCGATGTGGGCAATCCGTGGGTGAAGTTCGGGGGCTGGACCTCGCGCGGCGGCAAGCAGCATTTGCTGGACAAGACCGTGTTCGGGGCTCGCATTGACATGAACGTGTGGGATCCGGCGGTGTGGGATCAACCGGCGCTCAGCCCGGGCGCGGTGAACTTTGCGGCTCCCACCCACAATATCGTTCGTAACGCCGACGGCTCGTACCGGCTGACGATGACCCTGCGCAACACGGGGAACGTGGAAGCCTACGCGGTGCGGATTGACCAGCCTCGCCTCGCCTTCACCACCCTGCCAGGCCGATTCTCGATGGGCATGATCCCGCCGGGGCAATCCAGTTCGCTGGTGTTCACCTTCCCGGCCAGCACCGGGGTGCCGGGCACGCGCACGGTGGGGCAGTTCCGCGTGTTGACGGGCGATGGCCCGCGCTTCCTGGCCGCCAGTGTGACCCTGCCGTGATCCTAGTAATTGACAACTACGATAGCTTCACGTACAACCTGGTTCAGTACCTCGGCATCCTCGGGGCCGAGCTGGACGTGCGCCGCAACGATGAAGTGACGCTGGAGGAAGTGGTGGCAATGCGCCCGGAGCGCATCCTGCTTTCCCCCGGGCCGTGCACGCCCCACGAAAGCGGCGTTTGCTTGGAAGTGCTGCAAGAAGCGCTAAACGGAACGCGACTGGCCGGGGTGCCGATCTTCGGTGTGTGTCTGGGGATGCAAGCCATGGGGTTGGTGGCCGGGGCCGAAATTCGCCGCGCCCGCACCATTCGCCACGGCAAGACTTCGCCCGTGGGGCACGATGGCGCGGGTGTTTTTGCTGGCATTCCTAATCCGATGGCCGCCATACGCTATCACTCTTTGGTGATTGAGCCCACCACGCTCAACGACGACTGGAAAACCACAGCCTTCACCACGGACGACCAAGAGTTGATGGCGATTCGTCATACAACCCTTCCGCTAGAAGGCGTGCAATTTCATCCTGAAAGTGTGCTCACAGAATCCGGCTTATTGATGATGGAAAATTTCCTCAAAATGTCTCCATCCGCGCCAGTTTTTGCAAACTAAGCGCAATATTGGGCCCTGGGGCACATCCCAGAACCTATAGGCGTAAGGAGTGCTATGTCCGATGACATTAAGCAGAAACTCGAAGACGCTGCGAACAACCTGGGTGGGGCCGGTACGGCCGACAAAATCGAAGGAAAGTTCCACGAAGTAGCGGGTCAAGCGAAGGAAGCCGTTGGCAACCTGACGGGCAATGACGAACTCAAGGCGGAGGGCGAAGTCGAGCAGGCTGAAGGCTTTGGCCAGCAAGTGCTCGGTGACCTCAAGGAAGCTGCGGAATCAGCTGTTGATCACGTGGTCGGCGGCGTGCGAGCGGTGGTAGATACCGTAAAGGACATGGTGGACGGCAAGCCGGGGCAATAACCCCGGGAGGCACTTCATGCTCCATTACGCCCTCGTCTTTTTGGTGGTGGCCATCATCGCCGGGATACTCGGGTTTGGTGGCATTAGCGGCGTGGCCGCTACAATCGCACAGGTTTGCTTTGTGCTCTTCCTGATCATGGCGATTGTGAGTTTCTTAACGAAACGGAAAGTCTAAGGATCACTACCAATGACCATGAAGGAAACCCGGCGGCTTTCGCGGGGTTTCTTCTTTGAGAAAGTGCGCTAATCCGTAACGAGGGGCGCACCCAGCGATTTGGCCAAAGCGCGCACCGCTTGTGGTGTGGTCAAGTGAATCCACTGCTTGCCCGCGTAGCGGGGTTCCAGGCGCATGACGGTGTACTGCCGTCGGCGACGGAAGTAAGTGCGGAAGAACCACACCCAAAGCCCATCCGGCCATTTGATGAGCTCCCATAGGCGCTGCCGGTTGCCATTGCAGATGGGGCGGCCGGTGCGGCAATCCACCAGGGTGCGCCGAAGTAGCTGCCGCGCGTTCACAAAGAACGGCAAGTCAATCCACACGATGGTGTCGGCGCGCTCCCAAATCATCTCGCGCACCGCGCGGTAGTTGCCCTCCATCACCCAGCGGTCCGCGGCAATCGTGGCCTGCACATCGCGGATGAACTCGTCCTTAGGGGCGGGCTGCCAGTTCGGCCGCCAGTGCAGCGTGTCCAGGCTCGTATGGGGGAGGTTATAGGCTTGGGCCAGCGCCCGGGCCAGGGTGGTTTTGCCGCTCCCGGTGGTTCCCACCACCACCACACGATTTGGCGCCTCCATGCCCGGGAGTCTATCTCAGGGCAAATGAGGTATCAGAGGTCATGTTTCGGTCATTGAGGACCATCCACAAGTGGGCAGGCCTCATCAGTTCGCTCATTCTCATGACCATTGCGGTCACGGGGTTCTTCTTGGCGGTGAAGGGCAAAGTGAACTGGATGCGGCCCCCCGTGGTGCCCGCCACTGAGGTCACCGACTTCAAAACCGTGGTGAGCCCGGGCGTGGCCATGGAGATTGCGTTCGCTCAGAACCTCGCCGACCTCAAGGACCCGAGCGATGTGGACCGAGTGGATTACCGGCCCAAAGACAACACGTTTAAGGTGCTGAGCAAGGAGGGGTACCACGAGGTGCAGGTGGATGGCAGCACCGGGCAGGTGCTGCAGGTGGCCACCCGCAACGACTCGTTGATGGAGGACATCCACGACCTCAGCTTCTTCGCCGAATGGACGCACGAATGGCTGCTTCCGTCGGTGGCGGTGATCCTCTTTATGCTCAGCACGAGCGGGGTGGTGATGTTCTTCACGCCGGTGGTGCGCCGCTGGAAATTCAAACGCCAAGCGAATGCCGCAAAAGGGCCGCCCGCCGGGAAGAGTCCCGCGTAAAATAGGCGTTATGCAAAAGTTTTGCGTTTTGGCCTTAGGCCTCGTTCTCCTCGCCGGGTGCACGTCCTCGCCGACGATGGCCGAGGAGCCCGCCGCGAACAACGCAACGACGCCGGCTGCCGGAACCCCGGAAGCTACCGCCCCCGAAGCTGCCCCCAAGGATGAGACGGTGAAGATGCCCGAAGAAGGCGCATCGGAACCCGCTCCTGCTCCGATCCCGGCCGCCCTCACCGGTGAGTTCAAGGTCATCGGCACCGAGTCCATCGTCGCGGCCATCACGCAGCGCGAAGGCGAACTGACCGATGCCGACAAGAAGGACAAGAAGTTCAATACGCTCCGCGAAGCCTATGCCAACGCGGGCATGATGATCAGCGCCAACGGGGCGTTCGTACTCAGCGAACCGCAGAACCTGAAGGCCTCCCTGCGCAAGGAAGGCACGCTCTCCATTGACGGCAACAAGGTCATTCTCAAGGTGGCGAAGGTGGACGGCAAGGACAAGGCCGAAACCATGACCGGTACGCTCCTGCCCGACGGCCACATTGTGTTGACGCTGGGCGGCATTGAGACCGAACTGACCAACCACAACCACTAAGGGCAGCCCTAAGGAATCGCACGGGCCGAAGTCCGGTTACGTGCGATTCCGACCCATAGCGACCTATACACAAAGGAATGTGTGTAAAATGCGCGTGATGAAGATGAAGTCTTTCATTCCCCTCGTGGGCTCGCTTGTGCTTGCTTGGGCATTGTTCGGTTGTGCTCCCTCCGCCACGACGGAAGGCGAAACGGGGACCGGTACTGGCACCTCGACGGAAGCTCCCAAGAAGGAAGCTCCCGCGCATGTGGGCAACTACAAGATCGTCCTCTCGGCTGAGCAAGAGAAGCAGATGGCGGAAGCTGACAAGGCTCTCGCTGACCTGAAGGCCAAGGATCCGAAGATGGCTGAAGGCATGCCGAATCCGCGCGAAATGATGGACAAGATGGTGATGGAACTGAAGGAAGACGGAACGTTCTCGATCGCCATTCCGGGTGCCAACGGCGTGTCCACGGCCACCGGCAAGTACACCATCGAAGGCGACAAGATCACCATGACGGCGGAAATGCTGGACGGCAAGAAGGCCGAAGGCAACGATGCGAAGCCGGAATCGGCTAAGTACGATGCCGCTGCGGGCACCATCACCCTGGGCGAAGGCACGGCACAAGCCACCTTCAAGAAGGCCTAAACCCTCTCGACTCTTCATACAAAAACCCACGACCCGGACGGCGATGGAGCGCCACCCGGGTCGTTTTCTTTTGCCTAGCCCGCGTGGTTAGCGGGCCGGGGGCATCACACCAAGTTCCAACCGGCTGGCGTAGTTCCCGCCGGTCAGCACCCGGATGGTGGCGCGCTTGTAGTCTTCCGGCTTGGCGTCCGCGCGGCTCACAAAGGTGTTCGGGTTGCGATCCACGATGGGGAACCAGTGGCTTTGCACTTGCACTTTGATGCGGTGCCCCTTCTTGAACGTGTGGAACACGTCGTTGAGATCGAACTTCACCTGCGTGGGTCGGCCCGGGACGATGGGAATCGGTCGCTCGAAGCTCTCCCGGAACTTGGCCCGGATGACTTCACCGCGTACCATGTGCTGGTAGCCCGCCATGGTGCCCGTGCCGCTGGCGCGGGGTTCCGTGCTGTCCGCCGGATACTCGTCAATCAGCTTCACGATGAGGTCGCAGTCGGTGCCGCTGGTGGCAATCCACATGTCAGCCGTCACCGGCCCCGCCACGCGCAGGTCCTCGCCAATCACGCCGAGATCGAAGGTCACCGAATCGCCTCGACTGGTGGAGAAGCTCTGGTCGCGCGCCAGCCAGTCGCCGGGGGCGCGGGTGCTGGTCAGATAATCCGCCAGGTAGGGCATCGGCTGGGCCGGGTCGGCCACGTAAAGGTGGTCACCGGATTCACGCGGGGCCTGCCAAGTGAGTTGTTTGTTGCGGTCTAAGTACAGCGAGCGCTTGCGGGCTTCCTTGGGTGGCCACTGCGCGAGGCGGTGCCACATGTTGGCGCCGGTTTCGAACATCGTCACCTCACTGATCGGCTTGGCATTTTGGTCGCCGCGTAGGTACCGCTCAAAGAACGGGAACTCGATCTCCTCTTGGTAGAACTGGCCCGTCCGCCCGCCAAAGCTGAGATCGCTGAGGCTGGACCCGTTTCCGCTGGCCCACTGCCCGTGCGACCACGGCCCCATCACCAGGTAATTGGAGATGCCGGGATTTTGGGTTTCACTTTCGCGTTAGAGCTTGAGCGCCCCGTACATATCTTCCTTGTCGTACCAACCGCCCACGGTCAGCACCGCGCAATCCACCTTGTGGAACGCCCGCCACAGTGCGCGCGACTTCCAAAAGTCGTTGTACGTGTCGTTGGCCACCACCTCGTTCCAGAACGGCACCTTGCCGCTCAGGTACTTGGCGTCGAATTGGCTGGGCGGCCCGGCTTGCAGGAAAAACTTGTATGCCGGCAACCCCATGCGGTCGATCTGCGGGGGCGTGTCGCCACGCCGCACATCAAAGAACAGCATGAAGTCGAACATCTCTTGCAAGAACAAGGCGCCCCGGTGGTGGACGTCATCGCCCAGGAACCAGTCGTTCACCGGGGCTTGCGGGGAGACTGCCTTCAGGGCCGGGTGGTTGCGCACCGCGCCCGCGCCGGCATAGAAGCCCGGGTACGAGATGCCCCACAGCCCGACGCTGCCGTTGTGCTTCGGCACGTTCTTCAGCAAGAAATCGATGGTGTCGTAGGTGTCCGTAGACTCATCCACGCCGCTCTGCCCGTCGGGGAGGAGCGGGCGCACGTTCACGTAGTCGCCTTGGCTCTTGCCTTTGCCCCGCACGTCTTGGTAGGCAAAGATGTAGCCCGCTTCGGCCATCTTGGGGTTGGTGCGGCGCGGCGGGCGCGTGGGGCTGCCCGCACCGTAGGGCGTGCGCTCCATGATGATGGGGAACGGCCCCGGCTTATCCTTGGGGATATAGACGACAGTGTAAAGCTCGGTGCCGTCGCGGGCGGGGATGGAGAACTCGCGCGCATCCCACTGGTCTTGCCAAGACTGGGCGAACGAAAACGTGGCGGAGAGGGCGAGAACCGCGCCGAGGGCGCATCGCCAAACGGACATGGATTATCTTGGCCCAAAACGGGCCCCCCGATGCTATTGTCGCAAGAAAATTGCGATTAGGCCGTCTTGGGTTGCGAGGCGAGAACGAGGGCGGTAATTACGCCTGGCACCCAACCGAGCACGGTCAGCACCGTGGTCATCACCACGGCGGGGGCTCCCTTATCCAGCACCGCCAAGGGCGGGCAAACGCAGCAGACAATGGCGCGGAGCGGATTCACGTTCCCAGTGTACCGGGCGGCCCAACCTCGCCCGGTACACTCACGACTTCGCATGGACTTTAAGCAGACCCTCAATTTGCCGGATCCGGATTTCACCATCCCCATGCGTGCGCAGCTTGGTCAGCGCGAACCTGAATGGCAACGAGCATGGAACGAGGCGGATGCCTACCGCGCCATGCAGGATGCCCGGCGCAACGACCCCGCTTATGTTTTGCACGATGGACCGCCCTATACCAATAGTGCGATTCACATTGGCACTGCGCTGAACAAGATTCTCAAGGACTTTGTGGTGAAGAGCCGCCACATGATGGGGTTCCGCGCCCCCTATGTTCCGGGTTACGACAACCACGGTCTACCTATCGAGCAGGCGGTGATGAAGAAGTTTGCCGAGCGCAAGGAGACGCCGGACCTGAAGGCGCTGCGCGAGGCCTGCCGCGCCCACGCCGAGGAGTACATCGCGCTGCAAACCACGCAGTTCTCGCGGCTAGGGATTCTGGGAACGTGGGATCACCCCTACACCTCGATGGAGTTCACCTACGAGGCCGAGATCATCCGCGTGTTTAAGCGGTTGGTGGAGGGTGGCTACGTTTACCGGGGCCTGCGCCCCGTGTTGTGGTCGCCGACCAGCCGCACGGCCCTGGCGGACACCGAAATCGTCTACCAAGACTACGTGAGCCGCAGCATCTATGTGCGGTTCCCGCTCAAGTCCGACCCGGACGGCGTCTTTGCCGGACTGGAGGCCGTGCACTGCGTGATCTGGACGACGACCCCGTGGACGATCCCCGCGAACCTGGCGGTGGCGTTCCACCCCGAGCTGGAGTACGCCGTGGTGGCGCACGAGGGCGCGCACTACGTGGTGCTGGCCGACCTGAAGGAGCGCGTGCTGGAGAAGCTAGGCTGGGGCGACGCCCCCACCGTGCGCACGCTGCGGGGCCGCGAAATTGAGAACGCGGTATTTGCGCACCCGGTTTACGGGCGAGATTCCCGGGCGGTGCTGGCGGACTACGTGACCACCGAAGACGGCACCGGCGTGGTGCACACGGCCCCTGGGCATGGTCGCGAGGACTTCATGACTGGCCAGAAGTACGGCTTGCCCGTGCTGAACCCTGTGAACGACGCGGGTGTGCTGACCGAAGAAGCGGGCGAGTTCGCGGGCGTCTATTACAAGAAAGCGGACACCGTGGTGGTTGACCGTTTGGATGAATTGGGCCACCTGCTGAAGGCCGAGGACTATCACCACAGCTATCCGCACGCCGAGCGCGACGGAATGCCCGTGATCTTCCGTGCCACCGAACAGTGGTTCATCCGCATTGACCACGCCGACCTGCGTCAGCGCATGCTGGCCCATATTGATAACCCCGCCACGGTGTTTGTGCCCGAAAGCGGACGCGGACGCCTGCGCGGGATGATTGAGAATCGCCCGGACTGGTGCATCAGCCGCCAGCGGCCGTGGGGGGTGGGGATCCCGATCTTCTTTGGCGCGGAATCTGGCGAACCGGTGTTGGACCCGGTCGCGATTGAGGCCGTGGCGAGCCTGGTGGAGCGCGAAGGCAGTGACGCTTGGTATGTACGGACGCCGGAAGAGATTCTCCCGGCGGGCTACCAGCACCCGGTGACGGGCGAGACGAACTTCATCAAGGAGGCTGACGTCTTCGACGTGTGGTTTGATAGCGGTAGCACCGCCATGTGCGTGCTGGGCGGCAAGGTGGACCCGGAGTGGAAGGAGGAGATCCCTTGCGACCTCTATCTTGAAGGGAGCGACCAGCATCGCGGCTGGTTCAATGTCTCGCTGATCTTGACGATGGCGTGTCTGGGCACTGCGCCGTACAAGGGCGTGGTGACGCACGGCTTTGTGACCGACGAGAAGGGCCAAAAGATGTCGAAGCGGCTGGGCAACGTGATTGACCCCGTGACGACGTGCGACACCCACGGCGCGGACGTGCTGCGGTGGTGGGTGGCGAGTGTCAACTTTGCCGACGACATGCCGTGCGGTGAATCGCTGCTGGCAAGCGCGGGCGAGCACTATCGCACCGTGCGCAATACGCTTCGCTTCTTGCTTGGCAACCTGGCGGACTTTGAGCCTTCGATGGCCGTGCCGACATCCGGCATCCATCAGTGGGTCATTGACCGCGCCAACCAAGTGGGGAAGGAAGTGTGGGCGGCGTTCGATGAGTTCGACTTCCGCGCGGCGGGGACGGCCATCCACCAGTTCTGTGTGCAAGATCTGTCTCGCTTCTATCTCGATGCCATCAAGGACTCGATGTACTGCGATAGCGCGGATTGGTCCAGTCGCCGCCAAGCTCAGACGGCCTGCTACCACGTCGCGAAGACGTTGGCGCTGCTGATCTTCCCGATCTTGCCGCACACGGCTTACGAAGTTTGGGATCGCATCCCCGGGCAAACGGAAACCATCTTTGAGGCCCGTTGGCCGCGCCTAGACGCGACGCCCAGCACGCTGGCGGTGGAAACCCTGCTGCGGGTGCGCCAAGAAGTGTTTGCCCAGATGGAAGCGTGGCGCGCCCAGGCTGGGGTGAAGGACTCGCAGGATATCGCGATTCACCTTACGGTGGATTTGCCGACAATGCAAGACCTGCAATCGCTGGAGGGGCTGGAAAACCTGTTCCGCGTGGCCGAAGTGCACCTCACGGAGAGCGAAAACGAGGCCATTGCGGTGCGATTTGAGCCCAGCACGCTGCCGAAGTGTGACCGCAGCCGCGTCCGCCGCCCGGATGTGGCCACGGTGGAGTACCAGGGCGAGCAAGTTCAACTCTCGGCGCGAGACCGCCGCGCCCTTGGCTTGGAAGCATGAAGTTCAACCGCCTGTTCCTTGCGATCTTTGGCTTCACCCTCATCCTCGACCAATTGGTGAAGGGGTGGGCTCGGGCCGCATTGAACAACGGGGACTTCTTTGCCAATACCGAGGTGATTGGCAACCTCAGCCCGTTGCCGTGGCCGGGGGTCTTTGAGCTCAAGCTCATTTACAATCGCGGGGTTGCGTTTGGTTTGCTGGAAGGCAAGGGTTACCTCATGGCGCCGGTCGGCATTCTCATTGCTGGGTTCTGTCTTTGGTACAGCGGCAAGATGCCGGCCCGCCCCCGCTTGCCGCACGTCGCGCTGGCCCTGGTGGCGAGTGGGGCAGTGGGGAACCTGATCGACCGCGTTTGGAAGCAAAAGGTCACCGACATGTTCTGGTTCCGGGCCATCGATTTCCCGGTTTTCAATATCGCCGACGCCTGCATCAGCGTGGGGGTGGTGCTGCTGTTCATCGCCGGATTCCTGCCCGGGGCGTTGCCTGCGGAAACCCCAACGGAACCCGAACCCCAAGCGGACACCCAGCCCGAGACCGCCCCCGAGGCCCCAGAAGTGCAACCTTCGCCCGAAAACCAACGTGAAGAATCCTAAGCGATGAGCAATTTGTTGCGAAATGGACGCCTGTTGGTGCTGGCCGCTGCGGCCACGCCCCTGGTCATCAAGTACGCCCGGCCTCTGGCCCGGCGAGTGGGCGACGGCCTGCGAAAGGCCGGAGAGACCATCGAAAAAGCGGTGGCCGAAGAGGATCGCCGCGATGCTGCCAAGGCCACGGAAGAAGCTAAGAACGCCGAAACGGTCGTCGAAACCACGGTGGAAGAAGCTGCCGAACCGGAACCGGTGAAGACCGAGGTTCCGACCCGCACCGCGCCGCGCCAGCGGCAAGCCCAGCGACGCGACGCGGCCGCACCGGCCCCCGAAGCCGCCCAAGCAACGGCCACGGACGCTGCCCCGAAAGCCACCGCCAAACCCAAGCCCAAGCCGAAGGCCAAAGCGAAGAGCGAACCCAAAGCCGAACCCAAAGCTGCAGCCAAGCCGAAAGGCAAGGCCAAGCCCAAAGCCACCGGCTAAGCCCCCGCGCTTAGCCGGTTAGAGCTCAGCCGGAATACGTGCGGCCCTTCCAGGTGATGGCGCGGCGCCGATACCAAATCTGCGAACGCAACAGCGTGAACGCCCCCACCAAAAGGTCAATGGGGTACAGCAAGGCATAGACCATGCCCCGCTTCACAATGCCCAGCGCAATCGCCGCCGGGAAGGCCGCCGCAAAGTAACCCCAAATGCGCCACTGCGTGGCCAATCCGAACCCGCTGAGCGCCCACGCCACAAAGAACAGCACCAGCAAAGGCGTGGCGCGCCCGGCAATGGCGTAGCCGTTCTTGCTCATGCCGTCCAGCCCTTGCCGGAAGGTGTCGTACATCCGCACCGTGCCCACGGCGGTCAGGTCGGCCACCAGCACCGGCACCCGCTGGCGCGCCAGCAGCCGCCCCATGGCCACGTCGTCCAGCACGTCGCCCCGCACGCTTTCGTGGGGGTTCACCTCCAGGTACGTGCTAGATTTCCAGAGCTGGATTTGCCCGTTGGTAAAGCGGTTGTGCCCCAGCCGGGTGCGGCTAACCAGACCAAACGGGTTGGTCGCCAGCAGAATCTCCCACACCCAGTTGGTGGCCCAAAACTCCAGCCCCCGGCCTGGCGCGGTGGTCAAAAAGCCCGTAATCACCGGCCACCGCACCCCCTGCCGCTCAATCAAGAAGTTGAGATAGCCCGCCGCATAGGGTTTCAGCTCCACATCAGCGTCCAGGAACAGCCACCAGTCGCCCGGATGCACCTCCGCCGCCACCTTGCTCAGCTGATAGCAGGCGTAGTTCTTGCCCGTCCAGCCTTCCGGGGGGCCGCTCCCGCGCATCACTTGGGCACCCGCGGCCGCCGCTTCCTCGCCTGTGCCGTCGGTGCTGTCGTCGTCATAGACCACCACATTCACGCGCATCTCGCGTAGCTGGGCCACCAGGGGGCCGATCTTGCCGGCCTCGTTGCGCGCGGGGATGAGGGCGATGAATTGCCGTGCGGTGCTGGCCCGCCGCGGCCGAATCATGAGCAGGTCATTACTGAACGCCACGAAGGTGAGCAGAATCACCAGACCCAAGGAAAGACCGAAGACGACGCCCATGCTGTGACTTTACTGGCCCCTAGCCTGAAATTGGGGCATACTGGGCCTGCGCGCAACTGAGGAATTCATGGATCTGAAATCAATTGTGATCGGCTTTGTTGGCGGGTGGCTCGTGCAATGGGCGCTCGACATGATGTTCTACCGACGGGAAACCGGCACCGCCGATACCGCCGAGTGGCAACGCCGCCTGGAGGCCGCCCAGGCCGAAACCGCCCGCCTGCGGGTGCAACTGGAAGGCGTGCAGCCCCAACTGGACGAACTGAAGGCCCTGAAATCCGAGGCCGGTGTGAGCAACCTGGAAGCCGAGCGCGACCGCCTGCGAGTGGACCTGGTGAACGCCCAAGCCGAAGCCCAGTCTCTGCGCGCCCAACTGGACCGCGCCACTGCCGGTGCCGTGAGCGCCAGCGCCAGCCCCGTGACCGTGGCCACCAAGAGCACCGACCCCCTGGCCGCCATTGTGGGATTCGGGGAAGACCGCCGCGCCAAGCTCCACGCCGCCGGCGTCACCTCGCTGGCCGATGTGGCCGCGCTGGAACCCGCCCGTTTGCTGGAAATTCTGGGCCTGGGCGATGACCATAGCGAAGTCGCCGAAGCCTGGATCGAAGAAGCCCGAGGCCACCAAGGATGAGCTCCGGCCCCACGCAATCCACCGTGCGGGGCCGCACCCGCGACCAAGTGATGGCCTACGATGTATTTAAGGGCATCGTGGCGGCGGGCCTGGTGGGCCTCCTTCTGTTCCTCATACGCCCCGCGCCCGCCCACGGCGATGAGCACGGCGGCGACCACGGCGGCGAGAAGCACGCGGTGAGCGCCGACGCCCACGGCAGCGACGGCCACGACACGGAAGAGCACAAGGAACCCTCCAAGACCTCGCCCGCGCCGACCCCGGCCGGCCTGGCCGTGACCAATGTGGGCGCCGATGCTAGCTTCAAGCCCGGCGATTTCACCCTGCGCGGCACCAGCCCCGCCCTGGCCACCATCCGGGCTATGCGCGGCGAAGACCTGGTGGGCGAAGTGCAAGCCGACGACAAGGGCAACTGGGCCCTGCCGCTCAAGCTGGAGCCCGGCCGCATGGAACTGAACCTGACCAGCGAGGGCGCCCCCGCCCTGCCCGTGGTGATGACGGTGGCCGAAGCCGATGACGCCGCCCGCGCCCTGGCCCTCACCGAACCCCGCGACGGCGTGGCCCTCAAGGCCGGACGCCTGACCCTGCGCGGCACCGCCCAAGCTGGCGAACTGGTGCAGATCCGCCAGGGCGACCGCATCCTGGGCGAGGCCAAGGCCGACGCCGAGGGCAAGTGGAGCTTCCCCATGGACTTCACCGGCGGGCAAAGCGAACTGACGTTTGTGTCCCTGGGCAGCAACGAGACCGTGCAGGTGCGCCTGGGCGCGGCGGACGCCAAGGCCGTGGTGCCCCTGACCCTGACCAACCCGACGAGTGGCGCCAGCCTGACAAGCGGGACCTTGACCCTGCGCGGCACCGCCCCCGCCGGCAGCACCGTGCGCCTCACGCGCAACGGGCAGGCTCTGGGCGAAGCGAAGGCCGACGAGGCGGGCAAGTGGGAGCTGGCCGTGCCGCACCGCGCGGCGCCGAGCGTGTTTGTGGCCGAAGCGGGCCGCGAGCGCGTGACCGTGAGCACCCGGCGTTAGGCTGGGATTTGGCCGGTTTGGGCGGGCGAAAGGCCGCCCCGGCTTGACTTTCCGCCCCCGGCGGGGGATACTGGCATCCCCGGCGGGCGGTTAGCTCAGTGGTAGAGCACTACAATGACACTGTAGGGGTCACAGGT
>ERZ761602.5099-NODE-5099-length-15909-cov-4.441403_pt1 | contig 15909 bp, 12 predicted proteins | sample MGYA00512165_ERZ761602 | MGnify/ENA primary metagenome ERZ761602 (study PRJEB28899, sample SAMN02445085) | bioreactor sludge metagenome | biome: EBPR sludge; isolation source: Thorneside wastewater treatment plant | place: Australia: Brisbane, Thorneside...
CGCCAGAGCGCTACGGCGCTGCCGCCCCCGGTCGCGGGTGCGGCCGACCGGCTCGCCGCTGGCGGCGCCCGGGTGACCACCGCCCTCGTGACTGCCGATGCCTTCTGGTCCACGACCGAGATTGCGGTGTCCACCGAACTGGTCGACCGGACGGTCGCGCGGCTTGCACACTGACATGGCCGACAGCACCGCCGTGCGGACCCTCGCGCTCGGCAGCGACCAGCTGGCCGGGATCCTGCACCGGCCGGCGGGCGAGCCCCGGGGCGGGATCGTGCTGGTGGTGGGCGGGCCCCAGTACCGGGTGGGCAGCCACCGGCAGTTCGTCCTGCTTGCCCGGGAGCTCGCCGCGGCGGGGCATGCCGTGCTCCGGTTCGACTACCGGGGCATGGGTGACAGCGACGGGGAGGCCCGCAGCTTCGAGGACGTGGCCGACGACCTGCGGGCGGCCGTCGACGCGCTGGTGGCCGAGGTTCCCGGGCCGGTGGTGCTGTGGGGCCTGTGTGATGCCGCCGCCGCGAGCCTGCTCTACGCCCCCGGGGATTCGCGGGTGGGCGGCCTCGTACTGCTGAATCCCTGGGTGCGCACCGAGGCGACCCTCGCCCGGTCCTACGTGAACGAGTACTACGGGCGGCGGCTCCTCGATCCGGCCTTCTGGCGGAAGCTCCTGCGCGGCGAGGTGCGCATCGGGGCGGCGCTCGGTGATTTCCTCCGCACCCTGCGCCGGGCGCTGCCAGGCGCACCAGCCGCACCAGGAGCGGCCGGGACCGGCGGGGCGGGTGAGGCCGGCACTGGCGCCGCGGCGTTGCCAGACCGGCTCAGGCAGGCCCTGGCGCGCTTTGAAGGCCGGGTGCTGGTCATCCTCAGCGGGCGGGACCTCACGGCGGGCGAGTTTCGTGACGTGGCCCGCACTCCGGGATGGCAGCAGCTGCTCGGCAGGCCCGGTGTGATGGAGGTCACGCTGGAGGCGGCCGACCACACCTTCTCCCGGCGCGAGTGGCGCGATGAGGTGGCCCGGATCTGCCGGGAGTGGCTGCGCGGCTAGGCCGCTGCCTTCAGCCAGTCTGCCAGGTCACCCGCGGGTTCCCGGTCGAGGAACAGGCGACACCAGAGTTCCAGGGTCACCAGCGCGAACAGCTGGTCCGTGTGGTCGGCGCGGTTCGCCCGGTGGTCGTCGATGAGGCGTTTCACGGCGTCGGGACGGAGCAGTCCGCGGCGCGCCACGGCCTCGGGGGCCAGCAGGCGGCCCAGCACCGGTTCGAGCTCCCGCTTCAGCCAGCCGCCCATGGGCGGGCCGAAGCCGCGCTTGCGCCGGTCCAGCGTCACGTCCGGGATCACGCCGCGCATGGCCCGGCGCAGCAGGTAACGGGTGCGCTTGCCCCGGACCCGGAGGTTCGCCGGCACGCTCGCCGCGAGGTCCACGAGGCGCTCGTCGAGCAGGGGCACCCGGGACTCCAGCGAATGGGCCATGCTCATCTTGTCCGACAGCAGAAGCAGGTCGTCGGTCAGCTGGGTCCCGGCGTCCGCGAGGAAGATCCGGTCGAGCTCGGTGGCGTCGGGAAAGCGGGCGAGGAGGCGCAGCAGCGCGTCGTCGCCGCCGGTGGCGCCGCGGGCGAGGAGCCGGTCCAGCTGGTCACGGCCGAAGACCTGCATCAGCTGGTGGTAGCGCTCGGAAGGCTGGTGATCAGCGAGGGTGGTGAGCGTCCGCAGGTAGCGGAACAGGTTCAGCAGGCGGGAGTGGCGGTCGACCGGCAGCGCGCGGGTCAGCGGGCCGAGCACGCCCCGGCGCAGCGCGCCGGGGATGCGGCTGATCAGGCCCACGTAGTGGGGCATCATGTAGCGGTCGTACCCGCCCCACAGCTCGTCGCCACCTACGCCCGAGAGGATCACCTTCACCTCACGGGCGGCGTGTTGGGCCACGAGGCTCGTGGTGACCACCGCCGAGTCGGAGGTCGGCTCGTCCATGTGCCAGACGAGCCCCGGCAGCAGCCCGATGATCTCGGGACGCACGACGAGTTCCTTGTGCTCCGTCCCGTAGCGGGTGGCGATGTCCCGGGCGAAGTCGAGCTCGTTGTAGAACGCGCCGCCAGTCGAGGCGTCGTAGCCGATCGAATAGGTGCGTACCGGGCCGAGCGCCGCCGCAGCCATGTAGTGGACGATCATCGTCGAGTCGATGCCGCCGCTCAGGAACGCGCCCAGTGGCACGTCGCTGATCATCTGCGCCTTGATGCTTCCGGCCATGGCATCCCGCAGCTCCGCGCACCAGTCGGCTTCGCTCCGGCCAGTGCCGGGCCTGACCTCGAGGCGCCAGTAGCAACGCTCGGTCACCGCGCCATCCTCGACGATGGCGACGTGGCCGGGTGGCAGCTTGCGGATGCCGGCGAACAGGCTGTAGGGATTCGGCACGTAGCCGAGCGCCAGGAACTCCTCCAGCGCCACCGGATCCAGGCGGGCCGTGACGTCCGGGCGCGCCAGCAGGGCCTTCGACTCGGACGCGAAGGCCACGGACCCGCCCGTGCTGGTGTAATAGACCGGCTTGATGCCCAGCCGGTCCCGGCCGAGGATCAGGCGCCGGCGGGGGCCGTCCCAGAGCGCGAATCCGAACATGCCCCGGAGGTGGGTCACGAAGTCGTCACCGTGCACCTCGTACAGGTGCACGAGGACCTCGGCGTCGCTGCCGGTGCGGAACTCATGCCCGGCGGCGAGCAGGGAGGCCCTCAGCTCGCGGAAGTTGTAGATCTCGCCGTTGCAGACCACTGCGATCGAGCGATCCTCGTTGTAGAGCGGCTGCCGGCCGCCGCTGACATCGATGATGGACAGGCGCCGAAGGCCGAGGGCCACCGGGCCGCTCACGTAGAGGTCGTCGTCGTCCGGGCCCCGGTGGACCATGGCGGCGCCGCTCCGGGCCACGACGGCCCGGTCCGGGCTCCGGCCGGCAGAGAGCACGATTTCGCCGTAAATCCCGCACATCAGCCGGGGTTCCTCAGGGCAGGTTGCGAACGATGGGTGGGCCCAGCGCGTTGGCGAGCCACAGCGGCAGTCTCTGCCAGGCGGCGATGGCCAGCGCGAAGCGCGGGTTGGACGGGTTCAGGGCCGGCAGGTCGCCACCGTCCCGCAGCCAGTAGTGCCAGTAATGGGGCACCGGCTCCGCGCCCCACTGCCGCTTGAAGTTGAACGTGCCGCTGTCCCGGCTGGAGCGGCCGAAGTCGAACACCGTGGAGCCCCGCTCGATGGCCCGCTTCAGTGCCGTCCAGTACATCAGCATGTTCACCCCCAGCCGGTTCACGGAGCGGAGCGAGGACGCCCACGGGATCTCCGTGCGCCCGCCCGCATGGATGAGGATCCCGGCGGCCACCGGCCGGCCCTCGAGTTCGCTCACCACCACCTCCACATGATCGCCCAGTTCCCGGGCCACCGTCCCGAAGAAGGACCGGGCGTAGACCGGCGTGCCGAGGTCCCGCATGTTGCGGGAGAACACCGCGTAGAAGAGTGGCAGAAGCTCCCGTCCACCCACCCGGGCGGTGGCACCGGCCTTCTCCGGCCGGCGCACCTGGGAGCGCAGCTTGGACGGCAGCTGCTGCCACTGGGCTTCGGCAGTCGCGGCGAGCGGCGCCTCCATGCCGACCTTGTCGGCGCGGACCGGCCAGGAAGTGTCCCGTGGAAACCGCTCCCGCATCTCCAGGTGGCCCACGCCGAGTGACCGGCCGAGTTCGGTGGCCGCGGCGGTGAGCGCCTGGTCGGCGGCGGCGTTCCGGGCGACGACGCCCCCGTAGTTGACGTAGGGAAGGGAAACCAGGAAGTCGCCGAACAGCCGGCTCTTCAGCCGGACCAGGGGCAGGACGCCCTCGAGGGCCTCGCCACGCCGAGCCTCCAGGTAGTGGCTCTCCCAGCCGAATTCACCCGTGAAGATCCGGCGCCAGGCGAGCTGGTGGTAGAGGGTGCCGCCCGGGGTCGCCTCAACGAACGCATCCCACTCGCCGGCAGCTGCGGAACCGGCCGCCAGCGTACGGACCGTGATGCTCATGGGGCGACATGGACCCCGAGTACGCGGTCGTAGCGGTCCCAGCGGAAGTCGGCCAGCAGCTGGCGCAGGCGGTCCTCGGTGCGATGCAGGTTGACGTAGTGGCGGAAGCGGGACCGGGCCCGGGCCCCGGCCACCCGTGGCTGCCCCGGGTCGACCTCCCAGGGGTGCAGGTAGAAGAAGCAGGGCTGCCGGTCGTCCGAGTGGATGCGGCGCAGGGCCCAGCGGAACACGGGGTAGGGGAAGAAGCGGAAGAAGCCGCCGCCGCCGCAGGCCCACAGCCGGCCGCCGACCTGGACGGTGCTGGCGGGGCTTTCGGTCAGCGCGCCTGACGCGGTGGGGCGGTGGGCGAAGCGCGGCGCGCCCGGGAACCCGTAGATGTCGTGGCGCACGGGCACGATGCTTGAAGAATAGCGGTAGCCAGCGCGTTCCAGCTGCTCGAAGGCCCAGTCACTCCGGGGTACGATCGAGAAGCTGGCGGCGCGGTAGCCCGTGACGGCGACGCCGGCGATGTCCTCGAGGACCGCCTTGCTGCGCGCCGCGTCCTGGTAGAACGCCTCGGGGGTCTGGCTGTACACGGGGATGTGCTCGCAACCGTGGCTCGCCACCTCATGTCCCGCCGCGACGGTGGCCCGCACCAGGGCCGGAAAACGTTCCGCCACCCAGGCCAGCGTGAAGAAGGTGGCCTGGACCCCCGCGGTGGCGAACAGCTCCAGGATGCGGTGGGTATTGCGTTCGACCCGGGAAGGTGCGGAATCCCACGCGCTGCGTGGCACGCAGTCGGCAAAGGCCTGGACCTGGAAATGCTCCTCCACGTCCACGGACATGCCGTTGACGATAGGGCTCGAAGACGTCGAGGCTCTTGGATCAGGCACCGGCCGGTACTCCGCTGACAGGCCCGGGGTCAGCGAAAGTTGTAGGTGGCAGTCAGGCCCGCCTGGTACTCGACGTAGTTGTCGCTGGCAACGTCCGAGCCCCGCTGCTGGTAACGGGCGACCCAGCCCTCCAGGTTCACGTGGGCGCCCGCCAGGTAGGTGGCGAAGCCGCGAAGCGCGTTGACCTGGTCGTTGTTGCCGTCGCGGAACTCGCGGTTCGACAGCTCCCCCTCCAGGCCCACGGCGGTCCGCCGCCCCAGGGTGCGCTGGAGCCGCAGCACGGCGCCCACCTCGGTCTCGGAGTCCTGCACCAGGTCCTCGACCGGTATGCCGTCTTCCCGGACCAGGAACTGGTCACGCTCCGTCCAGAAGGCCACCGCCTCGACGGTGTTGCGGCCGATCTCCTTGATGAGCGTCGCCGAGGCAATCTTGTACACGAACCGGTCGCCAACACCCGGGCGGTCGAGGCCGGACGGGGGCTCGGGCGCCGGCGTGGGGTCGTCGCCGACGGCGGGCCGCTGGGCATCGACCTGCTCGTCCACCGACGGGTCCTCGCGATAGGCAAACTCGATGCTGCCCTCGTTGAGCTCGCGCCGGATGCGGGCGTTGTAGGCCGTGCCGTAGCTGCGATCACCGACCGAGGCCTCGACCAGCGACCGGGCCGTCAGGCGCCGGAAGCCGACCGCCCAGTAGGGATCCTCCAGCGATCCCGTGGTGAAGTCCTCGTAGTCGCTCTCCATGCCACCGGACACGAAGACGAAGAAGTCGCCCGCATCCCGGAAGCCGTAGGTCAGGGTCGCGTAGGCCAGCTGGGACTTGCTGTCGGGCGGGGTCTCGTATTCGTAGACCTCGTAGTCGTGGAACAGGCCCCAGGAGAGGCCCTTGCCCACCTCGCGGCTGGTGATCGCCGTGTGGGCCTCCTGGTAGTCCACGTCCTGGATCTCGTCACTGTCGTAGCTGATGGAGCCCAGCACGTAGCGCATGTCCACGCCGACGCCGAACACGTCGGTGACCAGGTGCGGGCTCGTCTCCAGCCGGGTCTCGTCGGTCCGGTTGTCGACGATCGGCACGTTCGTGTACCAGACGCCGTCCTCGGGATCGATGAGCGCCTGGCTGATCTCGGCGGTGGACTCCAGGTAGAAGGTGTCCTTGACGAGCGCCAGGTCCAGGTCGGCACTGCCATTGCTGAAGCTCGAGTCGCTGTCCTCGGTCTCGCTGTACTTGAGGTACGAGTAGGTGTAATCGGCGGCCAGCTGGATGCGCTCGGAGGCATGGCTGATCGCAATGCTGGGGTCGATCCGGGTGACCAGGTCGTCGACCTGGCCCGTCGGCGTGAGGAAGAGGTTGTCGGTATAGACCGCGCCAACGGTGACCGAGGGCGCAATCTCCAGCCCCGTCGCCAGGGCGAGGCGCGCCGGGCAGTTGCTAGCGCTGGTACGCGGACCCGGCATAGTAGTCGCTCCCGTACAGCGTGCTGAGGCCACCGATGCTCTTGTTCAGCACGAGCCCGACGGGTTTGTCCTTGCCGATCGAGGCGATGATCTGGCGCATCTCGCTGAGCTTCGTCACGCCGGCCTCGACCACCAGGATGACCTGGTCGGCCAGCTCCAGCAGCGCATGGGCATCCGCGGTTGCCAGCAGGGGCGGGGAGTCCAGGATGATGATCCGCGACGGGTCGTCCTCGGCGAAGTCCCGCAGCAGGTGCCGGACCCGTTCCGTGTTGAGCAGCTCCGCCGAGTCCGTGGCCGGGCGACCGGTCGGCAGGATGCGCAGCCCGGGGATCTCGGTTTTCACCAGGGTGGACTCAAGTCCCAGTTCGTCGCTGTCGGCGGCGTCGAAGAAGCCGGCCTGGTCACCGAGGCCGAGTTCCTTGGTCAGCGTGGCGCGGATGTTGTCCAGGTCGGCGAGCACGACCGACAGTTCCCGTTCCCGCGTGAGGGCATAGGCAAGGCCTGCCGAGACGAAGCTCTTGCCCGCACCGGGCCGGGCGCTGGTGACCATGATGACGTTGGACACCCCGTCCTTGAGCGGCCCGAAGGCATTCTGCAGTATCGGACGCTTCAGGTGCCGCAGCTGCTCGATCAGGCTTGCATCCTTCTCGGGGTCCGGCAGGAAGCCGGCAGCGGTCAGCCGGGCGAACTCCGCCGTGACGCCGCCGGGGGCGGGTGCCGGCCGGGCAGAACGCCGGTTCCGCGCCACCGGTCGCGGGCTGCGGGCCGCTTCGGGAGCCGCGGTGTCCCGCGCACGCATTGCCTTTTCGATGATGCCCATGGCGCTTCAGCCCAGCAGGTTGGCGAGGGGTGCGAGGCCGGACCGCCCGACGACGTTGATCACGACGCAGACGAGGACCAGCACGCCGACATTGATGGCCACGGGCCGCAGCTCGTCCGGGGGCGTGCGGGCGGCGGAGCGGGGCAGGTTGCCGAACACGGGCAGCTCGAGGGCCTGCTTGAGGTGGCTGGTGGAGAAGAACACCGGATCGAGCTTGTTGAGGACGAAGGCCACGAACGCGCCCGCCCCGAGTCCCACCAGCATGGCGAGCAGGTTCAGCAGCAGCCGGTTCGGCGCCGCCGGCAGCAGCGGCTCCCGCGGCGGCTCGAGGATATCGAAGGAGACGGCCTCGTTGTCCTGCTGGACCTGGTCGGCGAGGCGGGCCGACTCGAGGCGTTCCAGCAGGGCATCGTGCTGGCGCTTCACCACCTCGTAGTCCCGGTTCAGCCGGTTCAGCTGGGCCTCGACCTCGGGAATGGTGTCGATCATGCGCCGCAGGTAGCCGACGGCGGAGCGCTTCTCGCCAAGCTGGGACCGCAGGCTGGCCAGCTCGACTTCCGCCCGGCTGAGCGCCATGCGCATGTCCTGGTAGACCGGGTTCATCTGGAGTGCCGACGCCGCGCTGCTGCCGCCCCCGAGCGAGCGGTTCCGGGCCCGCTCCTCGTCACGCAGGCGGTAGAGGTCCTCCAGCGTCTTCTTCACGTTGACGACGTCGGGATGCTTGTCGGTGAGCTTGAGTCGCAGCTGCTCCAGCTGGGTCTCGAAGGAGGCGATGGTGCCGTCCACGGACGTGGACCCGCCGCCGCCCATGCTCTTGGTCGGGTCCGCCAGGCCGAAGGTCGGCTCCTCACCCTCCAGCTGGCGTTCGAGCTCGGCCTTGCGCTGGGCGACCGCCGCAATCTCGGCCTCCAGGCTGTCCAGCGCCGACTGGGCGGTCTGCATGCGCACGAAGTAGTCCCCGCCCTCGCCGGGCATCAGGCCCACGTTCTTCTTCTTGAACTCGGCCAGCCGCTCTTCGGCCTCGACGAGCCGCTTCTCGTAGACGCCGATCTGGCTCTGGATGAAGCGCTGGGCCTGCACCGAGTCCGAGCGGTCGGCCGTGAGCGAGTTCTGCATGAAGTTGGTCAGCAGGGCCTGCACCACGTCCCGGGCCCGCTTGGGGTCCGTGTCCTGGAAGGCGATCACGTAGATATCCTGCCCCTGGGACTTGGTGATGGAGATCCGGCTCTTGATGCTCTCGAGGGCCGCTTCTTCCATCTCCGGGGTCTTTGCCGATTCCATCAGGCCGGTCTCGCTCGCCACGGCCTCGAGCTGCGGCCGGCCCACCAGTGCCTGGGTCATCATCCCGACCTGGCTCAGCGTGTCGGTCGGCACGGCGAGACCGGAGAGCAGGGGCTTCAGGATGGAGTCCGTGTTGACGTAGACCCGCGCCTGGGCGTCGTAACGGTTTGGCATGGTGAGGATGACCACCCAGCCGGTCACGGCGATGATCCAGGCGATGGTCAGGGCCACCCAACGGTACCGCCACATGCCGAAGGCATGCTCAACGAGCATGAGGCGCAGGTGGGCGATGTCCATGGGCTGGGCAGGTGCCATCGTGGTGACCGTCAGTCGCGTTGCCGGAGGCGGGCCCCGGTCACAGCCGGGACTCGGGGATGATGAGCACGTCGCCGGGGCGCATCAGCACGTTGGCGGCGATCTTGCCCTTGTTCAGCAGGTCGTCCAGGCGCACGGGAATTTCTTCCTGCTCGCTGCCGGTGCCCCGCACGATCTTGGCGCGATTGCCGGCGGCGTTCTCGGCGAGCCCGCCCACCTGGATCATGACGTCCAGCAGCGTCATGTCCTGCCGGTAGGGGATGGCCTGGGGTGCCTGGGCCTTGCCGGTCACCCGGATCTGGGTGTTGAAGGTGCCGACGAAGCCCGACACGATCACGTTGACCTTGGGGGAGCGGATGTACTCGCCGAGGGCGAGTTCGATGTCCCGGGACAGGCCGGTGGGCGTCTTGCCGACGGCCTGCATGTCCTCCACCAGCGGCGTGGAGATGCGGCCGTCCGGCCGCACGGGGACGGTCACCGAGACCTCCGGGTGCTGCCAGACGAACACCTGGATGGTGTCGCCGGGTCCGATGACGTATTCGTCCGCGACGGCGGCAGGCGGCGGCGCCGTGTCGGTCGCCGGTTTGGTGCTGGCGCAGCCCGTCAGGCCGGCAATGACCAGGGCTGCAATCAGGAACGGGTAACGCATGATTCGGTTTCCCCTGTGGCGTAAAGACAAGGCGCGCTAAGTATTATAGATAACGCCGTGTCAAATCAGGCATCTTTTGTTCTTCGGCGCCACGCCGAAGATCCCGGGGATCGTGCGTCGGGCTGGCCATATGGGGCGACACTTTACGGTTGGGGCCCGGGGGGTTCCGTGACTGGCATCAAGAAAGCCGGAAGGGCCGGGCTGCGGCAGGTGCCGCCCACGTCCTGTTTTGGTCCACCCCAACCTGCCAAGATAGCAGTGCAACAAAGCCCGGGTTCCGCATGACCGTTCCCCTCATCGCCCATGTCCTGCACCGGCTGGACTACGGCGGCCTCGAAAACGGCCTGGTCAACCTGATCAACGGCCTGCCGGCCAACCGGTTCCGGCACGCCGTGGTCTGCCTGGCCGGCTATTCGGATTTCCGGCGCCGGATCCGGCGTGACGACGTGCCGGTATATTCCCTCGACAAGCGCCCGGGCAAGGACCTGCCCGCCTATGGCCGGCTCTGGCGCCTCTTGCGCCGGCTGCGACCGGCGGTGGTCCACACCCGCAACTGGGGTGTGATGGACTGCGCGCTGGTGGCCTGGGCCGCCGGCGTGCCCGTGCGCATCCACGGCTATCACGGCTGGGACGAGCACGACCTCCTGGGCAACGACCCGCGGCGCGCCCTGCTGCGCCGGGTGTCCCGGCCAGCCGTCACGCACTACGTTGCCGTCTCGCGCCATATCGCCGACTGGCTCATGGCCGCGGACGGCATTCCCGGCCCGGACCTCAGCCAGATCTACAATGGCGTGGATACCAACCGATTCGCCCCCGGCCGTTCCGCGGCGCCGCCGCTGTTCCCGGCCCCGGCAGGCGAGCCGCTTCTCGTGGTGGGGAGTGTCTCCCGGCTCGAGCCCGTCAAGGATCCCTGTACGCTCGCCCGGGCCTTCGTCGAACTCGTCAGGCGCCAGCCCGAATCCCGGCAGCGCCTGCGCCTCGCGATCATCGGCGATGGTGCCCTTCGCCCGGAGGTCGAGACCATCCTCGGGGCCGGTGGCTGCCGGGAGCTGTCCCTTGTCACCGGCTGGCGGGACGACATCCCGGAACTGCTCAGGCAGCTCGATGTCTTCGTGCTGCCGTCCCTGAACGAAGGCATCTCCAATACCATCCTCGAGGCCATGGCGACCGGCCTGCCCGTGGTGGCCACCGCGGTCGGTGGCAACGGCGAGCTGGTGGTGGAGGGGGAGAACGGGACACTGGTGGCACCCGGTGATGCGAACGCGCTCGCCGCCGCCCTCGAACGCTACGTGGCCGACCCGCTGCTGCGGGCCCGGCAGGCCCGCGCCGCGCGCCAGCGCGCCCTGGAGGTCTTCGGAATGGATGTGATGCTGCGGAACTACGCCGATCTCTACGCCGGGTTGCTCCCGCCCCGGCTGGCCCGGGCCGCCTGAGCGATGTGCGGGATCGCAGGCATCCTCGCCGTACGCGGCTCGCCGGACATCAACGGCGAACTGCTTCGGACCATGAACGGACGGCTGTCCCACCGGGGCCCGGACGGGGCCGGCTGCCATGTTGAGCCGGAGGTCGGGCTCGCCCACAGCCGCCTGTCGATCATCGACCTCGCCACCGGCGAGCAGCCGATGTTCAACGAGGACGGCACCGTCTGCGTGGTCTTCAACGGCGAGATCTACAATTTCCAGTCCCTCGTGCAGGAACTCACGGCACTCGGCCACCGTTTCCGGACCCATTCCGACACCGAGGTGATCGTCCACGCCTGGGAGCAGTGGGGCAGCGACTGCGTCACGCGCTTCAATGGCATGTTCGCCTTCGCCGTCTGGGATCGCAGCCGCCGCACGCTGCTGCTCGCCCGGGACCGCCTGGGCATCAAGCCCCTCTACTACGCGCTGCTGCCCGGCGGCCAGCTGGTCTTCGCGTCCGAGCTGAAGGCCCTGGCCGTGCATCCCGGTTTCCCGCGGGGCATCGACCGTTCGGCGGTCGAGGACTATTTCACCTTCGGCTACGTGCCGGAGCCGAAGACCATCTACGCCGGGGTGCACAAGCTCCGGCCGGGATGGCGCCTGCTCTTTGACCTGCGCACCGGCCAGGAACTGCTCGACCAGTACTGGGACCTCCGCTACGACGCCGTCGGGGCGGTGCCCGCCGATCCCCGGGCACTGCAGGCGGAACTCCTGGAGCGGCTCGGCACGGCCGTTCGCGCCGAGCTGATCTCCGACGTGCCCCTCGGCGCGTTCCTCTCGGGTGGCGTGGATTCGAGCGCCGTGGTGGCCATGATGGCCCGCGCGGCGCAGGGTCCGGTGAAGACCTGCTCGATCGCCGTCGACGAACCGGCCTACGACGAGTCCGCCTACGCCCGGCAGGTAGCCGGCATCCTCGGCACGGACCATGCGGAGAGATCGGTCCGCGTCGACGACCTGTCCCTGCTCGACAACCTCGTGGACACCTACGACGAGCCCTATGCCGACAGCTCGGCGGTGCCCACCTACCGGCTGTGCGCCGCCACCCGGTCCCACGTAAAGGTGGCCCTGTCCGGCGACGGTGGCGACGAGAATTTCGCGGGCTACCGCCGCTACCGCATGTTCGCCATGGAGGAAGCCATCCGGGCGCGGATCCCGGATGCCCTGCGCGGGCCGCTGTTCGGCCTGCTGGGACGCTGGTATCCGAAGCTCGACTGGGCACCCCGGTTCGTCCGCGGCAAGAGCACGTTCCAGGCCCTGGCCCGGGACAGTGCGGGCGCCTACCTGCACGCGGTTTCCATCGCGCCGGATGACCTGCGCGCCGAACTCTTCTCGCCGGGTTTCCGGCGACAGCTCGCCGGCTACCGCTCCCGGGAGGTCTTCGACCAGTACCTGCGCGGCCGGGATTTCCCGGACACCCTGACCATGGCCCAGTACCTGGACTTCAAGACCTACATCCCCGGCGACATCCTCACCAAGGTCGACCGGGCAAGCATGGCCCATGGGCTCGAGGTCCGGGTGCCCCTGCTCGACCACCACTTCGTCGAGTGGGTGGCGCGGATTCCCACGGCGCTGAAGCTGAAGCAGGGCGAGGGCAAGTACATCTTCAAGAAGAGCCTGGAGGGAATCCTCCCGGACGACATTCTCTATCGCCGGAAGATGGGCTTTGCCGTGCCCCTCGACCGCTGGTTCCGCGGCCCCCTGGCAGGCCGGGTGCGGGACCTGGCGGGCAGCGAAGCCCTGGCGGCTACCGGCTTCTTCGCGCCCGGCGGCGTCGCCCGCCTGGTCGAGCGCCACCTCGGCGGCCGCCGGGACCACAGCGCCATCATCTGGGCGCTGCTGATGTTCGACGGCTTCATGCGGCGCCACGGCGGCCACTGACCAGGACATGGTCAACGTCATCACGATCGCGAGCCTGTTCCCCAATCCCGAGCAGACCCGCCATGGCACGTTCGTCGAGGAGCGGTTGCGCCACCTGGCCGCCACCGGCCGCTTCAACGTCCGGGTAATCGCCCCGGTGCCCTGGTTCCCGTTCCGCGCCCGCGCGTTCGGACTCTATGGCGCCTACGCCCGGGTGCCCGCCGTCGAGGAGCGCCAGGGCCGGCGCATCGAGCATCCCCGGTTCCTCGCGATCCCGAAGGTCGGCATGAGCATCGCGCCGTTCCTCTACGCGGCATCCATCGCGCCGGTGGTACGCCGGGTCCGGCGCTCGCTCACCGGGCCGGTCGTGCTGGACGGCCACTTTCTCTACCCGGACGGGGTCGCCACCGCGCTGCTCGCCCGGGTACTCGGGATCCCCTACATCCTGACGGCCCGGGGCCAGGACGTGACGCTGTTCCCGGAGTACCGGATACCGCGGGGCCTGATCCGCCGGGCCTGCCGGGGCGCGGCCCGGGTGGTGACCGTGTCCGAGGCCCTTCGCCAGCTGCTCATCGGGCTCGATGTGCCGGCGGAACGCGTCGTCACGCTCCGCAATGGCGTGGACCTGGAGAAGTTCCGGCCGGGTGACCGCGCCCGGGCGCGGGCCGATGCGGGCTTCGGTCGGCCGACGCTGCTCTCCGTCGGCCATCTCATCGAGCGCAAGGACCACGAGTTCACCATCCGGGCACTGCCGCAAGTACCGGGCGTGGACCTCGTGATCGTCGGCGAGGGGCCCCTGCGGGAGCGCCTGCTGGCCCTGGCGGCGGAGCTCGGCGTTGCCGACCGCGTGCGGATACTGCCCAACGTGCTGCAGGACCGGCTCGTCACCTATTACACGGCGGCCACCCTTTCCGTCCTCACCTCGCGACACGAGGGCATGCCCAACGTGGTGCTGGAGAGCCTTGGCTGTGGCACGCCCGTGGTCGCCACCGTGGTGGAAGGCGTGCCGGAGCTGCTCGATGATCCCGCGGCGGGCCTGCTGGTGCGCGAGCGCACGCCGGCGGCCCTCGCGGCCGGCATCAACCAGGTCCTCGCCAACCTTCCCTCTCCCGAGCGGACCCGGGCCCATGCGGCGGGCCTCGGCTGGGGGCCGACCATCGCGGGCCTGGCCGGCGTCCTCGAGGACGCGGCCGCCCTCCATACGGCGGCTTGAGCAGGCCGGTGGAGGGCGCCGTTTCCCGCCCCGTCCTGCCCTGCGGCCTGGCGACCGGGCTGCTGGCCCTGGCGGCGGGTGGTGCGTTGATCGTCTACAACCGGCTGGGCGGGAGTCCCGCCGCGCTGCTGTCGGCCCCGAAGGATCTCGCCGTTTCAGGGCTGCTCGTGCTGGTCCTGCTGGGCGCGCTCGGGCTCCTGCGCCACGCCGCGCGGACCGCCGACCGGGCAATGTTCCTGCGGGCGCTCGCCGGCAGCGTGGCCCTGGTGGCCGGGCTGCTCCTCGCCGCCGAGATGACCCTGCGCGCCCTCGCCGTGCCGACGCCGCTCGGCCTGCGCGTGGGAGAGCTCGACCTGCGACCCCTGGACTGGGCCGCCGCGCGGGCGAGCAGCACCCGGTGGCTCGGACGCGCCACCACCGGGCCCGGGGTCCTGGACGCAGCCGATCCCGACCTGGGCTGGGACCTCGGTCGGGCCCGGCAGACGCCGGACGGGCTCTATGCCGTCAATGCCGCTGGCATCCGCAGCCCCACGGCGACGACGGCAGAGACGGCGGCGCCGGAGCTGTCCGTTGCCCTGGTCGGCGACTCGTTCACCTTCGGCGAGGAAGTTGCCTTCGCCGACACCTGGGGCGAGGCGCTGGCGAGGCGCCTGCCGGCGGGCACGTCAGTCGCGAACTTCGGCGTGCCGGCCCACGGTCTCGACCAGACCCTGCTCAAGCTGCGCCGGGATGTGCTGCCCCGCCGGCCCGACGTCGTCATCCTGGGTTTCCTCGGCGCGAGCCCGCTGCGGACCACCAGCGTCTACCTGTTCCTCCAGCCCGACCTGGAGCTGCCCTGGTCGAAGCCGCGCTTCCTGCTCGAGGAGGGCAACCTGCGGCTCCTCAATTCGCCGCCGGAGGCCGCGGCCGCGATCCTGGCCCGGCCGACCGTCTGGGACCTGCCGCTGCTGCGCCTGGATAGCGGCTTCGAGGCGCCCCAGTGGGAGAGGCCGCCGCTGGCCGGGTCCTTCGTCGCCCGTTACCTCGTGTCCCGCTTTCCGCGCTGGTCACCCCGGCGCCAGCGGTTCCCGGACGATGACATCGTGGCGCTCACGGCGCGGCTCCTCGAGGTTGTCGACGCGGACGTGCGGGCGGCCGGGGCCGTGCCCGTGCTGGTGTCGCTGCCCGTGCTCGCCGACCTGACGGGCGGCGCCGGCGGCTACCGGGACCGGGTCGTGGCGGCGCTCGCCGCAGCCGGCATCGAGGTCCTGGACGTGGCGCCCTGCCTGCTCGCCCGGCTGCCGCCGGAGCAGCTCTTCCTCGGGCCGGGGGAGCGGCGCACCCACCAGGCGGAGCCCGGTCCCGCGCATTACAGCCCCCGGGGCAACGAGGCCGTGGCCACCTGCCTCGCGCCCGTGGTGCTCGCGTCCGCGGAGTCCGGTGCGGACTGAGCCGGGTCAGAGGGGGCCGTCGGCCACCTTGGTGTAGACGGCAATCTGGTTGCTGCTGGAATTGTCGAATGGAGCACGGTGCCAGTCGCTCCAGCGGGTCTCGAGGCGCAGGCCCGCGAGGCGACCCATGAGGTCCATCTCGGACGGATGGATGAACCGGAGCCGGTTCGGCAGGAAGGTCATGCCCCCCGGCGAGAAGCTGATGTGCTGGGTGTGGATGATCTGGCTGGCGGGTTCGAGGACGCCGATCTTCAGCGTGGCCTGTTCCCGCCCCAGGTTGGCAGCCACGATTTCCTGGTTGTTGGGGAAGCGCCGCCGGTCGTGGACGAAGGCCTCGACCAGCAGCCTGCCGCCAGGGCGCAGGTGGGCAGCGGCATTGCGGAACATGTCGACCTGCGCCTCCTGGGTTGCCGGGAGGTAGATGGTGCTGAAGGCCGAGAATACGAGCGACACCGGCTCGTTGATTCGCACGGTCGCGAAGTCCCCGAGTACCGGCACGACGCCGGCACTGTCCGGCTTCAGCCTCAGCTGCTCCAGCAT
>ERZ761602.5101-NODE-5101-length-15906-cov-4.199293_pt1 | contig 15906 bp, 15 predicted proteins | sample MGYA00512165_ERZ761602 | MGnify/ENA primary metagenome ERZ761602 (study PRJEB28899, sample SAMN02445085) | bioreactor sludge metagenome | biome: EBPR sludge; isolation source: Thorneside wastewater treatment plant | place: Australia: Brisbane, Thorneside...
AGCGACATGAGCGTCGACCGCCGTGAACGCCCGCGGCCCGCGTGCCGCCGGGCGGAACACGTCGCTCCTGCCGCGCTGCTCCGGGTGCAAGGAAGGGTTGCATGAAACGCAAACGGCCTTCTGTTCCGTTGACCGTGCTCGGCGCGGCTTCGGCGCTCGCTCTCGGCGTCAACGACGTTCCGGCGCAGACCGGCACCAAGGCCGGCGTGGCGGCGGCCGTGCGCGGGCCGGTGCAGCAGGTTTCGTTCCGCACGCCGCAGGCCACCGTCGGCCGCAACGTCGCCAGCGGCGACGAGATCTTCCTCGGCGATCGCATCGTCACGGGCCCCGCCGGCGGATTGCAGATCATGCTGCTCGACGGCACGACCTTCTCGGTCGGGCCGAACTCGTCGATGGTCATCGACGAGTTCGTCTACAACCCGTCCACCGGCACCGGAAAGCTGACCGCCTCGGTGGCGCGGGGCACGCTGCGCCTGATCTCGGGCCGCCTCGGGCGTCAAGACGAAGAGGCGATCAAGATCAAGCTCCCCGTCGCCACGGTCGGCGTGCGCGGCACGATGAGCATCTTCTCGGGCGGCCCCAACGGCTGGTTCACCGGCCTGTTCGGCATCGGCCCCAACAACTCGGTGGACCGGCCCGGCAGCTACCTCGCCGTCGAGATCAACGGCGTCGTCTACAACATCTTCCGCACCGGCTGGGGGTGCACGATGACGCCGGCCGATCCCACCTGCAAGCCGCAGCCGGTCGGCCCCGAATTCCTCCAGCAACTGCTGGGCGCCATCGCCGGCCAGTTGCGGTTCGTCGATCTCGGCGAGTTTGAACGGCTCACCGGGCTCGACCTCGTCACGGCGCTGGGCCTGCTGAAATCGCAGGAGGGCTTCGAAGACCTCTGGCAGAAGATCAACCAGCTGTTCCAGGACCAGAGCCGGCCGGGCGAGTTCCAGCAGTACTCGCCGCCGCCCCCGCCGCCTTACAGCCCCCCGCCCAGCGATTAGGGGCCGCGCATGGCGGCCACGTCCGCTCGAGCGGAGCAGCGCGCCGGCGTGTCCGCGCGCGGCCTTCACGCCGGGCGGATCGTCGCCTATGGCGACTACACGTCCGAATCGCTGCGGGCGCGGCTCGCCGAGCAGGGCTGGCTGCTGGTCGCCGGCGTGCCGTGCTGGATCGGAAACACCGCGCTGCTCGATCTCGCGGCGACGATCGGCCCGATCAAGAGCCACGGCCCGTATCGCGGCGATCTCGCGCGCGAAGGCGAATCCGTGAACATCATCCGCGCGCTGCCCGAGCCGATCCCGGACATGTCGGGCAAGATCATGCTCTCGACGATGGCGATCGATCACCACATGCACACGGACGAGTCGTTCTTTGCCACGCCGAGCCGTTACGTGCTGCTGCATTGCTGGCGTCCGGATCCGGCCGGCGGCGGGCTGAACACCGTGGCCGACCTCGCCGACGTGCTTGCGCGGCTCACCGACGCCGAACGCGCCGACTGCGCGCGGCTGCGCTATGGCTGGCGCGGCGTCGAGGCGCCGATCGTGGTCGCGCCGCCCGGCGGCGGGCCCCCGCGGGTTCGTTTCAACGTGCGCGAGGCGCAATGTCTGGAACGCGATCCCGCGGCCGGCGATGCGCTGGCGCAGCGCTTCGCCCATGCCGCGGAGGAAGCCGCCGTCGGGCTTGCGCTCGGACCCGGCGATTGCCTCGTGCTCGACAATTGGCGCGTGCTGCACGGCCGCACCGCCTTCGCGCCCGATTCGCCGCGCCTTCTGAAGCGCGTCGGCGTCGAAGAGCCTGCCTAGGCTCCGATCCAGCCGAGAAAGCGTTCGACGATCGCGTCGGGTGCAAGGTCGGGCCGGGTGGCGTGATCGCGCGCGCGTTGCGCGAGCGCCACGTATTTCGCTTCGTCCGCGAACAGCGATTCCACCGCCTCGCACCACGCTTCGAGCGGCGCCGTCAGCGGCAGGACGATTCCGCCCGGTCCGACGGTTTCCCGCAAGCCGCCGCGGTCGCTGGCGACCGCCGGGATTCCGCTGATCTGGGCTTCGCCGACGACGCGGCCGTAGCTCTCCTCCCAGACGCTCGGAACCAGCACGAGGCGCGCCTGCGCATAGATCGGACGCATGTCGTTCGCCGCAGGCAGCCACTCCACGTTCGGCAGCGCGACCTCGACGTGCGGATGCGCGGCCGTGTCGGGCCACGACCGCGCGAACAGGAAGCGGCGGCGCGGCAGGCGCGCGGCCACCGCCGCGGCGATGTGAACGCCCTTGACGGCGACCGGGTTGACGAACAGCACCGCGTCGCCGGACTGAGGCCGCGCGGCGCGATAGGCGTCCGGCTCGACGATCGGCGGGATCGTCGCCACCGGGGCCGCGAAATAGGTCTCCGCGAGCCGCGCGAGGAACGGCGAGCAGGCGGCATAGCGGTAGTCCGGCGCCTGTCGCCGCGATGGGTAGCTCCGCTGCACGAATCCGCTCTCGAAATACACGTGGAGGCGCTGCGCGAACGCGGCGGGGTTTCGCGCCACCGCTGCTGCTGCGGCGCCGCCGCGCAGGACGGTGGCGATCGGCGTGATGCGCGCGATCGCATCGCCGAGCGCGCGCTCCGGCCGGGCCGCGCGCAGAAGGCGCCACGGGGTTTCGGCCGTAGGCTCGTGTTCCGATGCCGGCGCGCCCGGCCTAAGGCCGCAAAGCACGACCGGCTCGAAGCTCTGCGCGGCGAGGCGGCGGCACAGGGCCTCCAGAGAGATGTCGGCCCCGTTGGGGCTCGCGGTTTCGAACGACGACGTGTTGGCGAACAGGATGCGCCGCATGATCGCGCGCCTATCGCATGACGAAGCCGAGGAAGCGCGCGAGCGCGCTTTCGGGCGTGCACTCTGGGCGCGCCGCGTGCGCCCGCGCGGCGCGCGAGGCGGCGGTATAGGCCGCATCGTCGCCGAGCAGCGCCTCGATCGCGTCACACCAGCGCTCGGGCGGCGCGCCGAGCGGCAGCACGGTGCCGCCGGCGCCGACGCTCTCGGCGAGGCCGCCGCGGTCGATCGCGACCACCGGGATTCCGCTGAGCTGCGCCTCGCTCACCACTCGCCCCGTGCTCTCCTCGAGCAGGCTCGGCATCAGCACGAGCCTGGCCTGGCGGTAGATCGCGCGCATGTCGTACTCCGGCGCCGTTGTCTCGACGTTGGGCCGCGCGATCTCGAGCAGCGGATCGGCCGGCGTATCGGCCCACGACCGCGCCACGAGGAAGCGCCGGCGCGGTAGGCGCTCGGCGATCGCGGCGACGAGCCCGGCGCCTTTGGACTGAGACGGGTTGACGAACAGAATGCGGTCGCCGTCGGGCGTACAGCGATAGTCGTCCGGCTCGATCACGCTCGGCACGAACGCCACGCGGCAGCCGAGAAACGCTTCGCAGACGCCGGCGAGAAAGCGCGAATTCGCGGCGTAGCGCAGCCCGGGCGCGCGGGCCGGCGCCGGAAACGCGCGCTCGAACGACAGGCTGTTGAAGTAGACGTGAAGCCTGCGCGCCGGCGCGGCGGCGGCCCATTGCGCGGCGCGGACCGCCGGCCACGGCGCGCGCACGACGGTCGCATCGGGCTCGAGGACGGGAATCATCTCGGCCATCGCCGCGACCGGATCGGCGACGCGGATCACGTCGTAGCCGGGCGCCGGCCATCCCGGCAGCGCGCGGCCGGCCGGCGTGCAGGCGACGATGGGCTCGTGCCCAAGGCCGGCGAGACGCATGCACAGTGCGTGCAGCGAGACGTTCGCCCCGCTCACCGCCTCCGGCATGTAGCCGGTGCCCGTAACGAACAGAATGCGCATCGGTCTGGCGCGGATGACTTCCTCGGGGGCGGCAGTAGGCGAGGCCGGCACGGCGAGGTCAAGCGCCGGGCGCGTCCGGCACGGCGCGATTGCCCTTGGGCGACGGTGCCTTTATCTCTCTCGGCAAAGCGCGCAGGAAACGCCGCGGAGGGAAGAATGTCGAAGCCCGGTCTGGTGATGGTGGGTCCGCTGATGCCGCGGGTCGTGGAGGGCATCGCGCCGCTGTTCGAGGTCCACCGGCTGTGGGAGGCCGCGGACCAGGAGGCGCTGCTGGCGAAGGTGGCGCCCACCGTGCGCGCGATCGCCACCGACGGCACGCGCGGCGCCGGCGCCGACCTCATGCGCAAGCTGCCGCATCTCGCGATCGTCGGCTGCCAGGGCGTCGGCGTCGATGCGATCGACCTCGGCTATGCGCGCACGCACGACGTGATCGTCACCAACACGCCCGACGTGCTCAACGACGACGTGGCCGACATCGCGATCGTGCTGATGCTCTCGGCGATCCGCCGCATTCCGCAGGGCGACCGTTACGTGCGCGAGGGCAAGTGGCTGAAGGCCCCGATGCCGCTCACCGACACGCTGCGCAACCGCACGCTCGGCATGGTGGGCTTCGGCCGCATCGGCAAGGCCATCGCCAAGCGCGCCGAGGCGTTCGGCCTCAAGATCGTCTATCACACGCGCACACTGCAGATCGACCAGCCCTACGTCCACTATCCGCGCCTGATCGAGATGGCGCGCGACGTGGACATCCTGATGGTCATCGTTCCCGGCGGGGCCGCGACGCGCCATCTCATCAACGCGCATGTCCTGGAGGCGCTCGGCCCCTCGGGCTACCTCGTCAACGTCGCGCGCGGCTCGGTCGTGGACGAGCCTGCGCTGATCAAGGCGCTGCAGGAGGGCAAGATCGCCGGCGCCGGCCTCGACGTGTTCGAGAACGAGCCCAGCGTGCCCGAGGCGCTGATCAAGATGGACAACGTCGTGCTCGCGCCGCATGTCGGCTCGGCGACCCATCATACGCGCAACGCGATGGCCCAGCTCGTCGTCGACAACCTCAAGGCCTGGCGCGAAGGCCGCCCGGTGCTGACGCCGGTGAAGTAGCGGCTACGGCCCGCCCGTGTATTTCAGGAGGTCGCGGCCGGTCAGCGCGAGGATCACGAGGAAGCCGGCGAGCGCCGCCACCCGCGCCCAGCGCCGGGTTTCGAGCGCGGCCTGCGGCGGACGGGCCATCGCGATCGCCCAGCCGACGCCGTAGACCGCGAGCGCCGCCGCGGCGGGCCAGAAGAACACGCCGAGGATGCGGCCGGCCAAGTACCAGTCCATCGCGTCTCCGGTCGGGGAAAGCGGGCGCCGCGACCATGCCAGCGCGCGGCGCGGGCTGTCCAGGCGGGGCCGATCGCGCGGCGCCCGTCAAGATTGACGGGGCGGCGGCGATCGGGGAAGAGAGCGCCATGCAGGTGCCGGAAGCGGGCCGCCGGTCTTGCCGGAAACCAGTCTCCGCTGAGATTCGCGCCAAATGGTTAGCAAACCGCGCCGCTGCCTCGCCCTCCGCCATGTCGCGTTCGAGGATCTCGGCTTCTTCGCCGACGTGCTCGCGGCGCGCGGCTTCGCGATCGGCTACCGCGAGGCGGCGATCGACGACCTCGGCGCTGCCGATCTGCGCGACTGCGACCTGCTGGTGATCCTCGGCGGCCCGATCGGCGTCTACGAGCGCGATGCCTATCCGTTTCTGGGCGAAGAGATCGCGCTGGCCGAAGCGCGGCTCGCGCGCAAGCAGCCGACGCTCGGCATCTGCCTCGGCAGCCAGATCATGGCCGCGGCGCTCGGCGCCGAAGTCTATCCCGGCAAGGCGGGCAAGGAGGTGGGCTGGGGGACTCTGAATCTCACGCCCTCGGGCCTCGCCTCGCCGCTTTCCCACTTGGCACCCGACCGCGCGCGCGTGCTGCACTGGCACGGCGACACGTTCGACCTGCCGAAGGGCGCCACCTTGCTCGCCTCCACGGACCGCTATGCGCAGCAGGCCTTCGCCTACGACCGCGCCGGGCTGGCGCTGCAATTCCACCCCGAGGTGACGGCCAAGGGCCTCGAGGCCTGGTTCGTCGGCCATTGCTGCGAGATCGCGGCGCTGCGCGGCACCGACGTCAAGGCGCTGCGCGCTGCCACCCAGCGCCACGCTCCCGCACTGCTACGCCAGGGTAGGGCCTTTTTCGAGGCGTGGCTCGATTCGGCCGGATTGGGCTGATCCGCGGGCAGCGATCGGGCGCTTTCCGACGGCTTCTCTTCCGGCGGACAGGAGAAGAAGCGCAATTGATTTTCCGCTGCGCCGGGCCAATGCTGCGCCCAACAAATCCCCCCGGGAGGAGCATTCGATGGCTAAGAAAAACGGCGGCCGCTTCCTGCGCAGCCGGATCTGGTTCGACAATCCCGACGATCCGCACATGGCCGCGCTCTACATCGAGCGCTACATGAATTACGGCCTGTCGCGCCAGGAGCTGCAGTCGGGCCGGCCGATCATCGGCATCGCGCAGACCGGCTCCGATCTCTCGCCCTGCAACCGCCACCACCTCCAGCTCGCGCAACGCGTGCGCGAGGGCATCCGCGAGGCGGGCGGCGTCGCGTTCGAGTTCCCGGTGCATCCGATCCAGGAGACCGGCAAGCGCCCCACCGCGGCGCTCGACCGCAACCTCGCCTATCTCGGCATCGTCGAGGTGCTCTACGGCTATCCGCTCGACGGCGTCGTGCTGCTCACCGGCTGCGACAAGACCACGCCGGCCTGCATCATGGCCGCGTGCACGGTGAACATCCCGGCGATCGTGCTGAACGTCGGGCCGATGCTGAACGGCTGGTACAAGAACCAGCGCTCCGGCTCGGGCACGATCAAGTGGCACGCGCGCAAGGAATACGCGGCGGGCCGCATCGACGACAAGGAGTACATCGAGATGGTCGCCTCGGCGGCGCCCTCGACGGGCCACTGCAACACGATGGGCACCGCCACCTCGATGAATTCGCTGGCCGAGGCGCTCGGCCTGTCGCTGCCGGGCCAGGCCGCCGTGCCGGCGCCGCACCGCGAGCGCCCGCAATTCGCCTACGAGAGCGGCAAGCGCATCGTCGACATGGTGTGGGAGGATCTGAAGCCCTCCGACATCCTCACGCGCGAGGCGTTCGAGAACGCCATCGTCGTCAACAGCGCGATCGGCGGCTCGACGAACTGCCCGATCCACATCAACGCGATCGCGCGCCATGTCGGCGTCAAGCTCGACATGGACGATTGGGAGAAGATCGGCCACAAGATTCCGCTGCTCGTGAATCTGCAGCCGGCCGGCGAGTATCTCGGCGAGGACTATCATCGCGCCGGCGGCGTGCCCGCCGTCGTCAACGCGCTGATGAAGGCCGGCAAGATTCGCGAGAACGCGATGACCGCGAACGGCAAGACGATGGGCCAGAACTGCAAGAACGCGCGCATCAAGGACGATCGCGTGATCAAGCCCTACGACAAGCCGATGATGAAGGATGCCGGATTCGCGGTGCTGCGCGGCAACCTGTTCGATTCGGCGATCATGAAGACCAGCGTGATCGACGCGGAGTTCCGCCAGCGCTACCTGTCGGACCCCAAGGATCCGAACGCCTGGGAAGGCCGCGCGATCGTGTTCGACGGACGCGAAGACTACCACAAGCGCATCGAAGACCCGGCGCTCGCGATCGACGAGAACTGCATCCTCGTCGTCCGCGGCGTGGGCCCGATCGGCTATCCGGGTTCGGCCGAGGTCGTGAACATGCAGCCGCCGGCCTATCTCATCAAGAAGGGCATCACGTCATTGCCCTGCATCGGCGACGGGCGCCAGTCGGGCACCTCGGGTTCGCCCTCGATCCTCAACGCCTCGCCCGAGGCGGCGGCCGGCGGCAATCTCGCGATCTTGAAGACCGGCGACAAGATCCGCATCGACCTCAACAAGGGCAGCGCCGACATCCTGATCTCGAAGGAGGAAATCGCGAAGCGCCGGAAGTCGCTGAAGGAAGTCGTCGCGCCGCATCAGACGCCGTGGCAGGAGATCTTCCGCGCGATGACCGACCAGCTTTCCGAAGGCATGGTGCTGAAGCCCGCCGTCAAATACCAGGACGTCGCGCACAAATTCGTGCCGCGGGACAGCCATTGAGGCGCCGCCACAGCGTCGCGAGATGCTTCGCGACCCCGAAGTCGGGGCCGCTCGGCATGACGGAATAAAATGCGTCATGCTGAGCGCAGCGAAGCATCTCTAGGCAGCGGAGACCAGGCGCCGAATGCGCTCCACCTCGATCAAAGGCGGCTTCGCCTACATCGTCGCGAGCCGCTCGATGGTGCTCTACACCGGCGTCACCAGCGACCTCGAAAAGCGCGTCTGGCAGCACAAGAACAAGGCCCATCCCGGATTCACGGCGCGCTACGACGTCGATCGTCTCATGCATTGGGAGTTCTACGAGACGATCGATGCGGCGATCGCGCGCGAAAAGCAGATTAAGGGCTGGCTGCGCAAGAAGAAGCTGGCGCTGATCGCGCAAATGAATCCGGGTTTCGTCGATCTGGCGCCGACGCTGTTCGAATGGGCGAAGGAGGAGCGCTGCGGCTGAGGCGCCGCCATGCGAGCCTGCCGAGAGATGCTTCGCGACCCCGCAAGAGGCGGGGCCGCTCAGCATGACGGTGCATCATTTCTGCGTCACCCTGAGCGTAGCGAAGGGTCTCTCGACGAGAAGGCCGGATGCCCGCCTACAGCTTCTCCGCCCAGCGCTTCACGAGCGCGCGCTGGAATTCGCGGGAGCGGGAGAGCCACCAGCGCACCGGCGGCTCCTTCCAGGCCTGGCCCTGCTTCTGCATCGCCTCGCGCTGCTTGTAGTCGGATATGAACACCGCGAACACCACGTCGCGGCCCTTGCCGGTGTGGAGATAGCCGACGACGCCGCGCGAGTAGTTGACCGTGCCGGTCTTGGCCTTGATCTCGACGCCGCGCTTCGCGCCCTTCTCGCGCCCGTTCGGCCGCGCGCCTTCCTCGTGGCCGTATTCCTCTTCGCTCTCGACCTTGCCGACGTTGTAGCGGCGCAGCAGGTCGGCATAGATCTGGTTGCCGATCGCAAGCTTCTGCGCGTAGCGCAGCACGGCGACCATCTGCTCGGGCGAGATGCGGCTGTCCTTGGTCAGGCCCGAGCCTTTGCGCAGGTTGAGGCCGGTCCAGTCCACGCCGGAGATCTTCTCCTTGAGCCAGCCCGACACGACCTGCCCCGCCGCCGCGAGATCGAGCGTTCTGCCGGTGAGCTTCCGCGCTGCGGCCAGCGACAGCATCTCGGCCGCCATGTTGTTGCTGAAGCGCTGCGTGCGATAGACGATGTCGGGCAGCGGCTTCGAGATCAGGCGCACGAGGGGATTGGCGGCGTCGGGCGCCGCGCCGGAAACCGGTTCGGGCAGCGCGATCCCGTGCTTCTCCGCGGCCTTGCGGAATACGTAGGCCGCGTTGAAATCCGGCCGCTTGACCGGCACGCGAATCTCGCCCTTCAAGCGCTTGGCTGGAATCACGAGCCATGTGGGCGATCTGGCGTCGTCGCGATAGGCGAGGCCATAGGGACCGGTCGTGCCCGGCTGCGCGGGCTCGGCCTTGAGGTAGTTCACGTCGAGCTCGTGATTGTCCGTCTGCGCCGCGAAGCGGTACCGCGTCTCGCCCTTCTTTTCGCGTTCCCATTTGAGCTGGAGGACGTTGAAATTCACCGACAGCGCGGCGATGCCGGGATTGTAGGCGGCGCTCTCCTCGTATTCCGCGTCGATCGCCTTGGCCGTGACGTAGGCGGAAGAATCGTAGACGAAGCGGCCGTTGACCCGCGTGACGCCCTTGGCCCTGAGCTGCTGCGCCATCGATTCGAAATCGTCGCTGGTCAGCATGGGGTCGCCGCCGCCCTTGAGGAACAGGTCGCCGGCGAGCGTGCCGTTGGCCACGGCGCCGGTCGCGAGCAGCTCGGTCTGGAAGCGGTGCTCGTGGCCGAGCACGACGAGGGCGGCCACGGTCGAGACGACCTTGATCGTCGAGGCCGGCACGAAGCCGTCCTTCGCCTGGCGCTGCTCCAGCACCTGGCCGGTCCTGGCGTCGACGACGAGATAGCCGACCTCCGTCAACGGAAGCTGAAAGCGCTTCGCGAGCGCGTCGTCGCTGTAATCGGCGATGTCCGGCTCTTCGGCCGACTTCTTCGGCTTTTTCGCGCCGGCCGGGGCGGATGCCAGGGCGAGAGCGAACGCCGCGGCGAGCGAAAGCGCGAGCGCGGCGGAGGCGTGCCGCGGCCGGCGCGGCAGGTCGTGGAAGGCCATGCGTGGTATTCTCTTCAACCCCGTGGACGGGCCGGATAATAGGCGGTGGCGACCCCGGCGCAAACAAACACTACACTGCGGCGCTGAACAGATCGTTGGCGGGCCGCGTCGCCGCGGCCCACGGTCAACCGCAACGGAGGAAGGCATGGCCGGTACGTCGCTCGTCGAGAAAGCCGAACGCCTGCGCAAGCTTCACGTGCCCGGCCGGCCGCTGGTGCTGCCCAACGCCTGGGACGCCGGCAGCGCCAAGATCATCGCCGCCGAGGGCTTCCCCGCCGTCGCGACCACCAGCGCCGGCATCGCCTTCGCCTACGGCGTGCCCGACGGCGAGGCGATCTCGCGCGGCGACATGCTGCACGCGACGCGGCGCATCGCGGCCGCGGTCGCGGTGCCGGTCACGGCCGACGTCGAGGCCGGCTATGGCCCCGAGCCGCAGAACGTCGCCTACACCGTGATGGAGCTGCTCGGCGCCGGCGTCGTCGGCGCGAATTTCGAGGACAGCAGCGACGCGCACGACGGCGGCCGCCTGTTCGACCTCGCACTGGCCACGGCGCGCATCGCGGCCGGGCGCAAGGCCGCCGAAGCGGCCGGCGTTCCGTTCGTCATCAACGGCCGCACCGACGCGCTGATGCGCATCAAGGAGCCGGAGAAGGCCTTCGCCGAGGCGGTGAAGCGGCTCAGCGCCTATCGCAAGGCGGGCGCCGATTGCCTGTTCGCGCCGTTCACGGCCGATCCCGGAACCATCGGCCGGCTCGTGAAGGCGGTGGATGGGCCGCTCAACATCATCCTGCAGCCGACGATCACGGTGCCCGAAATGGCCAAGCTCGGCGTGGCGCGTATCAGCCTCGGCGGCCACGTCGCGCGGGCCGCGCTGGCGGTGGCGCGGCGGGCGGCGCGCGAGCTGAAGGAGCACGGCACCGCGAACTTCGCGAAAGAGGGGCTCGACTACCGCGAATTGCAGAAGCTCATGGCCTCCCGGCCGTGACGCGGCGCCGTCGCGATCGCTGACAGGACGCGAGTTCGGGCATGGGCCGGCGCGCCTTCATCACCGGGATCACCGGCCAGGACGGGGCTTATCTCGCGCGACTGCTGCTCGATCGCGGTTATTCGGTTGCCGGCGGCGCGCGCCACATCGCGGGCGATTCCCTCTGGCGGCTGCGCGAACTCGGCGTGCTCGGCCGCGTCGATCTCGCCGCATTCGATCTGTGCGATTCGGCCGCGCTCCGGTCGGCGCTTGCGGCCGCGCGGCCGGACGAGATCTACAATTTCGCGGCGCTGAGCTTCGTCGGCGTGTCCTTCGCGCAGCCGGCGGAAACCGCCGAGACCAACGCTGCGGCCGTCGCACACATGCTCGAAACGGTGCGGAAACTCCTGCCCGCGGCGCGCTTCTATCAGGCGTCCAGCTCCGAGATGTTCGGCAGCGTCGCCCCCGCTCCGCAGAACGAGCGTACCGCGTTCCGGCCGGTCAGCCCCTACGCAGCGGCCAAAGCGGAGGCGCACCTCGCTTGCCGCCGCTACCGCGAAGCGCACGGGCTGTTCGCGTGCGCGGGGATCGCGTTCAATCACGAATCGCCGCTGCGCGCTCCGGCCTACGTCACGCGCAAGATCGCCGCCGGCATGGTCGCGCTCAGGCGCGCGAGCGGCGCCGCGCTGCGCCTCGGCAATCTCGATGCGCGCCGCGACTGGGGCTGGGCCGAGGACTACGTTCGCGGGATGACGGCGATCGTGGCGCACGCGGAGCCGGACGAGTTCGTTCTCGCGACCGGCGAGGCGCACAGCGTGCGCGAGTTCGCCGCCGCCGCCGCCGCCGCGGTCGGCTTCGAGATCGAATGGTCGGGGCGGGGAACCGAGGAAACCGGCCGCGACCGCGCGAGCGGTCGAATCCTGGTCGCGGTCGATCCCCAGTATTTCCGCCCGGCCGACATCGTCGAGAGCGTCGGCGATTTCGCGAAGGCGCAGCGCGTTCTCGGCTGGCGGCCGGCGGTCGGGTTCGAGGATCTCGTCGGCCGGATGGTCAAGGCCGAATTCGACCGGCCCGGGCAGCCGGCCTCGCCGCTGTAGCGGCCGCGCCGGCCCGGCCCCGGGTCGCGGAGGGGGCCCGGCGGCGCCCCAGAATCAAGTGCGGGCGGAACCCATGAGGTTCCGCCCGCATCGTTTCCATCCATAACAGGCGCCGCTCGACCGCCGCAGGAAGCCTGGCCCCGAAGGGCGTCCGGCTCCGTCAACCCCAGCACGGATCGTGGGCGGGGCGGCGCTTGGGATAGGAGAAAGCTACTTCTTCTTCTTCTTCGCGGTCTTCTTCTTGGTCTTTTTCTTCGCAGCCATGGTAGCACCTCTTTGCCATCAACAGGTTGAGAGTTCCCCGTGGGAGAACTCAAGGGATAGTTTGAATAGAAGTGTTTGAGTGTCAACAAAAGAAACGGGCTGAACACCGCGAGTCGGCAGGTGCGAAATCCACCGTGAACCGCGTGCTCGATACGATCAGCGACAATCCAGAGACGGCGCGGCCGTAATAATCAAATCAAAGAGATTCCGTGTTACTTTTCGGATCGGCCCTCATAGGACGATATTCTAAGGAATTACCTTTCGGCGCCGAACTGATTCGTCCAAGCTCCGTTATCGAGCACAATTTGCGACGCACGCATGGCGGGCTTCGAGGGGGCCGCATTCTTCGGGATTCTTGCCCTTGACATTTTACGGCACCTGAAAAGACCCCTGTTTATCAATATCTTGTATGAGAGCCTTGGAAAGGCCCAAAAACTACGCCGGAATTCGTCGAAACATTCTTTCAAGTAATGCAAAGAAATGGGCATTTGGTTGCCCGCGATCTTCGGGCCGTGCGGTGCGCCAGCTGGAACCATCAGAGGGCTGAAAATTTTTCACTCGACTGTGATAATTTTGCCACATCTATAATAGTTGAATTAAACACGAAAACACCCGTTTCGCGGGAAAGCCGATTCTCGCGCCCCCGGCGGAGTCGCGCAAGCGAGAGACGATCGGGGTCAGACCGCCAGCATGAATCCGGCGCCGCGCCGGCGGATTCGGCCGGTCACCGGCGTGGGAAAGTGGCAGGCGAACAGCAGGGTGTCGGTCTCGGCGTGGCGCTCGACCAGCGCGGTGCGCGTCTTGGCCGATTCGACCGGGTCCGAGCAGAAGCACGACGAGAGCGCGGGGTTTGCGAGCTGGACGGCCGTGTGCATCACGTCGCCGATGAACACGCCTTGCGCTCCCGCGTTCTTGGCGTTGAGCACGCAGTTGCCGGGCGTGTGGCCATAGGCCGGCTCGAGGTGAACGCCGGCCTCGATCTCGTGGTCGCTGGCCACGAACACGGCGCGCTTGGCTTCGACCACCGGCAGAACGCTGTCGGCGAACGAGCCATGCGCCAGCGGCTCGCCGCCCGCAGCCACGGCCGCGCGATGCTCCTTCTCCCAGTGCTCGTATTCGCGTTTGGCGAAGAGGTAGCGCGCGTTCGGGAAGGTGGGAACCCACCGCCCGTTCTCGAGCTTCGTGTTCCATCCGACGTGATCGGCATGAAGATGCGTGCAGAACACGAAGTCGATCGCCTCGGGCGCGACGCCGATCGCGCGCATGCGGTCGAGATACGGGTGCTTCTGGCGGTGCCAGTGCGGGCGTTGCGGACGCTCCTTGTCGTTGCCGGTGCAGGCGTCGACGAGGATCGTATGCCGGCCGGTGCGCAGCACGAAGCTCTGGAACGCGAGGATCAGCCGGTCGTCGGCCGGGTCGACGAAGCGCGGCTTCAGCCAATCGGCGTTGCCGGCGATGAGATCGGGCGGCGCGCCGGGCAGCAGGAAATCGAGCTTGAAATACGGCCCTTCGCCCTCGAGCACGCGGTCGACGCGGAAATTGCCGATCTGCTGCGGCTTCATGCCTTCATTCCGCCGCGCGCGCGGCCACGGCGCCAAGCTTCGCGATCACCTCGTCGGTCGACATCACGTCGCAGAAGGTGATCGCGAGGCTGGTGAGGCTCGCATTGTGGATCGCGTCGGTATAGGTGGCGTTGCCGTCGCCGACCATGATGACGTTGAAGTTCCGCATCATCGCGTCGCGCGCGCTCGATTCGCAGCACACGTTGGTGAGCGTGCCGACGATGATCACGGTGTCGATCCCGCGCGCCTTCAACTGCGCCTCGGCATCGGACGCGCCGGGCAGGAACGCGCTGAAACGGTTCTTTTCGATCCAGAGATCGCCCGGCTTCGTCTCGATCGCCGGCCAGTGCTTGTGGCCCGGCGCGCCCTTGTAGAGGTTCTCGGCGACCTTGCGGCCGTGCGGGCTGCCATAGGTGCCGCCGAAGAACGACGACCAGTCCTCGAAGATCGACGGCGTGAACGTGCTGTAGACCCACGCCACCGTGCCGCCGCGCGCGCGCATCGCGGCGGCGAGCCGGTTGACGTTCGGCACGATCGCGCGCGCCATCGGCACCTCGGAGGGCAGGCCCTCGCCGAGGAACGCCACCTGCATGTCGATAGAGACGAGCGCGGTGCTCTTTGGGTCGATCGTGTCGTGCACGTGCATCTTGCCGCGGCGCTTCAGGATGCGCTCGACGACGTCGGGATGCAGAACGGTCTTGTGCGGCATGGCTTCTCTCCCTCGATGCGTTCAGCCTAGTCCGGCCCACTTCTTCTCGAAATCCCAGACATGCTCGAAGCCCATGAGCTTCGAGAAGGCCTTGAAATCGTCGAGCGGGACGGGGGCTCGGATGCTGGAGCCGGTCTTGAGGATGTGCTCGTAAACCCGGCGCAGCGCGGCGCCCATGGCCAGGAACCCGGTGCCCGGATAGATCGCGAGGCTGTAGCCGATGCGCTCGAGTTCCTTGACCGGCAGAACCGGCGTCAGCCCGCCCTCGACCATGTTCGCGAGCAGCGGCTTGCCTTCGAATGCCCGGCCGACGCGCTCCATCTCCTCGACCGACTGCGGCGATTCGATGAACAGCACGTCGGCGCCGGCCTTGGCGAACGCCTCGCCGCGCTTCAAGGCCTCGTCGAGTCCGTGCGCGCCGCGCGCGTCGGTGCGCGCGACGATGAGGAAGTCCTTCGAGTCGCGGCTTTCGACCGCGAGCCTGATTTTGGCCGCGGCCTCCTCGAGCGGGATCACGCGGCGCCCCGGCGTATGGCCGCATTTCTTCGGGAACTGCTGATCCTCGAGCTGGATGCCGGCGGCGCCCGCGCGCTCGTAGCCCTTCACCGTGCGCTCGAGGTTGAGCAGTCCGCCATACCCGGTGTCGCCGTCGGCGATGAACGGCGTCGCGCACACCTCGGCGAATTTCGCGACGCGGTCGAGCATGTCGGTGTAGGTGGCGAGGCCCGCATCGGGCACGCCGAGATAGGAGGCAACCGTGCCGTAGCCGGTCATGTAGAGGGCCGGAAAGCCCATGCCGTCGGCGATGCGCGCCGAGATCATCTCGAAGATGCCCGGCAGCGACGTCCATTCGCGCCTCAGTATGCGCGCGGCCAGGGCGGCGCGCCGGTCGTCCCTCATTCCGTTCCTCCCTTGCGTAGGGCGGGCAATTTCCCGCCGGGAGGCGCGCCTGTCCAGTGTGTACGGCGCAAGCGCCCCACGCGCGGCGTCGAGCCCCGTTTCCGGCCGCCGCGCGCTACGGCGCGGCACCCCACGGCTTGTAGAGGCCGGCCGCCTCCGCCCGCTGGGCGGCGAGCGCGTAGACGGTATCGATCACCGGCGTCGCCACGCCGGCCTTCCGGCCCATGTCGATCACCGCGCGCACGATCGTGTCGAGCTCGACCGGGCGGCCCTTGTCCA
>ERZ761602.5102-NODE-5102-length-15904-cov-4.328412_pt1 | contig 15904 bp, 13 predicted proteins | sample MGYA00512165_ERZ761602 | MGnify/ENA primary metagenome ERZ761602 (study PRJEB28899, sample SAMN02445085) | bioreactor sludge metagenome | biome: EBPR sludge; isolation source: Thorneside wastewater treatment plant | place: Australia: Brisbane, Thorneside...
CACCTGCTCGCCGAGCTTCTGCGCGCGGTCGGCGAGCTCGGGGCTGCGCAGCAACGGCCAGAACGGCCCGGCCAGGCCGCCGCGCGGGCCCGACCGGATCTGCTCGACGACCCGGCTTTGCTCTTCGGTGAGCTTCGCGCGGTCGATTTCGCCCAGGCGCGGCATCGGCGCTCGCTCCCGCCCCGTCAGCGGCGCTCGCGCCGTACGGCGGCGGCGCCGTCGGCCAGTGCCTTCAGCTTGGCGAAGGCGGTTTCGCGCGAAAGATACTTCATCCCGCAGTCGGGCGCGGGGATCAGGCGCTCGGCGGGTACGAATTTCAGCGCCGCGCGGATGCGTTCGGCCACTTCCGCTGCCGACTCGGCGTCGCGCCGCGCGAGATCGAGCACGCCGAGGATGATCGTTTTCGGCGCGAGATCGGCGAGCACCCCGAGATCGATCTTCGTCTGCGCCGCCTCGATCGAGATCTGGCGTGCCGTGCAATCGGCGAGACCCGCGAGGAACGAGTAGCCGCTCGGCTTGTTGTTCACCGAATGCGCGTAGCCGAAGCAGAGGTGGATTGCCGTCTCGCCCGGAATTCCGGCGAGCGCGCGGTCGATGGCCTTCACGCCGTAGCGCTCGGCGCGGTCGGGCCGGGCCTGGAGATAGGGCTCGTCGAGCTGGATCACGTCGGCGCCGGCCGCCTTGAGGTCGCGCAGCTCCGCATTGACGGCGTCGGCATAGGCGAGCACGAGCGCCTCTTCGTCCTTGTAGTGCTCGTCCTGCGCCAGCGCCGCCATCGTGAACGGGCCCGGCAGCGTGATCTTGATGGCGCGGTCGGTGTTGCGCCGCAGGAACTCCACGTCGCGCACCTCGACCGCGTGGCGGCGGCGGATCGGCCCGACCACGCGCGGCACGCGAATTCTCGCGCCGGTGCGCGCGACGGCGGTGCCCGGATTGTCGTTGTCGATGCCCTCGAGCGCGGTCGCGAAGCGGTTGAAGTAGCTTTCGCGGCGGACCTCGCCGTCGGTAACGATGTCGATGCCGGCGCGCTCCATGTCGCGGATCGCGAGGATCGTCGCGTCGTCCTGCGCCTGCTCCAGCAGCGGCTCGGGAATGCGCCAGATCTCGCGCTGGCGCAGGCGCGGCACCGATTTCGACAGCGTGGCGCGGTCGATCAGCCAGTCCGGCTGCGGATAGCTGCCGACGACGGTGGTGGGAAGGAGCTTGGTCATGCCCCGAGTATGCGACGGCGGGCGGGCGCGCGCTACTGCGCGGCGACGCGCGCCGCGCCGGTGTCATCAGGCCAAGCCGGCAACCCGAGCCATCGGCGCGGAACGCCGCGTCGCTTCCTCACCTTCGCGGCCGGAACTGCCGAAACCGCATCCGCGGCTACCGGAGAATGCAGGTCTCTATTCGATACCGGACTCGACCGCTCCCGCACGTCCACGCAGATCATGCGGCGCCGCGTGGCCGCGACGATCGGAGTGCCGCGCCCTTCCCGCCTAGTACACGTAGACGACGACGTAGCGCGTCCCGTACGCCTGATAGTACGTCGCACCGCATTGCCAGGTCATGACGCCGTTGATGTAGACGGTCGCGCAGCCGCGCGGCAGCGTGCTCGCGTAGATCGCGCTGCGGCGGATCGTGCGGCGCGTCGTACGGCGCGCGACGCCGGCGACGCTACCCGGGGTCCACGGGCGGCCAATCACGGCTTCGGCCGAGTTCGTGAATTTGCCTTCCTCGATCATCTCGGCGACGTCGCCGTGCCCCAGAAAGGCGACGGAGAACGCGGCTGCGGCCAGGGACGTTTTCCACTTCAATCCGATTTTGGGCATCACGCGCGCTCCTCTACTCGATTTCCAGGCCGGCCTCGTTGGCCGGAACCGCAAGCAGGTCGTCCAGTTTCTTCGCCGCCGCGGGCGGCGTGAACGCGAACTGACCGGCGTCGATCTTCGGGCTCGTGTTCCACTTGTTGATGCGGATCGCATACTGCGGCGCGCCGGTCATCCACTTGCTGGTGATGACGTATTTCATCGGCAGCGGCTTGTCGCCGGTGGAAACCCAGATCTGCCAATCGACGTGGCGGGCCCGGAACGAGAGATAGTGACACTCGACTCCGTTGATGATGGTCGTGCCCCAGTACTTCCCGCTCTCGGCTTCCGACGTCAGGCCGGCGGCGACGTCCGAGTAGAGCAGATCGCCCGCGGCGAGGTTCAGGCCCGTATCGTCGCGAAGCGCGTCGATCAGCGCATCGAGATTGCCGGCGATTTCCTTCTGCGCGTAAGAGTTGGTCTTGCGGCCATAGACCGTGAAGACTTTGCCGTCGTAGACCATGTCCAGGTCGGCGAAGCCGCCGCGCCGCACGACGTGCCCTTGTCCGGGCCGCGCGACGGTGGTCGTTCCCCACGCGCTGATCTGCACCTTCTCGCCGGTCCGCAGCACGTATTCGTCGTCCACGTCGAACTCGAACGAGAACGACTGGAGGCCGCCGAGATAGGCCGACATCGACTTGAGGATGCGTTCGGCGTCGGCATCGATGCGCGTTTCGGCCATCGATTGTGCCGGCAGCCCGGCGCAGAGAACCACGAGCGCCACGACCTTGAGCGGCTTGCCCACGCTCCACCGACGACTCTTCATCTCTTTCGACATTGCAGATCCCCTCCTTGACCGCCACCGTGGATAGACGACGCTTCCACGATGCGATGTATCTCCGTCAGGACGGCGTTCATCAATTGGACCTTGGTCCAATCTTCCGTCGAACCCCGATCTCGCGGCGGGGCCGAGCTCGGTCTGCCATCGCTAGTAGCGAATCTTCCACTCGCCGGCCGGGGTACGACACCGGTCGATCTGTACCGAGTACGGATCTTTGCGTGCCGCGGAGGTGATCTGGTGGCTCATGCGCCGGCAGGGCATGTTGCTCCAGGAATAGACTGCGATCAGCACGATCGTGCCGGCGTTTCCGCTCTTCGCATTCGACCACGTTTCGGTCGCGCCGACCTTCGGCGTGTCGCTCGCGTACAGTTTGGAGCCCGCAGCTTCGAGGAGCGCGAGATCCTCTTTCGAGAGGTTGAGGCCAGCGCGCCGGAACGGACTCACCTGGGCTGCCGCTTCCGCCGTCATGGCCAGAAGCGAGGCGGCGAGGAGGGCCCCCGTGCAAACGCCCCGCGCGCGTGATCCTGTCATGGTCGTCGCTCCTTGCATGTGTCAACGGAATGTCGATCCGCCGCCCGCAACCCCGCGAGCCGGGAGCCCCTGGATCAGGAGCTTCGGCGCCTCGCACTGTTGCCGCGGCGGCCGTGCCGGTTGCCGGTGGCCGTTGCTTGGAGAATCACGGCCATCGGACCGCAGAGCGACATCGATAGCGAAGTCAGCAGGCGCCCGGGAATTGGACCAAGGTCCAATCGGTGCGCCGCGATGCCGCGACTTTCCCGTCGCACTGTCTGGCTCGATGCGCCGCCGGCGGACGGCGCCGTGCGGCGGCATGGCGGCGGCGCCTCAATGGGTCAGGACGATCGTGATGCCGAACGCATTCACATGCTTCCGCTGCGGATGCGTGTCCGTCTGCCGGCTCGCGTAGGCATCGAGAGCGAACCATTTCGTGACCGGCAGTACGGTGCCGATCGCGAAGCGATGCCGGCTGAAACGGTCGTGCCGCGTATCGAAGAAAATCTCGGCCGAGGCGTATGGCGTGATGGCGTGTCGGCCGATCTCGAAGCTCCGCTCGATCGTCGCGCGCTCCCGGAACCGTGCGGAAAAGCTCCGATTCACGAATCGCAGGTCCTCGCGCGTCCGCATCGAGAGCTGGAAGGCGTGGGGCAACGCGAACTGAAAGGTCTGCTCGAGCAGAATGCGGTGTTCCGTATAAGGCTCCTCATCGCCCAGCGCGCCGCCGAACCGATACCCGGCCCGAATCGAGAAGTAGTCGGTCAATTTGTGATCGATGTTGATGCCAAGCTGGCCTTCGAGATTGCGGTTCGTCTCGCGGTCGCGCGCGAGATTCCCGAGCAGGATGATCTTGGTCTTCGGATCGAGGCCCAGATGAATCTGGATCTCGGGCCAGAATTGGGTGCTGGTCGTGCTCGACTGAGCCAGCGCCGTCGGGACAACTCCCGCGACCGCGCCGATCAAGGCGATCGCGGCGAATTCGCGCGTTCGAACGGGCGCGACGCGCCGCCGATGGCGCGTGCGGCCCTCGCGGGCCTCTCTTGCACGGGGCGAGGCGTCTCGGCCCACGACATCTCGGCGAAGGACGTGCGAAGTGCCGACCACGGGGTTTCCTGCGCGATGGATGCGACGCAGTGCCGGGCGCCCTCGCCGCGCCCGGCTATCGCCGCAAACGACCTGCTATCGGATCCGAACCGCCATTCCGGAGGCCGCGATCTTCGCGGCCACGCCCTGCGCGGTCTCGTTGAGTTCAATGATGACGCCCTTCTCGTTCTTCATCCGCTGCACGCCGACGCCGCCCCCGATCGTGACGCCGGCGCCCATCGAGGCGAACGTGCCCTCGATGTCCTCGGGGCGCCGCGGATCGAGATTGTACACGCGCCCGCTCGCGCTCACGGATTCGAGCCCGGCCATGCCGACCTTGAGCGTGCGGATGCGGAGCTCGAAGCTGCGGCCGTTGAGCATCGTCACCGTTCCGCGGCCCCATTCGGCGCCGAGGATGAATCCGACCGATTTCGTGCTCAGCGCGATATTGGCCGTGTGCTTGCCGGGCGCCTGGGCCAAGGCGGGCGCCATGGCTCCCAGCGACACGGCGAGCGCGATTGCAGACAGCAGCCTGGTCATCTCGATTCTCCCGGACTCGTGCAGAACGCCCAAGGTGCCATCGCCGGCAGCGTGCCGGCGATGACGCCCACCCCTACTCACACATCCTTCGTGGCGTCGGTCGCCACCCAGCCGCCGTCGACGCCGCCGGGCAGCATCTGGCCCACGTCCTCGCCGACCTCGCGGTCGATGACCGCGTTGAGCTTCGCATTCATCGTCTCGAGCAGGTTGCCGTTCTTCTTCGGATCCATGGCGAGGTTCTTGACCTCGTGCGGATCGGCCTGGAGATCGAACAGCTCGACGTCGTTCAGTTTGAACAGCGCCTCGATCGACGTGGGCCGGTTGTGCTGTTTCGGCGCATAATAGCGGGCGAAGGAGTAGCGGCCATCGTAGACGGCACGGATCGCACCGCGCTTCGTCAGGTCCATCTTGAGGCCGGACGCCTTCAGGTTCTCGCCCAGTTTCGCCTTGCCGCCGGGCAGGTCCAGCAATGCGCGGGCCTTGGTGATGAACTCCCCGTCGATGTAGGCGAACATGTTGAAGCAGAACAGCGCGCCGTCGCGCACGGCTGATGCGCCGGCCGTCTCGGGCGCGCCGAGGACGGCGGAGATGTCTTTCCCGACGAGCCCCTTCGTGATCGCCGCCTTCCGTTCCGGGCTCGCATTCGTCATGCCAATGAGCGTCGGAACGAGGTCGAGATGCGACGTCACGGCGCGGCAGCGCCGGCCGCCGGCGTAGCCGGGGTGAGAGATGATCAGCGGAACATGGTTCTGCTCGCGGTAGGCCGTGGCGCCCTTGGCGTGCAGTCCGTGCGCGCCGTCGAGATCGCCGTGATCCGCGGTCAGCACGACGATCGTCTTGGAGGCCAGGCCCTGCCTCTCCAGCTCGTCGAGGATCGCCGTGATGTTGCGGTCGGCGTCGCGCAGACAGTTGAGATAGTAGTTGTGCCGCTTCTTCCAGCGCCAATCCTCGTTGGCGATGTTCCCGGTCAATCCGTCGTGGGACCGCATGTACTCGCTGTGCGCGGGCGGGCGCCCGGGCGCGTCGAGCCGCTGCGAGTGGCTGGCGGGCAGGTTGAACGCCCATTGCTTCGAGAAGTACGGCTCCGCCGGCGGCTGGTTGATGTGGCCGAGAATGTTCTTCTCCTGCACCGGCTGGCCCGGCCGGTCGGTGTTGAGGAACATGATGTCGTGCGGGTTGACGATGTTCACCGCGAGGAACCACGGCTTGTTCTGGCCCGCGAGATCGGTGCCGCGGCCGCGCAGCCAGTTCACGGTCATCGCTGCGGTGACCTGGTCGTGGAGATAGCCGCCGTTTGTGTGAGCGATGATGTCGCCGATGCCGAAGTAATCGGAGAAGCCGTAGGCCTCCATTTCCTTCGTGAAGAACTTCGTCGGATGGCCGAGATCGTTGACGGTCTCGAACTCCTTCGTCATGTGCCACTTGCCCTTGTAGGCACTGTAGTATCCGGCCTCGCGCATCAGGTGGCCGATCGTCTTGAGCTCGGGCGAGAGACTGTTGCTCCAGGGGAAGTTCGTATTGTCGAACAGCTTCGTCTGCTGGATGTGCCGGCCCGTGTAGATGACCGAGCGCGACGAGGTGCACACGCACGACGCGATGCGGTGGTTCTCGAAAACGACGCCGCGCTGCGCCAGGCGCTCGTGCGCCGTGAGCCGGAAGCCCTGCGGCAGCTCGCCCGGACGGAAGAAGCGCTCTTGATCCGTGAGAATGAAAAGGATGTTGTAGGGACCGCCCGCGGAACGGCGCGGCAGTTCGGCGTGCGGCCGCATCGGGGCGGCGGAGGCGGCCGTTGCCAGGAGATTGCCGGCCGTGGCCGCGGCCGCGCCCGCGCTCACCGACGCGAGCAGAGTGCGCCGGGACATTTCCTGCTTCGTGAGATCGTCCTTTTTCATGGTTCCCCGCTTTCAGGATTCTGCGCCGCGCGCGTGCGGCGCCATTCCGTCGCGACGCTAGAGCGCAGAAGCGCGCCTGAGAATTGGACCTTGGTCCAACGGTCGCCAGCGAAGGACACGATCGCGCCCCGAGCTACGCGCGCTCCCAGCCCACGGCCGCGCGTACTGCCTCGATCAATTTCTCGCTGGCAATCGGCTTGCGCAGAAAACGATAGGCGCCGCCGCGCTTCGCACGCTGCTCGAACTCCGGATCGTCGAACGCCGTGATGAGAATCGTCGGAATGCACGAGCCGCCCTGAGTCAGCCGGCTCAGAACGTCGAACCCGGTCAATCCCGGCATGTGAACGTCGACGATGACGCAATCGGGCCGCCGCCACTGAAGCGACGCGATGAATTCCGCGCCGGACGCAAAGGTCTCGACGTCGAAATCCGCCACGCGCAATAGCCGCTTCAAAGCCCGGCGAATCGACTCCTCGTCGTCCACCAGCGCCACAAATCCTCGAACGGGTCGCATGGCGGGATATTATGGGCGGACGGTCCGCCCCAGTATTGGCCCTTAGGCCAACAGCCGGTGCGGAGCGGCTTGCCGGTCGGACCGCGCCGCAGGCGCGGGTTCCCGGGCGCCGGCGGCGGCATTCATGGCGGCCCGACGATGCCCACCCGTCCCGCCAGCTTGACGAGCTGGGCCACCGACGTGATGCCCAGCTTCTGCATGAGGCGCGAGCGGTGAACCTTGATCGTCTTCTCGACCGTCCCCAGCGAAGCCGCGATCTGTTTGTTGACCTTCCCGGCCACGACGTAGGCCAAGACCTCGCGTTCGCGGGGCGTCAGAGTCGCGAGGCGCGCCTCGATACCGGAAATCTCGGCGTAGTTCTGCCGCGCCAGCCTGTCCTTTTCCAGCGCCGCATCGATGGCGCGCATCAGCGCGTCCTGGCCCACGGGCTTCGTCAGGAAGTCGATCGCGCCAGCCTTCATGGCCTGAACCGAGCTCGGGATCGTGCCGTGCCCGGTGATGAAAATGATGGGAAGCGATATACGCGCGGCATCCAGCTCGCGCTGCAGGGAGAGCCCATCCAGCCCCGGCATCGAGAGGTCCAAGACGAGGCAGCCGGGCTGGCCGGGATCGTGCTGCTGCAGGAAGGCTTCGGCAGACGGAAACTCGCGGACTTGGCGGCCATACGATTGAACCAGGCGCACCAAAGACCGTCGCACGCTCGGATCGTCGTCGACGATGAAGATCGTGGGCGGCACGCTCATGCCGCCTCGGCCAGGGCAAGAACGGGCAGCGTGAAGCAGAACGTGGCGCCACCCGCGGCATTGTTCGCCGCCCAGAGGCGGCCCCCGTGCGCCGCAATGATGGAACGGCTGATCGAAAGCCCGAGCCCCATGCCTTTCGCCTTGCTCGTGACGAACGGTTCGAAAACGCGCTCGTCGTCGCCCGGAGGCAGGCCCGGACCGCGATCGCTGACCAGTATCCGCACATTGTCGGTGTCGGCGGCCTCGGTCCGGATCGTGATCAGGCGCTGGCTCGGGTCGTTGTCCTCCATCGCATCGCATGCGTTGACGACGAGATTGAGCAACACTTGCTCGAGCTGAACCCTGTCGCCGCTGATGGGGTGAAGGTCCGGGGTCAGCTGCGTTTCCAGCCGGACGTTTCGTGTCACCAGATCGGAGTGGCACAGCCGCTCGATGTCGCGCACCAGATCGTTGATGCTCACCGACGCGTGTTTGGATTCGCCGCGCTTGAGCAGCGCGCGCAATCGGTCGATGACCGCGCCGGCGCGCTGGTCGTCGGCAATGATGTCGGACAAGATCTCGCGCAGCTCGTCGGAATTGGCCGTGCCCTGGGCGAGATAGCGCTGGGCCGCTTCGGCGTTGCTCAGGATCGCGCTCAGCGGTTGATTGAGCTCGTGCGCCAGCGCGCCGGAGAGCTGTCCGAGAACGTTGACGCGCGAGAGATGCGCAGCCTGATCGCGATGCCGGCGCGCTTCGGCCTGGGCTTCCTTGCGCGAAGTGATGTCGATGGCAACGCCGCGAACGCGCACTGGCTGGCCGTCGCCCCCGAACTCGGCCCGACCGCGCGATTCGATCCATCGGATCGCGCCGTCGGAACGGAGAAGCCGCATCTCGTGGTCGAACTCCACGCGGTCGACGCGCAGGCGTTCCATCGCCGCTCGAGCGGAACGGCGGTCCTCGGGATGCACCATGGAAAGGAAGCGTTCGAAACCGATATGTTCCCCCTCCTCGACGCCGAGCACGGAAGCCGCGCGCTCGCTCACCGCGATCGTGTTCGACCTGAGGTCCCACAGCCATGAGCCCAGGCCGGCCGCTCGTGCCGCGAGGCTCATGCGCTGCTCGCTTTCCCGCAGTTCTTCCTCCGAGTGCCGGCGCTTGCGGCGCTCGGCCATAAACCTCGCGATCAGCACCGCTTCCGCGACGCAAAGAAGGAGGATCACCAACGCCAGCGTGCTTCCGAAGACAATCTGCCAGCGATACTTTTCCCACAGCGACGGTTCTTTGAAGAGAACCACGCTGCCCTCGGGAAGCCGATGCTCGGGGACTCGCCACCGCTGAAGCTGGCGCCAATCGAAAATGTAATGACTGGGCTGCGTCTCGATCAGCGTGGATGCCGTAAGCTTCTCCCCGGAAGCCAACCGCAAGACGATACCGCCCACGATCCGGCCGGTATCCTCGATACGCGGCATGTAGCCGCCCACGAGGCCATACCCAACCTGCGGGCTGATGATGCCGTAGATCGGCGCGGACGAAACCGCCGACATCAGCTGAATGCTCTCGCGGCCCGTATACCACTTGCCCGTTTGGTCGCGCAGGACGCTGCTGGTCAACACGACGGAATCCGCCGGCAGCGCGGCGAGCTTGCGCAGCGTTTCCGCGATCGGCAGATCGTCCCAGTACTCGAACGTGGCCCGGCCGGAGAAGCGCGGGGCATCGCGCCGGAAGAACGCCTGCAAATGGCGATCCATGACGCTGCCGCCGGCGACGACCACCAGCCGGCGCGCATTGGGGTGAATGCGCAGGGCGACGTCGATCGTCTTTGCCACGTCGAAGTGCGGCGGAATGCCGATGACGTTTTCCGGCATCGGCCGGCCCGCCAGCCACTCGCGGTCGACATAGGCGTGGATCACGGTGGCTTGCGGAAATGCTTCGGCGCCGCGTTGAAGCAAGAATTCCATCGCCATCGGGCCGCCGGCAACAACGGCGAGCAGCCGCGTGTTGCGATACTTTTCGCGCAGGAAGCGCGCGGCTAGTTCGAAGTACTCGTCACCCTGATCGCGGCCGATGTCGAGGAATTCGCTCGCGACATCGATGTTGAAGGATGGATTGGCGCGCAGCGCCGCGCGGAAGGTCTCGTCGAAGATGGCGACCGCGGCCAAGCTGGAGCGCTCGCCATAGAGAACGAGCACCGTCTCGGTCGCTCTTGCGAACCCGGCGCACGCTCCAGCGAGAAGCGCGGCAAGCAAGCAGACGCTCACGCGGAAGCGCGCCTGCGGTTTCGAAGCGCGTCTTTTCGCGCCAGCCGTGCGCATTGCCGGCTTCACAGTCGACCCCCCCACGGCGCAAAGCCGCCGATTCGCCCCTTTCAAAAATATCACAAAATCAAGGCAGTGCACAATCATCGAAGTCGCGCTGCATGGCGCGCAAGGCGGAACCGAACTGCCGGAAATTTCGCCCCGGTCGCCATTGGACCAAAGGCCAATTTTCCGTTCTCGCGCCGGTCCATAGCTTCGCCGCGAGATCTTTATTGGGGCACCGGCCTGTCGGTCCAGGTGTAACGGGACGCCAATTGGGCACGTCTGCGCACGTCGTTCGGCTGCTGCGGCGAGGCTGGCGCAACGCCGCCTTGGGATTGACCGCGCTCGGCGCGATTTCCGCCTGCGCCGATCTTCCGTTGAACGAGCCTTCCGCTCGCTTGCTGGGCAGCGCCGCAACGAGCGGCGCATCGCGCTACGAGTGGCCGGTTCTCGCGCTCTCCGATCGCGACCCCGAGCTGCTCGTCGTCCTCGCGATGTCCGGCGGCGGAAAGCGCTCGTCCTCGTTCTCCTACGGCGTCCTCAAAGGCCTGCGCGATTTCACCGTCTCCATCGGCGGCAAGCAGAGAAGGCTGCTCGACCAGCTGGATTTCATCTCCGGCGCGTCGGGCGGATCGTTCACCGCCTCCTACTACGCGCTGCACCGTGACCGCATATTCGAAAGCTACGAGCGCGACTTCCTGCGTCGCGACACCAACGGCGACATCGCGCGCCTGATCTTGCTGCCCTGGAACATGGTTTGGCTGTTCGATCCCTTCGTCGGAACGAACGACGAAATGGCCAAAGCGTACGATCGGCACATGTTCCACGGCGCCACCTACGCGGATCTCGCGCGCAAGGGCCCGCCGTATCTGATCGTCAACGCCACCGACATCGCCAAAGGAACGGCGTTCAGTTTCATTCAGTGGCAGTTCGACCTGATCTGCGCCGACCTGGGTCGATACCCGCTGGCGCGCGCGGTGGCGGCGTCGAACGGTTTCCCCGTTCTCTTCACGCCGATCACGCTCAAGAGCTACGCGGGTCGCTGCGCACCGCCGAAGGTCCTCACGGCCTCATCGGATCAGCGCACGATCGACGAGCGCCGGCGGCATCTCGCCCGGCTGATGCGCGCCTATGCCGATCCGGCCGAGACCCAGTTCGTCCATCTCATGGACGGTGGCATCGCGGACAATCTGGCCATTCGCGGATTGATCAACAGCCTGATCCTCATGAACCACGACGAGGCGATGTTCCGCGCGGGCCGGCTCGCGAAAGTACGGAACATCCTCATGATCGTGGCGGACGGACAGGCGCCGTTCGATACCGCGCGGTCGCGGGAGCGCACGGTGAGCGGCCTCAAGCAGATCTTCGATGCCGTCTCCTCGACGCAGATCGACGCCTACAATTTCGAGACCCTGCACCTCGCACGCCGCGAGATCGAGGATCTCGCCGTCGAGATCCAGAAGATGAACTGCCGCGCCGGCGCCCGATGCGCCAAAGTGCAGGTCCATTTTGCCCACCTCGCGATCAGCGGGATTCCGGACGAAGCCGTCCGCACGCGCCTCCAGAAGATCCCGACATCGCTCACGCTCGCCGACGACGACGTCGACCAGCTCGTGGCCTGGGGCGCGCGACTGGTGGCGACATCCCCGGTTCTCGCCGGGCTCAAGCGAGATCTGGCGCGCTCCGAACGCCGGGCCGCGGCGGCCGCCGAATGAATGGCGAGAAGCGAACGGCGCTTTCGCCGAGACACTGGACGCAGGTCAAACGAGGGAGAACGTGACGATCATGACAAATTCCAGCAGCGCGGCCCGCGGCCCTTCCCGGCGAATCGCCGCCGTTTTCGGCCTGGCCCTCGGCAGCATCGGCATGGCGCCGAACTCCGCCTCCGCAGAGAGCGTGAGTTTCACCGTCGCGCCCTATCTCTGGGTCACGAGCGCCTCGGCCAACATCGCGATCGGCGGCGCCTCCACCCAGATCAACAAGAGCTTCATCGATCTCCTCCGCGAGTCGGAAACCGCCTTCGCGTTTTCGGGCTACGGCGCGGTCCATTACGGCAACTGGTCGTTCTTTCTGGAAGGACTCTATTCGCGTCTTACGGCGGATACGAACGTGGGACCGCTGCCGACCCAGACGCGCAGCATCACGAGCTTGCTCGATTTCGGGCTCTCCTACCGCCTCGGAATGGTCGGCGTGCCGGGAAGCGGCGGCTGGGCGATGTCGCTCGAGCCCTATGTCGGCGGCAGGTACGTGAACCTGAGCACGCGAATCCAGGGCGGATTCGTCGGGCCGGCCGGCGGAACGCGCACGATCGACGTGAACAAGTCGTTCTCCGGCGTCGACCCCATTTTCGGCGCGCGCCTCATGACGGAGATCGATCAGCGCTGGCGCGTCACGCTCGCCGGCGATGTCGGCGGCGGGGCGGCCACGAATCTGACGTGGTCCGCGTCCGGGCTCCTGGGCTATCGCTTCGAAATGGGCGGCGTCGTGTCGACCCTCTGGCTCGGATACAAGGCTCTGGGCATCGACCTGAATACCGGCGGCAACCTGCCGCTGCGCGTCAATCAAGTCCTTCACGGCCCGGTCATCGGAAGCAGCTTCCGCTTCTAGATGACGCTATGCCCCCCCGTTGACGCGGCGTAGCCCGGCGATGTTATCGCGTTTGCGGTCCGCCGCGGTGGCGCTGGCCGCGCTGGGCACGGTCGCCGCCGAAGCGGCGGCACAGACCGGCGACGGCGCGACCCAGGCCCTGGGGATATGGAGCCGGCTCGCGGCGGCTCTCGGCGAGAAAGGCGCCAGCTTGGCCGCGGCAATCCAGGGCTTTCCGGATCAGATCGCCCGATTGGCGACGCAGCTTTCGGGCGGGCGCGGCGCGTTCGGACTTGTCGCCGTTCTGGCCCTGGTGGCGCTCATCTTCGCCGGAGCCTATGCGATCGAGCGCATCCTCTCGCGCCGCTGGCGGCGGTGGAGCGAGAGCCTCCTCGGGCTGAGCCTGCGCGGGTTCGGGCAGCGGCTTTCGGCGCTGGCCATTGCCGCGCTGCTCGATCTGATCGAGGCGGCGCTGTTTGCCGGCATCGCCGCCCTGGCATTGAGCATCGCATTCGCGCCGAACAGCCTCCAACATGGCCTGGCCCTTGCCGTCGGCCTGACCATTCTCAGCACTCGCATCGGCACCATCCCGCTACGCCTTGCCCTTTCTCCCGACAATGACGGCGCCAGGCTCTTTCATCCGCGCGCATCCGATCCCAAGAGACTGCTTGGCCAGGCGCAGATCGCGATCTCGCTGATGGCCGCCGCCTATTTCGGCAGCGGGTTCCTGGCCGTCGCCTCGTTTCCGCCGGTCTTGATCAACGCGTGGTTCCTCGCTTTGGGCATCGCGGTGACCGTCTGGATCATTCGGATCTTGTGGCGGCAACCCGATCGGCACGCCGCGAAGGGCGAGCCGGCGGCGTCCGCCGGCGCGACGCCAGCGCCGGAACAGATTCGACTGCTGTTTGCCAGGAACCGGCGCTGGCTCGTCATGGCGCTGATCGTCGGCGCGTGGATTCTATGGGCCGCAAATCTTCTGCTCGATCACCGGGAAAGCGCGCTTGCCGTGCTCGTGAGCACGCTGATCATCCTGTCGTTCCCGGCTTTCGATCGCTGCTGCCGAACGGCCATCGGCTGGGCGGCCTTGCCGGATGACGGGCGAACGCCCGCGACCTCGGACACGGCGCAATGGCCGCTCCGATTCCGGCTGATGTTGCTCGTGCTTCGCCTTGCCCTCGTCGTCTTGGCCGCGATCCTCGCGCTCGAGGCGTGGGGACTGCGGGTGCTCGAAATTCTGGCGACGCCGGCGGGCCGCAAGACCCTCCATGCCGTGCTCACCTTGGCGATTGCGGCGCCGCTGGCGATGCTGATCTGGCACGGAAGCCAGGCCTTGCTCGAGCGCAAGCTGGGACGCCTGCCGGCGCCGGGCGACGAGACTCCGGGCACGCGCGCGCACACGCTGGTCCCGATCCTGCGCACGTTCCTCATGATCTTCCTGTGCGTGCTGGTCGCCATGATGGTGCTGGTCTCGGTCGGCGTCGAGATCGGCCCACTCATCGCCGGCGCGGGCATCTTCGGCGTCGCCGTCGGGTTCGGCTCGCAGTCGCTGGTGCGCGACGTGATCTCGGGCTTCTTCTTCCTGCTCGACGACGCCTTCAGGCTCGGGGAGTACATCGATGTCGGGAAGTGCAAGGGCAGCGTCGAGAAGATCTCGATCCGCTCCTTGCAGCTTCGCCATCATCGCGGTGCGTTGAACACGATTCCCTACGGGCAGATACAATCCATCAGCAACTACACGCGGGACTGGGTGATCGAGAAACTGGAGTTCGGCCTCGTCTACGGGACCGATCCGGAGAAGGTCCGCAAGCTCGTGAAGAAGATCGGTCAGGAGCAGCTTGCGAACCCCGAGCTCGCGGCAGACATCCTCGAGCCGTTGAAGAGCCAGGGGGTTCAGCGTTTCGCCGATTCGGCGGTCGTCTTCCGTGCGAAGGTGAAATGCCGGCCCGGCCGGCAGTTCACGGTCCGGCGCGAAGCTTACCGGCGAATGCAGGAAGTGTTCTCGGCGAACGGCATCGAATTCGCCTACCCCACCTTGAACGTTCTGGGAGACCGGGCGGAGTTCCCCGAGCCGCCAAATCAGGCGCGCGCCCAATAGATCGCGCACGCCGCGCCTTTGCCGATGGGTGTATCGAGGCGGACCGGCACGGAGCGACGTGCCGCGTGCCTCGGCGAGCATTCCGTCGGCAACGGATTCTCCGCGGCCAACACCGCCAAGATCGCGACACCGCGCCGCCGCGCGACCGGCACTCCGGCGCGCCCGCAAGCGACTGAAAACGATCCGGTATCCGCGGCTGGCGGAGGGTGTGGGAATCGAACCCACGGTACCCTTTTGGGGTACACGGTTTAGCAAACCGTTGCCGTAACCACTTGGCTAACCCTCCGCTGTGCCGCCGATACGGCAACCGGCGCGTTGCTGCGCCGGACTCCAGCCGGGAGGGTGCATTTAGGGGCGCCGCCGGAGCCTGTCAATCAGCCCAGCCGGCGGCCGATTTACGCTAGTCGCGCTCGGCCAGAAAGGGCGGCGGCTCGGCGGGGCGCGGGGCCGGCGCGCGGCTCTCGGCGTGGCCGTTCCCGGCGCCGTTGCCGGAGGCGGCGGCGGTGGGCCGGAGCGGCGACGGATTCTCGCTGCTGTTGTGCGCCTGCCAGCTTTGATAGGCGTCGCGCATCGAGCGGAACGCATCCGACGCTTCGTCCGTCGGCTGGGGCGCACGGGTGACCTCGCGATAGCGGTCGCGGGCATCGACGAACGCCACCCATTCGGCCGCCAGATCGAGCGCCTGATTGGGCCGGCGGCGCTGATGGCTCTGCTGTCCGAGCTTCTCCGCGGCGACGAGGCATTCCCACAGGTTTCGCGCCAGATCCATCTCGCCCATCGCATAGGCGTGATTGAACGCCGCCAGCACCTTGTCGGTGAGGCGCCGGTTGTAGCGCGGGACGCCGGCGTCGATGAAGAACTCGCTCGCGTCGTCCGAAAAGAGCTGCGAAGCGTTGATCGGCGTGCCTTCCGCCATGTCCCTGTCCTCGAAGAGCGGAAACGCCGGCGCCGCGCCGCGGGTGCCGCGAAACGCACATTGCGCACGGGCCGTTTGATTTTCCGTTAAGCACCCCGCCCGCCCGGCATCGCGG
>ERZ761602.5103-NODE-5103-length-15903-cov-3.372287_pt1 | contig 15903 bp, 14 predicted proteins | sample MGYA00512165_ERZ761602 | MGnify/ENA primary metagenome ERZ761602 (study PRJEB28899, sample SAMN02445085) | bioreactor sludge metagenome | biome: EBPR sludge; isolation source: Thorneside wastewater treatment plant | place: Australia: Brisbane, Thorneside...
GCCGAGGGTCTGCGCGCCGTCACCTTCCACAACAAGCTAGGTTCACAGGCCGAGCGGATCGAGCGCATCGCCGCGCTGGCCCGCGAGATCGCGCCGCTGGTGGGCGCGGATGCGGATCAAGCCGAACAGGCCGCGCGCCTGGCCAAGCTGGATCTGCAATCCGCGATGGTTGGTGAATTCCCGGAATTGCAGGGCATCATGGGTCGTTATTACGCAGAGGCGGCGGGCCATCCCGAGGCGGTGGCCGATGCGGCGCGCGACCATTATTCGCCGCTCGGGCCGTCCGACGATGTGCCGACCGCGCCGGTTTCCGTCGCTGTGGCGCTGGCCGACAAGATCGACACGCTGACCGGCTTCTGGGCGATTGATGAGAAGCCTACCGGGTCGAAAGATCCCTTTGCGCTGCGGCGGGCAGCGTTGGGGGTTATTCGGTTGATACTAGCCAACTCTCAAAAAATCTCCCTCAAATCAAATTTGCTGGAGCGTCATATTCTCGCAACCTTGATCTTACTGAAGGGAGCAGAGATAAATAGCCGTGGTCAAGTCATAACTAAATCGGGCATTACTGATCTGTTTTCTCGCGAAGAACTAAAGAACCTTAGCTATCGTATTGTTGACGCAGACGGTGCTTCGACTGAGATTGCCCTGCTTACGGCGATGGATCTCATTGCCACCAACCTCCTCGCCTTCCTCCACGACCGCCTCAAGGTTTATCTCCGCGACCAAGGCATCCGCCACGACATCATCGACGCCGTGCTGGCGCAACCCGGCAATGACGACCTTGTTCTGGTGGTGAACCGCGCCACCGCGCTGAACGACATGCTGAAGACCGAGGACGGCAGGAACCTGACGCAGGGCCTCAAGCGCGCCGGCAATATTCTGGGTCAGGCCGAGGAAAAGGACGGCGTCGAATACAGTTTCGGGGCCGATCCGAAATTCGCCGAAACCGATGAGGAACGCGCGCTGTTCGCCGCGCTCGACACCGCCGAACCGGCGATCAAAACAGCCATCGCGGCCGAAAATTTCCCCGCCGCCATGTCCGCCATCGCCGCCCTGCGCGCGCCCATCGACGCCTTCTTCGAGGCGGTGCAGGTCAATACCGACAACCAGATCGTCCGCCGCAACCGGCTGAACCTGCTGTCGCGCATCCGCGAGGCCGGCCGCCAGATCGCCGACTTCACTCGCATCGAGGGCTGACAACGTAAAGGGCCGGGAAAACCCCGGCCCATCTTCAGTGCCTGAATGGCGGCCGGGCGAAGCGCCCCCGGCCATCGCTTGACGCGACAATCAGGCGTCCAGCTTCCCGACCTTCGGCGCGGCCTTGGCGATCTCGATCCGGCGCGGTTTCAGCGCCTCGGGGATCTCGCGCACAAGGTCGATATGCAGCATCCCGTCCACATGGCTGGCGCCATCGACGCGGACATGATCGGCCAGGGTGAACTTGCGCTCGAACGCGCGGGTGGCGATGCCGCGATGCAGATAGGTGCGGCTGTCATCCTCTTCCGCCTTGCGGGCCGAAACGATCACCGCGCCGTCGCGGACCTCGACATTCAAATCCTCGGCGGCAAAGCCCGCCACCGCGATCGAGATGCGATAGGCATCCTCGCCGGTCTTTTCGATATTGTAAGGCGGATAGGTCGGGGCCGCGACATCGGCCGACAGGGCGCGGTCCATCACATCGGCCAGACGGTCGAAGCCGACAGAGGCACGGTAAAGCGGAGTCAGGTCGAAATTGCGCATGCGTTACATCCTTCCAAAGCGATGCCATGATGCCCCCCGATCCATCCGGGCGGGCGTTCCGCCGACGCCGTTGCGGCCGCCGGCACCAGGAATCTGGGACGGAAAAACCCGGTTTCAAGACCGCCCCGCAGCACCGCGCCCATAAAAAACGCCGCGACCCGAAGGCCGCGGCGTGATCCCGTCGCGCGGGGGATGCGATCAGCTTTCGACCGCCGCGATCATCCGCGCGATCTCATCCTTCAGATGGGCGCGCTGACGGCGAAGCTGCTTTTCGGCATCCTCACTGGTCGGCTTCACCAGCGTTTCGGCCGCGGCCACTTCGTCATTGACGCTGTCATATTCCTCAAGCAGCCGCGCGAAATGCGCATTCGAGATCTTCAGGTCATGGATGCGCTGCGCATCGTTGGGGAATTCTTCGTGAATGGCATGAGGTGCGGCCATGGTCTCTCTCTCTCTGGTCAAGGGGCGCGTTCCCCCTGCCCATGCAATATGCATCGCGGCAGGGGCTTTCAAGCCGGGGCAGACCGTCATACGGTTCCGGCATGATGACAGGCACATACTTTCCCGCCGCGCTGACGGCAACCGACATGGCCGCGGTGGCCCTGCTGTTCGCAAGCTGGTTCGGATCGGGCTGGTTGACGGAACGACCGCCGGCGGGCATGCCCTCGGTCTCGGTGCTGATGGCGCGGTTCCGGCGCGAATGGATGCTGCACATGATCACGCGCAACCCGCGCATCTTCGACGGCAACATCCTGTCCACGCTGCGCGAGGGGACAGCCTTCTTCGCCTCGGCCTGCATGATCGCGACGGGCGGGATTCTGGCGCTGATCGGCAATACCGACCGGCTGCGCGGGCTGGCCCAGGAATTCGAGATCGGCGACGAAACGACAGCGGTGTGGGAGGTAAAGCTGCTGGTGACGATGTTCTTCGTCGTCAACGCCTTCCTGAAATTCGTCTGGTCGCACCGGCTGTTCGGCTATTGCGCGATCATGATGGCGGCGGTCCCGAACGAGCCGGAACACCCGATGGCCGAGGATCGCGCCATGCAGGCGGCGGATCTGAACATCACCGCCGCGCGCAGCTTCAACGCCGGGTTGCGCAGCGTCTATTTCGCGCTCGGCTCACTAAGCTGGCTGGCCGGGGCCTGGGCGCTGCTGCTGGGCACGGGGGTGGTGCTTTACATCACGCTGCGGCGGGAATTCGCCTCGACCTCGCGCCAGGTCATCCTGCGCAGCCTGCCGCCGCCCCGGCTGCCCGCTCTTGCCGCACCGCCAGCCACAGGATCAGGGCACCCGCAGCCGTAAGCGCCACCCCGACCAGCCCCGGCGCGCGCCAGCCCCAGCCGGCGGTCAGCGCCAGACCGGCAAGGAAGGGGCCGATGGCGTTGGCGAAGTTGAAGGCGGCATGGTTCATCGCGGCGGCCATGTTCTGCGCCCGGCCCGCCACATCCATCAGCCGGGTCTGCAAGGGGATCACCAGCCCCGCCCCGCCCGCCAGCAGGAACGAGGACAGCACCATCAGCGGCCAGTTGCCCACCACCAGCGCGGCGAATCCCTGCGTCACCGCCATGGCGGCAAGGCTGGCATAGGCCGCGCGGATCTGGCCCAGCCTGCCGGTCAGCCGGCCGAAGCCCCAGGTGCCCAGCGTGCCGCCGACGCCGAACACGGCCAGCGTCAGCGGGATCGCCCAGCCGGGCGCATCCGTGGTCTGGATCATCGCAGCGGTCAGATAGGCATAGACCGCGAACAACCCACCAAAGCCGATGGACCCCACCGCCAGCAGCCACAGCACCCGCGGATTGCGCAGCGCCTGCAATTCATCCAGCGGCCGGGCATCGGGATTGCCGCCGACGCGCGGCGCCAATTTCAGGATTAGCCAAGCCGAAGCCAGCGCGATCACCCCCGGCAGCGCGAATCCCCATCGCCAGCCGATGCTTTGCCCCAGCATGCCCGCCAAAGGCACACCGAAGATATTGGCGACGGTCAGGCCCATGATGACCTGCGCCGCGCCCCGCGCCCGGTGCTCACGCGGCAGGGCATCGGCGGCATAGAGCATCGAAACGCCCAGAAACCCTCCATGCGGCAGCCCGGCCAGAAAGCGCATGCCGGTCAGCGTGGCAACGCCCGGCACGGCAGCCGCAATCAGGTTCATCACCCCGTAAAAGGCGATCAGCGCCGCCAGATAGCGCCGGCGCGGCAGCCGCGCGCCCAAGATCGAGGTCAGCGGCGCCCCGATCACCACGCCAAGCGCATAGGCACTTATGACATGGCCGGCCTGCGGCTCGGTGATGCCCAGATCGGCGGCGAAATAGGGCAGCAGCCCCATGGCGGCAAATTCCGAGGTGCCGATGGCAAAGGCGCCAAGGGCCAGCGCGAGGATCGCGCTGCGAAGGCTGCGTGGCTGGTTCATGGATGACTCGCGTGTGTTTGCCTTAACATCACGCCGCATTGCAACATTTGCAAGGGAGTCTGATCGGCAGGCTGTCTTGCGTTCCCTGCAATGCGGACGGTTCAGCCATCGTTGATGACGACCAAAGCAGAATAAAGCGTTCTGATCTTCTGGGCCTTGCAGGCGCGTTGCAGCGCGTCGGAGGCATACAGAAGCCGCATGTCCCGTTTCTCACGCCAGAGATCGACACCTTGCAGCGCGGCCGGTGAGAGCGTCACTTTTGGCGGACAGACGGAATGACTGTTGATGAAGACTATGCGGCCGAAAAGCCGGTGATCGACCGGGTTGCCCTCGGTTTTCGCCTCGATGAGCGTGTCCTTCAGGCTGCGGGCGTGCAGGATGAAGAAATCACCGTGCTCACGGGCGCCCTTCTTGGTGAGGATGTCCACAGGGTAGAATTCGCAGATGCCAAGGTCGAAGCGTTCGAGCAATGTCCGGAACCGTGCCGAAATAACCGGCCAGCCATTATAAACGATGAACGCGTCCGGAACCGTCTTGCGTGAGGTATTCAGGCGGAATCGGGTAGGAAGCGGGTAATCCTTGAGGCTTTCACCGAGGGTGAATTTGTCGATGATCTCGACGCGGGCTGTGGCATCGAGGTTCCGCCATGGAGAAGGATCGTCGGGTGCCTCGACGGTATCGACCATCGAGGCCGTGGTGGCGGTGAACTGCCAGAACGCGGGCATGGTTCAGTTCCTTGCAGGAAGAAGGCAGAGCTGTCCAGCAGCCCGAAACGGCATTCCTGTCATGTGCGACGCGCGCGGCAGCCTCATAGATAGCCGCGCCGGACCATCAGCCAGACGATCAGCGCGCCCAGAACCAGCAGCCCGAAGGCGACCGAGGCGGCAAAGCTGATCGCCCGCCCCTGCCAGCGGCCCATCTCTCCGAACGGCTGCAAATATGTCACCAGCGCATCGCGATCACGGCTGAGGCTGCGCAGATCCATCTGGCGGGCGACCTTGGGCTGGGCGGCAAGCTGTCCCGCCTCGGCCAGCCGTGCCGCCGGCTTGCGCAAGCGGCGCGGCAGCGCCCCGCCCCGCCGGCGCAGGATCACATGCAAGGGCGGCTGCTCACCCCGCCGCGCGCCGCCAAGGCGAGAGGCGATCAGCCCCGCCACCTCATCGGCCATCGGGCCGATCTCCTCGAATGTCTGCGCCTCGCGTGCCATGGCGGGGACCATAGACGGGATGGCGGCGGCGCGCCAGACGCTCTAGGATCGCGGCCATGAAGCTGAATCACACCATCATCGGCGAGGGTGCGGGCCTGCCGGTCCTGCTGGTCCACGGCCTGTTCGGCCAGGGCCGCAATCTGGGCGCGCTGGCGCGGCGGCTGTCCGCGATCCGGCGGGTCGTCACCGTGGACATGCGCAATCACGGCGACAGTCCGCATGACCCCGATCACGGCTATCCCGCGCTGGCGGGCGATCTGGCGGATGTGATCGCGGATCTGGGCGGGCGGGCCGATGTGGCGGGCCATTCGATGGGCGGCAAGGCGTCGATGGCGCTGGCCCTGACCCGGCCCGAGATGGTGCGCAAGCTGGCGGTGATGGATATCGCCCCCGTCGCCTATACCCACAGCCAGAGCGGTTTCATCGACGCGATGGAGGCGCTGGATCTGTCCACCGTCACCCGCCGCAGCGAGGCCGACCGGCTGCTGGCCGACAGGATCGACATTCCCGGCATCCGGGCCTTTCTGCTACAATCGCTGGATCTGAAATCCGTCCCGCCCGTCTGGCGGCTGAACCTGCCCGTGCTGCGCGAACAGATGGCGAATCTGGTCGGCTGGCCGGGCGACCTGCCGCGCGGCAGCTTCGACGGCCCGGTGATCGAGATCGCGGGCGACCAGTCCGATTACGTCACCGACTCTGGCCAGCAGGCGTTGCGCGACTATTTCCCGCAGGCGCGGGTGATCCGGGTCAAGGGCGCCGGCCACTGGCTGCATGCCGACGCACCCGAGGCGGTGGCCGAAATCCTTGCCCGGTTCATGGGCGAAGGCTAGACACGACACCATCACCACCCGCGCGGGCGGTCAGGCTGGAAACGGTCTCATGCTGGGGACATGAGTGCCGGGGAAAGCAGGCAGCGCAGTCCCGATCATTGCAGACAAATATGACAATATGTAAAGACCGCAGGCCCAGCAGGCGGGGATCAGTCCACGCAATGCATTTCCCATCAGCACCTCGCCGCCTTGCAGGTCGGCAAGCGTGATGTCGGCTTCCTCGGCCTGCCCCTCGGCCAGCAGGGTTTCGCGCAGGACACCGGGCAGCAGGCCGAAGGACGCGGGCGGGGTCAGCAGCCGGTCGCTCCGGCGCAGGAAGATGCTGGTGATCGTGCCCTCGCAGGGCTGGCCCCATTCGTTCAGCAGGATCGCCTCATCAGTCCCTTCCGGCAAACCCGCGCGGGCCGCGTCATGGGTGGCGCGGCGCGAGGTCTTGACCCGCAGCCAGGGATCGGCGCTGTCCAGCCGCAGGTCCGAAACGACGATCCGCCAGACCGGCGGGTTCGGCGGCAGCGGCTGATGCGAGATCGAAACGCCTGTAGCATCGACCGCCAGCCGCGACCGCAGCACCGCCCCGCGCGGCAAAGCGGCCAGCGCGCGCGCCACGGCATCCTCATCCAGCGGGATACCCGCAAAAGCGCAGCCGCGCCGCAGACGGGCCAGATGCCGCGACCACAGCGGGATGGTCCCGTCCGCCCCGGCCCGCATGGTTTCAAAGACCGTCACGGGTTCAGGAATGCCGCCTTGCACAGTGCTTCCTCCCATTCCGCATCGACGCGGCTGTCATGGGTGATGCCGCCGCCGACATTCAGCCGCAGCCGCCCCGGCGCCGTCACCACGGGGGATCGGATCGCGACGCTGAACCGCATCGGCCCGGCCGGATCCAGCCAGCCGATGGCGCCGCAATAGACGCCGCGCGGGGCCTGTTCCAGTTCGGCGATGATCTGCATCGCGCGGATCTTGGGCGCCCCGGTGATCGAACCGCAGGGAAACAGCGCCGCCAGAATATCCGCAAAGCCCACCCCTTCGGCAAGCTGGCCGGTCACGGTCGAGGTCATCTGATGCACCGTCGCATAGGCTTCGACGGCGAACAGATGCGGCACCCGGACACTGCCCGGCAGGCAGATCCGGCTGATATCGTTGCGCAGCAGATCGACGATCATCAGGTTCTCGGCCCGGTCCTTTTCCGATGCGGCCAGCGCCTTTGCCGCCGCCCGATCCTGATCCGGCGTCGCGCCACGGGGCGCGGTGCCCTTCATCGGCCGCGTCTCGATCCGGCCCGTCGCATCCACGGCAAAGAACAGTTCGGGACTGCGCGACAGCACCACCGGCCCGCCCAGATCGACGAAAGCCCCTTCGCCCACCGGCTGACGCGCGGCCAAAGCGGCATAGGCAGCCAGCGGATCGCCGGTGAATTCGGCCTGCATCGGGAAGGTCAGGTTGACCTGATAGCAATCGCCCGCCGCGATATAGTCATGCAGCCGCGCGAAGGCCGCATCATAGCGGGCGCGCGACCACAGCGGCCGCGGGGCGTCGATACGCGCATCCGCCTGGGGCAAGGGCGGTGCCGGGCGGGGAGCATCGAACACGCCCATCAGGATCAGCGGCATGTCGCGGCCCTTGGGCATCAGCGGCGCCAGTTTCGGGGTTAGCGCATGGCCCAGATCATAGGACAGGTAACCGGCCAGCCAATGCCCTTCCGCGCGCGCCGCCTCGATCCCGGCCAGCGCCTCGGGCACAGCGGCCGGATCACCGGCGCGGATCACCCGCAGCGGATCGGCGAACAGCGTTCCGCCCGACAGGGGGCCGTGGTCGAAGCGGACCTGTCCGCTCATGCCGCGGCCCTGGCCTTGGCGGCCAGATCGCGGGCGATGGCGAAGGCGCCCTTGATCCGCTCACCGTCACTGGTCCAATCATGGCGCAGCACGATTTTGTTCCCCTCGACCTTGGCCTGCCCGCGCTGGTCGGTCAGGAATTCGACCAGACCGGCGGGGTTCGGGAACCTGTCGCCATGGAACTGCACCGTCGCGCCCTTCGGCCCGGCATCGAGGCGCGAGATATTGGCGCGTTTCGCCATCGCCTTGATGCGGATCACCAGAAGCAGCGTGTTCACCTCGCGCGGCAGCGGGCCGAAGCGGTCGATCAGTTCGGCGGCGAAGCCTTCCAGTTCGACCTTGGTCGTCAGCGAGGAGAGGCGGCGATACAGGCCCAACCGCACGTCCAGATCGGGGATATAGCTTTCCGGGATCGTCACCGGCACGCCAAGGTTAAGCTGCGGCGCCCATTCATCCTCGGGCGTGCCCTCGATCTCGCCCGATTTCAGCTTGGCGATGGTTTCCTCCAGCATCTGCTGGTAAAGCTCAAAGCCGACCTCCTTGATATGGCCGGATTGTTCCTCGCCCAGCAGGTTCCCCGCGCCCCTCAGGTCCAGATCCTGCGAGGCGAGGTTGAAGCCCGCGCCCAGCCCGTCGATCGAGCCGAGGAATTTCAGCCGCCGCATCGCCTGCGGGGTCAGCGGCTGGCGCGGTTTCGTGGTCAGATAGCAATAGGCGCGGGTCTTGGACCGCCCGACGCGGCCGCGAATCTGGTAAAGCTGCGCCAGTCCGAACATGTCCGCGCGCCAGACGATCATCGTGTTCGCGGTCGGAATATCCAGCCCGCTTTCCACGATGGTCGTGGCCAACAGCACATCGTGGCTGCCGTCGTAGAAGGCGTTCATCCGGCTGTCCAGATCGCCCGCCGCAAGCTGGCCATGGGCGACGATATAATTGATTTCCGGCACGTTCTCGGCCAGCCAGTGTTCCACATCCGGCAGGTCGGCCAGACGCGGGACGACGAAAAAACTTTGCCCGCCGCGATATTTCTCGCGCAGCAGCGCCTCGCGCACGGTCACGCTGTCGAATTCGCTGACATAGGTGCGGATCGCCAGACGGTCCACCGGCGGGGTGCCGATCACCGACAGATCGCGCACCCCGGTCAGCGACAGTTGCAGCGTGCGCGGGATCGGGGTGGCGGTCAGGGTCAGCACATGGATGTCGCTGCGCATTTCCTTCAGGCGCTCCTTGTGGGCGACGCCGAAATGCTGCTCCTCATCAATGATCAGCAGGCCCAGGTTCTTGAAGCGCACTTGTTTCGCCAGCACAGCATGGGTGCCGACGACGATATCGACGGAACCATCCGCCAGCCCCTCGCGCGTCTTCGCCGCATCCTTGGCGCTGACAAAGCGCGACAGCGGCCGAACATTGATCGCCGTGCCCCGGAACCGTTCGGCGAAGGTCTTGAAATGCTGCCGGGCCAGCAAGGTCGTCGGCGCGACCACCGCGACCTGCATCCCCTGCGAGGCGGCGACAAAGGCCGCGCGCATCGCCACCTCGGTCTTGCCGAAGCCCACATCGCCCACAACCAGCCGGTCCATCGGCCGGCCCGCCGACAGATCCTCCAGCACATCCTCGATGGCGGCCATCTGGTCGTCGGTCTCGGAATAGGGGAAGCGCGCGGCGAAGGCTTGCCAGTCGTGATCGGCGGGTTCCAGCACCGGCGCGGGGCGCAGCAGGCGTTCGGCCGCGACGCGCATCAGCTTGTCGGCGATCAGGCGGATGCGTTCCTTCAGCCGCGCTTTCCGCGCCTGCCATGCGCCGCCACCCAGCTTGTCCAGCAAGCCTTCCTCATGGCCGTAACGGCTGAGCAGTTCGATATTCTCGACCGGCAGGTAAAGACGATCCCCGCCCGCATATTCCAGCGCCACGCAATCATGCGGCACCCCGGCGGCGCGGATCGTTTCCAGCCCGGTATAACGCCCGATACCATGTTCGACATGCACGACCAGATCGCCGGGGGTCAGCGCGGTGGTGTCCTGAAGAAAATTCTCGGCCCGGCGGCGCTTCTTCGCGCCCCGGATCAGCCGGTCGCCCAAAACGTCCTGTTCCGAGATCACCGTCAGACGGCCAAGCGCGGTGCCATCGGCCACGAAACCCTCATCCAGCGGCCAGACGGCCAGCCCGACCGCGCCGGGCTTTTCCGGCAGATCGCGCAGGTCGGCAACGGGTTTCAGCCCCGCCAGCCCCTCATCGGCCAGAAGCCCGGACAGGCGGTCGCGCGCGCCGTCCGAGAAACTAGCGATGATGACGCGATGATCCTTGGAAAGTGCCTTCACATGATCGGCCAGCGCCTTGAACAGGTTGATGCTTTCTGCCTGACGTTCGGGCGCGAAATTGCGGCCCGTGCGCCCGCCGGCATCCAGCACCCCCGGCCCCGGCGGCTGCGCCAGAACCGACAGCCGCAGCACCCGATGCCGCGACAGCCAGCCCTGCCATTCGGCATCATCCGGGAACATCAGATCGGGCGGCACGGGTTTATAGACCGTATCGGCGCGACCCTTGGCGGCCATCGCGGCCTTTCGCGCCTCGAACTGTTCGCGGACCATCTCGCGCCGGGCGTCCAGCACCTGCCCGATATGGTCGTCCAGCACGACAGAGGCACCGGGCAGATAGTCGAACAGGCTTTCCATCCGCTCATGGAACCAGGGCAGCCAATGTTCCATCCCGGCCATCTTGCGGCCGACGCTGACGCCCTCATACAGCGGATCGCTGGTGCCACCGCCATATTCGGCGCGGTAATTCTGGCGGAAACGAGAGATCGAGGATTCGTCAAGGATCACCTCGGACATCGGCGCGATCTCGATCCGGTCCAGCTTTTCGGTGGTACGCTGGCTGACCGGATCGAAGCGGCGGGCACCGTCCAGAACGTCGCCGAACAGATCCAGCCGCAGCGGGCCGGATTCGCCCGGGGCATAGATGTCGATGATGCCGCCCCGGATGGCGTAGTCGCCGGGTTCGGTCACGGTGGGCGATTGCACGAAGCCCATGCGGATCAGGTAGTTGCGCAGGGCGTTTTCGTCGATCCGGTCGCCGACGCGGGCGGCGAAGCTGGCGCCCGCCACGAGATCGCGGGCGGGCACCCGTTGCAGCACCGCGTTCAGCGTGGTCAGCAGCACGAACGGTCCCTTGATCCGCCCCTGCGCCAGCCCGGCCAGCGTGGCCATCCGCGCGGCCTGAATGTCGGGCGAGGGCGAAACGCGGTCATAAGGCGTGGTGTCCCATGCCGGGAAATCCAGCACCGGCAGGCCCGGCGCCAGAAAGGCCAGCGCCGCGCGGGTCGCGGCCATGCGGCGGTCGTCGCGGGCGATATGGATGACGGGTTCGCCCCGGTTTTCAGGGCGCGCGGCCTCTCGCGCGATCAGGGCGGCGTCATAGCCCTCGGGGGCACCGGAAAGGGTCAGAAGCTGGGACATGGCGGGTCAGGTAAAGCGCGATGCGCCCGTGTCAAGAGAATGCAGTGTCAAGGTCAGAACCCGTAGGGGTGCGTCAGCGCCCAGAACGTGCCCCACAGCGCCGTCACCGCGACCGAAACGATCGACAGGGCGGTGACCAGCCGCCGATGGGTCAGCATGCGCCGGATCGCCTCATCCGCGACCTCGGCCACGGGGCGTTCACCCACCTGCCCGGCCTGCAACAGCGGCAGCAGATGCCGCGCCAGCCGCACCCGCATCCAGAACAGCAGCCAGAAAGGGGTCAGCAGCAGAACCAGCGCCTGCGCCATTTCCAGCCCATAGCCAAACCCCAGAACGGCAAGCGAGGTCAGGGCAAAGGAACTGGCAGCCAGAAAGGCCGCGCCCTCGGTCTGCGACAGATGCCAGCGGGCAAGGGACAGCGACAGCCAGTCCAGCAGCGTGATCACCCCCGGGCCTTCCGGGTGCAGGTCGTGGTCGCGGCGGGCATGGGTCAGCACCTCGGACGGCACACCCAGCACCGTGCGTCCCGCCGCGCTCCACATCCCGATCAGCACCAGCCAGAACCAGATAGACCCGAACGACCGGCTGTCCAGCAGGCTGATGATCCCGTCGAATTGCGGCACGCGCGGCTTCCTTGTCCTTGGTCGCGCGCGACCTTAGAACGGTAGACGAACGAGGGAAAGCCACCGCTTGCCCTGCCGCCCTGAGAGGAGCCGCCCATGGCCACGCCGATCATCGCCCCCTTCCCCGCCACCCGCCTGCGCCGGCTGCGCCGCAACGCCAACCTGCGCGCCATGGTGGCGGAAGTGAACCTGACGCCCGCGAACCTGATCTGGCCGATCTTCGTGACCGAGGTGCCGGGGGCCGAGGGAGAGATCGCATCCATGCCCGGGGTCGAGCGTCTGACGCTGGACGGCGTGAAGCGCGCAGCCGAACGCGCGGCCGCGCTGGACATCCCCGCCGTCTGCATCTTTCCGCATTCGGATCAGGATCAGAAGACGGAAGCCTGCGAACGGGCCTGGGATCCCGACAATATCGGCAACCTCGCCATCCGCGCGATCAAGGAAACCGTGCCCGATCTGGCGGTCATGACCGATATCGCACTGGATCCCTATAACGCCAACGGCCATGACGGCATCGTCGTGGACGGCGAAATCCTGAACGATGAAACTATCGAGGCGCTGGTCCGCATGGCGCTGGTGCAGGCCGAATGCGGCGCCGACATCCTTGGCCCGTCGGACATGATGGACGGCCGGATCGGCGCGCTGCGCAATGCGCTTGAGGCCGCAGGACACAAGAACGTGGCGATCCTCTCCTATGCAGCCAAGTTCGCCAGCGCCTTCTATGGCCCGTTCCGCGATGCGGTCGGCGCCTCGGGCCGGCTGGTCGGCGACAAGAAGACCTATCAGGTGAACCCCGCGAACCGGGAAGAGGCGATCCGCTGCGTCGCCCGCGATCTGGCCGAGGGGGCGGATATGGTGATGGTCAAGCCCGGCCTGCCCTATCTGGACATGTGCCGGGCAGTGAAGGACCAGTTCGGCGCCCCGACCTTCGCCTATCAGGTCAGCGGCGAATATGCGATGCTGGAAGGTGCGATCCGCAACGGCTGGCTGTCACGAGAGGCAATGCTGGAAAGCCTGCTGTGCTTCCGCCGGGCGGGCTGCGACGGAGTGCTGACCTATTTCGCGCCGCAGGTGGCCGAAATTTGCCGGGGTCAAGGCCCGCATATATGAACCCTCACCGATCAGCCATAAAGTCATCGCAACCTGGCGAAAGCAACTTGCGGATGAAAATCACCCCATCCGGTAAAATTTTATTGATTTAATGCTTCGCATGAGTGAACGTTAACCGTCGAAATTTTTAACCGGGTAACATCATGAAAAGTTCTCTGCTTGCGACTGCCCTTGCCTTGGGCCTTCCTTTCGCTGCCAGTGCAGCAATCATCGACAATGGCACGATCCAGATGGGCGTCGACACGCTTGGACAGCTCAACGTCCCGGGCGGCAGCCTTTCGGGAGGAGGAGAGACAACCTCTGTCGGGCTGCGCTATATGCCCACCAATTACGAATCGACCGCGCCCGGCTGCCTTTGCGAAGGCTGGGGCGTAGGTGCGGACGGACAGGCCGGCTATGCGAACAACTCCACCGGTACCGGGGGTCTGACCTCGGTCGACTTCACCTCGACCGCATCGACCGCCACCTCGGTCGTCTCCGTGAACGGGACCGGTCTGCGGGTGACGCATGTCTTCGCGCCGGCCGCGGAAACCGCGAATCTCTATCGCGTGTCCGTGAAGATCGAGAATACCGGCGCGACGGACATTGCCGATCTTCGCTATACGCGCACCTTCGACTGGGACGTGGAACCCACGGCGTTCAGCGAATATGTGACCCATGTCGGCACCGGCACGACCACGTCGCTGCTGTATTCGAACAACAACGGCTTCGAGGATTCCAATCCCTATGCTTCGCGCAGCGTCATCGATTCCTCCGGGTCCGGCGTTGACCTGAACGGGGACTTCCAGGATTTCGGTGCCGAAGATCAAGGGTCGAACTTCGACTTCGGCTTCGGCGCACTGGCGGCAGGCGAGGCTTACGAATTCGATATCTTCTACGGCGCGGCGGCGAATGAATCGCTGGCCCTCGCGGCGCTCAGTGCCGTGCAGGTCGAACTTTATTCGCTGGGCCAGTCCAATACCGGCTCGGGTCCGGCCAACGACAACGTGACCTTCATGTTCGCCTTCAAGGGTGTCGGCGGCTCGGTGGTAGTTCCGCCGGTCGATCCGAGCCCGGTTCCGGTTCCGGCGGCAGGCTTCCTGCTGCTTGGCGGGCTTGGTGCCCTGACCGCGCTGCGGCTGCGTCGCAAAACAGCCTGAATATCGAATCGGCTTGACGGGACACTGAAAGCGGCGACCTTGTAGGTCGCCGCTTTTTAGATGGGACGCAGGGCTATCATGATATTGGCTGATCTATCACTTGGAAGACATGTCCGAACGGGTTTTGTCGCCGTTCTGGCAGCCTCTCTCTGCGGTCCGGCTCTGGCGCAAGATGCGAGCGCACCCGCGCAATGTGATCAGGACACCGGCCGTTGTTTGGTCAGCGCGCGGATGCAGACTGAGGACGACCAGTTGTTCGGCACGCTGACGATGCAGATCGGACAGGACGGCAGCCAGCCGGTCCTGTTTGCCGTCGCCCCGCTGGGCATCGCCGCGCGCCCCGGCGTCAGGATCGTCGTGCAGCCGACCATGGCCGAGATCGGCCTGCCGGTCGATGTCTGCTATCCCGACGGATGCCGGGCCAGCGCGGATCTGTCGGACACGCAACTGGGGCAACTGGCCGCAGCGGAAACACTGTCGGTCCAGTTCATCACCTTTTCGGACGGCACGACCTTGGCGGCCGACATACCAGCCAACAGCCTGATCGCGCCGCTGGTGTCGGCGGGGGTCGTTCTACCGGACAAGGGCTGAGTTTCCGCCTGCACCAAAAGATACTGACGGGCTGACGCGGACCACACGTTCCGCAATCCGCTTGCAGAGCCACGCCCCCGCGACTAGAAGAGCGGGAATTTTCAGGCCGCCGGTCCGGCGGCCCTTCTTGTTATCTTGATATGAGGACGATGATGCAGGTCAAGGAATCCCTGAACGAAGGTCTGAAGCGCGGCTATCAGTTCACCCTGCCCGCGGCCGAGCTGGCCGCCACGGTCGATGCCAAGCTGAAAGAGGCGCAGCCCGAGGTCGAGATGAAGGGCTTCCGCAAGGGCAAGGTGCCGATGGCCATGCTGAAGAAGCAGTTCGGCCCGCGCGTGCTGGGCGATGCCATGCAGGACGCCGTAGACGGCGCGCTGCGCAAGCATCTTGAGGAATCCGGCGACCGCCCGGCCGCCCAGCCGAAGATCGAGATGGAGAACGGCGAAGGTTGGAAGGAAGGCGACGACGTGATCGTCAACGTCTCCTATGAACGCCTGCCGGAAATCCCGGAGGTCGATCTGACCTCGCTGAAGCTGGAACGGCTGAAGGTTCCGGCCGAGGACACCGCCGTCACCGAGGCGCTGGAAAACCTTGCGAAATCGGCCCAGTCCTTCGAGGATCGCCGCAAGGGCAGCAAGGCCAAGGAAGGCGATCAGGTGGTGATCGACTTCAAGGGCTTCGTCGATGGCGAGGCGTTCGATGGCGGCGCGGGCGAGGATTACCCGCTGGTCCTCGGCTCGAACAGCTTCATCCCGGGCTTCGAGGATCAGCTTGTCGGCGCCAAGGCCGAGGATGAGGTCAAGGTCGAGGTCAAGTTCCCCGAGGAATACGGCGCCACGCATCTGGCCGGCAAGGACGCGGTGTTTGAATGCACCGTCAAGGCCGTGAAGGCGCCGAAACCGGCCGAGGTCGATGACGAACTGGCCAAGAAATTCGGCGCCGAGGATCTGGATTCGCTGAAAAA
>ERZ761602.5106-NODE-5106-length-15897-cov-5.222762_pt1 | contig 15897 bp, 14 predicted proteins | sample MGYA00512165_ERZ761602 | MGnify/ENA primary metagenome ERZ761602 (study PRJEB28899, sample SAMN02445085) | bioreactor sludge metagenome | biome: EBPR sludge; isolation source: Thorneside wastewater treatment plant | place: Australia: Brisbane, Thorneside...
GGACGCACGCTGGCCCTCAGCGGTTCGCGCGGGCACAGCGATTCTCGGGGGGACGTTGGCGTGGTCAGCGCAAACGATGCCCTCGGAGTACTTCATCGCAATGGGATGCTTCAGGACTGATGTCCAAACCTGACCGCGTCAAATCCGCTTACCTGGTACGGGCAAGCTACGCCTCGGCCGTCAGTGTGATTCGCAGGACGCAGCCAGCCGTTGCCACCCTTTGGATTGGCACGTTGGAATCTCAGGCCGCGCTCACCGGTGCACCTCCCAGTTCTCGCGCCTCGGCCAGCATCGCCCCACGATGCGACGACGGTGTTACTACGGTATTCACACGGTGTTCACATTTTGAGCATTCGACCCGTCCGGGGGTGAGGATCGGAAAGTCGATCCCGATGATTCCGAGTAGGCGGAAACGGGTCAAGCCGGCCGCACTCAAACACTCTCTAGGAGGATCAGCGCGATGAAAGCTGAACTATCGATGGCATTCGACAATCTCCGCGGTAAGGCGGGAACCGTCGTCATCTCGGGCTCGCGAAGCGGGCTCATCGTCAAACCACGGGTGCAACCCCGCAATCCACGAACCGCTGCGCAAGAACAGGTGCGAGCGAACCTTACGACCGCGTCGCAACTGTTCAAGAACTTTACGCCAGTCCAGCTCGCAAACTGGAAGACGTATGCGGCTTCGATCACGAAGACGAACCCGGTTACGGGTAAGACCTACAACCCGACGCCGTTGGCGGCCTTCGTGGGGCTGGCCACGAAATTCTTGCAGGCGAATCCGAACGGAACGGTTCCGCTTACGCCGCCCACGGCCGACTTCAACGGCGATAAGATCTCAGTCACCGCGACCGGCGGATCCGGCAAGATCACGTTCACCGCGAGCGCACCGAATTCAGCAGGAGTCGTCACCGAACTCTTGCTGCAACCGCTCAAATCGCGCAATCGCACCCCGAGTACTATCGGTTATCGGAGCAAGGCGTTTGTCGTGTTTGCGTCAGGTTCACTCTCCGCGATCGTGAACGTCCCGGCCGGGTGGTACGCCGCCGGTTACCGGGTTGTGAACAGTGCAACCGGTCAGGACACCAAGCTCATTCCGCTGACCGTGAATCAGGTGACGTTTGCGGTTGAAGAGGGCGGCGAGGGCCGCACGAAGAAGGCGGCTTAGGCACCGGCTGCCCGGGTGAGATGACTGCCTCACCCGGGCAGTTTCGTGTAGATACACTCTCCTGTTCGTCCCATCCATCGCTGGGTTCTGGCTCAGGAATCGGTGGCCTCGCTCGCGGTCCGGGTGACCGGGTCAGGCAACAAGCACGGACTGTTCGGCTCCGTGACTTCGGAGCGCGTCGCAAAACTCGGCCCGTCGTCTCCCTGGTCCCAACCGAAGGCATCCAACCACCTGGGAACGTCACAATGGCTCCATGCTCGGTCGGATGGTCCTCTCCCTCGTCGCGTTCACCGCCGTTCTCGTCGCCCATGCCGAATCGGGCGAAATGTCGATCTCGATCGGCGGATCGGTCGTCGGCAAGAACACCTACAACTGGTCCAAGGAAGGCGTTCTCACGAGCAAGTCCTCGCTCAATATCGCCGGAACGAAAGTCGACACCGACCTCACCGCGACCTTCAAGGACGGCGCGCTCGTCAAGTGCACTCTCGACCAGACGATGGCCGGTAACAAAGGTCAACTGAGCCTCGACGGCCTCAAGGTCAAACTGACGGCCGCGGGAACGACGAGGGACATCGAGCTCAAGCAGGCCCCGAGCCGCATCTTCAGCAACTACCACCCGCAGCTTGCCCGCACTCTGTTCCAGGGCCTCGATCCCGCCAAAGGCAAGCAGCCGCTCGAAGCATTCGCGATCGAGGGTGCGGCCTTCGTCCCCTGCTCGGCGGAATCGAAGGGCAAGAAGATCCTCAAGGTCGGAGATCGAGCGGTCGATCTCTCGGCTTGGGACCTCTCGATCGGCGCGGTCACGATCAACTTCTTTCAGATCTCCCCGGCGGGGGCGATCGCCGGGATGGGCGTCACCGCTCAAACGTTCGAGTGCGCGCTCACCGGGTACGAGGGAGTCTTCGTCGACCCGACCTCCGCGTATCCCGAGCTGAGTCAACCGACCTTCAAGAGCACCGTCGAACGAGGGGTGAAAGCCAAGATGCGCGACGGCGTCGAGCTCGTGGCCGACATCGCGAGGCCCGATGCCGAGGGTAAGTATCCGACGATCGTCGTCCGAACCCCGTATGGTCGCGCTTCCCAATTCGTCGCGAATCGCGCCGAGTGGTGGGCGAAACGGGGTTACGTGTTTGTCGTGCAGGATGTCCGGGGCCGCCACGACAGTGGAGGAGCCTGGGATCCGTTCATGGCCGAGCGCAAAGATGGCTACGACACGATCGACTGGGTCTCGAAGCAACCCTGGAGCGACGGCAAGGTCGGCATGATCGGAGGAAGCTACATGGGCTGTGTCCAGTGGCAGGCGGCCGTCGAGGCCCATCCGGCCCTGAAGTGCATCATCCCGCAGGTCTCGCCCCCAGATCCGATGTTCAATCTCCCCTATGACGGGGGCACGTTCTTCCTGTTCGGCAATCTCTGGTGGGCCAATCTTGTCAAGGACAAGGTCTCCCGGATGGAGCTGGCCGGACAACCGATGGCGGGCATCGCGAAGATCGGAACCCTGCCCCTCAGCAAGGTCGACGACGTGGTCCTTGGCGAGAACGTCCCGTTCTTCGACAAGTGGTTGGAGCGCGATACGCTCAAGGCGTGGGACGGCTGGTCGTACCAGGCAGACTTGAACCGAGTCAAGATCCCGGCGTTGCACATCAGCGGCTGGTGGGACGGCGACGGCATCGGCACGAAGACCAACTGGGCCAAGATGGCCCAGTTGGGTCGGACCAACCAGTGGCTCATCTATGGCCCGTGGCCGCACGCGTTCAACTCGACCTCGAAGGTCGGCGGCGTGGACTACGGACCCCAAGCCATCCTCGAGCTCGACAGCGTCTTCCTGCGCTGGTTCGACCAATGGCTCAAGGGGAAGTCGGTGAACTTCGACAAGACGCCGAAAGTCCAGGTCTTCGTCACCGGAGTCAACGAGTGGCGTAGCCTCGATGCGTGGCCGGCGAAGGCCTCGCCGGAGAAAGTCTGGTACCTGAGCGCCCCGGGACCTGCCAACGGGGACACGAGTATGGGTGAACTCGTCGACCAGCCGGTCGCGGACCAAGAGCCGTCGCGCTACACGTTCAATCCCGCCGATGCGCGCATCGCGCCGGAGTTCATGCAACCGCCGAGCGCCGAAACCAGCTCGGAGGTCAAGATCGAGCCTGCCGACGAATCCACGCTCGTCTTCAAGACCGCCCCGATGAAGACCCCGCTGGAGATCGGAGGACCGATCACGGTCGAACTCCAGTTCTCGACCACAGCCAAGGACACCGACTTCGTCGCGCTCCTGGTCGATATCGATCCGAGCGGCAAGATCATGCCGATCGCAATGCCCGGCAAGATCACGGCTCGTTACCTGAGCGGCTGGGACAAACCGACCCCGCTGCAGCCGGGCAAAGTCTATCGCGCCGCGTTCGACATCTGGGATACGGCCCATCGGTTCCTCCCCGGTCATCGGGCGGGCCTCATGATCGGGTCCGGAATGTTCCCCTTGACCGCGCGCAATCTCGGAACCGGCGAGCCGATCAAGTCCGCGACCCGCATGGTGGCCCAAAGCAACACGATCTACCACGACGCCAAGCGACCCAGCTCGATCAGGTTCCGCGTGTTGCCCCCCAAGTGAACGAAGCGATCCTGAGCGTTCGGGTCACCCCGCGAGCATCCCGCAATCGCCTCGTGGTCGACCAGGGGGACGTGCGAATCTATGTCACGGCCGCGCCCGTCGACGGTGAGGCGAATGCCGCGGTCATCGAAGCGCTCGCCAAGGCGATGCGGATCGGCAAGTCCTCCCTCCTCGTCGTGGCCGGTCATTCGTCCCGCCAGAAGACGATCAGGATCGTCGGCCTGTCGGCGGACGAGGTCTGGCGTCGTCTCGGTACCGCGTGACGGGTTGATCAGAGGGGACCGCGCCGTTCCAGAACGGCTTCGACGACGTCCTCGATGGAGGCGGAGGCGTGAGCCGGGATCGTGACGGACTCGCCGGTCACGGCCTGGTACGAGCGTGCGGCTTCGCCGTTGATCCACCGAGACAGGAGCGCGAAGAGGACCTCGTGGATTCCCCCGTTCTGTCGCGCCCGGAGGCGGGCCGACTGTTCCATATAGGCAAGCATCGTCAGGTCGCTGAGCGCCCCGGCGACCACCTGATGGATTCCGCGCAGGCCCAGCCTGGGTGAGTGATTCTCGAGGGCCCGGGCGTAGGCCTTGCCCGCCAATTCGGAGACGAAGCTGTCGCCGACCGGCGCGAGCGACGCGGCGCCTTCGGCCGCCTTTCGAACAAGCCTGTCGGCGAGGAACACCCGGTTGATCTCGTTCGTGCCCTCGTAGATTCGGCTGACTCGCGCGTCGCGGTAGATGCGGGCCAAGGGAAACTCCTCCGTGAAGCCGTATCCTCCGTAGATCTGAAGGGCTTCGTCGACGATGAACGCCTCGATCTCGGTGGCCAGGACTTTGCAGGCGCTGCACTCGACCGCGTACTCCTCGGCAGCCCTGCGATTGCCGTCGACATCCCCGCCCCATGAGTCGAACGCTTCGTCGATTCCCGCACCGGTGCGATAGAGCATCGACTCCACGCCGAAATACCGAGCGGCCATGTCGGCGAGTTTCTGGCGGATCAGGCCAAATGAGCTCAGGCTCTGGCCGAACTGCTTTCGGTCCTGCGAGTATTCGGTCGCGACGTGCATAGCCTCCCGGGCCGGACCAAGCGACATTGCCCCGAGCTTGAATCGCCCAATATTGAGGGCATTGAACGCGACATGATGGCCCTTGCCGGGAACGTACAAGAGGTTTTCGAGCGGAACCTCGGCGTCTTCGAGCACGACGCGGGCCGTCGACGAGCCCTTGAGGCCCATCTTGTGCTCTTCCCGTCCAATACTGACTCCGGGAAAGTCGCGCTCGACCAGAAACGCGCTCACGTGTTCGCCGTCGATCTTCGCGAGAACCAGGAAGAACTCTGCCCACTTGGCGTTCGAGATCCACATTTTGGTCCCGTTCAAGATCCATCGATCACCCTTCTCCTCCGCGCGCGTCGTCATCGCGAGGGCATCGCTTCCACTGTTGGGTTCGCTGAGGCAATACGCGCCGATCCACTCCCCTGAGGCGAGCTTCGGTAGGTACTTGGCCTTCTGGGCCTCGTTGCCGAAGAGCGCCAATCCCAACTGTCCGATGCCGCTCGTCACTCCGATGGTGACGCTGAACGAGCCGTTGAAGCTGAGGAACTCGAGCATCCGCGCCGAGAGGTTCTTCCCCAGGCCGAGCCCGCCGTAGCACTCAGGGGTGTCAGGTCCACAGAAGCCGAGATTTCCCGCTTGGTGAATCAAACGGGGCATCAGACCGTCTTCTTGTTGATCGAGCCGCTCCGCAGCCGGAAGGACCTCCTTGCGAGAAAACTGCTCCGCGGCTTGGATCATCAGGTTCTCGTCGCTCGAAAACGACTCGACGGTGAAGATGCGCTCGGGGGTGCGGGAAAAGAAGGCGCAACCGGGAAAGGCCACTTCGGTGGTCGCAGGCATCGGGTGTGTGGATCTCCTCGTGGACGTCGCTCGGTTGTCGTCCGGGTCCCGAGATTATACAAGCCTTCGACGTCGAGAGGGAGCGGGTAACCTGCTACAATTCACTCCAAGCGGTGTTGAGACGATGAAAAGTCAAAACGATATGATCATTTCGGCGGTCGCGATCGTCCTGGTCCTGATCTTCGGCCTCGTCCTGTTCTTCACCCGGTTCGAGCCTGTCCAGCCGGCTCCGCCGGAACCGGTCAAGACCGATACGGCCAACTTTCAGCCGGGTGCGGTGACGTTCGCCGACAAGCTCCCTGGCGCGTCCAACAACAGCGGCGGCGGTGCGGCCGGCGGCGGTCGCGCTCCGATGGCTGGCGGCGGAGCTCCTGCTGGACCCCAGCGGGCCGGCGTCAGCCCGGGCGGTGGCGGTGGCGGTGGCGCTCCTCCTGGCCCGTCCAAAGCCGGGGTGAGCGCCGGCGGCGGCGGCGGCTAAATCGTCATCGCGCGGGGTCGGTCGTTCTCGGTACGCCGTGGCGACCGACCCTTTGCACGTCTGAGCTTCCCTCATCTCCTTAGTTCATGCCCACACCTCCGGTCCTCAATGTCGGCTTTTACAACTTCGTCCTCACGGACAAGATCGTGGCGCTCGTCAGTAGCGAGTCCGCGCCCATGCGAAGGCTGATCCAGAATTTGCGCAAGACCGGCAAACTCATCGACGCGACCCAGGGCCGAAGAACCAAGTCTGTGATCTTCACGACCGGCGAGAGCGTGATCCTCTCCGCCATCTCCCAAGAGACGCTCGCCAAGCGCTTGAGCACAGGTGAACTGGTGGGGGATGAAGAGTAACGGGCGGCATCCCAATCTTTGGCACGCGCTGCTCGGGCGATTCACCCGCGATATCGGGATCGATCTTGGCACCGCGAACACGCTCGTCCATGTCGCGGGACGGGGTGTGATCCTTCGCGAGCCGAGCGTCGTCGCGGTCAACAAGGACTCGGGCGAAGTCCTCGCAACGGGCGAGGAAGCCAAGCGGATGCTCGGTCGCACACCGGCGAACATCGTGGCCGTGCGTCCGCTCAAGGACGGCGTCATCGCCGACTATGAGTTCACCGAACGCATGCTCCGCGACTTCATCAAGAAGTCGGCACGGCGCACGACCCTGTTCCAAACCGTCGTCGTCGGAATCCCGAGCGGCGTGACCGAGGTCGAGCGCCTCGCCGTGATCGAGGCCGCACGCAAGTCGGGTGCCAGCCGCGCATACGTGATCGAGGAACCGATGGCCGCCGCGATCGGAGCCGGTCTTCCGATCGACGAGCCCGTCGGCTCGATGATCGTCGATATTGGTGGAGGGACGACGGAGGTTGCCGTCATCTCACTCGCAGGCATCGTCCACTCCAAGTCGATCCGGATCGCGGGCGACGAAATCGACGAGGCGATCATGGCGTATGTCAAGCGCGCCTACAACCTTGCCGTCGGCGAGCGCACCGCCGAGGAGATCAAGCTCCAGATCGGAAGCGCGTGGCCGCTCGAGCGCGAGATGTCGGTGACGGTGCGCGGGATCGACACCGTCGCCGGCCTCCCCCGAAGTGCGGAGATCACGAGCGAGGAAATCCGGATGGCGATCCAAGAGCCGCTCACCGCGATCGTCGAAGCGGTCAAGCTCACCCTCGAGTCGACTCCCCCCGAATTGGCCGCTGACGCCATGCATCAGGGCATCATGCTTGCCGGCGGCGGTGCGCTCCTGCGCGGAATCGACACCCTCATTTCGGAGGAAACCGGGATGCCGGTCATCGTCGCCCACGATCCGCTGTCCTGTGTCGTGGTGGGAACAGGACGAATGCTCGAAGCCCTGCACGAAAATCCGGCGATCCGACGCATGCTCGAGAAGTCGTCACGTGGCTGAAGCGTGGGTCCTCTGACCCGGTTGCGCTCCAATCCCTGGATTCCGAGGGATACTGTGGGTAGACCCGCTCTACGACCGCACGCGGGCCCAATATCCAGGAGACACAACCAAACATGGCATTCCCCGGCAACGAAACCGACACGACCAGCTGGACCACCACGACCGCCGATCTCAACGAGGACGGCAAGGATGAGACCGCCCTCATCGACACGAATAACGACGGCGTCGTCGATGCCGCGGCGGCCGACACCAACGACGATGGCGTCGTCGACGCGGTCGTGCTCGATTCGGATCTCGACGGCGATGTCGACGCCATCGGCCTCGACACGGACAACGATGGGACGATCGAGACCGTCGGTGTGGACACCGACAACGACGGCACGATCGATACGGCGGTCCAGGACTCCGACGGCGATGGCGTCTACGAAACCGCGGTGGTAGACACCGACGGGGATGGCGAAGGCGACGCGCTGGTCTACGACACCGATCAGGACGGCACGTTCGACACCGTCGAGAGCGACACCGACGGCGACGGCGTCATGGATACCCAACTGGTGGACGAGGATCAGGACGGCAACATCGACCAGACCTACGACATCACTCCCGAAGGGTCGGAGGAGACGGGTACGTGGGATGCGCAGGCCGACTTCGAAGAGAACTACATCAGCGACTCGCTGGAGAACATGGGTTCCGAGGTCGCCCTCGACAACTGGTAAGCCGAAGCTGAGGTCCGAGAGACCCGAGGACGCGCATAATGTCCTTGATGCGCGTCCTCATGCTGTCTTGGGAGTACCCACCGAGAATCGTCGGCGGCATCAGCCCTCACGTGTTCGAACTCTCCCAGGAACTCGTCAAGCAGGGGATCGAAGTTCACGTCATCACGAAGGCGACGCCACTCGCCCCCGACGAAGAGACTGAGCCGAGCGGCGTCCACGTCCATCGAGTCCATCTCGACCGGGAGCCGGACAACTTCGTCCACGAAATCCAACTTCTTAACAAGGCCACCGACCTTCGGTGCCGCCAGCTCCTCGAGGATTGGCGCCCCGGGGGGCAACCGACCCTCTTCCATGCCCACGACTGGCTCTCGCTCGACGCCGCACGCGAACTCAAGTACGAGTATCAGCTCCCGATGATCGCGACCGTCCACGCGACGGAGCAAGGGCGCAATCAGGGGCTCCACAACGACCTCCAGCGCTACATCCACGAACAGGAGTACTGGCTGACCTATGAAGCCTGGCGCGTGATCGTCTGCTCGCAGTTCATGAAGGAGGAGGTTTCGAAGTACTTCTCCTGCCCGTTCGACAAGATCGACATCGTCTACAACGGGGTCAACGCGAGCAAGTTCGAATTCGACTGGACCGAAGAGGAGCGGGCCGAATGGAGAGCTCGCCTTGCGTTGCCGGACGAGAAAATCGTCATGTATGTCGGTCGTTTCGTGCGCGAAAAGGGAATCCATGTCTTGCTCAGCGCGGCCGGTGTGGTGCTCTCGGAGGCCCCGAACACGAAGTTTCTCATCGTCGGTGGCGGGCATCGCGAACGGCTCGAGAAGTTCGTCCGCTGGTACGGACTGCAGGAGAAGGTCCTTTTTACCGGCTTCATGGCCAACCGATCCCTTCATCAGCTATACCGGGTCGCCGACGTGGCCGTCTTCCCTTCCCTCTACGAACCCTTCGGGATCGTCGCCCTCGAAGGAATGGCGGCGGGAGCGCCAGTCGTTGTCAGCGACGCCGGCGGCCTGCGCGAGGTCGTCCTTCACGACAAGACGGGTACCGTCAGTTACGCGGGAAACCCGGAGAGCCTTGCCTGGGCCATCCTTCGGGTCTTGAACGACCCCGAGCGAGCGGAGCAACTGGTCGAGCGGGCTCGGAAACGCCTCAAAACCGACTTCCATTGGGCTCACCTCGCTACTCAGACGATCGCGGTGTACGAGCGGGTCTGGTCCGAGTTTCTCCATAGCTACTGGGCTCACAACACGCTCTGGCCGGTTACCCCAGGGGCCGAAGAGCGCGCTCAACGGCTCCACGTCAAGGAGAAGGCCGTCACCGGAGCGTTTGCCTCACGCCCGCAACGGCCGACCCACGTCGCCCTGCCCGCCGAGCAAATCCCCGTCGATGTCGCTCTCAAGGTCGAACCCATCGTCGACGAAGACTGATATCCTGGGATAGACTTCGACCTGACCGCCATAACTTCTGAGGTGTTGGAATGCCGCTGCAACTCGGGGACGTCGTCCCTAATTTCACTCAAGACTCGACCGAAGGTCCCATCGACTTCTACGATTACGCGGGGAACGACTGGGTCATCCTCTTCTCCCACCCCAAAGACTACACGCCCGTCTGCACCACCGAACTCGGTGCCGTAGCTAAGCTGAAGGGCGAATTCGAGGCCCGAGGGGTCAAGGTGCTCGGCCTCAGCGTCGACTCGCTCGCGAGCCACGAGGGCTGGCTCAAGGACATCGAAGAGACCCAGAACGTCGCGCTCAACTTCCCGCTTTTGGCGGACGAGGATCGCAAGGTCGCGAATCTCTACAACATGATCCACCCGAACGAAGACAACGTCTTCACGGTTCGCAGCGTGTTCATCATCGATCCTGGCAAGAAGCTCCGCCTGACGATCACGTACCCTGCCCCGACCGGCCGGAACTTCAATGAGATCCTCCGCGTCGTCGACGCCCTCCAGTTGACCGACAGGAACAAGGTCGCCACCCCCGTCAACTGGAAGCAAGGCGACGACGTCATCATCCTCCCGTCCGTCTCCGACGAGGACGCCAAAGGGATGTTTCCGAGCGGGTGGAAAGCCCACAAGCCGTATCTGCGCGTCACGGCGCAACCCAAGTAGTCCTTCGGGGGGTCGTGCCACAAAGGGACGCGAGGCGTCAGTATAGGAAGACGGGCCTCGCGCCCCTCGTGGAGGACAACGGACTTTGAAGATCAAGCATGCATGGCTGGCGCTGACGGTGGCGCTCGTCGGGACGGTGAGCGCCCAGGTCGACCCGAATCGGACGATCATGATCGTGAACGGCGAAGAGATTCGCGGCAACGAATACTACCGTCGCATGGAGTTCCTGCCCGGCGTCGGACGCACCGTGAACGGCAAGTTCGTCGAAGCGCCTCCCGGGATCTTGACCATGCTCCGAATCCTCGACGAGCGCCTCCTCTTGCAGCTCGCGACCCAAAAGGGCGTCGGACCCACCGAATCGGAGGTCCAAAACGAGATCAAGGAGCGGATGGCAGGCAATCCGCGACTGATGGAAGGCCTCAAGGCGCTCGGTCTCAGTGATGCGGACCTCAACTACCAGGTACGCGTCGACCTCGCGGAGTACAAACTCCGGACTCAGGGCATCACGGTCACCGACCAAGAAGTCGAAAAGTACTTCAACGACAATCCGAAGCTGTTCAGCTCGGCCAAAAGCTACAAACTCAGAGTCATCGCGATCCAGGATGAGGCGGGACGCAAAGCCGTCGACGATGCCCTCAAGGCGGGGCAGCCCTTTGCCGAGGTCGCCAAGAAGTTCAGCGTCGAGGCGAGTAAGTCGATCGGGGGTGACATCGGCACGCTACCCGAGGATGCCCTGAGCCCGGCGGTACGGAGCGCGATCGAAGCGGTGAAGATCGGTCAGGCCACGACCTGGATCAAGGGGCAAAGCGCCGAGATCCGCTTCCTCGTCGAGAACATCCTGCCTCCAAGCAAGAGGAGTCTCGATCCGGTTCTCCGGCGTGAGATCCGGCAGAAGCTCATGCTCGATCGCGGTGCCGTGCGAAACAACCTCGACACGATGATGCGCGACATGCGCTCGAAAGCGGTTGTCGAAAGCAAGCAGCCTCAGTTCTCGGGTCAGATCAAGCAGTATCTCGACTCGGCGAAAACGGGCGGTTAACTTCACTCTCGATTGATCGAGGATCGCGCGATCCTCATGGACAAGAGCTTCGTGGTCTTCGAAGCGCAGCCGGTCAAGGCGTTATCGTTTGTGGGAGTCGCCTTGAGACTACGCGCGGGCCGCCCTCTCCTTTCGCTGATTCGGCGAAGGGTGAGGGGGTAAGGGGTGAGGGTCGATGAGCTCTCAGAACCTCATCCCCTACCCGTTCTCTCTCCTGGCACGACCCATCCAGCAAGGAGAAGGGGATCCAGACTCCCCAACTGGGTCGGCAGATTTGTGACATAAGTCACGCATATGTTCCGGCGGCTGGGGCCGGGTTCCAGGTACAATCGGGGGCATCCTTGAACCTGAACGGGCGGCCTTTGCGGCCGTTTGTTCGTCTGGAAGAACACCGTGCCCGAGAACGACCCGATCCAAATCGTCAACGTCGAAGACGAGCTCAGCCGGAGCTATGTCAACTATGCGATGTCGGTCATCATCGCCCGCGCCCTCCCGGACGTGCGCGATGGCCTCAAGCCGGTCCAGAGGCGCATCCTCTACGCGATGCGCGAACTCAACCTGCGGCCCGAGAACGGTCACCAGAAGTGTGCCAAGGTCTGCGGACAGACGAGCGGCGACTTCCATCCCCACGGCGAAGCGGTGATCTACCCCACCCTCGTCCGTATGGCTCAGCCGTTCTCCATGCGCTATCCGCTGGTCGATGGACAGGGCAACTTCGGCAACGTCGACGGCGATCCCGCCGCCGCGATGCGATACACGGAGTGCCGCCTCACCGGGGTCGCGATGGAGATGCTCGAAGACCTCGACCGCGAAACGGTCGACTGGATGCCGAACTACTCGAACACCACCAACGAGCCGGTCTGCCTGCCCGGCAAGTTCCCGAACCTCCTCTGCAACGGCACCACCGGCATCGCCGTCGGCATGGCGACGAACATGCCGCCCCACAATCTCCACGAGGTCTGCGACGCCATCCTCCACCGGATCGACCACCCGGACAGCACCCTTGAAGAGATCATGACCCTGCTCCCCGGGCCTGACTTCCCCACCTACGGCATCATCATGGGCACCCAGGGGATCAAGAGTGCCTACTCGACGGGCCGTGGCTCGGTGGTCATGCAGGCCAAGACCATGATCGAGCCCGGCGATTCGGGCAAATCACTCATCGTCATCACGGAGCTTCCCTATCAGGTCAACAAGGCCAACCTCGTCCGCAACATCGCCGACATCGCCAAGAACAGAAAGTTCGACGGGATTCTCCGCGTCGACGACTTTTCGGACAAGCGCGGAATGCGGATCGAAGTCGAGATTCGACGCGACGTGAATGCGCACAAGGCGCTGAACTACCTCCTTAAGCACACCCAGCTCCGCACGAGCTTCGGCTGCATCATGCTCTCGCTCATCGACGGCGCACCCCGTACGGCGCCGCTCCTGGTGTTGCTCGACGAGTACATCCGGCATCGCCGCAATGTCATCGATCGCCGCACGCGCTTCGAACTGTACCGAGCGCTCCAGGATATGCACCTCAACGAGGGCTTCCAGATCGCCCGGCGCTTCCTCGATGAGATCATCGCGCTCATCCGCGCGGCCAACGATCCGGGCGAGGCCCGTGCCGAACTCGTGCGTCGCTTCAGCATGTCGCCGTTCCAAGCGAACGCCATCCTCAACATGCCTCTGCGAGACCTCACGCGCATCCAGCAGCAGGAACTGGAAAAGTCGTACAAGGAAGCGATCCTCAAGGTCCAGAACCTGATGGACATCCTCAACGACCTGGGCCGCCTCCTCAACGTCATGAAAGAGGAGGTGCTGGCGCTCAAACAGAAGTTCGGCGACGAGCGCCGCACGAAGATCATCGCGCGCGAAGCGGGTGAGTTCAGCGACGAGGACCTGATCCCTGAGGAAGAGGCGATCATCTCGATTTCCCGCGACGGCTACATCAAACGCGTCAGTATCGACGCCTGGAGGCAGCAGAGACGTGGCGGGAAGGGCGTCCAAAACACCCTGAAGGTCGATGACGAGCCGGCCCACCTCTTCCAGGTCAACACCCACCACTACATCCTGTTCTTCACCGACCGAGGCCGCGTGTACCGACTCCGCGCCTACGACATTCCCGAGAGCGGACGCTACGCCAAGGGGATGCCGGTCATCAACTACATCGCGATCGAGAGTGGAGACCGCGTCACCGCCACCGTCAGCGTGAAGGACATCAAGGGTGAAGGTTTCCTCACCATGATCACCCGCTACGGGGAAATCAAGAGGACCGAGATGTCGCGGTTCTCCAACATCCGGGCCAACGGCCTCATCGCCTTTGACATCGAGGATGGCGACGAACTCGGGTGGGTGCTCAAGACCGGCGGCAACGAAGACATCCTCATCATTACCCACAACGGGCAATCGATTCGGTTCCGCGAGACTGGCGTGCGCGACCGTTCGCGTGCCGCGGGCGGGGTTAAGGCCATGACCCTGCGCGGCGAGGACGTCATCGTCTCGGCAGCGGTCGCGCGGCCTGAAGCAACCGTGCTCGTCGTCGGCGAGAACGGATACGGCAAGCGCACCGAAGTCGCCGAGTATCGCATCCAGGGACGCGGGGGGTCGGGCATCCTCACCATGAACTGTACGGCGAAAACCGGAAAGGTCATCGGCGCCGAGATCGTCGACGACGACGACCGGCTGCTGGTGATGACGATGCAGGGCAAGGCGATCCGCATGAAGGTCAAAGACATCCGCCTCGTCGGGCGCGTCGCCCAAGGCGTGAAGTTGATCGACCTCGGCGCCGGCGACCAAGTCCGCTCGATCGCTCGCGTTGTTCAGGAAGCCGACGAAGGCGATATCGAAACGAACGGCGACGAGGATTCGACCGAAGCCTAGGAGGCTTGCCTTTGACGTGGTTAGCGTTGCGATGCACGGACCGTGACGACATCTGCGGCCGGTCCTTGCACTGAGACCCGAATCTTTGTAAACTGCGACGCCATGGAAGAGAAGGGATCGGCGACTCCGGGAGCAGAGAAACGGGCTTATCTGTTGGAGGTGGTCACGGCCATCGTCCTGGGGCTTGGCACCACCGGTGCCGCCTACGCCGCCTACCAGGCTTCGCTCTATGATGGCAACAGCCTCGACGCGTACACCGAGGGGCTCTTGAAGTCGGCGGATGCGAACAAGATGACCCTGGAGGCTCAGAACAACTTCACGTACGACATGATCACGTGGATGCAGTGGCAGGGCCATATCGTCGCAGCCGAGAAGCAGACGGGAAAGGAGGCTGAGGTCGAGCAGGCTCTGGCCGACTCTGTCGCAGCCGACTTCATCGAAGAGCGCCTCAAACTCGCGATGGAATGGTCGGATAAGGAGTCGGCCAAGCAAGGCAAGTTCGTTTCGCCTCTCGAATCGGAGGACTACGCGCTCGAGCTGTTCTCCGAAGCGTTCGACGCCGAAGCGACGATGAAGGAGACGATCGAAAAGGCTCGGAAGGCGAATAACATCGGGGACGAATACACCCTGCTGACTGTGTTGTTCACGATCTCCTTGTTCTTCGCCGGTATCGCGACAGTGTTCAAGCGGGATACGGTCAAGATCGCGCTCCTCGCATCGGGGGCGGTGGTGTTGGTCTTTACGGCGATCCGACTGTTCGGGCTCCCCGCGGCCTAGCGTCGTGGGGAAGGGGGATCGGCCATTCCGCCGCGAGCTCGGAATTCCGTCCAGGTGCGGTCTGCCTCTTCGTCCATGCCTGCGGAGCGGTAGAGCTTCGACGCTTGTCGGTAGCCCTTGAGCACATGGTGGGGGCGCGCGATCAGGAAGGCCTTCCCCGCTTCCGTCCCGGGGTCGACTTGCGTCCGCGCGTGCTCGGCGATCGCATCCTCGACGAGGCGCGCAAGTTCACCGTCCCGGCCCTTCCCCATGCCGGCCGGCACGATCTCGTAGAGGATGGCGGGGAGAATCGGGGCCGCGTTGGTGTCGGTGGTGTCGAAGACGGAGCGCGCCATCAAGATGCCCTCATCGACTTCGTTGAGATTCACGAGGGCTAGCGCCAGACGCAGACTGTCGTTGACCCTCCGGTCTTCGGTCTTCGCGTAGGAGACCGCAATCGAGTAAGCCTCCTTCGCCTGCGGCCACCGCTGGGCGACCTTGAAGACATCACCATACTCCCACGCGGACTTCTCGGGGATCTTCTTGATCCGGATGTGGGACAGCAGCTCTTCGGCGTACTTTTGAAGGAGCGCGGCCCGTTGCTCCTCGGTGATCTCACCGACCGCCTGACGGTGCTCGAGGAGTTTGTTCGCGTTGTCGAGGTTGCGCCGAAGGACGGCGGCTTGCACGAGTCCCGAGTCACCCGGTTCGTTTGGATCGGGAAGCGTGCCCGACTGACAGCCCCCCAGACCTAGAATCACCAAGCAAACAGCCCAACCGGCGTGACAGAGCTTCATCCGCAGAAGCTTCTACGAACCGGTGTCGGGCTGTCTCTTATACACATCTCCGAGCCCACGAGACA
>ERZ761602.5107-NODE-5107-length-15897-cov-4.425893_pt1 | contig 15897 bp, 12 predicted proteins | sample MGYA00512165_ERZ761602 | MGnify/ENA primary metagenome ERZ761602 (study PRJEB28899, sample SAMN02445085) | bioreactor sludge metagenome | biome: EBPR sludge; isolation source: Thorneside wastewater treatment plant | place: Australia: Brisbane, Thorneside...
TGAGATCGGCGCGCGTGGCGAACCGTTTTCCGGCCTCGTGTTCGACGCGAGCCTCTTCCAGCTCGAGTTCGAGAACCAGATCGGCAACTTCGCCCTCCCCGGCGGACTTTCCACGGTGGCCAATGTCGGCCGCGCTGTGCACCGCGGCGCCGAGCTGAGCGCGAGCTACAACCTGCTCGCCGGCCGTCACGGATCAGCCCGCACGGCGCCCGGCGCCCCCCGCCCCGCCCTGAACTTCTATGCCAACGCACTGTTGCTCGAGGCGAAATTCAAGGAAGGCGCCAATCGCGGCCGCACCCCGCAGTACGCGCCGGACCACGTCGTACGCACCGGCCTCGCCTTCACGCGGGGCTCCGCGCTGAAGGTCGCGCTGACGGGCACGCTGACGGCGGACAGCTTCGCCGACGACGGCAACACGGCCTCGCGCTTCGTGCCCGCCCACGCCGTGTGGGATCTCACCGCCGAATGGCGCATTCCAGGCACGGTCGTGCGGGTGATCGGCGGACTCAACAACCTGCTCGACGAGGACTACTACAGCCGCATCCGCAACGACGGCATCGATCCCGCTCCCGGCCGCAACTTCTACCTGGGCGCGGCCCTCGAGTTCTAGGCGCCTCGCGCCCCGTCCGCATGCTCCTCGCCATTCCCAACGTCCTCACGCCGGAACAGGTCGCCGAGTCGCGCCGCGTGCTTGAAGCGGCCAGCTGGGTCGACGGACGCGTCACCGCCGGCCACCAGGGCGCGCGCGTGAAGGACAACCAGCAGCTTCCCGCCGACAGTCCGGCGGCGCGGCAGGCCGGCCAGGTCATTCTTCAGGCACTCGGCGCCCACCCGCTGTTTACCTCGGCCGCGCTGCCGTTGCACGTCATGCCGCCGCTGTTCAACCGCTACTCGGGAGGACAGACATTCGGCACCCACGTCGACGGCTCCATCCGCACGCTGCCGCACGGTCAGCGGATGCGCACCGACCTTTCCTGCACGTTGTTCTTCGCCGGCCCGGAGGAATACGATGGCGGGGAACTCATCATCGAGGACACGTACGGCTCGAAATCGGTGAAGCTCCCGGCCGGTCACCTCATTCTCTATCCGTCCACGAGCCTGCACCAAGTCACGCCCGTCACGCGCGGCACCCGCCTGTGCTCGTTCTTCTGGCTGCAGTCGATGGTTCGGTCCGACACCCAGCGGGCACTGCTCTTCGACATGGATATCGCGATCCAGCAACTCGGGGCGGAAAACGCGCTCCATCCCTCGGTCGTGTCGCTCACCGGCGTCTACCACAACCTGCTGCGGCAATGGGCCGAAATGTGAGCCCGCTCTGCGCGCCACTTTGAAGTTTCCCCCCCTCCGGCTATCTTCGCACCGACCATGAAATCCACCGTCACCACCCCCGCCTCGACCCGCGTCGACTCCCCCGTCGTCAAAGCCCTGAACCTCCTGCTCGCCGACTCCTACGCGCTGATGGCCAACACGCACTATGCGCACTGGAACGTCGAAGGTCCGGGATTCTTCGTCCTGCACAAGGCCTTCGAGAGTCACTACGAAGACCTCTTCAAGGCGATCGACGAGATCGCCGAGCGCGTCCGCGCCCTCGACGCCTACGCGATTGGCGGCCTGCGCAACTTCGCGAACGAGTCCGGGATCGACGAACTCACGTCGCCGCTCGCCGCCAAGGACTACGTGGCGTCCCTCGTCGTCGCGCACGAGAAGACGCTGCAGGATGCGGTCGCGCTGCGCGACGCCGCCGGCGCCGCCAACGATCTCGAGACCCAGGACCTCGCGATCGGCCGGATCCAGTGGCACCAGAAGACCGTCTGGATGCTGAAAAGCTACCTCAAGTGAGCGTATCCAGCCTTTGCTGACGACGGCGCGCCGTGACCGCGGCGCGCCTTTTTAACCACCCGACTTGAGACTGAGTTTCGTTCGCCCGTGAACACCTTTCCTTCCCTCCCCGCCGCGCTGCCTGCCGTAGCCTGCCCATTCCACGATGGCGCGGCGACGCTGGATTCGTTCCTCGCCGGCCTCGACCCGCGCGAAACCGCGTTGTTCGACGCGGCGCTCGACCTGCGGTCGCTCGCGGCGGCCGGGACCGACGCCGCGGCCTGCGTCGATCAACTTTTCCGCGTGCGTGCCCTGCTGGGCGGACGGCACTACCTCGCGTTCTACCGCGTGCGCTGCTGGGCCCGCCGCGCGCTGCGCGTCGAAGCCCGGCCCGCCCGCGGCTGCCCCTGGCACGGATTCGAGCTGCCGCTCGACGGCGCGCGACTCGATGAGATCGTGAACTCCGCCCTCGCGCCGTTCGCGTCGTCCACGGGTGAGATCCCGGCCGGCGCGCACGTGCGCTTCACTTTCGCCTCCCACTGAAACGGCGATGTCCGCTCCCGTCGAGGACGCTGCCGCTCCCGCCGCTGAATTGTCCTGGCTGCGCGAAGGCCAGCGGCTGGAAGCCGGCGGGCGGCTGCAGGCGGCGCTGGCGTGTTACGATCGCGCCCTCGCGGATGCCGGAACGTGCCAGCCCGCCGGCAGCCTCGCCTGGATGAACCGCGGCTCGGTACTGCAGCGCTTCGGCGACCGGGAGCGCGCACAGGCCGCGCTCGCGGCCTACGATGCGGCGATCGCGGGCCTGCGCCACGGCGGTACGCCGGAAACGACGGCCAACACCATCAGCCTGGCCGCAGCCTGGATGAACCGTGGCCAGCTCCTCCTCCGACTCGAGGGCACTGTCGCGGCCGCGGCAGTCTTCGACGCGTGTCGCGCCGGGGAGGACCTCCTCGTTTCCCTGCTCCAGACCGACGGGACGGCGCCGGATGCCGCACGGCGGAATCTCGGAGGTATCCGCGTCAACCGCGCCACGCTCCGGCTCGATCTCGGTGACGCCGGCGGCGCCGCCGAGGATGCCCGTCAGGCGCTCGCCGCCGTGGCGCCGATCGAACGCGCGGATCTCGCGGCGGCAACCGTGGCCCTGATGGCCCGCCGCGCGCTGTGCGCCGCGCTCGGCCGGCTGCTGGTCGCTCCCGGAGCGGACCAGGACGCGCTGGCGGCCGAGGCGAGCGATCTCGTGGACGACGCGCTTGCCCTCGCCCGCAGCTGGGGTGCGGCGGGCCGCGACGCTTTCGCGCCGCTCGTGACCCGGCTCTTTCGCTTTGGCGCCGGCCTGTATCGGGCGCACCAGCCCCAGTTCCTCGGCGAGTTTCTGCTCGAGCAACTGGAGGTTGCGGCGCCCCCCGAGCACCGCGCCATCGCCGACGCGTCCCTGGCAGGCGCGCTGGCCGATCTTCAGCGCCCCCGTCCCCTGGTCGCCGGCACGCCCGCGACCGAACGGCTCCTCGCCGCCGCGCAAAACCTCCGGGCCGCACAGGCTCGCCTTCTCGCGCTCGAATCCGCCGAGCCCCCCACCGTCCTGTCATGAAACATCCGCTCCGCCCTCGATGGCGCCACCTGGTGGCCGCCCTTGCCCTGGCCTCGTGCGCCTGGGGCGCCTCGTCCGAGATCGTCACGCTCGACGAAGTCACCGTCACCGACCAGCGCGACGCCTACAAGGCGGTCACTGCGATCACCGGCACCAAGACCGATGTGCCGCTGATCGACGTGCCGGCGCCGATCCAGGTGATCACTAAGGACGTCATCGACGACCTCGCCGCCCTCGACATCACCGACCTCTATTCGCTGATGGGCAGCGTGACGGAGTTCTCCTACGGCGGCGTCAGCGCCCGCGGTTTCCGCCAGGAGCAGACGCGCTACAACGGCATCGCCGGCAGTCCGTACAACGATTTCGGCATCCTCACGCTCAACAACGTCGAGCAGGTCGAGGTGCTCAAGGGCCCGGTCGGCCTGCTGTACGGTGACAACGAGCCGGGCGGATTGATCAACATCGTGACCGCCAAACCCAAGTCGGTCCGAAGCGGTTCGTTCACCGCCCGCCTCGGCAGCCACCGCCTGCGTGGCGGCGAGCTCGCGCTCACCGGTCCGATCGACGCCGGAAAGCGTTTCCTCTATCTCTTCAACGCCACCTACCACGAACGCGACGGTTTCCGCCGCAACCATCGGCAGGAAGCGTTGAACCTCACGGGCTCGTTCACCTGGATCGTCGGACCCGCGACGCGGCTCAACGTCGAGGTGGAGGACATCACCAACCGGCAGCCCGGCGCCCGCCTGCGCGGCGTGCCGTTCCTCGTCTTCTCCGCACCCGGCGTACTCGCGCCGCCCGGCACGAACGGCGGCAGTTTCGTCGCGCCCGTGTCCTACTCGGCCACCGAACCGGCGGACTTTCAGGACTTGTACACGACCGTCTACAGCGCGCGGGTCGACCACGCGTTCTCGTCCCATCTTCGCCTCAACGCGTTCGTGCGCTGGTACGAGAGCGAGGCCCGCCAGGCCTACCACGAGGGCAACCTCCTCCTCGCGCCGGACTACCGGCTGCAGGCGCGCGAATTCCGGCATCAGCTCCGCGTCAACGACGAGCTCGCGTGGGCGGTCAACCTCATCGGCGACGCGGACCTGCTCGGCACGCGCCACAAGCTGCTCGGCGGGGTGGAATATTCGGCGGTCAACCGCGTGTTCACGTCCGTCGCGATCCCGGCGGCGCGGGTCCCGTCCCTGGACGTGCTCGCCCCCGTCCATGGCAACAGCTACCGGGACCTGTATCCGGTTTCCCTTGATGGCGTCGCGCCCAACGACACCGACAAGGTCCGCACCGGATGGTACGTGCAGGACCAGATCGCGCTCGGCGAGCGCTGGCGCGTGATGGCCGGCCTGCGTTACGAGGACTTCGAGGATTCACGGCGCAGCCCGACGGTGGACGCGTTTTCCGATGGCGTCTTCACCTACCGCGGCGCCCTCGGCTACAAGCTGCGGCCGAACGTGCTCGCGTTCTACAGCTACGCGATGGGCCTCAAACCGCAGACGCTCGGCAGCGAGGACCAGAACGGTCCGTTCCCGCCGCAGGAAAGTTTCGCCCATGAGGCCGGCCTCAAGGCCGACCTGCTGCGCGAGCGGCTGAGCGTCACGGTCTCCGCCTACGACATCGTGAAGACGAACATCCTCGAGCGCGACCCGACGCCCGGCGCGCCCTCGAACTGGCTCGCCCCGATCGGCGAGGTGACGAGCCGCGGCTTCGAGGCCGATCTCAGCGGCCAGCTCACGTCCGCGTGGAGCATCACCGCTTCGTACGGCTACAACGACGCGCGGATCACGCGTTCCGTGGTCGCCACGACGCCCGTCGGCAGCCGCTTCCCCAATGCGCCCCGGCACAAGGCGGGGCTGTGGAGCCGTTACAATTTTCCCCGGTTGAACCTCGGCTTCGCGCTCGGTGCGACCCACGTGGGTGAGCGCCCCAATTTCACGGGCGCGCAGAACTACCCCGGCCCCGCATACACGATCTACCAGGGCGCCCTCTATTATCGCTGGCAGCGCACGCAATTCGCGCTGAAGGTCGAGAACCTGACCGACAAGGTCTATTCGCGCAGCGTGCTCGGCGGCGAGGGGCACTTCCCCGGCGCGCCGCGCACCTTCACCTTCTCCGCCACGCAACGCTGGTGAGCCGCGAAGAAGCGTATGCATGATTCCATGACAGCGCGGCCATCGCGCCAGGCGGAATGAACCCGCGCACGCTCTTCCGCTGGCACCTCTGGCTGGGCCTGGTGACGGGCCTCCTGCTGTTCGTCATCGGCGGCAGCGGGGCGGTGGCGGTGTTCATCGAGGAGATCGACTGGCTCGCGAACCCGGCACTGCGCGTCAACCCCGAGCCGGGTGCACCGCGGGCCGGGGTCGACGCGCTCGCGGCGAACGTGCGCCAGGCCTACCCGGACGGCCGCCTCTCGGCGCTCACCCTTTCGGTGCGTCCTTCGTTCGCCCATGTCGCGCGCGTCAACACCAAGGGAGGGACCATGCTCGACGTGTTCCTCGATCCCGTGACGGGCCGGATCACCGGCCATCGCGAGACCTCCGCCGCCTACACTTCGACGCTCCGCAATTTCATCCGGCAACTGCACCTCCGGCTCTTCATGGGACTGTGGGGGCGTGTCTTCGTCGGGTTCTTCGGCGTCACGCTCGTGCTCTCCTGCCTCACCGGTCTCTGGATTTACCGCGGCTGGCTGAAGCACCTGTTCCGACTGCGCTGGCGCTCCGCCGGCGCGCGCACGCGCGGCTCCGATCTGCACAAGCTCGTCGGCATCTGGTCGCTGCTCTTCAACCTGCTGTTCGGCCTCACGGGGGCGGTCTATGGCTACGAGAACCTCGCGGGCCAGATCCGCTCGCACTGGCTGCGCCCGCGCCCGGCCGAGGCCGCGGGCGCCCCGACGCCCGCGCCCCGCGCCGCGCGGGCAGCCACGCCCGCGGGACCGGCGCTGCCGCTCGGCGAACTGGTGCGCCGGGCGCAGGCGGCGTTTCCCGACCTCACGGTGCGCAACATCCTCCTGCCCGCCGGCACCGCCGCGCCCGTCGTCCTCCGCGGCGACGTGCCCGCCTGGTTCGTGCAGCAGAGCCACGTGCGCCGCGCGAGCTTCGTCGCGCTCGATGCGCACACGGGTGCGGTTCAGCGCCGGGTCGACGGTCGCGAGGCCCGCGGCTGGGATCGGATCTACTCGAGCTTCGATCCGCTGCACTTTGGATACTTCGGCGGCATGCCGACGAAGATCGTCTGGTTCATCTTCGGCCTCGCGCCGGGAACGCTGGCGCTGACCGGCGCCTGGCTGTGGTGGCGGCGCACGCGTTCGCGCCCACGCACGGCGACGAGCGCCGCGCCGGCGAGGTCGACGTTTGCCCGCTGGACGGCGGCGAGCGTGACCGCCCTCGCCCTCGCGGGCGGAGCCGCGCTCGTGGCCCGCGACCTCGGGACGTGGACCGCCACGGGAAAGCTGATCGAGCACGCGCTGGCCAAGCCGCTCGCACTGGCCCTCACGGCTTTTCCCGTCACGGGCTTCCTCTGCTGGCTGGCCTGGCGCTGCGCCGGGAACCGCTGCGTGTTCGCGGGCGTCGCCGCCGCCCTCGGCAGCTGGTGGCTTCTGCTCGTGACCCTGTTCCAATGAGCGGTGGAGCGCCCGGCTGGCATGCCCTGCGCCCCGGCGCCCACCTGGGCTGGAGCGAGACGCCCGACTGGTCGCAGCTCGCGGCGAACTCGGTGGCATTCGCGTTCATCCTTGGCCGAGGCGAACCGTCCCAAGGTCGCATGCTGCTGTCCTCGGTTCGAGGACTCCCGGCGGATGCCGGATCGTTCGCCGCGTGGGTGGCGCTGGATTCCACGGCGCTGACCGAGCTGCTGGCAGGCGACGAATCCGCAGGCGCGCAACGGATCCGCGCGCACGCCCGCGAGGCCGGCGCGCCGCCGCTGGAACTGCCCCTCACCGCCGCCGCCCGGTTTGCCGTCGAATCGATTCGCCGCTGCCCCTTCGTCGGCGCGTGCCGCGCGGTGGCGTTGAACGCCCGCGGGAACGACCTGCTGGTCGAGTTTCTCGCCGCCCTCGCCTCGCCCGGACCGGCCTCGCCGTCGGCCGCGGCGGGCGTCACGCGCGCCCAGGCCGACCGGATCCACGCCGCGGCGGCCCAGCTGCGCCGCGACCTCGAACACCCGCCCGCGCTGTCCGACCTGGCGCGGCAGGCGGGCCTGAGCGAGACGTCGCTCAAGCGTGGTTTCCGGCAGGTGTACGGGACCACGGTGTTTGGCTACCTGCGGTCGCAGCGCATGGCGCGGGCTCGCGCGCTGCTCGCCAGTGGCGAGGCCACGGTGCTCGAAGCCGCCGCCCAGGTGGGATACAGCAACCCCAGCAATTTCGCGGCGGCTTTCCGCCAGGAGTTCGGCCTGAACCCCAAGGAGTTCCAGCTGACCTCCCGCAGGCAATAAACGACCTGCAGCAGGTGGCGGCGACGCCCCGCGATCTGGCAGGATGTACCTGCCGCCATGACCGCATCCGCCGACGCCGCCACCCTCGCCTGCGAGATCATCTCGCCGTCTCACGATCAGGGCGTCGCGCTGGCCGCCATCGCCGCCGTATGCGCCCGCGATGTCGGCCAGATTCTCCGCGTCCGCCGCCGACGCGCCGCTTCCGGCACGGAGGCCGTGGTGGTCCTGCACCTGCCCGCGGCGCTCGCCGCCGCCCAGCATCCGGTCTGGTGCCTGGCCTGCCGCCTCGCGTGCTTCTGCCCGGATGCGCGGGTGAGCGTACACGTCTCCTGCGGCGAGGCGTTCCAGCGCGCGCGGGCGCCGCGCCGCGCCGCCTGGCCGCAGGTCGCCTGACTTTTCATCGACATGTCATCGTCCCACGTCCCCTCCTCCGCTCCGACTCCACTCGCCCGCGCCGCCGCGGTGGGCGCCACGCTGCTTGCGCCCGGCGCGTACGCCGCCGACGCCGACGCCGAACCCGCCCTCGTCATGTCCGACGTCGAGGTGCAGTCGCAGCGCATCCGCGCGGTGTCGTCGCCCAAGTTCACCGCGCCGCTCGTCGACACGCCGCAGACGATCGCGGTCATCCCCAAGGAAGTGTTCCAGCAGCAGGGTGCCGCCAGCCTGGCCGACGTGCTCGGCAACACGCCCGGCATCACGTTTCTCGCCGGGGAAGGCGGCCACGTCTCCGGCGCGAACAGTTTCGTCATGCGCGGCTTCGACATGTCCGGCAGCATCTTCATCGACGGCGTCCGCGACGGTGGCAACTACAGCCGCGACATCTACAACCTCGAGCAGGTGGAGGTCGTGAAGGGCCCGGCGGGGGACAACGGCCGCGGCTCCGCCGGCGGTTACCTCAATCTCGCCACCAAGGCCCCGCAACCCGAGGACTTCGCGTCCGCCTCGGCCTCGTACGGCTTCGACGAATACGCGTCGGTCGACCGCGTGCGCGCCACGCTCGACGTCAACCGCTCGCTCGAGGGCGGTCTCCGCGGCGCGGCGCTCCGTTTCAACGTCCTGCACCAGTCGGGCGGCGTCGCCGGCCGCGACTACGCCGAAAAGAACAGCTGGGGGTTCGCCCCGTCGTTGTCGCTCGGGCTGGGTTCGCCGACGCGACTCACGCTCGGTTACCAGGTCGACCGCCAGGATGACCGCCCCGACTATGGTGCGCTCGGGGGGACCGTCGGCGGCACCGCCACTGCCGTGCGTCCCTCCCGGCCCATCGATCGCAGCCGCTTCTACGGCCTGCTTTCCGACCATGACCGGGTGGACCTCGATGTTGCGACGGCCCGGCTCGAACACGATTTTGCCCCGACGGTCCGGTTGTCGAATCATCTCCGCTTCGGTCGCACCGACCGCGACGCGCTCTACACCGTGCCGGCCTCCCTCGACAACCGGCCGGACATGACGACGGGCGAGCCGGTCGAGATCGTCACGGCCAACCGGCAGGCGTTCTCGCGGCGCATCGACACGCTGTCGAACCAGGCCAACGTCGCCGCCCAGTTCTCGACCGCGCGCATCGATCACTCGCTCGCCGCGGGCGTGGAACTCATCCGCGAGGAGGGCCGCACGCTGCGCGACTGGACCGGGCTCGGCACGGCGGCGGACCTCACGAAGACGGTCAACGTCACCACCGCCGGCGCGCCCACCCCGCCGACGGTCGTGGCGGGCACCAGTCCCTACCAGCCGAATCCCGCGCGACCGCTGGCAGGCTTTGCGCCGGCGTACCGCTTCGTGGACGACATCCGCATCGACACCGCGGCGATCTACGCGTTCGACACGGTGCGGTTCAACGAGCGCTGGCAGGCGACGGGCGGCGCGCGCCTCGAGCGTTACGAGGCGAGCTACGCCGTGCGCGACACGACGACGGGCGCCGTGGCGCCCTTCGCAGTCGCCGACACCCTGCTGACGGGCAAGGCGGGCGTCGTGTACAAGCCGGCGCGGAACGGCAGCGTCTACGCCTCGTGGGGGGTCGCGGCGCAGCCGCCGGGGACCAACCACCTCTCCAACGACAACGGCTCGCGCAACAACGGCACGCCCGGCACGACCGGGCAGAACTCGCCGGGAGCGGAGCCCGTGGAGTCGTACAACACGGAGCTCGGGTTGAAATGGAGCTTTCTCCAGCGCCGGCTCGATACATCGCTCGCGCTGTTCCGCAGCGAACGCACCAACATCAGCGTCGCCACCGACACCAATGGCGTGCCGACGCTCTACGGCGACCAGACCGTGCAGGGGATCGAACTCGGGATCACCGGCCGCATCAACCCCGACTGGGCGGTCTTCGGGGGCGCCTCGTGTCTCGACAGCGAGAACCGCAATCCGGCCAACGCCACCCAGGACGGCGGCGAGGTGAACTGGACGCCGACCTACTCGGGCAACCTCTGGACCACGTACCGGCTGCCCATCGGGCTGACGGTGGGCGGCGGGATGCAGGTCAGCGGTCCCTCGCGCGTCTCCCTCAACCAGACTTCGGCGGCGGAACTGCCCGGCACCTCGGTGGTGAACCTCATGGCGGCCTACGCGGTGAACCGGAATCTCACGCTGCGACTCAACGTGACCAATGCCGGTGACCGCCACTATGCGCGTTCGCTGAACAACAATTCCAACCGCGCGTATTTCGGGGATCCGCGGGCGTTTCGCCTCACGGCCGACTACCGCTTCTGATCGTCCCCATGCGTCCCCCGCCCCTGCAGGCCGGATCGGAGCTCGCGTTTGCGCTGCAGGTATCAGCCGCGCTGCTCTCACTCGTGCTCTTCCTGATTCTCCTGCGGGGCTGAACCACTTGCCGCAACCCGGCGGGTCATTCCCGCGTCCGTCCCACCCATCCCTCATGAAGTTCCGTTCGTTCCTGTTCTGGCTCCACCTGATCGCCGGCCTGATCTCCGGGCTGGCGATTGGCCTCATGTGTTTCACCGGCACTGTCCTCGCGTTCGAGAAGGAGCTGGTCGCCTGGTGGGAACGCGACGCCCGCCGGGTCGAGGCGCCCGCCGCCGGCGCCGCGCGCCTGCCGCTGGCGGAGCTGGAGGCCAGGTTCCGGGCCGCAGAGCCGGAGGCGCGGGTCTCCAGTCTCGTGCTCCAAAACGACCCGACGGCGGCTCCGGCGTTCTCGGCCGGCCGCGGCGGCGGGTATTACGTCAACCCTTACACCGGCGAGGTCCGACGCCCGGCCTCGACGGCGATGAGTGGCTTCATGCACACCATGACCGACCTCCATCGCTACCTCGGCTTCCACGGCGAGCAGTCGCGGCCGATCGGGAAACTGATCAACGGCGTCTGCAACCTCGCGTTCTTCGTCCTGGCGGTCACGGGCCTTTATCTCTGGGTGCCGCGCGTCTGGTCGTGGCGCACGATCCGGCCGGTGCTGTGGTTTCGCCGGACAAGCTCGGCCAAGGCGCGCGATTTCAACTGGCACAACGCGATCGGCCTCTGGAGCGCGCCGGTCCTGATCGTGCTGACGCTCACCGCCGTCCCGATCTCGTTCCGCTGGGGCGGCGATCTCATCTACAAGCTCACCGGCACGCCGGCGCCCGCAGCCTCCCCGACTGCCGGCGGGGCACCGGGCGAGGCCGGACCGGGCCGCGGCGGTCCCGGACGCGGCGGCGAAGGCCGGGGAGGTCCGGCGCGGGGCGGGCCAGGACGCGGCGGTCCCGGCGGTCCCGTCGTGGCCGTGGCGCCGCCCGGCCCCGGCGCGACGCTGCTCGACGCCGACGCCATCGTGGGAGCGGTGGCGCGCGCCCATCCGGACTGGCGCACCCTGACACTGCGCCTCGGCTTCGCGGCGAACCAGGCGGCGACCGTGACCGTGCGCGAACGGAGCAGCTGGCCGCGCACCGCCACGACCAGCGTATCCGTGAATCCCTACACCGGCGAGATCGCGCAGCGCAGCGGCTACGCCGAGATGAACGCGGCACAGCAGGTGCGCTCCTGGACGCGCTTCCTGCACACGGGTGAAGCGCTGGGCTGGGCCGGCCAGTTCGTCGCGGGGCTGGCGTGCCTCGGGGGCGTCTTCCTGGTCTACACGGGATTCGCCTTGTCCTGGCGGCGGTTTTTCGGCCGGCCCGCCGCGGCCGACCCGGCCCCCGAAGCCGCATCGCAGCCCCGGGAGACCCGTTCCAGCGCAGGCCGCTGAGCCAACACCTGCAGTGGGATTTCAAATCAGCCATGCGGACGGCCGCACTGAAAGGTGGAGCGGCTTGTCCTCCAGCCGCGGCGAACCGGTCCGGCGCACGTCAGCCGCCTGGGGACAGGCGGCTCCACCTCACCGGCATGACCCCGGCTGAGTCACATCGCTCCGGGCCCGCTTCCCCCCGGACCGGCGAGACGAATCGCAGGCCTCCGAGCGGGGCAGCCACCGAGCCGGGTGGCCGCCGGCGTCGCCGCTTCCGATCCCGCCAATCCTACGGTGGCGGCGCCGAGACCGAGGCCACGTGACCCAGCAGGCCCAGCAACGCGTCGCGAATCTTCTCCGAGGCCTCGACCTCGAGGTAACTCGAACGGGCGAGCCAGGTTTCGTAACCGCCCTGCGCGTGATCGCGCGGCGTCGGCAGGTAGCCATTGTAGCCGTTGGCCAGCGACATCACGAAGGCCGGTTGCAACGGACTGCGGGCCTTGATTTCCATGCCGGTCGACGCGAACACCTCGCACGGCGCAGCGGCGACGCCGAGCGAGCCGATCCGGATGGCCTGCAGCTTGACCGGCATCCGCTCCGGGTACTCCGCCACCGCCAGGGTCTCGCGGGCATAGACGTCGCGGCGCGTGAGTTTCTCCGGGTCCTTGAGTTCCGCCCGGACCTTCCGGGCCCAGGCGAGGCGCTCCGCCGAAGGGCGGCGCACGGCAAGGGAAAGCTCCCTCTCCGCCATCGCGAGCGGCACCCAGGTCTCGTAGCGGATCGACCGATACACACCCTCCGCCACCTCGGCGAGGCGGCCGGCGACCTCGTGGATGCGGGCGTAGGGAGCCGCGGGCCCGGAGGGCGGTCGGGCGTAATCGACGTTGTTGACGTCACCGCTCGCGCCGTTGGCCAGGATGGCGACGAAGGGCGGCTCCTGGAGCGGCGGCGCCAGCCGGACCGCCAGCCGGTCGGCAAAGGCGCCAAAGTAGTCCGCGCTGATCGTTCCCGCGCCGGTGCCTCCGACATAGTGGAGGCCGTAGTTGGCCAGCACCGCGAGCGGCCGGCCGTCCAGGTGCTGCACGGCGAGGATGAAGAACTCCGGATCGGGCCGCGTGGCCGGACCGGCCAGCGAGCCGCGCTGGCCGGCCGGGTTCATCAGCACCGCGTCGGTCGTCTCGCCGAACGGATTGGGCACGCGTGCCCCGTCCCGCAGGAGCCAGCGGCGGCTGAAGACGAACTCGGGTTGCGCGCGGGCGCCCCACCCGACCCGCGCCGGCGCCAGGTTCCCCGCGGCGCGCTGGATGCCGTCCGCGATCCTCCGGGCGAGAAACTCCGCGTAGGCCTGCTCGGCCGCGTCCCCGCGCAGCGGGACGGCGCGCGGCGTGCTGTGGGTGTGCGTCGCCGCGATCAGGATACGGTCGGGCGCGAGGCCGGCGGCGGGCGGAACGAGCGCCTTCGCCCGCTCGTGAATCTCCCGCGCGATCATCGTGTTGTCGACGACCACGAGCGCGAGCCGCGTCGCGCCGTCGTCGAGCACCAGGCACCGGGCGTGCAGTTCGTCGTGCACGCGCGACGCCCGCGTGCCCTGCGCGATGTAGCCGTCGAGCGACGCCCCCAGCGGCGGCGTGATGTTGCTCGTGGCGGCGCCGGCGCGGAAGACGCGCCCGGAGGAAGCGGCGGCCGGCAGCCGGGCTGCCCCCAGGACCAGCGCGACCGCGACGAACAGCAGGGGCTGGAACCGCGCCAGGCGGCACGCGGGCAAGGAGGAACGCCCCGACGACGTTCGCCGGCCCATGGCTTGATGCGGACGAGGCCGTCCGCGCTCCCGGGCAATCCTCATTTGGCGGCCTGTTTCTTTTTCGGGCTGGCCTTCTTCGGCGCGAGGGCGTCGCGCCGGCTCCAGTTGGGCGACGGAGTGTGCGCCGTCGTCATGTAGGCCTCGATCTGGCGCACGACCTCCGGGTGGGCGGCGGCCACGTTGCGGCTTTCGGCGACGTCCGCGACCAGGTCGTACAGTTCGAAGCTGGCCGGGTTGCCCTCGCGCCGGACGGCCTTCCACCGGTTCCACCGCACCGCCTGCTGGAAGCCGCCCGAGTACTGCTCCCAGTAGATCATCCGGTCGGAGTTCTGCCGCTGGCCGAGCAGCGTCGGGCGCAGGCTCATGCCGTCGATGCCCGGCGGCGGCGGCGCACCCGCGAGGTCGGCGAGCGTGGGCAGGACGTCGAAGAACATGCAGGGCAGGTCCGACCTGCTGCCGGCCGGGATTCGGCCCGGCCACCGGACGAGGAGCGGGGCGCGCAGCCAGCCCTCGTACACGTCGCCCTTCAGCCCGCGGAACGGCGCGTTGCTGTCGAACAACCCGTCATGCCGGCGATGCCCGCCGTTGTCCGAGGTGAAGAACACCACCGTCTTTTCGTCGAGCCCGAGTTCCTGGAGAAGCGCGAAGAGCCGGCCCATGTCCCGGTCGATCAAGTCGATCATCGCGGCGTGCACCTTTTCGTCCTGCTTCCAGGGCCGGTCCGCGTAGGCACCGAGCGAGGGAACGGCCATTTCCTGGTGGGGCAGCGTGTAGGGCAGGTAGAGGAAGAACGGCCGGCCGCGGTGCCGGCGGATGAAGTCGAAGGCGAAGTTCGTGAAGAGCTCGTGCGTATGCTGGCCGCGTTTGCCCGCGACGTTGGCCTCGATCGTGACTTTCTCCTGATTCTTCCACAGGTAATCCGGATAATGCGTGTGGGCGTGATTCTGGTTGAGGAAGCCGAACCACGCGTCGAAACCCTTGAACATCGGGTCGCCGGTGGAACCGGGCTCGCCGAGGCCCCACTTTCCGGTCATGCCCGTGACGTAGCCGCGCGCCTTGAGCACCTGCGCGACGGTGATGTCCTCGGGCTCGAGCGGCACGCGGCGCGCCCCGTTGTGATCGGGGACTCCGCCGGACATCCCTGCGTTGCCGCGGACGCGCGTGTGCCCGAGGTGCTGCCCCGTCATGAGCACGCTGCGGGAAGGCGCGCACACGGAGGCGCCCACGTAGGCTTGGGTGAACGTGAGCCCCTCGCGCGCCATGCGGTCGAGGTGGGGCGTCGCGATCAGCTTCTGGCCGTAGGGACCGATGTCGCGGTATCCCATGTCATCGACCATGACGAAGATCAGGTTGGGTCTTTCCGTCGCGGGCGCCGGCTGGGCGGCGGCGGGCAGCGAGGATCCGAGCGCGAACAAGGACAGGAGGAGGAATCGTTTCACGGGGGGTGAGGGTGAACGTGGACCGCACGGTGCCGGGCGCCGCCGCGGGGCTCAAGACGCTTCGCCGCGCCGGACGAAAGTACCCCGCTTCGGCTCCAACATGCCGCGGCACACCGTTGCCAAGCGGGACGGAACGCGGCTTAGGTGGCGGCCGCATGATCCACCTCGAGGCCATTCCGACCGGCGTCCTTGCCCCGCGCGCCGTCGTTCGCTGGGGCATCATTGGCTGCGGCGACGTGACGGAGGTCAAGAGCGGCCCCGGCCTCCAGCGCGCCAAGCGTTCGCGGCTCGTGGCCGTGATGCGGCGCACCCGGTCGAAGGCCATCGACTACGCGCGACGGCATGACGTGCCCTGCTGGTACGACCAGGCGGAGAACCTGCTCCAGGATCCGTGCGTCGACGCCGTCTATGTCGCCACGCCGCCGGACACCCATGCGCATTACGCGATCATGGCGGCGCGGGCGGGAAAGCCGGTCTATGTCGAAAAGCCGATGGCCCGGCACACGACCGAGTGCGACGCGATGATCGCGGCGGCGGCCGCGGCGAAGCGGCCGATCTTCGTCGCTTACTACCGCCGCTCGCTGCCGCGCTTCCGGCTGGTGGCACAGTTGCTCGCGGACGGCGTGATCGGCGACGTGACGGGGGTCACCTACCGCTTCGCCGCGCCGTATCACAC
>ERZ761602.5110-NODE-5110-length-15890-cov-7.280455_pt1 | contig 15890 bp, 14 predicted proteins | sample MGYA00512165_ERZ761602 | MGnify/ENA primary metagenome ERZ761602 (study PRJEB28899, sample SAMN02445085) | bioreactor sludge metagenome | biome: EBPR sludge; isolation source: Thorneside wastewater treatment plant | place: Australia: Brisbane, Thorneside...
AATCGCAATCGATTGGCTCCCGTGTCGAAACGAGTGTGATTGATGGCGCTGTGATTCCACAAGCCTTTCTGGCCCTATTCCCGGCCGCGTCCCGGGGAAAATAGGGGCCGTCCCCCATGACGGCTGGGGGGTGTTTGCCTTAACGTGACGGCATCCCGATCATTCAAGGAGCCGCCATGCGCTCTCCTGCCACCGCCATTCCCGTCAGCGCACCTCTCGCCCTCACCCGCAGCGTGGTGAAAGCGCAATGAGCGGCGCGCCTCGGACTCGCTCCGCGCCCTGGGCGAGCCTGGCCCTGATCATGGGCGGCCTGTTGATGGCCGGCATCTGGCTGGTGTACACCCAGGTACACGGCCCCACGTCTTACGATGAAACGAACGCCGTCGCGGGACGCTCGACGCTTTTCTGGGGCATGTTGCTGGGCGGCCCGCCGCCGCTGCTGATAGCACTGGGGCTGTGGCTCAGGCGCGGCGCCCTGACCAGCGGCGGGGGCCGGCGCGCCAGAGTCGGCCACACGCTGGCCGTCTTCGGGTTGGCTGTGGCCGCGATCATCGACCTGATCATCGCCGCGCTCGGCCCGCCCTTCTTCGTGCCTGTGGTGGGCCTGGGCCTGGTCTTGCTGGCGGCCGGCCGGCCAGGATCCCGCCTCCTCTTGGCGCTTGGGCTGCTGTATCTGGCTGCCTTCGGCCTGGCCCTGGTCCCATTGAGAATCTCCGACCCATTGGCCGGCTACCGCGTCTACGGCGTCCTGGCGCATCTCCTGCCCGGCGTGCTGTGGGCGGCGCTGGGCGCGGCGGCGTGGGCGCCCAGCGGCGCCGCCTTGGCGGAGAGGCCGGCGTGACCCCGGCGCATTGGGATGGATGGGCCGGCCGCGCGGCACTGCTGGGCGGCGCGCTGGCGTTGCTGCTCACGCCCCCTTTCGCCAGCGCTTTCTTCGCGGCCTATCCCGGCTACGACGTGCCGCCGTTCTGGGTGGCCCCACTGCAACCCCTCCTGGCGCCGGCGCTCGGTTTCGCGGACCGTATCACCGTCTACAACGTCTACGGCCGTGTCTACAACGTCGTCTATGGGCTGTTCCTGCCGGCCGCCTTCGGCCTGCACCGCCTCCAGAAAAAGCGCGGCCGGCTGGCAGGCTGGGGCTGCGGCCTGACCGTGGCCGGCCTGCTGACCGCGGCGGTGGGCGTAGCCGGCGATTACTGGCTGGACGGGGCCGGCTTCATGCTGGAGCTCTTCGGGCTGCTGATCATGAACCTGGGGGCCTCGCTTTCCGGCCTGGCCGGACTGCGGGCCGGCGGCCTCCCACGCGGGCTGGCCTGGCTGCTGACCCTCTGCTTCCCGGGCCTGTTCGCGATCCAGTTTTTGATCTGGCACATCCCCAGCAGCCCGACGTTTCTATTCGCCGCGGCCTGGCTGAGCCTCGGATATCACCTCGGGCTCACCGATGCGGGCCGGCGCGGGCGGCCGGTCCGTGGCGGCGAGCCAGCCAGCCGAAACCCGGAGGCGTTGACGTGACCCGCTACCAGTTCCTCCGCGTCAGTGGGTGGGGACTGATCGGGGCGGCGGTTTGCCTGCTGTTGACTTTTCTGCCCGCCCGGGCCGTCCCGTTCGGTGTCGAAAAAGCGCCGTTCTTCATTGCCATCCTGCTCATCACGCTCGGGCAGCTGGGACTGGACCTCCGCCAGGCGGACCGGGCCGATCCCCGGGCCAGGCTGGCCATCCGGATTGGGATGGCCGGCGGCGCTGCGGGCCTGGTCAGCCACGTGGCCTGGGTCCTCGAAATGGAACAAGGGCGGACCCTGATGAACTTCGCGCTGGCGATCATGTTCGCCGGGTTGTTCGGTTTCGGCGTGATGACCTGGCCGGCCCGACTGAGGCCGTCCGGATCTGGCTGGGCGATACTGGCCGGCCTGTGGTGGCCGCTGATCATGCTGAGCAGCTATCTCTATCACCGCGCCACCGGCCAATGGCTGAGCGTGCCCGGCTGGCTGTCTTTCGCGATGTTCCTAGGGATGAGCGTCGGCCTGGCCGGGCTGGGCTATGAGCTGCAGGCCAGCGCGCGGCCCCATATCCTTGACCAGCAGAAAGGATCACCGCATGTCTGAAGCCGTGCTCTCCCCCATCACCCTCAGCCGGCCGGCCCGAGCGCCGTCAGCGCGCGCCGCCTTCTGGCGCGGCGGCCTGACGGCCATGCTCTACCTGACGGGCGGCCTGCCGCTGGTGTTTGGCCTCGCCTTCCTGCTCAGCCGCCTGCCGTACCACATCGACCTGTTTGAGTCTCCGGTCCTGGGGATGGCGTTGTTCGTGGGCGTCACGGCCGGCGGCGGCTGGCTGTGGGGGCGCTCCCTGGCGCGCCTCACCGGCCGGCCAGAGGTCAATGCCCTGGCCTGGACCACGGCTGGGACTTTCCTCGCCGTCGTCTTCAGCGCGGCTTTTGCCCTGGGGCAGTTGGAAGTTTTCCTGATCGAAGAGCGCGGAGCCGGCAACGCGCCCGTCTCTCTCATCTTCGCGGCCCTGTTCACGCTCTCGTCCTTCTGCGTGACGGCCGGAGTGGGCGCGGCGCTCGGCCTGGCTCTGCGTGACGGCGCGCTGGCGCTGGACCTGGCCTGGCGCGGCGGGTTAGCCGGGGCGGCGGCCTTCCTGGCCGCGGATGTGAGCCAGCATTTGCTCGGCCGGGTGGTGGGCGGCCCCAACGCCGAGGCCACGTTCACGATGATCAGCGTCATGCTGATCGGCCACGCCGCCGCAGCCCTGGCCGGCGGCGGCGTCATCGCCGCGCGCATTTGGACGCGGTCGGCGGCTGTGCCACAATAGCGGCATGCGCGCCGCCAACCCAGCCCGCCCCTTGCGCGGACCCGGCTTGTGGCTGACCCGCGCCGTCTGGACGGTGATCGCCGCCGCCACGCTCGGGTTGCTGGTCGTCCTGCTGCCCGTCAACCTGCGCGCGATCACGTCGGATTGGCAGGTGCGCGAGAGCTACTGGGCGGTGGCCGCGTTCATGACACGGGACGCCTACGCCCGCTATGTGCTGGCTCTGCGCTATCTCGTCACACTCGCTTATCTGGCCGCGGCGGGCCTGAGCGCCTGGCGCCGGCCGACCGACGGCATGGCCCTGTTGGCGTCGGCCACCCTGCTGACCCTGCCGCTGGGGTTTGGGCTGGGCGGCGATCTGCAATACGCGCTCTATCCGGAGCCGGAGTGGTGGCCGGCGGCGCGCGCGGCTGGACGCTGGCTGGGCCTGGCGGGCGTGTCTTACCTCCTGCCGGCCCTGTTCTTCCTGTTCCCCAACGGCCGCTTCGCCCCCGCCTGGTTGGCCTGGCCGGCCGGCGCGGTGATGATCCCGATCACCCTGGGCCTGGCCGGGCTCGTGCGCGCAAGCGACCGCGGTTGGGAACTGTGGATCTTCAGCCTGTTGGCTGCGCTGCTGGCAGCTGCGGCCGGCCAACTCTACCGCTACCAGCGCGTCTCCGACGCCGTCGAACGCGGGCAGACGCGCTGGGTGCTGGCGGCTCTGGCGGCCCTGCCGCTCAGCCTGTTGCTGACGTTCCTGCTGAGTCAGCTCATCGGCCCGGTCGGCACGCGCACCCAGGCGCAGCTCGGTTTCGCCGGCCTGCACCTGCAGCTCCTGGTCATGCTCGCCATCCCGGTCAGCCTGGGCCTGGCCGTCCTGCGGCGCGGCTTGTGGGGGCCGGACCCGCTGCTCAACCGCGCCCTGGTCTACGGCGGCCTGAGCGCGGCGCTGGTGGTGCTCTACCTCGTCGTCGTGTTTGGGCTGGGCGCGCTCCTCGGGCTGACCGACAACCCGCTGCTGGCCGTCCTGGCCACGGCCTTGTACGCGGCCCTGGTCGGCCCCTTGCGCCAGCGGCTGCAGGCCACGGCCAACCGCTTGATGTACGGCGAGCGCGACGATCCGGCCGCCGTCCTGTCCCGGCTCGGCCAGCGGCTGGAGTCCACGCTCGCGCCCGAGGCCGGGCTGACCATCATCGTGGAGACGGTGGCCCAGGCTCTGCAATTGCCGTACGTATCCATCGCCGGAGCCGACGACGACCGCCAGGCGCTGGCCGCCACCGGCCAGCGGCCGGCCGATCCCGCCGGCCTGGTCCGCCTGCCCTTGATCTATCAGTCCGAGACGGTGGGCGCGTTGTCGGCGGCCCCGCGCGCCGGCGACGCAGCTTTGGCCGCCGCCGACCAGCGCTTGCTGGAGGCGCTGGCGCGCCAGGCCGCGCCGGCCGTCCATGCCTACCGGCTCAACGCCGCCCTGCGCCAATCGCGCGAGCGCCTGGTGGCGGCGCGTGAAGAAGAGCGCCGCCGTCTGCGCCGTGATTTGCACGATGGCCTGGGGCCGACCCTGGCCAGCCAGACGTTGAAGCTGGACGCCGCCCTCGATCTGCTGGAGGCCGACCCGGCCAAAGCCGCGGGTTATCTGCGCGAGGTCAAAGCTCAGACGCAGGCCACCGTCGCCGACATCCGCCGGCTGGTCTACGAATTGCGGCCGGCGGCGCTGGATGAACTCGGGCTGGTCTCGGCCCTGCGTGAGCACGCGCGCCAGATGACCGGGCCGGCCGGCGGCCTGCGCGTGAGCGTGGCCGCGCCCGAGACCCTGCCGCCGCTGCCGGCGGCGGTGGAGGTGGCCGCCTACCGCATCAGCCTGGAGGCGCTGACCAACGTCGTCAAACACGCGCGCGCGGGCATGTGCCGGCTTGGGCTGGAGGTCGTCCAGTGGGAGGGCCGGCCGTGCCTGACTCTGGACGTGACCGATGACGGCGTGGGGTTGGCGGACAGCACGGCGCCCGGCGTGGGGCTGGCTTCCATGCGTGAGCGGGCCGAGGAGTTGGGGGGCACCTGTCAGGTGCTGCCGGGCCGGCCGGCCGGCACCCGCGTGCTGGCCCAGTTGCCTTTGCCCGAACCGACGGGACCATGACCACCCTCCGGCTGCTGATCGCGGACGATCACACCCTCTTCCGGGAGGGCCTGCGCGCCCTGTTTGGCGCCGCGCCGGAAATGGAGGTGACGGGTGAGGCCGCCACCGGCGATGAGGCCATCGCCCTGGCCGCCGCGCACCAGCCGGACGTGGTGCTGATGGATATTCAGATGCCGGGGACCAACGGCGTGGAGGCCGCGCGCCGCATCACGCACACCAGCCCGCACATCGGCGTCATCATGCTGACCATGCTGGAGGACGACGACTCGGTCTTCGCGGCCATGCGCGCCGGCGCGCGCGGCTATATCCTCAAAGGCGCGGACAAAGCCGAAGTGTTCCGGACCATCCGCGCCGTGGCGCACGGAGAGGCGCTCTTCGGGCCGGCCATCGCCCGGCGCCTGATGAGTTTCTTCGGCGCGCTCGGGCCGGCCGCCCGCGCGGCCCCGCCCCTGGCGTTGCCCGAGCTGACCGAGCGCGAGCGGGAGGTGCTGACCCTCATCGCGCAGGGCCTGAACAACGCCGTCATCGCCGAGCGGCTCACCCTCAGCCCCAAGACCGTGGGCAACCACATCTCCAACATCTTCAGCAAGCTGCAGGTGGCCGACCGTGCCCAGGCCATCCTGCGCGCGCGCGAGGCCGGCCTGGGGACCGGCGCCTGACGGCGCGCACGCCGTTGGCGCGCGGGCTGGTCACCGGTCTGGGAAGCCTGGGCGGTAGCCCAGGTCGTCACAGGCGGTGAGCGCCCGTTGGAGCATGGGCAGCCAGACATGAACCAACTGCGCGCCGCCTGCGCCCCGGCAGTATTCCGTGGCGATGTAGACGCCCATCGCCGCACACAGTTGGTAATCAGCGCGGAGTTGTTCCCAGGCGTAGTCTGCGACACCGCGCTCCCGCAGGCTGGCATGATAGTGCCGGAGGACCGGCTCTTCGAACTGCCGGCGCGCGGCCACCTCCCAGTCGAGCACCAGCGCGTAGGCCAGGTCGTAGACGCCCAGCCAGGTGGTCAGGCTCCAGTCGAAGGGCTGGCGGTCGATGAGATAGAGCGGCCGATCCCCGTCGCGCGGAACCAGGATGTTGTTTTGTCCGGCATCACCGTGAATCAGCGCGAACCCGTTGGCCTCCCGTGTCCGCTCGATCATCTGGGCCGGGTGCTCGGCAAACAGCGAACGGAGCAAGTTCGGCCAGTGCGGCTCCAATTCGCCGGAGAAGCGCTCCAGGATATAACCGACACCGGCCTCGGCGATGTCCACAAAGCGCCGGAGGTGCGCGGCGGTGTGAAGCGGCGCGCCGGCCTGGGCCAGACGGTCCCGGCCCCACCAGTGGGCGTGCAGGACCGCCAGGCCCTCGGCCAGCGCCAATCCGTAGCTCAGGGTCGGGGTCTTCGCGGCCGCCTCGACGTGCGAGGCGGAGACGTCGTCCAGCAAGAGGTGATAGCGGCGCTGAGCATCCGAATAGGCCGCCTCATAGCAGCGGATCAGAGGCGCGCCTTCGACGCCGACGTAGTCGCGGGTGTAATAAGCCACCTCCGAGGCGCTGAAGAACTCGTCCTCCAGGTCGGCGTTGACCAACTTCAGGAACAAGCGCGCGGGCAAGGCGCCCCGCGACCCGTCGGCGTAACGCAAGCGCAGACGCGCGTGCTGAGACCAGTTGCCCGCGCCCGGCTCCAACTCGAACGCCGCCACAGCCCCCTCGATCAGCGCGCCACTCCGGGCGAGGCTGGACGTCAGCCAGGCGGAGGTGAGTTGATCCAAGCGCGTGATCACTTCAGTCGACATCACACTCTCCGCAAGCGCGGCGCGTTCCGAAATCGTTACGGATATGGTTGCCGACCAGGCGGCGGCGCGACGCTGTTGATTATCGCTGCACTGGCTCGCCTTTCAACAACTGCCAGCCCAGCGGGGCGGCGCCGGCCAACAGCAGCGCCATGGCCAACGGGTAGAACACGGGCAGCCCGATGGCGAGCGCCTGAGCGGCAAAAAAGCTGACGCCGCCCGCAATCAGCAAGACACCTGACCAGCGTGTAGCGCCTCCCAGGCGCAGCAAGCCAATGCCATTCAGAATATGCCCGACGGGCCATAACAACCCTAACAGGCCGATGGCAACAAACTCGGGGTGGCCTAGGAACAGGGCCTCCAGAGCGGCATCAAAGTGCTTGGCGGACACCGCGGCGGGCACCTCCGCGCGCAGCAGGGCCACATAGATGACGCGCATCGCCATCGCCAGGGGGCCGGCTGCCCCAGCGAACAGGCCGAGGCTGACGCACACCGCTCCATAGGCAGGCAGCCGCCGGCCAATGACCCTCGCCACGGCCAGATAGAGCGGGATGTACAGGAGCATGCCATAGTATCCGAGCACGCCCTCGAGCGCTGGCTGCCCCGCCAGGAACGCCAGCGCGGCCAACAGGGACACGAGCGGGCCGGCGAGGCAGGCGAGTCCTTGTAGGCGATTCACAAAGTGCTGGTATGGCATCGCTGCTCCTTTGACCGCCGGGTTACTGGGTCAGCCCTGCGCCCGGCCTAGTCCCGCTTCACGTGCCCGCTGGACGGCCTCGGCGCGGTCCGCGACGTGCAGCTTGCCGAAGATGTTCGTGATGTGGTTACTCAACGTCTTGCCGCTGATCACGAGCTTTTCGGCGATCTCTTTGTTGTTGGCGCCTTGGGCGATCAACTGCAGCACCTCGCGCTCCCGGTCGGTCAGTTCCGGGAAGGCTGCGGCCGGGGACGGGGGCGGCGTCGCGGCCAGCGTCTCGAAGAAGGTCATGACCCGGGCGGCCACACCCGGGCCAAACACGGCCTGCCCGCCCGCCACCGCCCGGATGGCGTGCAGAAGATCGTCGTGCTGCGCGCCCTTGAGCACATAGCCGCGCGCGCCGGCGCGCATGGCGGCGAAGACGGAGGCGTCATCCTCCAGCATCGTCACCATGATGAGGCCGAGCCCCGGCTGCTGGCCGAGAATGCGCCGGGTGGCTTCCAGGCCGTTGACGCCGGGCATGTTGATGTCCATCAGCACGACCGCGGGTTGGAGCGAGGCCGCCAGGGCGACGGCGCTTTCGCCGTCGGCGGCGTCGCCCACCACCTCGACATCGGGCGTAGCCGCGAACAGAGAGCGCAGCCCCTCCCGGAAAAGGACATGGTCGTCGGCGATCAGCAGGCGGATTTTGTTCATCGCGTGGTCCTCAACCGCTGCGGAGGGGCAGGCTCGCCCGGATCAGCGTCCCGCCGTTGGCGCGTGGCCCGATGTGAAGCGTGCCGCCCAGTTCCTCAGCCCGCTCACGCATCGAACGCAAGCCCACGCCCGCCCGCAGCCCCGCCGGCAGCCCGGCGCCATCGTCTTCGATCTCGACTTGAAACGTTGTCCCAGCCGGCCCGCAGCTAAAGCGAACAATGCCCAGCCGGGCCCGCGCGTGGCGGATGATGTTCGTCAACGCCTCCAGGGCGATGCGGTACGCCGCCACCTCCACCGCTGCTGGCAGGGGCGGCGTCTCGGCCGGCAGGTCCTCCACCACCACCCTCAGCCCATTGAGCGGCGCCTGGCCCAGATGGTCGCGGATGGCCTCGGCCAGACCGCGCTCGTCCAAGGCCGGCGGCCGCAGGCCGTACACCAATCGGCGCACGTCGGCCACGGTCTCATGATTTTGCGCCAGCACACTATCAATCAGCGCCAGCGCCGCGTCCGGGTCGGTGCGCAGTTGTTGCCGGGCGGCGGCCAGCTTCAGGCCCTGGCTGGCCAGCGCCGGCCCCAGCCCGTCGTGCAGATCGCGGCGCAGCCGCCGCCGTTCCTCCTCCAGCGCGGCCACCGAGCGTTGGCGGGCGCGCTGCAATTCGCGGTTCAGGCCCACCGCGTGGACGGCCAGACCGGCCTGCCGCGCGATATTCTCAAGCAGATGCTGGTCCAGGGGACTGAAGGCCTCGCCGGGCGTTCGCTGCGCGGCGAGCAGCCGGCCAACCGGCTCACCCTGGTAGACCAGGGGCAGCCTCACCGGGTCGGCCGGAGGCCGCCCGCCGGGCGGAAAAGCCACCGTCTCCGGGGCCGCGCCAACCTGGTCCAGTTCGACGGCGACCCAGGGCAGCTTGAGCGCCTGTGCCACATTTTCCACCAGAGACGGCAGGAGCGCGTCCGGCGTCGTGGCTGCCTCCAGCCGGCGACTCAGACGATTGAGCACAGTCACGGGGTCATCCCGTTCGCCGTACATCAGCCGATTGACCCCGCGCTGCAGCCGATCACGCAGCGGCTGGGCTATCACCGCCACCAGCCCGGTGGCCACGACCGAGCCAGCTCCCGCGGCGCCCGACTGGATGAGTGCGCCGGCCAGGCCAACGCACAACCCATAGATGGCGACGACGCTGGCCGTCAGCCCGGCATAGACCAGCGTGCGATTGAAGATCAGGTCGATGTCCCACAGGCGGTAGCGCAGAATCGCAATCCCGATGGTCACGGGCAGTAGAACACGCAGCAGTTGGGTCAGGGGGTAGCCGACCAGGTCGTAGGCCAGTTGAGGTACGCCGGCCGCCACCGGCCAGATCACGACCGCGAATTGGGCCAGAGCCGCCAGGGCCGTCCCGGTCAAGCCCAGGACCACCCACTTGGTCTGCAGGCGCTCGGCCGGGCTGGAATGCCGCTGGTAACGGTAAACCTGGGCGACGACTCCGCTGGCGAACCAGGCCAGCAAGACGCCAAAGCCGAGGAGCGCGGGCAGCCGCCACGGATAGAGGGCCGGATAGAGCCCCTGCGCCAACCACCAGGCCCCGGCCAGGATCGCCAGGCCCAGGGTCCAGCGCGGCACAAATTTCCCATCTGGGAACAGGTAGAAGAACAGCCACCAGGCCGTGAGCGTGAGCGCGAACCAGGCGTCGAGGACCGGCCGCCAGAACGGCTGGGGATCGTAGAGCGCCAGGATCGGCGACGAAGCGCCGACCTGGGCCAGGAGGACGCTGATCGAAAAGAGCAGTACCCGCCAGTCGCCCGGGCGACGCCAGACGAGCAGGCCGGCCACCCCCAACCCGGCCAGGGCCATGACCAGATCGATGGCCACTGTATACGCGCTGATGAACCCAGCCGATAACCCCAGGCTGGCCACGGCCAGCGGGTCCTGGCCGCCGAAGAAGAGGGTGTAGTCACGCACGGGCCGATCGCCGGTGCGCACACTCAGAGTCACGGCCTGGCCGGCGGCGCCAGCCGGCAGGGCGTCCTCAGGCGGCACGGCCCGCGGCGGAACGCCGTTCACGGCCACCAGCCGGTCACCTTCCAGGATGCCGGCCAGCTGCGCGGGATCCGCCGGCCAGGGCGACAGCGCCAGATCACCCGACCGGTCACGATAGACACTCAGCCCCAGGCGGGGCCGGTAACGCTGAGACAGATCGTCGTACCGATGATAGAGGCCTCCTGCAAAGAGGACCAGTGTCGCCGCGGCCACCATCAACCAGAGCAGCCCTGTCAGACGGGGAGCGCTGCGGGACAACCAAAAGACCACCCCCGGCCAAGGAAGCTGTTGAGATGTCATCACCGCCTCATCGCGCGCAATCTGGTTGGCCCTGCAGCCACTCCAGCGCGGCCCGCAGCACCTGGTCCTGTTCGGTCCCGACTTGCGTCCAGTCGATCCGCACAACCTCATCCGGGGTGATAGAGCCATTGTATACGCGTCCGGTGCGATCAGAAGCAAACGCGCCACTGACGGAAAGGAAAGCGCCGTCGCTGAGCGTCGTGTGAAACTGGAGGACCGGGCTGCCGGCAGTAGGCTCCCCGAAGCTGCGCACCTTGGGCCGGCCCTGGAAGGCGACTACGGCCAGTTCGCCGGCGGCGGCCGTGGCCGGGCTGGTCAGCAGGGCCACCGGCGGCAACGGCCGTGACACCGGGTAGAGCGGGCCTTCGACCAGGCTTTCAAAGCGCTCGTTGCCGTTCCAGAACACTTTGCCGCCCGCATACGTCCACGGTTCGCGGGCGCCGTCTGCGTAGACGAAGCCGCCTACCTCGCCTTCTCCCAGGATCGGCCCGATCGCCGCCAGGTAAGACCAGAGATCGCCCCCAGAATTGCGGCGCAGGTCGATCACCCAGCCGCAGACTTCGCCCGGGCTGGCTCGGCGCAGGGCCTGGTGCGCGTCCGTCGCGTACAAGATCGCGCCGCTGGTCACCGGCAGGTCAATGTAACCCAGGCGCGCCTCGCGCCGGGCCAGCGCCTGCCCCACGGGGTCGCGCTCAGTGGCGGCCCCGCGGGCGAGCGTCGCCACGATGGGCTGCGCCTGGTCCGCCCGCTTGACCGTGAGCTGAACCGAGGCCGCATATCCCAGATCGACGATCGGCGCGTTTTGCCAGGGCTTGGGCGGCCCGCCGTCAACTGTTTCGATGAGGTCGCCCAGCCGCAGGCCGGCGCGTTCCGCCGCGCCGCCTGGGTTGAGGTCGACGATGACATTCTGCGGATAGAGGGCCAGCAGGCCGAAATTCTCAGCAGCCCGCGCCTGGGCCGGATCGAGGAAGAAGGTCGCCCAGTCCCCGATCTGCCCCGTGGCGTAAAGCAGGGCCGGATACGTGTCGGCCGTGGTCCGCGGGTTGGGGGACAGGGCCAGCGCCTGTTCGCGCAGCGCCGGCCAGGCAATGTCTTCACTCCGGACGGCGTTCACTGCCAGCCAGTCAAGGGCATTGGCCAGATACTCGGCGGGGGGTTGGGGCGCTTGGGTCGGGAGAGGCCCTCCGACACAGCCGCCCGACAGCAGCGTCAGGAGGCAGGCTGTCAGGACAAGGCGGCCACGAAAGCCGTAATAGCCCGGCGGAGGCGTGCAGGGTGCGGTCATGGGCCAGATCTCCATCGGAAAACTCAGCGGCTGGGGCGGGGAGACAGAGCCGGGCGAGTACGCCCGGCCGCCGTCCAGGCGGCGACCAGAGCGAAGCCCATCAACGTCAACAGGCCGGTGGCCGCTGCGCCGCCCAGCGGCCCGGGCAAGGCTGGCTCAAGGTCAGCCCTGCCGGCGGGGGCATTCGGCGGAAGCGGGAGTGCCTGCGGCTCGGGCAAGGCTGGCTGGGCCGGGGCCTGGACGCGGGCACTGGTCTGGGCAACTGGCGCGGTGGGGATGGCGACCGGGGCCGGGCTGGCCAGCGCCGGGAAATCGGCGTGAGCCGCCTGGGTGGCCGCAAGATTGGCCCAGATGACCAGCATGAATCCGCTGGCCGCTACAACGAGGACTCGGGGCAGGCGGGCGGTGGGCAGCAAGCTGAACATAGATGGCTCCTTGGTGTCACGCCTGGACTGAAGCGCGTCCAGGCTTACTCTATGTCCGATCAGCTCCCAGCGTCATCAGGGCGGGGCCCCTATTTCAACCCTATTTCGTACTCCTGGCGCACACGCCGTAAAGGCGCGCGACCGTGCGCAGTGCCTCGGAGGCCACGCTATACGCATGGCCGGGTGTGGCCAGCGCGGCGCACGTCATCGCTCCGGGCCTGATCTCCGAAGGCGTGCCAAGGCGCGGCGAAGAGGGCTGTGCCGTTGCCCGCCGGCCGCGATTTAGGGGAAGCCGTACTCAATCGCGCCCAGCCACCAGTCCGGGTGCTGGTACGCTGGCGCGGACTGAGCCGCGGTCCCGGCGCAGTCGGCGCTCGCATGGCCTTGGGCCGCGGCCGGACGCGCGTTCGAGATAGCCGCGGTCACGGTCTGGCTGTGGATCGTCAGCCCGGTCAGGAGCAGCAGGGCCGCGGCAATGCCAATCAACAGTCTACGCTTGCGAGTCATGGTGGCCTCCAGTGGCGAATGATGGGTTGCTCGGCCATGCGCCGATCCCGGCCGGTCATCCAATGGCCGGCCGGTGACGCCAGCATAGGCGCCGCGGATGGAGGCGGCGGTGGAGGAAGTGGTAGAGGCAAACAAACTGGGCGAGATACTCCGTCGCTTGAGCTTGAGGGACGGCCATGGACCGCCGGCGGCTTCGGCCGGCCAAGTGCTCGCCACCGGTGCCAGGCGGACGGACGCTAGATCAACTCGCCGCGGCGCAGCCGGTCGTAGAGCGCGGTCGTCTCAGGGGAGGGGGCAGCGCCCAGGTCGGCGGCCAGCAGGGTGGTCAGGCTCTGATAATGGCGCAGCGCCTGGCCAGCCTCACCCTGGCGCGCGCTGGCCTGCATCAGCCCGCGATGCGCCGCCTCGAGGTAGCCGTCGTGGGTGATGGCCCGGCGGTACGCCTCGGCCGCGGCGGCGGGGCGGCCGGCCTCGAGCAGCAGCTGACCGAGGGTAAGCAGGGCTTGGAGATACCGCCGGCGCAGGTCTTCGCGCTTGGCCAGCACCCACTCGGTGTCTGGGAAGTCTTCCAGGAAGTCGCCGCGGTAGAGCGCCAGTGCAGCTTGCAGGTGTTCGATGGCGCGCTCCGGCGCGGCCGGTCGCCGACGGCCGGCTTCGGCCAGACCCGCCTCAAACGCTTCGACGTCGTACCAGTAGCTCAGCGACCGGTTGAAAGTGTAGCGCTCGTCCTGGAAGAGCACCCAGTCCGGCCGACCCAACGCCTGCCGGAGGCGGTAAAGGGCGGTTCGTAAGCCGGTGCGGAGCTGGGCGGGCGAGCTGTCGGGCCAGAAGGCCAGGCCGATCTGCTCCCGGGTGCGGCCGGCGTGGCTGACCAGGTAGAAGAGCAGGTGCTTGGGGCGCGCGAATCCCCAATCGGCGGCGCGGAGCAGGTCCCGGCCGCGATACACCTGCGCTGGACCAAAGCCCAGCAGGCGCAAGGCCGGCACAGGCAGCGGCTCAGCCTGGGGCGTAGTCGAGGCCAGGGCGGGCGGGACAGCCGCGTCGGGCGGGTCGAAGTCGGCGGCCGGGTTGGCGTGGCCCTCCGCCCACGCGGCCTCGAAGGCCTCGGCCGGCAACTCGGCCCGCGCGGCGGCCAGGTCGCGGTCATGCTCCACCTGCAGCGGCGCCTCCAAGAACGGGCCGACCGCGGCCCGGAGCGCCCGCACGGCCCCGAAAAATCGCGCGGCTTGCCGGGCGCGGCCCTGCGCCAGGCTCAGACTGCCCAACCCCGCCAGCACATACGCCACGCCGCGCAGGTCGCCGCTGGCCCGGAACAGGCGCAAGGCCGCTTGATAATGCTCCGCGGCGCTGGCGTGCCGGCCTTCCAAACGATCCATGCGCCCCAGGTGAAACAGCGAGAATGCCCGGCCGGCGGCGTTGCCGCCTGTCTGGCGCATCAGGGCGAGGCATTCCTGGAAGTGGGCGCGGGCGGCGGAGAAATCCCCCTGAAAGGCCGCGCCAATGCCCAGGAAGTGCAGGGCGAAGCTGGCCAGCCATAGGTCACCCAGACGCCGGGCCATGCCCAGGCACGCCTCGGTGAGCTGACGGCTGCGCGCGCCGTCACCGAGCGCGGCGGCGGCCCAGCCCAGGGCGTGCAAACAAAAGGCGGTGCCCCAGCGGTCATCCTGGGCGCGCGCCAGGCGCAAGCCCTCTTCGAGAGCCGCGCGCGCCGCCGCAAACGCTCCCTGCCAGCAAGCCAGCCAGCCGGCCGTGGTCAGCGCCCGGGCGCGCACCCCCGGCGACCCGGCCGAGGCCTGCTCCAATAAGCGGTCCAGCCACTGGCGGGCTTCGGTGAAGTTACCCTGCGCAAACCAAAACCAATGCAGGGCGCACATCATCCGCAGGCCCGCTTCGCAGCGCGCCGGATCCTGCGCACTCCACTCCAGGGCGGCGCGAAGGTTGTCTAGTTCTGGCCGCAGCCGGGCCAGCCAGGCGGCCGTGTCGGCGTCCGAAAGAAAGAAGCCCAGGTGCGCCTGCGGCGCCTCGGTCAGCCGTGCATAATAGGTCAGATGCCGATCCCGGACGGCCTGGTCTTCGCCAGCGTCACGCAGTCGCTCGCTGCTGTATTGCCGCACCGTGTCCAGCAGTCGAAAGTGAGCCGCCCGGCCGGGTTCACGCTCGACGACCACCAGCGACTTGCGCACCAACTGCCCCAGACTCTCCAGCACCGCTTCCGCGTCAGCGCCCTCAGCCACCGCTACAGCTTCGGCGGCCTCCAAGCTCCACCCGCCGGCGAAGACCGACAGCTGACGGAAGAGCGTCCGCTCCGGCTCGGTCAGCAGATCGTGACTCCAATCCAGCGTGGCGCGCAAGGTCTGGTGGCGGGGCGGAGCGGCGGGACTGCCGCCAGCGAGCAATCGCAGCCGGTCGCGCAGCCGGGTCACAATCTGCTCCACGCGCAGAAGCGGCACGCGCGCCGCCGCCAGTTCGATCGCTAAGGGCAGGCCGTCCACCTGCTGACAGACCTCGAGCACCGCGGCGGCGTTGTCATCCGTCAAGCGAAAGGCGGGCAGGTCATGCTGGGCGCGCGCCACAAATAGCTGGACGGCATCGCACTCAGACAAGGCTTCGGGCGCCACGGGCCGGCCGGGCGCGGGCAGTGAGAGGGGCGGCACGGGCCAGGCCAGTTCTTCGGCCAAACCTAGCGGCTCGCGGCTGGTGGCTAGCACGCGCAAGCCGGGGCACGCTTTCAGCAGCTGGGCCACGAACCCGGCGCAGGCCGCGAGGAGGTGCTCACAGTTGTCTAAATACAGCCAACCGGTCCGGCTACCGATGAAGTGGGCAATCGTTTCGTTCAGCGGCTGCGGGGGAACTTCACGTAGACCCAGGCTCTCCGCCACCGTCAGCGGCACCAGGGCTGCGTCGGCCAGGCCGGCCAGCTCGATCCACCAAGCGTTCAGCGTTGGCCCAGCCGACTGCTCGGCGGCCAACTGGATGGCCAAGCGCGTCTTGCCACAGCCGCCGGGTCCGACCAGGGTGAGTAGGCGTGGCTCCGTCCCGGATGTCAGCCATGGGCGGAGCTCGGCCAACTCCCGCTGGCGGCCGATGAAACGAGTGAGGTGGACGGGGAATACCGGCCGAGCCGAGCGCGTGGTCAAATCGGAAGCGGGGTCTCGTGTGGGCATACAACGGGTCCAAACGATGACGCCAGCGACGCTGGCTGTGGCCTGAGACTCCGGAGGGAGTTTAGGCGCCCAAGGCTGTCTGTCAAGGCGC
>ERZ761602.5116-NODE-5116-length-15873-cov-26.530914_pt1 | contig 15873 bp, 8 predicted proteins | sample MGYA00512165_ERZ761602 | MGnify/ENA primary metagenome ERZ761602 (study PRJEB28899, sample SAMN02445085) | bioreactor sludge metagenome | biome: EBPR sludge; isolation source: Thorneside wastewater treatment plant | place: Australia: Brisbane, Thorneside...
CCGCTGATCTGGGTGTTCGGCGAGATCGTCCCGAAAAGCGTCTTCCAGCAGCGCGCCGATGCCTGGACGCCTTACCTGATCTACGTGCTGCGCGCCTTCTCGATCCTTTTCTCGCCGATCCTGATCGTCTTCGTGACCCTCTCCAAGTTGCTCTCAAAGTTTGCCGGCGGTGCCGAGGAGCACAATCCCTTCACCTTGCGCGAACAGATTCTGAGCATGGTGCAGATGCCGCCGCAGGAAGGAGGCGACATCCAGTCGATCGAGAAAACCATGATCCGGCGGATGTTCAGTTTCTCCGAAACCACGGTGTCGAAGGTGATGGTGCCATTGATCGACGTCGACGCGGTCGAGAGGAGCTGCACAGTCGGCGAGGCGGTGCGCCTGGCGGTCACCGGCTCGCACGTTCGCTTGCCGGTCTTTGACGGGCGAATCGATCGGGTGATCGGCGTGCTCAACACCATGGACCTGCTCGGGGTCGATGAGTCCTCGTCGATCGAGCCCTTCATCAGCCCGACACGCTATGTCCCGGGCAGCAAGAGTGCCGAGTCGATGCTCGTCGAGCTGCGCAAGGACGGCGACGCGATGGCTGTGGTGATGGACGAGTTCGGCGGTGCCGAAGGAATCATCACCATCGAGGACATCATCGAAGATGTCGTCGAGGATATCCAGGACGAGTACGACCGGCAGGAGAAGCCGGCCGAGTGGCTGAAGAAACTTGGCCACCGTGACTATCTGGTCAGCGCCCGTGCCGACACCGCAATGCTCGGTGAGAAACTGGGCTTGAAGCTGCCAGTCGGGGACTACGATACCTTGTCGGGCCTGTTGCTGGAACATGCGCGCGAGATCCCGAAGGCCGGAGCCGTCATCGAGGTGGCCGGCGTCAAGTTCACTGTCCAGCGCGCCACGCCGCAGGTCATTCAGGAAGTACAGATCACCTGGTAGGCCGCTGCCGCGGGCGATCCGACCAGTCGGCGCCCGCCCGCGCGCGCTCAACCTGGCGCGCCGCCGCCGGCTGATGGTGGTCAGGGTAGCGACAGCGCTTGGTTGCCGACTTCGGCGACCGGCGTTACGGTGACCGCCACGTCGAGCTCGTGTGCACCGCCGCCGAGGATCACCCCCCGTAGCGGCGACACGTCGGCGAAATCGCGTCCCCAGGCGAGCGTGATGTGCTGGGTGTCGGGCAGCAGGTTGTTGGTCGGATCGAAGTCGACCCAGCGGCCTCCTTCGAGCTCCGGGCAATAGACCGAGACCCAGGCGTGCGAGGCGTCGGCGCCAACCATCCTGGGTTGTCCCGGCGGTGGCCGCGTCAGCAGGTAACCACTGACATAGCGCGCGGCCAGACCCTGTGAGCGCAGGCATGAAAGCATCAGGTGAGCGAAATCCTGGCAGACGCCGCGCTTGTTGGCCAGCACTTCGAGCACCGGCGTGGCGACGGTGGTCGCTTCGGAGTCGAACTCGAATTCATCATAGATGCAGCTCATCAGCGCCTGAACCGCCTCCAGGATCGGTCGTTGCGGAGTGAAGCACTGCCCCGCGTAGCTGGCAAACTCGTGCTTCACCCGCACATGCGGCGATTGGAACTGGAAGCGGCCGGCGTCGAGCAGGACCGGACGGGAACCGTAGGCCAGCGCCTCGCGCACGTTTTCCCATGCTGGCGAGGTGTGCAGATAGCCGGGCCACGCGCGTGCCGGTCGCCCTGGGGCTGGTCTTGCGGGGTTCGCAAGCAGATCGGTCCGCGTTGCGTCCACCGGCAAATGCGGCCAGACCTCGATGGTACTTTCGGCGCGAACAGCCAGGCGGTCGTGCGAAAACTCGATCGCCAGCTCACGGACCGGATTGCCAAAGCTGTCACGGCGCTCGCGGGTCGCGGTCACCGCGGGCGAGACGCTGATCTGGTGCGTCAGGCAGCGCTGCCATGGGCAATCACGCGGTGTCAGATGCAGCAACTGGCGCGACAGGGACACCGGACTGTCGTAGTCGTAGATCGTTTCGTGCAGCACGTGATAGCGGGCGGTGGGCGAGCGCACGGCGATCAAGATGTCAGGGTGTAGCGGCTGATGTCGCCGACGTGGCTGAAATAGCGCATCGCCAGGCTGTCCGAAAGCGCTGCGGCGGCGATCGCGATATCGTTGAGCAGGGCGGCGAGCTGGAGGCAAGGATCGCAGGAACGGCACTCGCTGAAGCTTGTCTGCTCGAACTGGCCGAGGTCGAAGCCCTGCAGTCGCGCCAGCGCCGCGCGCAGGGCCTGGTCTCGCGGACCGCCGAGCAGACGGGTCAGATTGTCGAGGTAGCGGATCAGGATTTGCAACTGAAAGGCGACGGAGTGCGGATTGCCGTCGTCGAGAACGACCAGATCCAGTGCTGGCAGCAGCTCTGGCTGAGTCATGTAGCGCGAGCGGTAGGTAATGATGCTGTCGGTCAGTTCGAGCAACCACTCGAGGCCGCCGGGAGCGCGTGTCGAATCCAGGCGCAGGAAATGGGCCACGGCTCTGGCGAGGAAGATCAGTCGTTCGATGCGCCTGCCGATGATCAGGAAGCGCCAGCCGTCGTCGCGGGTCATGTTGTCCATCGCGAAACCGGCCAGCGACGACGAGGCAAGCAGGACCTGATCGAGAAAGGCCAGCGCTTCGCCGAGTTCGGGCGGCGTTCCCCTGCTGGCCAGCCTGCCATAGGCTTGCAGCTGGTGCTGCAGGCGATTGAGTGCGTGCCAGTTGTCCAGCGAAAAGCGCTCGCGTACCTGTGCCGCGACCCACAGCAGGCGGCGAATGTCACCCGCCAGTCCGTCGCCCCACTCCTTGCCGCAGATTGCCGCGAGCACCAGGGCTTCTCTAGGTGCTTGCGCAGGCGGCACCGTAGCCGGCGGCGCATCGCTGCCGGTCTCCGGCTCGACGACCGGCAGGAGCTTCAATGCCAGGCACAGATCGAGCGCCGAAGCCAGTGCCGGCTGTGACTCGGCGCCGGCATCGACCAGGCGTGAGAGCGCGACGCGCAGGATCCGGGAAGTCTTGTCGCAGCGTTCAGCGTAACGGCCGAACCAGTACAGGTTCTCGACCACTCGCGACGACAGGTTGAGCCCGCCGCGCACCAGATCGGCCTTGCCGATCGAGTGCTTGAGCAGGCTGAAGGTGTTGACCGCGGCCTCGGTAAGCACCCAGGTGTCCTTGCTCGATCCGCCGCGCTGCATCGAGATGATGCGCGCGTTCGACTCCGCCGAGACGCGCGCCAAGCCGCCCGGCATCACCACATGCCCGGCCGGGGTCGCGGCGACAAAAACCCGCAGGCCGACTCCGCGGGGCAGCAGACCGCGCTTGTGCGAGGCACTCCAGGTCGGTGCCTGCGAGTAGTTGACCAGTTCCTGCGCGACGTAGGCCTGTGGTCTGGCGCGCAGCCGGTCGATCATTTCTGCGCGGGCGTTGCCGTGAAGTTCGTTGCCGAACAGCGGGTCGAAATTCTGCGACGGGTAGGAGCCCTTGATCACCAGATGGTTCAGGTTCTCGATCGTATACTCCAGCGCGGCTTTCTCGCCACACCACCAGGTGGCCACCGATGGCATCGCCAACGGCTCGCCAAGCAGTTTCTTACAGGCTCCGGGCAGGAATCCGGGTAGCGCCGCGGACTCGATCAGGCCGCTGCCGAGGGAATTGGCGACCAGTACATTGCCGGCGCGCACCGCCTGCAGGAGGCCCGGGACGCCCAGCGCCGAGTCGCTGCGCAGTTCGAGCGGGTCGCAGTAATCGTCGTCCAGCCTGCGCAAAATGGCGTGCACCCGCCGCAAGCCGCCGAGCGTCTTGAGGTAGACCGATTCACCGCGGACCGTCAGATCCTGCCCTTCGACCAGCGGAAAACCGAGATAGCGCGCGAGATAAGCGTGCTCGAAGTAGGTCTCGTTATAGGGACCGGGTGTCAATAGCACGATCAGCGGTGTCTCCGCGCCGTGCGGTGCCCAATAGGTCAGCGCTTTCTGCAGTTCACGGAAGAACGAGGCGAGGTGCTCGACGTGCAGGTCGCGGAACTGCTCGGGATAGGCACGGCCGACGATGGTCCGGTTCTCGATCGCGTAACCCGCTCCGGAGGGCGCCTGGGTACGGTCGGCGATGACCCACCAGCGGCCGTCCGGCGACCGTGCCAGGTCGGCGGCGTACAGATGGAGGAAGGTGTCGCCGGCCGGCTTGACGCCCTGGCATGGCCAAAGGAAGTTGTTGTGGCCATAAACCAGCGCCGGCGGCAGGGTGCCGTCGGTGAGCAGCGTCTGCTCGCCGTAGAGGTCGCTCAGCACGGCGTTGAGCAGGCGCGCGCGCTGGGTGACCGCACCGGCGATTTGCCGCCACTCGGCAGCCGACAGGATCAGCGGCAGCGGATCGAGTTCCCACGGCCGGTCGGCGCCTTCGGGGTCGGCGTAGACGTTGTAGGTGACGCCATTCTCGAGGATGCGCCGCCGCACGTAGTCGAGCCGGTGACGCATCTGTTCGGGCGTGGCCGATTCGAGGTGCGCAAAGAAGGGCTGCCACGCGCGGCGAACGCAGCCGTCGTCGGCGAGCATCTCGTCGAAACGGTCGGGCGTCTGCGGGTAGGTCGACAGCAGGGATCGCGTCATCAGGGAAACAGGCGCGGGATTCACCCCGCGCCGAGCGGTTTCAGGAACGGCGCAAGTCTAGCGTAAACGGAAAGCCGGCATTGGCTGGCGCTGGCTGCAGGTCGATTTCACCAGGCGTGTGGCCAAAGGGCGTGAACCGCGCGAGACGGCGGCCCTCGGCCTCGTTGGCGTTGACCGGATAGCGCTCGGGGTTGCGGCCACCGGGGTGCTCGACGTGATACTGGCAGCCGCCGAGCGAGCGCTTCATCCAGGTGTCGACCAGATCGAAAACCAGCGGCGCGTGCACACCGATCGTCGGGTGCAGGGCCGACGGCGGATTCCAGGCCCGGTAGCGGACGCCGGCAACGAACTCGCCGACCTTGCCGGTCGGGCGCAGCGGCAGGGCGCGCCCGTTGCAACTGACCACGTAGCGGTCACTGGCCATGCCGGTGACCTTGACCTGCAGGCGCTCCAGCGAGGAGTCGACGTAGCGCGCCGTCCCGCCAGCCGCTCCCTGTTCGCCCATGACATGCCAGGGCTCCAGCGCATGCCGCAGTTCCAACTCGATGCCCAGCGCCGAAATGCTGCCGTGCATCGGGAAGCGAAACTCGAAATGGGGAGCGAACCAGGCCTCCTCCAGCGCATAGCCGGCGCCACGCAGCTCGCTGATCACGTCGTCGAAGTCCTGCTTGACGAAATGCGGCAGCATGAAACGATCGTGCAGCTCGGTACCCCAACGGAGCAGGCGCTCGGGTGCGTAAGGCGTCCGCCAGAAGCGCGCGATCAGTGCCCGCAGCAGGAGTTGCTGGGCCAGCGACATGCGCGCATGCGGCGGCATCTCGAAGGCCCGCATCTCCAGCAGGCCGAGGCGGCCGGTGGCGCCGTCGGGGGAATACAGCTTGTCGATGCAGAACTCGGCGCGGTGGGTATTGCCGGTCGAGTCGATCAGCAGATTGCGCAAGGCGCGGTCGATGGCCCAGGGAGCGACGCACTCGGCGGCGTCCGCTGCCGCCTGCGGCAATTGGCTGAAGGCGATCTCCAGCTCGTACACGGAATCGTTGCGCGCCTCGTCGACGCGTGGCGACTGGCTGGTCGGACCAATGAACAGGCCCGAAAAGAGGTAGGAAAGCGACGGATGGTTGTGCCAGTAGCTGATCAGGCTGCGCAACAGGTCGGGCCGCCGCAGGAAGGGCGAGTCGAGGGTGCTGGCGCCGCCAAAGACAAAATGGTTGCCGCCGCCGGTGCCGGTATGGCGGCCGTCGAGCATGAACTTCTCCGGCGACAGGCGCGACAGGCGCGCTGCCTCGTAGAGATGTGTCGTCCGCTCGACCAGTTCATCCCAGCTTCCCGACGGCTGGATATTGACCTCGATCACGCCGGGGTCGGGAGTGACCCTGAAGTTGCTCAGTCGCGGATCGGATGGCGGCTCGTAACCCTCGATGATTACCGGCGAGGCGAGTGCGTCGGCTGTTGCCTCGACGGCGGCCAGCAGCTCGAGGTAGGCGTCGAGGGTCTCGGTGGGCGGCATGAAGATGTACAGGACGCCCTTGCGGGCCTGCGCCGAAAGTGAGGTTCGGGTGACCAGGGTTGCCGATTCGGCGTGCGCCGGTGGGCGATCCTCGCCGGTTTCGGCGACCTCGGCGGCGTGCAGAAGCGCCTCATCGACGCGTTCAAGCGCTCTCGCCGCAAAGCGTTCGCCGCTGACGGCGGCGGCTACGGCTGGCAGGCCGAGACTGCGGCTGATCGCGTACTGGGCTCGAATCTCGGTGTGCGGCGGCAGCGCCGGGAAGTCCTGCGTCGGGTCGGGCGCATGCACGTACGGGTAGTCGGCCTTGGCCACCCACGGCTGCGAGTCGAGCGGCAGGCGATAACCGATCGGCGAATCGCCCGGGACCAGGTAGCAGCGGCCACCGCGCAGGTACCACGGGCCGCTCTGCCAGCCACCCCGGGGACGGGCCTGCAGCGGCAGCACATGACCGACCACCTGCTCCAGCCCCTGGCGAAAGATCTTCGCCAGACGCTGGCGTTCGAGCGCGTCGTCGAGGCGCGAATCAAAAGGGTCGACGTTGACCGGCAGTCGGTCCTCACGCCACAGGTAATAGTAGACGTCCTCGTAGGCTGCAAAGACGTACCTGGGGTCGATCGTCAGCCGCTCGGCGACTTGGCGCAGGAAGCGGCCGGCGAGCTGCTCGTCGGCGCCGTAGTCCTGGTTCTCGTCGGCATATAGCGCCGGATCGTTCCACAGCGGCTGGCCGTCGCGCCGCCACAGGCAGTTCAGCGACCAGCGCGGGAGCTGCTCGCCGGGATACCATTTTCCCTGCCCGAAGTGCTGGAGCCCGTGCGGAGCGTATTTCTCGCGCAAGCGCTGAAAGATTTCGGCGGCGCACTTTCGTTTGGTCGGGCCGAGTGCTTCGGTGCTCCATTCGGCGCCGTCGTGGTCGTCGATCGAGACAAACGTCGGTTCGCCGCCCATCGTCAGACGAACGTCGCCGCTGGCGAGATCGGCGTCGATCTGGTGGCCAAGGGCCTCGATCGCCAGCCACTGTTCTTCGCTGTACGGCCGGGTTACCCTCGGCGCTTCCCAGACGCGCTCGATCTTCATGTGGTGCTCGAACTGGCATTCGCACTTTTCGGTCAGGCCGGTAATCGGCGAAGCGGACGATGGTTGCGGCGAGCACGCCAGTGGGATGTGTCCTTCGCCGGCAAACAGACCGGAGGTTGGGTCGAGGCCGATCCAGCCGGCGCCGGGCAGGTACACCTCGCACCAGGCGTGCAGGTCGGTGAAGTCATGGTCGGTGCCGGATGGCCCGTCGAGCGACTTCACGTCGGGTACCAGCTGGATCAGATAGCCCGAAACGAAGCGCGCCGCCAGGCCGAGGTTGCGCAGCACCTGGACCAGCAGCCAGGCCGAGTCACGGCACGAGCCGCGGGCCAGTTCGAGCGTTTCCTCGGGCGTCTGCACGCCGGGTTCGAGGCGAATCACGTAGCCCACCTTGGCCTGGACGCGCTGGTTGAGATCGACCAGGAAGTCTACGCTGGTGCGTTCTTCGGTCGGAATCGTCGCCAGGAAGCGCTGCAGCGCCGGGGTCAGCGGCAAGCGGGCGAGATAGGGTTCGAGTTCTTCCTGCTGCCAGGCCTCGTACCTGAAAGGAAATGTCGTCGCGTAGGGCTCGGGGAAGAAATCGAAGGGATTGATCACCGACATTTCGGCCACCAGGTCGACTTCAACGCAGAACTCGGCGGTTTTGTCGGGGAACACCAGGCGTGCCAGATAGTTCGCCTGCGGGTCCTGCTGCCAGTTGATGAAATGCTGCGCTGGCGTGATCTTCAGCGAGTAGCTGAGGATCGGGGTACGCGAATGCGGCGCCGGCCGCAAGCGGACAACCTGGGGCGAAAGGCTGATCGGGCGGTCGTAGCGATAGTGCGTGATGTGATTGAGGGCAACATGAATGGACACGGCTGACTCCAGGGCAAAGGCGCAGAGGTTTTTTGTGGCAGAAGCTTTACAGAAAGAAGCGCGGCGTCCGCAAGCCGGGCCGGCAGGTGGCCCGGCCGCCGTGCGTCGCCGTCGGTAGCGGGCAGCGCCTGCATCAGGGTAGCAGTTGCTTCAGCAAGTCGGTCTCCAGTTTGACGCGGCCGGCGCTTTCCTCGAGATCGCTGCCGCTGATCACGAAGGTGTCTTCGACGCGTTCGCCAAGGGTGGTGATCTTGGCGGTGTGCAGATTGGCCCGATGTGCGGCCAGTTGCGTGGCGATGGTGAACAGCAAGCCGGGGCGATCCGCAGCGACGACGGTGAGCACGAATAACTTTCCGGTTTCGTCGGGTTCGAGGCTGACCACGGGTTGGATGCTGACCATCGGCTGCAGCGGAAAGTGCCTGACCTGCCGTGAGACGCGTCCGGTTGCCGGCAGGTCGGGCGGTGAGTGTCCGGACAAACGCTCGATCAGCTCGTGTTCGATGTAGCTGATCATCTCGCGCCTGCCGCCGCGGTCGGCCACGTCAAGCACGATGAACGTGTCGAGCGCGTAGCCGTCGCGCGTGGTGTGGATCTTGGCGTCGACGATGCTGAAGCCGGCGCGGCTGAAAAACCCCGCCATGCGTACGAAGAGGTCTGTCTCGTCGTGGGTGTAGACCATCACTTCGACGCCTGCACCGTGCGGACTGAGTCTCGCCTTGACCAGCGGCCTGCCGACGTCGCGGCGGTCGTGCAGGGCGAGCGCGTGCCAGGCGATTTCCTCCGCGGAGTGGCGCAGGAAATAGACCGTGTCGACTTCCTGCCACAGGCTCTCGTGAACCGCCTCGGGCAGCGCCAGATAGCGCATCAGTCGCCTGGCTTCGTGTTGCCGCTGGGCGATGACGCCCTCGGCCATCGGTGCCGCTTCGTTCGACAGCAGGACTCGGCGGGTAGCCGTGAACAGTTGCTCCAGCAACTGGCCCTTCCACGCGTTCCAGACTTTCGGGCTGGTCCCGCGGATGTCGGCCACGGTCAGCAGGTACAGCCCGACCAGACGGCGTTCGTCGCCGACGATGGCGGCGAACCGGCTGACCACGCCGGGGTCGGAGATATCCTGCTTTTGAGCGGTGCGGGACATCAGCAGGTGCTGGCGAACGAGCCAGACCACCAATTCGGTGTCCTCGCTGGCCAGACCGTGGTCTTCGCAGAACTGCCGGGCGTCGATCGCGCCGAGTTCGGAGTGATCGCCGCCACGCCCCTTGGCGATATCGTGAAAGAGCGCCGCGACATACAGCACCCAGGGGTTGCCGAAGTCGCTGATCAGGCGACTGCACAGCGGGTATTCGTGCGCGAACTCCTCGACGGTGAACCGGCGGAGCTTGCGCATCACCTGCAGGATGTGCTGATCAACGGTGTAGGCATGAAACAGGTCGTGCTGCATCTGTCCGACGATGCGCCCGAAACCAGGCAGATAGCGACCCAGGACGCCCAGCTGGTCCATCCGCCGGAAGACCTCGGTCAGTCGCTGCCCGTGCTGGAAGAGTTCCACGAAACGGGTACGGTTGACCGGATTGTCGCGGAAGTCGCCGTCGATCAGCGTTCTGGCGCGCCACAGGGCACGCTGCGCCCGGGCAGTCAGACCGTGCACTCCGGGGTGCTGCTGAAGCAGCAGAAAGGTCTCGAGGATGGCCTCCGGGGTCTCGCCGAAGACGTTTTCATGCACCACGTCGAGGAACTCGTGCGTCTTCTGGAAGCGCTCGTTGATCGGTTGTGGTGCCTCGTCCGGGGAAGGCAGGAGCGCCGCGCCGATGTTCTGCAGCACGATGGTGCTGATCTGCATGACCATCTTGGCGGTGCGGTAGTACTGTTGCATCAGCAGCTCGCTGGATCGCCGCGCCTCGGTGGCGGCGAAACCGAGTTGCTCGGCGAGCACCGTCTGGTACTCGAAGAGCAGACGATCTTCGCGCCGCCCGGCGAGCAGGTGCAGGCGCGTGCGCAGGCGGCGCAGGAAGGCCTCGCACGCTTCGAGAAGCTGTTGCTCGCCGCTGGTGATGAAGCCGCGCTGGGCGAGGTCCTTCCAGCACTTGCCGTAGCCGGCGGCCTGCGTGATCCACAGGATCAGCTGCAGATCGCGCAGCCCGCCTGGCCCCTCCTTGCAGTTCGCTTCCAGGCTGTAAGGCGTTTCGCCAAAACGCTGATGGCGGTCTTCCTGTTCAATCCGTTTGGTCTGGAAGAAGCCTTGGGCATCCAGACTGGCCCTGATCCGCGAGGAAAATCGTCGAAAGAGCGGCGCACTGCCGGCCAGCAAGCGGGCTTCGATCATCGACGTCTGGACGGTGATGTTGCCGGCCGCCTGTTCCAGGCACTGTTCGATGGTGCGCACGCTGTGGCCGGTTTCGAGCCCGATATCCCAGAGCAGGCAGACCAGTTGTTCGAGCAGGGCGGTCAAGGCACGGCCCGGTTGCCCGGGCAGCAGGATCAACAGATCGACGTCGGAGGCGGGGTACAACTCGCCGCGGCCGTAACCACCGACGGCCAGCAGCGCCAGCGACGCCGGCAGGCCAAGCTCGCCCCAGATCTCGCAGAGCACGTCGTCGATCAGCTGGCAGCGCGCATGCAGCAGCCGGAGATCATCGTCATCGGCCAGAAAATGCTGGCAAAGCGCCCCTTGGCCTTCCTGCAGTCGGCTCTTGAAGGACGAAATCAGGGCACTCCCGGCCTCGGCATCTACCGTCATCGCTGCCGGCCGACGTTCGCGCCGACCTGCCAGCCAGCGATGGCAGCCTTGAGCGGCAACAGGTAGAGCTTCGCGACGGTCGAGCCGCGCACCAGGCAGTCCCGCATCAACAGCCAGGGCCAGGCCAGCGGCGGATGAACGCGCCAGCGCTCGTGTTCCAGCGAATTAAGCAGGATGTCCTTGGCCGCGGTCCAGTAGGCCGAGCTGTCATGCTCGCCGCTGAGCAACGCCGCCCGGTGGCATGCTGCCCGCCACAGGGCCTCTGCCTGGCGATCGCTCAAGCCTGCCCGACGTGCCAGCCAGGGGAGCATCATGGGTGTCTTCATCTTGTCCTTCGCTGATCAAAGCGGCCCGCCAAGGTTGATCGCGGCGTCACCGCGCGTTCTGCCACGCGCTGAGCAGACGTTTCGTTCGCCGCATGCGGGCCGATTGACAAGGAACAAGCAAGATCCGTGCAAGGAGTTCCTGGGCCGTGGTATGAATTTTGCTGAAACTGCGGGTCGATGATCTGTGCAGGCGACGTGGATCGCTCCGAATCGCTGCGGTGAGGGCGTTTTCTGGCGGGAACTGCGGTACACTTGCTGGCCAAGGTCGTCTGGGAGCAGGAGTTCAAGTACGCTTCGATCGGCTTGCCGCACAACGTGGGTGCGCCAGCGGCGCGCGAGACCCCGAAACGGGGCGCGCGCCTTGTCGGTTGCGGAAGCGTCCTCCGGGGTCACCGCCAGATGGCCGGCGGCGAAGCAGTGACTGGTCGGGAATTTGCAAAGTGAGCGCGGGTCGAAGGCGCAGCGATGCCGCCCGTCGGCAAGAGTGAGGTCAGAAGCCTCGCCGACGGCTGCCTTCTGCCAGCATTTCGTGATGTCGAGCACATGAAGGGGAATCAAGCGATGAGCACCGAACGCAAGGCGACGTTGACCATTACCGGAGAAAACCCGGTGCACTTTCCGATCCTGTCGCCGACGCATGGCAACGATTGCGTGGACATTCGCGCGCTGGGCGGCAATACCGATCGCTTCGGCTACGATGCGGGTTTCGAGTCGACGGCCAGCTGCAAGTCAAGTATCACCTTCATTGATGGCGCCAGGGGTGAGCTGCTCTATCGCGGCTACCCGATCGGACAGCTGAGCGAGCGTTGCGACTTTCTTGAGGTGGCGTACCTGCTGAAGAATGGTGAGCTACCAACGACCGCCCAGAGGGCTGGCTTCGAGTCCACCATCCGGAAGAACGCGCCGGTGCACGACCAGATGGTCAAGTTCTATCAGGGTTTTCGTCGCGATGCGCATCCGATGCCGGTAATGGTTGGCGTCGTCGGGGCGCTGTCGGCGTTTCATCGTGAAGCGGCGGATTTCTCGGATGTCGAGCAGCGCAGCCTGACCATCCATCGAATCATCGCCAAGATGCCGACCCTGGCGGCGATGGCCTACAAGTACACCGTGGGTCAGCCCCCGGTCAGTCCGCGCACCGATTTGAGCTACGCGGCCAATTTCCTGTACATGATGTTCGGGGTTCCTGCTGAAGAGTACAGGCCAAATCCGGTCCTGGAGCGCGCCTTTGACCGGCTGCTGACTCTGCACGCCGACCATGCGCAGGATGCTTCCACGTCAACGGTGCGGATGGCGGGATCGTCCGGAGCCAATCCTTTTGCCTGCATCTCCGCGGCGATCGCCTGCCTTTCCGGGCCGGTGCACGGCGGCGCCAGCGAGGCGTGCCTGGCGATGCTCGACGAGGTCGGCGACGTTTCGCGGGTCGCGGAAATCATCAGTCGCTCCAGGGTCGAGGGCGACCGCTTCAAGTTGACGGGCTTCGGCCTGTACGTTTATCGGAACTTCGACCCACGCGCCAAGCTGATGCGCAAACTGTGTACCGACGTGTTGACCGAGCTGGGCCTCGAAAATGATCGCCTGTTCAAGCTGGCCATCGCGCTCGACAAGATCGCGCTCGAAGATCCCTATTTTGTCCAAAACAAGCTCTACCCGAACATCGACTTCTACTCGGGAATTCTCCAGAAGGCGCTCGGCATCCCGGCTTCGATGTTTGCCTGCATCGTCGCAGTGGCCCGTACGGCGGGCTGGATGGCGCAGTGGGAAGAGATGCGTGCGGACCCGGAATACAAGATCGCTCGGCCACGGCAGCTGTACACCGGCGTGGCCAAGCGTAACGTGCCTTCCCCGGCGTAGCCGCGGAGCGCGCGGGAGGGCTGGCGCTCCCAGCACGCCCTGACGCCACTACCGGCGCGCTTGGGCGGTGCCCGTTGATGTTGTTGGTGCAAGCCTTCGGGCAGCTCGCCAGTTCCCGATCCCGGCTTCCACGAAGGTCGCAAGGCCTTGGGGCGGCTGTCTGGCGGACGGCCCGGCGCGGACGTGTGGCCGACACAGGCGCCGGCGGAAACAGCCGGATGGTCCTGGCCAATGCTCTCTCGGAGCCAGCTGGCAGCGAGACAACCGAACCACACCGCTGGTAATGCACCATCAGAGTGCTGTCTCTGGTTCCTGCGCACCATCTTTTGGCGTTCGGACCGGTCGGTCGCCACGCTCTGGGTGTTGTTCCGCCGCTTTCGGTATTTGGCATGCTTTCTGCTTACCGTTAGGTATCCAACACTGGCGGTGAGCCACATGAACGCAGACTTCTACAATGAGATGTACGACGCGGACGGGACGTTGCGTCCGCACTACCGGGTCTTTGCCGACTGGCTGGCAGCGATGCCCCCTGAGCGACGGGTACGCAAGCAGGCCGAGGCCGACACCGCATTTCACCGCGTTGGCATCACCTTTGCCGTCTACGGGGAAAAGTCCGGTACCGAGCGGCTGATTCCTTTCGACATCATCCCGCGCATCGTTCCGGCGGCGGAGTGGGCGATGCTGGAGGCGGGGTTGCGGCAGCGCGTAAAAGCGCTCAACGCATTTCTCCATGATATCTACCACGATCAAGAGATCCTCAGCGCCGGCCGAATGCCCGCCGAGCAGGTATTGAACAACGCGCAGTTCCGGCGCGAGATGGTTGGGGTCGACGTGGCGTCCGGCATTTACGCTCATATTGCCGGCGTCGATCTGGTTCGCGCCGGAGCCGGCGAAACCTACGTCCTGGAAGACAACCTGCGTGTACCGTCGGGAGTCTCCTACCTGCTGGAAGACCGCAAGATGATGATGCGGCTCTTCCCCGAGCTTTTCTCACGACACCTGATCGCGCCTGTCCAGCACTATCCTGACATGTTGCTCGAAAACCTGCGGACGGTGGCGCCCACCGGCGTGGTCGACCCGACGGTGGTGGTGTTGACCCCCGGCGCCTATAACAGTGCTTACTTCGAACATACTTTCCTGGCCCAGCAGATGGGGATCGAACTGGTCGAGGGTCGAGACCTGTTCGTCAAGAACGAGACCGTCTTCATGCGTACCACGCAGGGGCCGCAGCGGGTCGATGTCATTTATCGCCGGCTCGATGACGACTTTCTCGATCCCCTGGCGTTCAACAAGGAATCGATGCTCGGCGTCCCGGGCCTGCTCGCCGCCTACCGGGCAGGCCAGGTGACGCTGGCCAACGCGATCGGCGCCGGTGTGGCCGATGACAAGTCGATCTATCCCTATGTGCCGGAGATGATCCGCTTCTACCTTGGCGAGGAGCCGACGCTGCATAACGTGCCGACGTGGATGCTGCGCAAGCCAGACGATCTCAAGTACGTCCTGGCGCATCTGCCCGAACTGGTGGTCAAGGAAGTGCACGGAGCCGGTGGCTATGGCATGCTCGTCGGGCCGGCATCCACCAGCGCCGAGATCGAGGATTTCAGGGCCCGGATCCTGGCCGCCCCGGAAAAGTACATTGCGCAGCCGACGCTGGCGCTGTCCAACTGTCCGACCTTCGTCGACTCGGGCGTCGCGCCGCGCCACCTCGACCTGCGACCCTTCGTACTCTCGGGCAAGAGCATCAGCATGGTGCCCGGTGGCCTGACGCGGGTGGCGTTGCGCGAAGGTTCGCTGGTCGTGAACTCCTCGCAGGGTGGCGGTACCAAGGACACCTGGGTGTTGGAAAACTGAGATGCACGGAGAGCAGACATGTTGAGCCGCACAGCTGATCACCTTTACTGGATGGCGCGCTATACCGAGCGCACCGAAAATCTGGCACGCCTGCTGGACGTGTCCTACCAGATGTCGATGGTGCCGCAATCGGTCGCCGCGCAGAACGAGAACTGGCGCGCGATCCTCGCCCTGAACAGTCTGGAGACCGCGTTCGCCGAGGTTTACCGCGAGGTCAATGTCGAGAACGTTCTGCGCTTCATGGTTGCCGACGCGGCCAACCCCTCGTCGATCTACAGTTGCGTGCGTGCCGCGCGTGAAAACGCGCATGCCGTGCGCGGGGCAATGACCGCCGAAATGTGGGAAAGCGTGAACGCGACCTGGATCGAACTGCGTCAGCAGGACTTCGAGCAGATCGTCGCGCGCGGTGTCAGCGAGTTCTTTGACTGGGTCAAGCTGCGCTCGGCCGTCATTCGTGGGGTGACCTTCGGGACCATGCTTCGCGACGACACCCTGCATTTCATTCGTCTCGGCGGACTGCTCGAGCGCGCGGACAACACGGCGCGGATCCTTGACATGCAGTATCACATCCTGCGCAATGGCGACGAGGGCGCCAGCGACTTCTATCGCTGGGGGGCGCTGCTGCGCTCGCTGTCGGCGTTCCAGGTGTACCGCAAGGTCTATCGCGACGCCATCACCCCGGGCCGCGTTGCCGAACTGCTGATCCTGCGCGGGGACCTGCCGAGATCGCTGCACGCCTGCGCCGACGGCATCGTCCGGATGCTGCAGTTGGTCGCCAACAGCGCGTCGGCCGAGACTCAGCGTCAGGCGGGCGTGCTGCATGCCGGCTTGCATTTTGCCCGTATCGACGATGTCTTTGCCGTTGGGTTGCACGAGTACCTGACCGACTTCATGGATCGAATCTACGAACTCGGCGAAGGCATCAGTCAGGACTTCCTGGTACCGGCCTGAGCAGCCTGCGGTGCCGCGCGACGTCGGTGCTGGAGCGGGGCGGCGTTGGCTGTGGCGTTGTCGGCACTGCCGGCGCCCGGTCGCTTGCCGACCAGTGGTCCGCCCGGATTGGCAGTGGACTCAGGGCGGA
>ERZ761602.5118-NODE-5118-length-15870-cov-43.949605_pt1 | contig 15870 bp, 16 predicted proteins | sample MGYA00512165_ERZ761602 | MGnify/ENA primary metagenome ERZ761602 (study PRJEB28899, sample SAMN02445085) | bioreactor sludge metagenome | biome: EBPR sludge; isolation source: Thorneside wastewater treatment plant | place: Australia: Brisbane, Thorneside...
GCCATGGGTTAATCGGCGCGCTGGCGCTGATCGCGGTGGCGGGCGTCGCCGGCCAGCCGGCCAGCGCCGCGCGCGCCACGGTGGACTTAACGGCTTTCAGTCTTGAGGAACTGATGCAAATGGAGGTGTATTCCGCCTCCAAGTTCGGTCAAAAAGCCAGCGAAGCACCCTCGGCGGTGACGGTGATCACGGCCGATGACATCAAGACCCGAGGCTATCGAACCCTGGCCGATGTGTTGCGCGGCCTGCCCGGCGTTTACGTGAACTACGACCGCAACTACAGCTATGTCGGCGTGCGCGGTTTCGGCCGCTCGGGAGATTACAACGACCGCTTGCTGTTTTTGGTCGATGGCTACCGGATCAACGAAAACGTCTTCGATCAGGCTCTGGTGGGCACCGATTTTGTTCTGGATGTAGACCTGATCGACCGAGTCGAATTTTTGCCAGCCGGTCCGGCCACCGCGCTTTATGGCAACAACGCCTTTTTCGGCGTGATCAGCATCGCCACCAAGCCGGGAAAAAAATGGCAAGGTCCAGAACTATCGGGCGCGGCCGCTAGCGCCAAGACTGGCCAAGCCCGGGCGACCTACGGCCGCCAACTGAACAACGGCATGGATGTTCTCGTGTCGGCGAGCGGCTACGACAGTCAAGGCGCGGATCTGTACTTTGCCGAATTCGACCAGCCGCCGCTGCGAGATGGTCGGGCGGTCGGACTCGATCACGACAGCTTTCGACAGGTGTTCGGCAAGCTGTCATTTGAAGGCTGGCGCATAGAGGCAGCCCACGCCGACCGCGTGAAGGGTACGCCGACCGCGTCGTTCAATCAGGATTTTAACGATCCTCGCAGCGAGTTCCGCGACCGACAAACCTTCGTCGATCTTAGTTATCGAAAGGCTTGGACGCCCCATCTGAACGCGCAAGGACGTTTGTTCCACGGCGCTTACGATTTCCTCGGACGCTTTATCAGCGGGGGCGGAGAGTTCCCGCTCGAAGCAACCGGCCAGTGGTGGGGCGGCGAGTTTCAGTTGGTCGATACCGCATTCGACCGGCACAAGCTGGCGTTCGGAGGTGAGTATCAGCGCGATTTACGCCGCGATCAGGTGATGTACGATCCCACGGGCGCGGCCTTTTTTAGCAGCCGCGCCCGTGGCGACCGCTGGGGTTTTTACGCTCTGGATGAAGTGGCATTGACCGATCGTACCGCTTTCGGTTTCGGAATCCGCTACGACCGCGCCACCAACGGCGAAGGCAACCTCAACCCCCGGCTCAGCCTCGTCCATCAATGGGACGCGCGGACCACCTTCAAGCTGCTGTACAGCACCGCTTTTCGCGCCCCTAACGCCTTCGAGCTGCATTCGTACCTCGCTGATCCAAACGCTGATCTGAAATCCGAGACCATCAGGACCTATGAATTCATTTTTGAAAAGAATCTAGACTCGAAAACTCGTTTCGACGCTTCGCTCTACCACTATGTCATCACCGATTTGATCGACCAAAGCATCAATCCGGACACGGGGTTCCCAACCTTTGGCAATTTGAGCCGCGTTCGAGCGGACGGCTTCAATCTGAACATCTCCCGTCGCTGGAGCGACGGCCGTCGGCTTCAGGCCAGTTATAGCGGGCAACTGGCCGAAGATGACGCGGGGCGGTGGCTCGATAATTCGCCCCGCCATCTCGCCAAGCTCAATTGGACCCAACCGCTTTGGGGAGAGAGTTGGCGCGCCAACGTGGAAGTGCACTACATCGGCCAGCGTCGCTCGACTCAGGGCAATACGGTGGACGGCGTCTTACTGACCCACCTCAATCTGCTCGGCCAGCCGCTCGGCAAAAATCTGGATGTGGCCTTGGGCGTTTACAATCTGTTCGATCAGGAGTATGCCGACCCCGCCGGGGACGAGCACCTGCAAGCGCAAATCCCGCAAGATGGTCGGACTTGGCGTTTGAAGCTCGATTATCGGTTTTGAGGCGGCTGCGTCGAGCTGATTTTCACGCAGTCGGTTTTGAGAGCCCCTCGCAGGCGTTCAACGGCTCGATTAGCGGCTGCGCGCATTTTACGGCGCGAGCCGGTCAAGCATGGTCTAATAAGGCTCATCAGAAAAATCAGCTTTGGACAGGGCCAGCATCCCATGAATTTTTGCAGCCAATGCGGCGCTTCACTGACCGTGCGGGTTCCGCCGGGCGACAATCTGCCCCGGCACGTCTGCGATAGTTGCAATACCGTTCATTATCTCAATCCCAAAGTCGTGGCGGGCTGCATTCTCGAATGGCAGGATCGAGTGCTGTTGTGCCGGCGGGCCATCGAACCGCGTTACGGGTTGTGGACGTTGCCGGCGGGATTCATGGAAAACGGCGAATCGGCCGTCGCGGGCGCGGCGCGCGAGGCCCTTGAGGAAGCCTGCGCCGTGGGTGATGATCTGAGTTTATACGGTGTTTACTCGCTGATTCATGTCAGTCAGGTCTATTTGATGTTTCGAGGCCGGCTTAAGGACGGCTACGCCCGTCCGGGCGAGGAAAGTCTGGAGGTGCGGCTTTATGCCGAGGATGAGATTCCTTGGGATCAACTCGCCTTCACCGTGGTTCACGAAACGCTGCGCCAATATTTTGCCGAGCGCCGGACCGGCCAGTTTCATCACCATCTCGGCGACATTATCCGCGAGGGCCAGCAGTTTCGAATCCACCGTTACTACTGAGGAAAATCGAGTTGAGGCCGGTCTGCGGCAATGGACCAGACAAGCCGTGAGGCAATAAACTGTGATGGCTCATCGCCTGAGACCGTTGAACGAGAAACCGATGAAACCCTATCGTGGTTATCGTGCAAGACCTTGGGCCCGACAAGGTGTTCAATGGTGCTTTCATCCGCGCCGAGCGCGAACAGCAAGCCGATGTGAAGGCCAGGGAGATGTTTCCGAATTTTCCCGACCAGGATTGATGTGGGCACGCTATACACGAGTTGAACCGCGACTATCCTGACGGTTGGATTTATTTAGACTGATTGCGCCGCAACCTTGCAACAGCGGCTTTGGTTTAACCTTTTGATGTCGATTTGGAGACCCGCCGCATGGAGGAACCTGTCATTTCGGAAGCCGACGAGGCCGCCGCCGGTAATATTTCGTATGTGCTGAGGGAAGAAGAACAACTAGCCCAGGTTTGGAGCGACGACGATCGCGTCGAGCACGAACGCAGCGTGCGAGAGGGCATCGAGCGGATCGGCGGACTCCGCCAGCTGGTCGAAGGGTTGCGAGCCGGGGTGGATGCGGTTTGGGAGCGCTTCGTCACCTTAACCCTGGAGCGACTGCTTTCCGAGAGATTGCGCGAGTTTCTCGATGAGACCGATGCGGAAATTCTAGCGTTGAGCCAGCGGATGGTGGAAGCGGATTGCGAAATCGACCGATTGCGCTCGCGCGTGCAAGTATGGCAGCGCGGGTTGGAGGACAAGATCGCGCTGCTCGAACCGATGGCGCATCGCACCTCCACGCAAACCCATCTCAATATGATGCTGGCGCGGGTGGAGGGGCTGGAAGCTTATTTGCTCGGTAAGAAAGATGTCGCGCCGGAAGCTTACGATCTGCATTACAAGCGACACACCACGCTGCCCGGCGATCTCCTGTATATCCGGGTTCGTTTGTCGACCACGCAAGTGGCCATTGCGGCGTCCAACCGCAGCAAGCAGCTGAGCGAGTTGGTCGCTGAGTGGACCAGTTTGCTGCTGGAACTCGACCGCGCCAAGGCCGAACTGGCGGTGCTGATGAATCGAGTGGAGTGCATGAGCGATTTGTCACGTTACTGGATCGCCTATCTCGACGTCGCCCGCGACAAGTCGGTTTGAGGCCCCGGTCGTTTGGCCGGGGACAGCCGACAAGCCGACAGCCGCTTACAGCGCCCGAACGTTCAACACCCCTTCGGTATCGGCGATTTGCGCCACCGCCGCTTCCGGCACGGCGGCGGCGGTGTCCACCAAGGTACACGCGATATCGCCGCGCGATTTGTTGAGCATGTCCAGGATGTTGACCCCGGCTCCGGAAATCGCCTTCGAAATCCGCTCGATCATGTGGGGGACGTTGGCGTTGACGATGGCCAGGCGCGGGCCGCCGTTGCGCGGCATGGTCATTTCGGGGAAGTTGACCGAGTTATGGACCGTGCCGTTTTCCAAGTAATCCCGGACCTGATCGGCGACCATGACGGCGCAATTGTCCTCGGCTTCCGCGGTGGATGCGCCCAGATGCGGCAGCATGATGACGCGCGGGTGATCTTTCAGCCGATTGGTCGGAAAGTCGCAAACGTAGGATTTCAACTTGCCCGCTTCCAGCGCCGCGAACAGCGCTTCCTCATCCACCACGCCCTCGCGCGAAAAATTCAGCAAGATCAAATGGGACTTGGCGTTTTTCAGCAACGCCGCGTTGATCAACTGGCGGGTGGCGTCGTTTAGCGGCACGTGCAGGGTCATGAAATCCGCTTGCGCCGCCATTTCATTCACGCTGGACGCCTGTTCGACCTGCGAGGACAGTTGCCAGGCATTGCTGACGGTGATGTGCGGATCGTAGCCGATCACCCGCATCCCCAGCGCGCGGGCGGCGTTGGCGACCTTCACCCCGATGGCGCCCAAGCCGATCACGCCCAATGTCCGGTTGGGCAGCTCGATGCCGACGAAATTTTTCTTGCCCGCTTCGACCTGTTTGGACAGTTCGGCGTCGCTGCCTTGCAGCTTGCGGGTGTAATCCCAGGCGGTGCAGAGGTTGCGGGCCGCCAGCAACATGCCCGCCAGCACCAGTTCCTTGACCGCGTTGGCGTTGGCGCCGGGCGCGTTGAACACGCAAATGCCCTTCGCCGTCATTTGCGGCACCGGAATGTTGTTGACGCCCGCGCCGGCGCGGCCGATGGCTTTGAGCGAGGGGGGAACCGGCCAGTCGTGCATGGCGAACGAACGCAGCAGCACCGCGTCGGGATGCTGGATTTCGGAGGCGATCTCGTAGCGGTCGCGGGGGAGGCGTTCCAAGCCGGAAACGCTGATGCTGTTGAGGGTCAGAATCTTATACATAATCAACCATTCACTTGAAAAAGAATGCCCCGGACGCCAGGTCCGGGGCGGATGTGCTGAAGGCCGGTCGCTCAGCCGCGCCGCTTCTGGAAGTCGGCCATGAAAGCCACCAAGGTCTTGACGCCTTCCAGCGGCATGGCGTTGTAGATGCTGGCGCGCATTCCGCCGACCGAGCGATGGCCGGCCAGGGTCAGCAGTCCGGCGCTTTTGGCTTCGGCCAAGAACGGCTTGTCGAGCGCCTCGTCGGGCAGAATGAACGGCACGTTCATCCAAGAGCGGTAGGCCGGATCGACTGGGTTCTTGTAAAAGCCGGATTCGTCGATGGCTTTGTACAGCAGCTCGGCCTTGGCTTGATTGCGTTCGCCCATCGCCTTCAGCCCGCCCTGGGCCTTCAGCCACTGGAACACCAGGCCGGCGATGTACCAAGCGTAGGTCGGCGGGGTGTTGTACATCGAGCCTTCCTTGGCCATGGCGGCGTAATCGAGCATGGTCGGGGTGCCGGCCAGGGTTTGACCCATCAGATCCTCGCGGATAATCACAATCGTCAGCCCGGCGGGGCCGATGTTTTTCTGCGCGCCGGCGTAAATCAGACCGAACTTACTGACATCCAGCGGCCTTGAGAGCAAAGTCGAGGACATGTCCGCCGCCAGCGGCACGCCGACATCGGGGATCTGGTGCATCTCGACGCCGCCGATGGTTTCATTCGGCGTGCAATGGAAATAGGCGGCATCCGGGTCGCATTTCCAGGTGTCGCGCGCTGGCACGGTGGCGAAGTTGGCGGCTTCGGAGCTGGCGACGACGTTGACCTGGCAAAATTTCTTGGCTTCGGAAATCGCTTTCTTCGACCATTGTCCGGTGTTGAGATAATCCGCTTTGTTGTTGCCGCGCAGCAGGTTCATCGGCGCCATGGCGAACTGGCCGGACGCGCCGCCTTGCAGAAACAGCACTTTATAGTGGGCGGGAATGGCGAGCAATTCGCGCAAGTCGGCCTCGGCCTGATCGGCGATGGAGACGAACTCCTTGCCGCGATGGCTCATTTCCATCACCGACATGCCGGAACCCCGCCAGTCGATCAATTCGGCCTTGGCCTGTTCCAAAACCGCCTCGGGCAATACGGCGGGACCCGCGCTAAAGTTGTATGGGCGTGACATTTCAAACATCCTTCGTGACTGCGCTGAAATGTGGCGCATAGTAGCAGAATTGCCCGGTCTCGAATAAGGGCTAAGGCCGTTGCGGCACGCGGCCAGCGCTCGGTCGCGCTCGTTTGAAATCGCTGAATTCTGGAAAGCTGCCCGCCGCTTATGAAGCATCTTTATCCGTTTTTGTTCGTGTTTTTGTGGAGCACCGGCTTCATCGGCGCGCGGTTTGGACTGCCGCACGCCGAACCGCTGTCCTTTCTGCTGGTGCGCTATCTGTCGGTGATCGGCTTGATGTTGGCGATTGCCTTACTCAGCCGCGCGCCGTGGCCGCGAACGCTCCGGCAATGGGGCCACATCGCGGTGTCGGGCCTATTGATTCACGCGGTTTATCTTGGCGGGGTTTTCATCGCGATCAAGCACGGGTTGCCGGCGGGCATCGCCGCGTTGGTGGTCGGGATGCAACCGCTGTTGACCGCGCTCGGCGCGGGTTGGCTGCTCGGCGAACGGGTCAGCGCCCGACAGTGGGGCGGGTTGGTGCTGGGCTTTGTCGGCGTCGCATTGGTGATCGGCGGTAAATTCGGCATTCAAGCCGAACTCGGCCCGATGCTGGTTCCGGTGCTGGTGGCGCTCTTGGGAATCACTGTGGGCACGCTGTATCAAAAGCGGTTTTGCGCCGGTTTCGATCTGCGCACCGGCTCGGTGATTCAATTCATCCCCAGCGCCATCGTGACCGCGCTCGCCATCGCGGTCTTTACCGAATTCCAGATCGAATGGACCGGCGAGTTCGCGTTCGCGCTGGCCTGGTTGGTATTCGTGCTTTCCATCGGCGCGATCAGCCTGTTGAATCTGCTGATCCACAGCGGTAGCGCGGTGAATGTCGCCAGCCTGTTTTATCTGGTGCCCCTGAGCACCGCGTTGATCGCCTGGATCTTGTTCGGTGAAACGCTGCCGCCGATTTCCTTGATCGGCATGGTGCTGGCGGTGGCGGGCGTTTACCGGGTGGTCCGGAAAGCCTGATGAAAGTCTTGCAGCAACACTTATGACGGAACCGCTTCAGTATCGGCATCCGAAGACGGTTCGTCGTCCCACAGCGGAAAGCCGCAATGCGGGCAGGTTTTAACCTTTTTCGCGGATCGGATGGTTTTCTTGAGGCTTTTAAGTTCCTTCAGCATCTTCTTAAGACGTTTCTTGTTTCTTTCCTTCTTGGGAACGGAAAGCTCTTCAACGACTTTCTCATGAAGTTTTTTGACTTTTGATTCGAACACGGGCACAAAATTTTCCATTTCTTTACCTTTGCTTGCTTGAATCGCGGGTAGATTTTGCGCATTGTAAACGTCTTGCGGATTTGATGGCGGCCTCAAAATGGTGCTCAGTCTCTCGCCCCTAAACTGCAGTCGGCCCACAATGGCGCTGCGGAGGCTGGTCGGCCATTATTGGGCAAGCGCGGGCGGCGCGAACGCCGTTTATCCGGCCTTGCCAGATGGTGCGGTCGATCTGGTCATCGAGATTTTGCCCTCATCTTTCCAAAGTTGGCTCTACGGGACGACCACGGTCCGGACGATTTTTCCGCTGGACTCTCAAGCTCGCTATATCGGTATTCGCTTCCGGCCGGGATGCAGCCGCCATTTTATGCGGATCGCCGCGCGCGAACTGACCGACCGGCATGAACCCGCGCAAGACGTGCTGCGGTTTCCATTGGCCGAATTTGCCGAGCGGTCGGCCGAGGGCGATTGGGCGGTCGGCTTAGATGATTTGCTAAGCCGCTATTTGGCGCGCCAACCGCTGCGGGCCAACGCCATCGACCGCGCCGTCGATCTGATCGAATCGCGCCGGGATTCAACCCGCATTCGGGAGGTGGCCGGCCATGTCGGCAAAAGCCAGCGCCAGTTCGAGCGGGACTTTCTCGAAAATGTGGGGATTTCCGCCAAACTGTTTGCGTCGATTATCCGCTTCCGCCACGCCGCGCGCTTGATCCGGGATGGAATGCCCATCGCCGCCGTCGCCGCCGATACCGGTTACGCCGATCAAAGTCACCTGAGCCATGAATTCAAGCGGCTGGCCGGTGTGTCACCCAGGCGCTTCCCGCGTGAAGCTGTCGATTTTTTACAAGACCGGGTTTGATCCGCGGCCGAGAATGTGCGCTTCCATTGATAACTTCGGAGGTGTGCAATGAAACTCTGGCCCGGTATCGTTACGGTAAAAGTGTCTGAATCCAAGGAGTTTTATTGCCGAGTGTTCGAGGCTAGGATGATCTACGAAGGGGAAGGCGGCTGGTTTGTGCTGCTCCAGATCGGTGATTCGGAACTGGGCTTCATGACGCCCGGTCTCGAATCCCAAGCACCGCTGTTCCGCCCGGCCTTTCAAGGTCAAGGTCTCTGGATGGCGATAGAGGTGGACGACGTGGACGCCGAGCACCGGCGCATTCAGGCATTGGGCGTGCCGCTGGCGGTGGACTTGCGCGACGAGCCGTGGGGAGACCGACATTTCGCTCTCGTCGATCCCAACGGCGTCAGCGTCGATGTGGTGCAAAGGCGCTGAATCACGCCTCACACCATATTCAATTCCAGCTTGGCCCGCATCGACATCCGTTCGGGCGTCCAAGGCGGCTCCCAGACCAGTTCGACGTTAACCGACTCCACGCCCGCGCCGTGGCGGACGGCGTTCTCGACCCATTCCGGCATCGAACCGGCGACCGGGCAGCCGGGGGCGGTCAAGGTCATCTGAATGTCGGCGTGATTGCCCAGCGGATCGACCTCTAATCCATAAATCAAACCCAGCTCATAGATGTTGACCGGAATTTCAGGGTCGTAAACCGTTTTAATCGCCTCGATGATTTTGGCTTCCATTTCATCGGCGTCGGGTAAATCGGCGGTCGTCGCGTTCATGTCAGCCTCGCGCAAAAGGAATGATTACTCAGTCGCCACCGGTTGTTTGCGCTCTTCCAGCGCGGCGCGCACCGCGTGCCATGCTAAGGTGGCGCATTTGACCCGGCTGGGATAGTCGCGCACGCCCGCCAGCACGCCGAGTTTGCCTAAACCCTTCGGACAGTCGCAGTCGGTGGTGACGACGTTGTGAAAGGCATCGAACAAATGTTCGACATCGGCGACCGGCTTGCCTTTGAGCGCTTCGGTCATCAGCGAGGCCGAGGCGCTGGAAATCGCGCAACCCGCGCCCTGAAAAGCGATGTCCTTGATCACGCCGTCCTCGATGTCCAGAAACACGCTGATCCGGTCGCCGCACAGCGGGTTGACGCCATCGGCCTTGTGGGTCGGTTGCGGGAGGATGCGAAAGTTCCGGGGCCGCTTGTTGTGGTCCAGGATCACTTCTTGATACAGGTCGCGCAGGTCGCTCATTATTCGAATAACTCCTTGACTTTCCAGAGAGCCTTGATCAAGGCGTCCACCTCGTCGCGGCTGTTGTAAACGGCGAAGGACGCCCGCGCGGTGGCGGGGACGCCATAGCGTTGCATCACCGGCTGGGCGCAGTGATGGCCGGCGCGGATGGCGACGCCTTCGCGGTCGAGGATGGTGCCAATGTCGTGGGGGTGAATGCCCTTCATCGTAAACGCGGCCACCGCGGCTTTGTCCCGCGCCGTGCCCATCAGGCTGAGGCCGGGGATTTCGCTCAACCGGGCGGTGGCGTAGGTCAGCAACTCGTGTTCGTGAGCGCCGACCGCGTTCAGGCCGATGGCGTTCAGCCAATCCAGCGCCGCGCCCAGGCCGATCACGCCGGCGATGTTCGGGGTGCCGGCTTCAAATTTATTGGGTAGATCGGCGTATTCGGTCTTTTCAAAGGTGACCAGCCGGATCATGTCGCCGCCGCCCTGGTACGGCGGCATCGTCTCCAGCAGCGCCTGCTTGCCGTACAGCACGCCGACGCCGCTCGGCCCGTAAATCTTGTGGCTGGAAAAGGCGTAGAAATCGCAATCCAGCGCTTGCACGTCGACCGGCAGATGGGCGACCGCCTGCGCGCCGTCCACCAGCACCGGCACGCCCCGCGCGTGGGCGAGATCGATCAAGGTCTTGATCGGGTTGATGGTGCCGAGCGCGTTGGAGACGTGGACGAAGGCGGCCAGCTTGACCCTGCCGCTGTCCAGAAGCTTTTGGTATTCGTCTAACAGCAATTCGCCGGCATCGGTAAAGGGTACGACCTTAAGCGTCGCGCCGGCGCGTTCGCACAGCAGTTGCCACGGCACGATATTGGAATGGTGCTCCATGCCGGTGATGAGGATTTCATCGCCCGCTTTGACCGCGCCGCCGCCGAAGCTGCTCGCTACGAGGTTGATGCTTTCAGTGGTGCCGCGCGTGAAGATGATTTCCTGGATACTGGCGGCGTTTAAAAAAGATCGGACTTTTCCCCGCGCGCCTTCGTAAGCGGTGGTGGAGCGTTCCGACAGCAGGTGAACCCCGCGATGGATATTGGCGTAATACTCGCTATAGCATCGACTCACGGCGTCGATCACCGCCTGCGGTTTCTGCACCGACGCGGCGTTGTCCAGATAGACCAGCGGTTTGCCGTGGACGCGCTGGCGCAAAATCGGAAACTCGGCGCGGATGCAGTTGAGATCCAGCCCAACGCGGTCCTCCGGCGCGAGGGCAAGCGCGTGCGGGGCGCTCATGATGTCAAGTCCTCCTCGGTGCTATCGAGCGCCAGACGGCCGGCGAGCAGGCGGGCGAGGCGTTCGCGCAGTGGGTTCAGCTGGATGGCGTTGAGGCTGTCGTTGGCGAAGGCGTAGACCAGCATCGCGCGAGCCTGGGCGGCGGGAATGCCGCGCGCGCGAAGATAAAATTCGGCGTTGGGATCGAGAAAGCCGGTGCTGGAGCCGTGGCCGCATTTCACGTCATCGGCCAGAATTTCCAGTCGAGGATTGGATTGGGCCAACGCCTGTTTGGAGAGCAGCAAATTGCGGCTGTTCTGGCGGGCATCGGTTTTCTGAGCGTGCGGGCGGACGTGAATTATGCCGTCAAACACCGACCGCGCCTTATCATCCAGCACGCTCTTAAACAATTGCTGGCTGCTGCCGTGCGGGTGGGCATGATCGACCCGAACATAGAAATTGCTCGCTTGGTTGTCGCGTCCAACAGTCAAGCCGTTGAGCATGCAGGACGCATGTTCGCCATCCAGCAGCACCTCCAGATCGGTGCGCGCCAATTGCCCGCCGAAGGACATTAGGTGCAGTTGGGTTTGACTGTCCCGGCCTTGCTGGAGCTTGATCCCGCCCAGATGGAACGCTTGCGGCGCTTCTTCTTGGAGTTGGTGATACTCCAGCACCGCGCCATCGTCGACGGACAGTTCGACAACGGGTGCCTGTAAATAGCGGCCCTGTCCGCGATACTCCACCACGATATTGGCCCGCGCGCCGTCATCCAGCATCACCAGCAGACGCGGATAAACCGCCGTATCGCCGCCGGTGGCGTGGAAGATAATGTGAATCGGATGATCCAGCACCGCGCCGGGCAGCAGGTAGATGAATGCGCCATCTTCCCAAAACGCGCCGTTGAGCGCAGCGAAGGGATGTTGCGCGAGTCCGGGCAGCTGGTCGAGTTGGTTCTGGACGGCTTGCGGATCGGCGGCCAACACCTGACCGAGGCTGGCGATAACCGTCCGTTCCGGCAATTCGGTCAGCTTCGACAGACCCGGTGCAAAACGGCCATTGATAAACACTAGGCGATGAATCGCGGTATCCAGCGTCGGCAGCGCGGCGGCTTCGACCGGCGCGTCAGCGGCTCGCTGGAGAGCGAGGCTCTGCAAAGCGCTCAAATCAGTGAAGCGCCAGGCTTCCTGCTGGCGGGTCGGCCAACCCAGGGCTTCAAACCGCTCGAATGCTTCGCGGCGCAAGCGGCTGAGCTTATCCGGCTCGCGGCGGTTCGCCATAAAAGCGTCGAACGCTGGGCGATGGCGGTCGGACAACACGGGGGCGGCGGCGGTCATGGTCACAGTCTCACGCGGCAGCCCGACGGGCGCGACCGGGTTCCTCGTTATAGAGCGCGTAGCCCTGTTCTTCCAGTTCCAGCGCCAGTTCCTTGCCGCCGGAGCGCGCGATTCTGCCATTCACCAAGACATGAACGTGATCCGGCACGATGTAATCCAGCAGGCGCTGATAGTGGGTGATCACCAGAAAGCCGCGCTCGGGACCGCGCAGCGCATTGACGCCGTCGGCCACCACCCGCAAAGCGTCGATGTCCAGGCCGGAATCGGTTTCATCCAGTACCGCGAAGCGCGGTTGCAACACCGCCATCTGGAAGATTTCGTTGCGCTTTTTCTCGCCGCCGGAAAAGCCTTCGTTGACCGAGCGCTTGAGCATGGATTCGTCCATCTTCACCAGTTCCATCCGCTCGTGCACCAAATCCCAGAAGTCCATCGCATCCACCGGTGATTCGCCGCGATATTTACGCACGGCGTTGACGGCGGCTTTCAGGAAATACAGGTTGGCGACGCCGGGAATCTCGACCGGATATTGAAACGCCAGAAACAGCCCCTCGCAGGCGCGGATTTCCGGTTCCATCTCCAGCAGATTTTTACCGTCGAACAGGACTTCGCCCTCGGTGACGACATAGCCCTCGCGCCCGGCGATCACATTTGCCAGCGTGCTCTTGCCGGAGCCGTTCGGCCCCATGATGGCGTGGACTTCGCCCGCGCGGACAGTGAGGTCAATGCCGTTGAGGATTTCCCGGCCTTCGACCGTGGCGTGCAAGTTGCGGATTTCCAGCATGGTGTAATTTCCTGTAGCCAATAGCCTGTAATGCAATTAAGTCAAAGCCTGTGCGCGACCAGCAACGAAATCCGCATCAGCCCGCTGCCCTACGGTATCCAAACGTCCCGCTAAAATATGCATCTCGATTTGATGATCCCACTGATCAGCCATAAATTCCTCGAACCCTCTTGAAAACTCCACCAGCTTTTCACTGGAAAGTTGAGTAACTGCTGATTCCAGTTCCTCAATATTCATGAAGCGCCTTAAGCAATAATTTTTACTTGGTACGGAAATTCAGGAATCAAAATAGAATTATTTAACGGCCCGCTCGCATCAAAAAAAGTCATGTTCCCGTTTTCATCACAAACCCAGAATTCATTGGCTCCGGCTAAGATATAAAGAGCCTGCTTTTCTTTCATTTCGTTGCTGGAATTCGCATAGGAAAGAACTTCTATGCAAATCTCTGGTGCGATGGAACATTCGGTTTCTCCAGCGATTTTCTTGAATCTTTCCTCTGAGCACCAAGCAATGTCGGCAACCTTAGTTCCTTTTGCAGTTTTGACGGCGCATTCTGCAAGCACAATCCCATGCTTCGGCAATAATTGGCTAATTTTTCCCTGAAAAGCAGAGTGATACACTTTTACGGGAGACATTAAAACTTGCCCATTTTCATTGAGTTCGATCTTGAAGGGCAAATTCTGTAAGCTAGGATGTTCGCAAACTTCTTGCCATTGCATTTTGCTAACCCACACTCCCTTCCAGCTTCAGCTCAATCAGCTTCTGCGCCTCGACCGCAAATTCCATCGGTAATTCCTTGAACACTTCCTTGCAAAAACCATTGACGATCAAGCTGACTGCGTCCTCGGCGCTAATGCCGCGTTGCTTGCAATAAAAAAGTTGATCTTCGCTGATCTTCGAGGTGCTGGCTTCATGCTCGACTTGAGCGGTCGGGTTTTGCACTTCGATATACGGGAAGGTATGCGCGCCGCAGCGGTCGCCCATTAACAGCGAATCGCACTGCGAATGATTGCGGGCGTTTTCGGCGGTCGGCAGGATTTTCACCAAGCCCCGATACGCATTCTGGCCGTGGCCGGCGGAAATGCCCTTGGAGACGATGGTGCTGCGGGTGTTCTTACCCATATGAATCATCTTGGTGCCGGTGTCGGCCTGCTGATAATCGCGGGTCAGGGCGACCGAATAAAACTCGCCGACCGAATTCTCGCCGCGCAGGATGCAGCTCGGATATTTCCAGGTGATTGCCGAACCGGTTTCGACCTGCGTCCAGGAAATCTTGGAATCGCGGCCCTTGCACAGCCCGCGCTTGGTTACAAAGTTATAAATACCGCCCTTGCCGTTTGCGTCACCCGGATACCAGTTCTGCACGGTCGAATACTTGATGGTGGCGTTATCCAAGGCCACCAGTTCCACCACCGCCGCGTGCAACTGGTTCTCGTCGCGCATCGGCGCGGTGCAGCCTTCCAGATACGACACATACGCGCCTTCATCGGCGACGATCAGCGTCCGCTCGAACTGGCCGGTGTTGCTGGCGTTGATGCGGAAGTAGGTGGACAACTCCATCGGGCAGCGCACGCCCGGCGGGATGTAGACGAAAGACCCGTCCGAAAACACCGCCGAATTCAGCGTCGCGTAGAAATTGTCACGATACGGCACCACCGAGCCGAGATACTTTTTCACCAGGTCGGGATGCTCGCGCACCGCCTCGGAGAACGAGCAAAAAATGATGCCTTTTTCCGCCAGCTTACCCTTGTAGCTGGTCGCCACCGAGACCGAATCGAACACCGCATCGACCGCCACGCCGGCCAGAATCGCTTGTTCGGCCAGCGGAATGCCGAGCTTTTCGTAAGTGCGGCGCAATTCCGGGTCGATCTCGTCCAAGCTCTTGGGGCCGTCGCCCTTCTGCTTGGGCGCGGCGTAATAGGAAATCGCCTGATAATCGATCGGCGGATAATGCACCCGCGCCCAGGTCGGCTCGGTTTGCGTCAGCCAAAACCGGAACGCTTGCAGCCGCCATTCCAGCAGCCAATCCGGCTCTTCCTTCTTGGACGAGATCAAGCGGATCACGTCCTCGTTCAGCCCCGGCGGCACGGTTTCCTGTTCGATGTCGGTGACGAAGCCGTACTTGTAATCGCTGGCGGCGAGGCGTTCGAGGGCTTGAGTGCTGTCGCTCATGAGTCGGTATCCTGTGGCTGAATGCGGCGGCTCAAATCGGATGGCCGGCGGTGTTGGCGGTCGCGGCGCGGTGCAGCGGGTAAAAATGCACCGGCTGCGCCGGATCGGGCCGGCTCATCTCCAGCAGGTTGATGCTTTGCAGCGCGGTGTAAATCGCCTGATTGATGCGCGGCCAATGCCCGCTGATTTCGCAGTGTTCCAGACGCGAACAGCCATCATGGTTCTCGCCGCTGCATTCGGTGATGGCGATGGGGCCTTCCAGCGCGCCGATGATGTCGGCGGCGGAAATGGCGGCCGGCGGCCGCGCCAGACTGTAACCGCCCTGCGCGCCGCGCTGCGACACCAGCAATCCAGCGCGCGCCAGGGTTTTCAAAATCTTGCTGACCATCGGCAACGGCAACCGGCGCTGCTGGGCTAGCGCGGCGGCGCTATGGGCCTGGCCGTCTGTTTGCGCCAAATAGGTCATCAACAAAATTCCGTAGTCGGCTTCCCGAGTGATTCGGATCATGGATGCTCCGTGCGGCTCCGCTAATCTGTACTTGATTAGTACTATATGAAAATAGAATAGTTCCAAATGCGGGGTTTGCCAAGAGGCGCGGGATTGTTGGCTTAAGCTTTCTTAGGAGCCTTTTGCTTTAAACTCTGCCGACAAGTCGGGTGACTGAAGCAACCGGCTTGAGCGTGATTCATATTTTTACTCAAAGCTTTAAAAACTGATTAAATCATCATGCCTGATACTTACCTATTGATCGATCAATGGCGTCGCCGGATTTTTGAAGACAATCACGCCGGTCGGTCTCGCCTTTATCGGT
>ERZ761602.5120-NODE-5120-length-15867-cov-5.541993_pt1 | contig 15867 bp, 14 predicted proteins | sample MGYA00512165_ERZ761602 | MGnify/ENA primary metagenome ERZ761602 (study PRJEB28899, sample SAMN02445085) | bioreactor sludge metagenome | biome: EBPR sludge; isolation source: Thorneside wastewater treatment plant | place: Australia: Brisbane, Thorneside...
GCCGCTGACCGTGCGCCGCCTGCTGGTGGACCTCAAGCCGCCGATCGCCCGCCACTGGTGCGGCGGCGACGGCTTCGCGACCGCGTTCTTCAATGCGCTGTCGATGAGCTTCCCGCTCGGCGAGCAGCTGTTCATCGACTCGGTGAAGATCGGCATCGCGACGCTGCCGGAAGCCGAGCGCGCGCGCTTCGAGCGCGAGATCCAGGACTTCATCGGCCAGGAGGCCACGCACCGCCACCTGCACACGCTTTTCAACCAGCACCTGGAACGCCAGGGCCTGGTCAACCGCTGGGAGCAGCGCATCCGCCGGCGCGCGCAGGTGCTGGACACCATCGACCCGCGCAACCGCGTCGCGGTCACCGCCGCCACCGAGCACTTCACGGCCATCTTCGCCGAGCACCTGCTGGCGCATCCGCAGGTCGTCTCCGGCGCCGAGCCGCGGCTGGCACGACTGTGGCTGTGGCACTGCGCCGAGGAGTCCGAGCACCGCAGCACCGCCTTCGACCTCTATGTCGCGATGGGCGGCAACCACGCGTGGCGCGTGCGCGTCTTCCGCATCGTCAGCAGCCAGTTCGTCACCGACGCGCTGCGCCAGACCCTGGCCAACCTGTGGCGCGACGGCACCTGGTGGCGGCCGTCCACCTGGGCCGGCGGCTGGCGGCTGCTGTTCGGCCGCCAGGGCCTGGTGCGGCTGGGCTGGCCGCGCTGGCGCGAATACCTGCGCGAGGACTTCCACCCCTCGCAGGGCGACGACCGGCTGGCCCGGCGCTGGCTGGCCGACAACGCCGAGTGGGCGCCGCCGGTGCGCGCCGCGGCGTGAGCCGCGGCTGAACCGAGGCCTCAGGGCCGCAGCGTCTGCTGCAGGAAGCTGACCACCGTCGCGAAATAGAAGTCGGCGTTCTCGCGCCGCGCGAAGCCGTGGCCTTCGTTGTCGGCCAGCAGGTACCACACCGGCGTGCCGCGGCGCTGCAGGCTGCGCACGATCTGCTCGCTCTCGGTCCAGGGCACGCGCGGGTCGTTCTTGCCCTGCACCACCAGCAGCGGCTTCGTGATGCGGTCGGCCAGGTTCAGCGGGCTGATGGCCTGCAGGAACTTGCGCATCGCCGGGTCGCGCTCGTCGCCGTATTCGGCGCGCCGCAGGTCGCGCCGGTAGCTCTCGGTATTCTCGAGGAAGCTGACGAAGTTGCTGATGCCGACCACGCTGACCGCGCCGGCGATGCGGTCGGCCAGCCGCACGCTGGCCGCCAGCGCCATGTAGCCGCCGTAGCTGCCGCCCATCACGACGACGCGCTTGGCGTCCAGCCCGGGCTGGGTCGCGATCCAGTCCAGCGCGCTGCCCATGTCGCGCACCGAGTCCTCGCGCAGGCGGCCGTTGTCCAGGTCCAGGAAGGTCTTGCCGTAGCCGCTGGAGCCGCGCACGTTGGGCTCCAGCAGCGCGATGCCGCGCTCCTGCAGCAGGTAGTTCAGGCGCCCGTTCCAGCCCAGCTTGCTCTGGCCCTCGGGGCCGCCGTGCATCAGCATCAGCACCGGGCGCGGGCCCTTGAAGCGCGCCGGCGGCAGGCTCAGCACGCCACTGATCGTGCGCCCGTCGAAGCTGGTCCAGCGCACGATGCGCTGGTCGGGCAGTTCCGCGAGACGGATGCCTTCGGCGCCGGCCGGTTTCGTCCACGCGACGACACGGCCCTGCGCATCCAGCGTGTGGATGGTCGCCGGGCCCTGCGGGCTGTTGATCACCATCGCGAGCTCGCCGCTGGCCGGGTGGTAGGCCACGCGCGTGACGCTGCCGCCGGGCACCGCCGGCGGCGGCAGCTCGCGGCCGCTGGCACCGTCGAGCAGCCGCAGTTCGTCGCGGCCGTCGACATTGGCCAGCAGCGCGATGCGCCGGCCGTCGCGCGTGCGGTCGCCGCCGCTCAGGTCCCAGGGGATGTGGCCGGTCAGGCGTGTCAGCGCGCCGCTGGCCAGGTCCAGCCGCATCAGTTCGCGGAATTCGCTGGCGCGGTCGCTGACCACGTACAGCGCGCGCCCGTCGGCCGACCAGCCGCTGACGAAGTGCGCGGCGCGCAGCGTCTGGCCCTCGGCCGGCAGCACGCGGCGGCGCTCGCCGCTGGCCAGGTCGATCAACCAGACCTCGGACTGCGTCGCCGAGGTGTAGCGCACCATCGCCGCCTGGCGCTCGTCCGGCGAGACCTCGGCGCCGAACCAGCCGGTGCCGGGCAGCTCGGCGACGATGCGCCGCGTGCCCGGGGCGGCGGGATCGCCGTCGGGGTCGATCAGCGACAGCGTGGTCGTGATCTGCGCGCGCGTGCCGCCGGCCGCGGTGCGGTCCAGCGGCACCGAGGTCACCACGGCCAGCGAGCGCGAGCGCACCCAGTCGTTGAAGGCGTGGCGCTGGCCGTCGGGGGTGATCTGCTTCACGGCGCGCGTGGCCGGATCCAGCCGGTAGAGCTGGTAGGCCTCGTTGCCGCCGCTGCCGCGCGTGAAGACGATGTAGCGGCCCGCGCGCGGCTCCCACTGCGCGCTGCCCACCGGGTCGGCGCCGTCGGTCAGCGGCACCGGCGCGGCCATCGGCGCCGTGATCAGGAACAGCTGCGTCGTGCTCGCGGTCGGCGCGCGGTGGGCGACCAGCATCTCGCGGCGCTGCGGGTGCCAGTCGACGAACTGGTGGCCGACGACGCCGCTGTAGCGCTGGATGGGCTCCAGCAGCCGCGCCGGCACCGGCGGCACGCCCTCGACCTGCATCGCGGCTGGCGGCGCGAGCGGCGTGTCGTCGGGCGGCGGCGTCGCGCAGCCGGCGAGCAGCGCGACGGCCCCCGCAGCAAGCAGGGCAACGATGCGGGGGCGGGTGAGGGAGGGCATGGTCATGCCGCGATGCTAGCGGCAGCCGGCAAGCCTGCCCCGGCAGGTGCCGGCGGGCGGCCATGAAGAAGGGGCCCGGCTGGGCCCCTTGGTCGCGGGTGCTGCGCTGGCGCCGCCGGTGAAGCGGCGCCGCGCCGGCCGGCGCCGGCGGCGCTCAGCCCATCTGCTCGATGCCGGCGATCGCCCAGCTGCGGCTGTCGTCGTGCGGCTTGACCAGGTGCCAGACCTCGTCGAACGCATTCGCCGGGCCGTCCTGCTCCTCGACGATGCGCCCGGTGAAGCGCACGCTGACGATCTGCTGCTGGCCGTCGTCGGCCACGTCCAGCACCTCGGCGTTGACTTCCTGCACGTCGGTGTGCTGCGGCGCGGAGCCGCGCTCCTGCAGCTGCAGCCGCACCTCGGCGAACAGCTCGGGCGTCGTGAAGCGGCGCAGGTCTTCGAGGTCGGCGGTGTCGTTGGCCGCCTGCAGCCGGATGAAGATCGACTTGGCGATGCGCGCGAAGCCCTCGCTGTCGAAGCTGGCCGGCACGAAGGCCTTGGCCGGCGCGTCGGCCGTCGGCTGCGGCAGCACCACGGTCTGCGGCGGCTCGGCAGCGGCCGGCGGCGCCCAGGCGCCCCGCGGTGCGCTGTCCTCGCGCGGCGCGGCGGCCGGCGGCGTCCAGGGCGTGCGCGCGCTGTTCGCGGCGCCGGCGCCGGCCATCGCCGGCTGCTGCGCGCCACCGCCGGCCATGCGCCGCATCACGAAGCGGATCAGGAAGACCGCCGCGATGGCCAGCAGCGCCAGCATCAGGAAGTTGGCGAAGGCCTCGCCGAAACCCAGGTAGCTGGCCAGCGCAGCCAGCCCCAGGCCGGCGGCCAGGCCGGCGATCGGGCCCATCCACGAGCGCCGCTGCGCGGCCGCGGCGGCCCCGGCGGCGGCGGGCGCGGCAGCCGGCGCCGCCTGCTGGCCGGGATTGGCGGGGTTGGTCGGGCTGGCCGGGCGCGGCGGCGGCGCATCGGGCGCCGTGCGCGCGGGCATGTCGCGCTGGAAGCCGCTGGACTTGCCGCCGCCGAAGCGGCGCGCGTCGGCGTCGGTGGGGATCGCGGTCACGAATACCGCCGCCGCCAGGGCACCGATCCACCAGGTCTTCATCGTTCGTCTACCTCGTCAGGTCAGGGGAGTCCGCCCTTGTACACGATCGCGGACGGGATCACCCGCTAGTGTCGCTCAGCGCCAGCACGCGCCCAAGGCGCGCCGGCTTGCCCATGTGCGGCGTGTGTGCAAGGTGCGCGGCAGGGCATCATCGCGGCCGCGGCCCCTTCGGGCCCAGGGGGAGCGATGGCGACGACGACGGTGCTGCTGTGGGCGCTGGTGGTGGTGCTGATGGCGGTCGGGCTCGCCGGCACCGTGCTGCCGGCGCTGCCCGGCACGGCGCTGGTGCTGGCCGGCGTGCTGCTGGGTGCCTGGATCGACGACTTCACGCGCGTCGGCTGGGCCGTGGTCGCCGCCTGCGCGGTGATGTTCGTGCTGTCCTGGGTGCTGGACTACGTGGCCGGACTGCTGGGCGCGCGCCGCGCCGGCGCCAGCCGCGAGGCGCTGATCGGCGCCGCGCTGGGCACCGTGGTGGGCCTGTTCATGGGCCTGGTCGGCGTGCTGTTCATGCCGCTGGTCGGTGCGGCCGTCGGCGAGTATGTCGCGCGCCGCCATGCGCCGAATGCGGTGAAGGTCGGCGTGGCGACCTGGCTGGGCACGATGCTCGGCCTGCTGGCCAAGGTCGTGCTCGGCTTCATGATGGTGGGGCTGTTCGTCGTCGCGCTCGTGCTCTGACCCGCGCAGGCTGGCAGAAACGTCCCGCTCGGGTCCTGCAGACCGCGCTCGCGCTGGCAGGCGCTCGCCCCTTCGCTGGCGTCCGACCCCGCGCAGGCGGGGACGGACGTCCCGCTCAGGCTCCGGCGAGCAGGCCGATCCACTCGTGCAGCGCCAGCCGCACCTGCTGGAAGCCCTCGGCCGTGGGCATCCAGTCGATCGCATCCAGGCGGCCACTGGCCGGCAGGCCCATCGGCGCGGCGACGAGATCCATGCGCACGCCGGCGGCCGCGATCGCGCGCGTGAAGTTGCGCGTCGCGCGGCGCATGTGGTAGCCGTGCGTGACCAGCACGACCTGCTCGATGCCCTGCGCCTGCAGCAGCGCGACGCTGCGGATCGCGTTCTCGCGCGTGTCGCGCGACTCGGCCTCGGTCCAGCGCAGCGGCTGGCGGAATTCGCGCTCGGCCACGCGCGCGGCGATCTCGGCTTCGGTCGGGCCGGCCGGCGCGCCGTGACCGACGCCGCCGCTGTAGACCAGCGGCAGCTGCGTTTCGCGCGACAGCCAGACGCCGTAGCGCAGCCGCTCGATGCTGCGCGGGTTGAGCTGCGAGACGCCGTATTCGGGCGACAGCACGCGGCGCCCGCCGCCCAGCACGACGATGGCCGTCTTGGGCGCGCGCCGGAGCTCGTTGAGGTCGCCTTCGGTCAGCGCGCGCGGCGGGGTCACGAGCCAGTTCGTCAGTGCATTGCCGACCGCCCAGGTGCTGCCCAGCCACAGCCCGAGCACACCCAGCACGACGAGCAGCCAGCCCAGCGCCCAGCGCCGCGCCAGCACGCGCGCGCCGAGCAGCACCAGCACGATGAAGGGCACCGGCGGCAGCAGCAGCACGGCGACGGCCGGCTTCCACGACTCGATGCCGAAGTACAGGAAGAGGTCGTTCATCGTCGGTGGTGGTGGCGCGGCCCGCGCACGGCGCGGGTCAGGAAAAGGCCCGCAGCCCGGTCTGTGCGCGGCCCGGGAGTGGGGCAGTCAGGCGGACCGTTCCACGGCGTGCACGCTCAGAAGAAGGCTTGCAGCCCCGTCTGAGCGCGACCGAGGATGAGTGCATGGACATCGTGCGTGCCCTCGTAGGTGTTGACGGTCTCCAGGTTGATCATGTGCCGGATCACGTGGTACTCGTCGTGGATGCCGTTGCCGCCGTGCATGTCGCGCGCCAGGCGCGCCACCTCCAGCGCCTTGCCGCAGCTGTTGCGCTTGATCAGGCTGATCATCTCCGGCGCCGCGCGATGCTCGTCGAGCAGCCGGCCCACGCGCAGGCAGCCCTGCAGGCCCAGCGTGATCTCGGTCATCATGTCGGCCAGCTTCTTCTGCACCAGCTGGTTCTGGGCCAGCGGGCGGCCGAACTGCTGGCGGTCCAGCGTGTACTGGCGCGCGGCGTGCCAGCAGAATTCGGCGGCACCGAGCGCGCCCCAGGCGATGCCGTAGCGCGCCTTGTTCAGGCAGCCGAAGGGGCCCTTGAGGCCGTTGACGCCCGGCAGCAGGTTGGCTTCCGGCACGAAGACGTCGTCCATCACGATCTCGCCGGTGATGCTGGCGCGCAGGCTCATCTTGCCCTCGATCTTGGGCGCGCTCAGGCCCTTCATGCCCTTCTCGAGCACGAAGCCGTGGATGCTCTCCTGGCCGCCGACGCGGCCGTCGGGGTCGGCCTTCTTGGCCCAGACGACGAAGACGTCGGCGATCGGGCTGTTGGTGATCCACATCTTGGCGCCCTTGAGCAGGTAGCCGCCGTCCACCGGCGTGGCGCGCGTGATCATGCTGGCCGGGTCGCTGCCGTGGTTGGGCTCGGTCAGGCCGAAGCAGCCGACCCATTCGCCGGTGGCGAGCTTGGGCAGGTATTTCTGGCGCTGCGCCTCGCTGCCGTAGGCGTGGATGGGGTGCATGACCAGCGAGCTCTGCACGCTCATCGCGCTGCGGTAGCCGCTGTCCACGCGCTCGACCTCGCGCGCCACCAGCCCGTAGCAGACATGGTTGAGGCCGGCGCAGCCGTAGCCCTCGATCGTGCTGCCGAGCAGGCCCAAGGCGCCCATCTCGGACATGATCTCGCGGTCGAAGGTCTCGTGGCGCGCGGCCATCAGCACACGCGTCTGCAGCCGCTCCTGGCAGTAGGCGTGCGCGGCGTCGCGCACGGCGCGCTCGTCGTCGCTGAGCTGGTCGTCGAGCAGGAAGGGGTCTTCCCAGTTGAACTTGGGCGTCATGGCGGCGGCTTCCGGATAATCGATCCGCAAGTGTAAGGAGTCGCCGGGGCGCGGCGGCACCGGCACCGCAGCAAGGAGCAAGGACATGAATCCACAGGTCATCACGCTCGCCGGCGGCTGCTTCTGGTGCCTGGAGGCGGTGTACGAGCTGTGCGACGGCGTCACCGCGGTCGAGTCGGGCTACAGCAACGGCCATGTCGCGCGGCCCAGCTACCAGCAGGTCTGCGAGGGCGACACCGGCCATGCCGAGGTCGTGCGCGTGAGCTTCGACGCCGATCGCATCACGCTGCGCGAGATCCTGGAGATCTTCTTCACGATCCACGACCCGACCACGCGCGACCGCCAGGGCAACGATGTCGGCCCGCAGTACCGCAGCGGCATCTACTGGGAGGACCCGGCGCACGAGGCGGTGGTGCGCGAGGTCTGGGCCGAGGCCAACCGCGAGCATGGCGGCCGTGTCGTCACCGAGCTGGCGCCGCTGGCCAACTACTGGCGTGCCGAGGACTACCACCAGCACTATTTCGCCAACCACCCCGGGCAGGGCTACTGCGCCTTCGTCGTGGCGCCCAAGGTCGAGAAGTTCCGGCGCACCTTCAAGGCCAGGGTGAGGTAGGGCCCCCACGCTCCCTGCCGGTCGCTGCCCCCCGAGGGGGCTTGGTCAGCGGACCGGCGAAGCCGGATCCGCGCCGAGGCTTGGCCTTCACCCCTGGTCTGCGATGGACGGAAGGCGCCGGGGCCACTGCATGGATGTGGCCCTGTCAGAACGGGCTGAAGGCGCTCGGCGGCTCGAGGTCCGGGAACAGCGAGTCCAGGCCGCGGCGCACCATCTGCCGGCGCTGGCGGCGCTCGGGGTCGGCGCCGTTGAGGACGGCGAAGACCGGCGCGCGCAGCAGCCACAGGTCGGCCGGGTCCTCGGCGCTGCGCACCTGGGCGCGCAGCCAGTCGGCGTTGTGCAGGTCCTGCAGCGCGTGCAGGAAGGTCAGCTTGAGGTCGACGAAGGCGCGTCGTGCCGCGACGCGCGCGTCGCGGTCGCCGGGCAGGCCGGCGCCGGGCAGGGCCGGGCTGGGGGTGAACTGGCGCGGCGCAGCGGGTTGCATGGGCGGGACCTCGGTGGGCGGCGGTGGCTACAGCGGCGCGAACTGCGAGCGCGGCGCGCGGGTCGGGAAATGGTGGTTCAGCAGCGCGACGCGCTGCTCGGCCTCGGCCTGGCTCAGCGCGACGCCGACGACGCGGTAGATCTCGGCGCGCAGGTGCCACAGCTCGCGCAGCGAGCGCGCGTCGCCGATGCGCCGGCGCAGGCGCTCGGCATCGTCGCCGGGCAGGTCCGACAGCGTGGCCAGGAATTCGGTGCGCACCGCGGGCAGCCGGTTCGGCGGCGGCGCGGCCTCCTGCGGCGCCGGCGCCAGCAGCCAGAACATGAAGCGCTGCCAGGCCGTGCCCTGCGGCGCCTGGCGCAGCGAGGGCGGGCAGACCTCGATGCGCAGGCTGCTCGGCGCGGCCAGCGTCGAGCGGCGGGTCCAGCGGGACAGCAGGGGAAGCGACAGGTTCATGGCTGTGATATCGGACACGAACGGGCGCGCCTTGAGGCGGATGTTCGCGCCTGCGCCGGCCGCCGAAAGCCCGAGAAAGGCGCCGTCCACCCGCCAGTTCCTCGCGTTCGCGGCTGCGCCGGCGCCGCCGCCCGCCGGCCGCCGGGCGGTTCCCGATGGCCGGCATGCGCGGCTGCGGTTAACCTGCCGGGCGCTGCGCGCCACCAGGATCGGCGCCGGGAGTGACCGACGATGGGACGATGGGCGCGCCGCCTCGGGCTGGTGCTGTTGCTGCTGCTGGCCACGCTGGCCATGGCCCTGGGCTGGTATGCGCACCGCGCGCTGCCGCAGACCGCCGGCGAGATCGTGCTGCCCGGGCTGCAGGGCGAGCTGCGCATCGAGCGCGACGTGCACGGCATCCCGACCATCCGCGCCGCCAGCGAGCGCGACGCGGTCTTCGGCCTGGGCTTCGTGCATGCGCAGGACCGGCTGTGGCAGCTGGAGACGCACCGCCGCATCGCCGCCGGTCGCGTCGCCGAGGCCTTCGGCGAGGGCGCGCTGGAGACCGACCGCTTCCTGCGCGCGCTGGGCGTGCGCCGCGCCGCGCTGGCGCAGTGGCAGCAGCTGCCGGCGTCGACCAAGACGCTGCTGCAGGCCTATGCCGACGGCATCAACGCCTACCTGGCCGGCCACCTGCAGGCGCGGCCGCCGGAATTCCTGATCCTCGGCCTGAAGCCCGAGCCCTGGGACCCGGTGGACAGCCTGGGCTGGTCGATCATGATGTCCTGGGACCTGGGCGGCAACTGGAGCACCGAGCTGCTGCGGCTGCGCCTGGCGCTGAAGCTGCCGGTGGAGCGCATTAACGCGCTGCTGCCGGCCTACCCGGGCGAGACGCTGCCGGAAACGGCCGACTATGCGGCGCTGTTCCGCGAGCTCAAGCTCGACGCCGGCAGCGAGAAGACGGCCTGGCAGCGGCTGCCCAAGATCGCGCCGCCGTCGGGCGTCGAGGGCGTAGGCTCCAACAACTGGGTGCTGGCCGGCAGCCGCACCACCGGTGGCACGCCGCTGGTGGCCAACGACCCGCACCTGAAGCTCAGCGCGCCGGCGCTGTGGTACTTCGCGCGCATGGTGGCGCCCGGGATCGAGGTCGCCGGCGCGACGATGCCGGGCCTGCCGGGGGTCGTGCTGGGCCAGAACCGGCAGCTCGCCTGGGGCTTCACGAATACCGGGCCCGACGTGCAGGACCTGTACCTGGAGCAGATCCGCCCCGACGACCCCGGCCAGTACCGCACGCCCGAAGGCTGGGCGCGCTTCGAGACCTTCGAGGAGGTGATCCGCGTCAAGGGCCGGCCGGAGGTGCGCATGACCGTGCGCGCCACGCGCCACGGCCCGGTGATCTCCGACGCCGGCACCACCGCCGACGTGCTGGGCCCGAAGGACCGCCCGGCCTACGCGCTGGCCATGCGCTGGACGGCGCTGGACCCCGACATCGACGTGCTGGCGCCGGCGCTCGGCATGCAGCGCGCCACCAGCGTGGCCGAGTTCATGGCCGCCGCCGAGGGCTGGGCGACGCCGATGCAGAACATGGTCGTCGCCGACCGGGCGGGCGCGATCGGCGTCATCTCGCCCGGCCGCGTGCCGCTGCGCAAGCCCGACAACGACCTCAAGGGCCTGGTGCCGGCGCCGGGCTGGGACGCCCGCTACGACTGGGACGGCTGGGTGCCGGCCACCGAGACGCCACGCGAGACCGACCCCGAGCGCGGCTGGATCGCCACCGCCAACCAGCGCATCACGCCGCCGGGCTACCCGCACTACCTGACCGCCGAGTGGGCGCTGCCCTACCGCCAGCAGCGCATCGAGGCGCTGCTGCAGTCGCGCGCGAAGCACTCGATCGACGACCTGGCGGCGCTGCAGGCCGACGTGCGTTCGCTGGCCGTGCAGCCGCTGCTGCCCTGGCTGCAGCGCGCCGAGTCGGCGCACCCGCTGGCCGCCGCGGCCAAGGCGCAGCTGCAGGGTTTCGACGGCACGATGGCCGCCGACCGCGCCGCACCGCTGATCTGGTGGGCCTGGCAGCGCCAGCTGGCGCGGGCGATCTTCATGGACGACACCGGGCCCGCGCTGTGGGAGCGCGGCCTGGCCACGCGCACCTTCCAGGACGCGCTGGAAGGCGTGCTGGCGCGCGACGACACCGCCTGGTGCGACGACCGCCATACGCCGGCCGCCGAGACCTGCGCGATGCAGGCCGGCACCGCGCTGACGCGCGCGCTGGACGAGCTGCAGGAACGCTTCGGCGCCGACGTCGCGGCCTGGCGCTGGGGCCATGCGCACCAGGCGCGCTCGGAGCACCGGCCGTTCAGCCGCGTCAAGGCGCTGGCGCGGCTGTTCGAGCTGCGCGCGCCGGTCGGCGGCGACACGTTCACGGTCAATGTCTCGCGTGTCGGCCTGCGCCCGGACGCGACGACCGGCGAGCTGTACCTCGACGAGCATGGCCCCAGCCTGCGCGCGCTGTACGACGTCGCCGAGCCGGCGAATTCGCGCGTGATGCACTCCACCGGGCAGAGCGGCATCGTCTTCTCGCCGCTGTACCGCAGCTTCGTCGCCCCCTGGGCGGCGGTGCGCTACGTGCCGCTGTGGGCGCCGGAGGCCGGCGCGGACGTCTTGTTGGCCAAGCCGTCGGCGCGCTGAGCCTGCGCGCGTGAACCCGTCATGTGCGCGCCGGTCGCGCGCATGGGGCCACCGGTCGCCGGCCCGGTCCGGGCCCGGAATGGGTGCGCCGACGCCGACGCCGACGCTATCGCTGCTGCGTCAGACGACGCCGAAGCGCTGCTTGCGCTCGGCCGTGTACGACCACCAGGGCCGCGCTTCGGCACCGCGCATGAAGTCCACCGCGGCCATGAAGGTGTCGAGCACGCAGGGGTCCTGGCGGCGGCCGGTGTGGCGGCACAGCTGCTGGTAGAGCTGCAGCGCGTCGCGCGCGGCCAGCTCGCGCGGGTGCACGATGCCCAGGCTGCGCAGATCCGCGGCGATCGACGGGCCGATATTGGGCAGCTGCTCCAGCCGCTCGCACTCGCCGGCATGGGCCGCCTTGCGCGGCGGCGGTGCCTTGGGCGGGCGCGCCGGCGCCTCGGCGCGCGGCGGCCGCGGCGCGCGCGCCGCCAGCGCCGCGGGCGCCGCGGCGGGAACGGGTGCAGGACGGGCGGCGGGCATCGCGGGCTCCATCTTCAGGTCCTCACATCAGCATCGTGTTGCGGATCAGCCCGACCGCGATGCCTTCGAGCTCGAAGTCCTCGCCCGGCGGCACGACGATGGTGGGGAAGTCCGGGTTCTCGGGAATCAGCTCGATGCCGGCCTTGGTGCGCCGCAGCCGCTTGACGGTGACGTCGTCGCCCAGCCGCGCGACGACGATCTGGCCGTTCTTCGCGTCCTTGGCCTTCTGCACCGCGAGCAGGTCGCCGTCCAGGATGCCGGCGTCGCGCATGCTCATGCCGCGCACCTTTAGCAGGTAGTCGGGGCGGCGCGGAAACATCGACGCTTCCATCAGGTAGGTCTGGTCGATGTGCTCCTGCGCCAAGATGGGGCTGCCGGCCGCGACGCGGCCGACCAGCGGCAGCGTCAGCTGCGCCAGGCTGGGCAGCGGCAGCGAATACTGCTTGCCGAAGGGCGCCAGCCGCGCCTCGTTCAGCGCACGCAATGTGTCAGACTTCAAGCGGATGCCGCGCGAGGTGCCGCCGACCAGTTCGATGACGCCCTTGCGCGCCAGCGCCTGCAGGTGTTCCTCGGCCGCGTTGGCGGACCGGAAGCCCAGCTCGGCCGCGATCTCGGCGCGCGTGGGCGGCGCGCCGGTGCGTTCGATCGCGCTCTGCACCAGGTCCAGGATCTGCTGCTGGCGCGGCGTGAGCTTGGGGCTGTCGTCGGCGGTCTTGTCCATCGTGGCTTCCCGGCCCGCACGCTGCCGCGCAGGCTGTAGATCTGTCCAGTGACTGTATTTTCATCCAGAATGCACGAAAGTCCAAGCCCCGAAGCCGCGACCGTCGTCGTGATCGCCACCGGCGGCACCATTGCCGGCACCGCGGCGCGCGCCGACGACGCGCTGGGCTACCGCTCCGGCGCGCTCACGGCGGCGGACCTGCTGGCCGCCGTGCCGCCGCTGCAGGGCCAGGCGATCGAGGCCCGGACGCTGGCGCGCCTGGACAGCTGCGACATGGACTTCGCGACCTGGCGCGCGCTGCACGGTGCGCTGGCGCAGGCGCTGGCGCGGCCGGAGGTCGCCGGCGCCGTGGTCACGCATGGCACCGACACGCTGGAGGAAACGGCCTACTTCCTGCACCGCACGCTGGACACCGCCAAGCCGGTCGTGCTGACCGCGGCCATGCGCCCGGCCACCGCGCTGTCGCCCGACGGGCCGCAGAACCTGCTCGACGCCGTGACGGTCGCGCGGGCGGGCGCACCCGTCGCGACCGTGGCCGAACCCGCGCTCGCGGGCGTGCTGGTCGTGCTGGGCGGCACCGTGTGGGACGGCGCGCAGCTGCGCAAGCTGCACGGCTGGCGTGTCGATGCCTTCGGCGGTGGCGACGCCGGGCCGCTGGCCGTGCTGGAGCAGGGTGTGCTGCGCCGCTTCCGCGATGCGCCGCGCCGGCCGCTGCACCCTGGCGCGGCCGCGCTGCTGGCGCGCGACCCGGTCGACTGGCCGGTGGTCGAGATCGTGACCAGCCACGCCGGTGCGCGCGGCGCAACGTTGGACGCGCTGGCCGGTGCCGGAGCGCAAGGGCTGGTCATCGCCGGCACCGGCAACGGCACCGTGCACCACGAACTGCGCGCCGCGACGCAGCGTGCGCTCGCGGCGGGCGTGCGCGTCGTGCGCGCGTCGCGCTGCCTGGCCGGCGGCGTGGTCGGCGCGCCGGCGGATGCGCTGCCGAGCTACGGCATGCTGACGCCGGTGCAGGCGCGCATCGAGCTGATGCTGGACCTGCTGGCCGGCGGGTGAGCGCGGGCCGGGCCCGGGCCGGCCGTGACCTCAGTCCGCGCGGCGGCGGCGCGCGACCGCGCCGAACGCCGCCAGCCCGCCCAGCATCAGCGCCCAGGTGCCCGGCTCCGGCACCGGCGTGATCTCGAACAGCACGGTGCGGTTGGACAGCCCGCCGGCGACGATGAGGTCCTCGGTCGACTCTTGCGAGGCGGCCAGGAAGTAGCGGCCGCCCGACGCGAAGGCGACCAGGCCTTCGGGGCGCAGCACGCTGCTGCCGTCGGCGACGATCATGTCGAGGAAGGACACGGCCGCCGGGTCGGTGACGTCGAAGATCGCGATCGCGCTGCGCGTCGTGCGCTCCAGGCCGACGAAGGCCAGCGTGCGGCCGGCGAACTCGAAGACGGCGACGCCCTCGGGCTCGACGCCCTTGTCGTCGCTGCGGTTGTCGGCATAGACGCCGCGGGCATGGGCCTCGACTTCCAGGAGGTTGCCGCTGTCGTAGACCAGGTGGCCGTCGGCGTCGCGGATCGAGAAGCTGCGCCCGCCCAGCGTGACGATCTCGGTCATGTTGATCGTGCTGCCGCTGCCGTCGACGCCGTCGCGCACGATATTCAGGCGCCCGAGGTTGCTGTTGAGCTTCAGGTCCGCGGCGTCCGGGAAGACCGTCGGGTCCAGCGTCACCGCGGCGTTGCCCAGGCGCACGACGTCGGCGTCGTCGACGAAGGCGTCGCCCTCGTTGGCCATCACGTAGAAGGCCTGGCCGCCCACGCTGTACGAGACGATGGCGTCGGGCATGTACAGGCCCTTGACCGGCACGCCGCGGAATTCGACGCGCCCGTCCTGGTCGCTGGGGTCGATGGCATTGCCGGGCAGGCTGTAGTCCTTGGTGCCCAGCGGCAGGATGCGCGTGAACTGGTTGCCCTGCAGGTCCAGCTCGGCGATCGCGTTGTTCTCCTGCAGCGTGACCATCGCCGTGCGGCCGTCCGGTGCGACCGCGATGTACTCGGGCTCGAGCGCGATCGACGCGGCCACGCCGGCCTGGATGCGCACGCCGGCGGCGCGCAGCGTGGCCTCCTGGTCGTCGAAGGCGCCGAAGCCGGCATGGCGCACGGTGGTCGAGAAGGCGCCGTGGCGGCTGACGTCGATCAGGCTGACGCCGCCCGCCGGGTTGTCGGCATTGCTGCGGCGCTCGCCTTCGTTGGCCACCAGCAGCCGCGTGCCGCCTGCGGTCCAGGTGATCATGTCCGGCACCGCGCCGGTATTGACGCCGCCCAGGTAGGCCGCCGTCGCGCCCTGGCTCAGGAAGGTCGTGGTGTCGAAGAACTGCACCGAGCCGGGCGCGCTGGTGGCCAGGCCGTTGGTGAACGACAGCGCCAGCGTGCTGCCGGCGATCGCGAGGCTGTTGACGCTGCCGAAGGCGCTGCTGGTCCAGGTCTGCAGCCGGTTGCCGGCGAGGTCCAGCACGTCCAGGCCATTGCCGCCGACGACCCACAGCGTGCCGGTCGCGGCGTCCCAGAACGGGATCTCCGACGAGCGGCCGATGGTCGGCGCGACGTTGTGGTCGAAGGTCCACAGCGGCGTGATGGCCGCGATCGGGTTGGCGGCCGCGGGCAGCGCGCCCGCCGCCAGCAGTGCGGCGGCGGTCGCCAGCACGGTTGTCCTCATGTCTGCGCTCCTGGTGGCTTCTTGACGAAACCGTGACGCTAGGCAGCGCCCGTGACAGGAGCGTGACCGCCGTGGCCGGCGCGGCGGCGCACCCCCGGGGCCGGGGGTGCGGTGCCGGTCTCAGCCGAAGCTGAAGCTGACGTCGATGTTGCCGCGCGTGGCGTTCGAATACGGGCACACCTCGTGCGCCGTGGCGACCAGGGCCTCGAGCGCGGCGCGGTCCATGCCCGGCACCGAGACCGCCATCTTCACCGCGATGCCGAAGGCGCCGGGCTTGCCGGTCATCGGGCCGATGGCCACGTCGGCGGTGATGGACACGTCGGCCGGCAGGCTGATCTTCTGCTTCGCGGCGACCGCCTTCATCGCGCCGATGAAGCAGGCCGAATAGCCGCTGGCGAACAGCTGCTCCGGGTTGGTGCCGGGGCCGCCGTCACCGCCCAGTTCCTTGGGCGTGCTCAGCTGCAGACTGACGCGCCCGTCGGACGACTTCGTGCTGCCGGTGCGGCCGCCAGTGGAGGTGGCGGTGGCGGTGTAGAGGGCCTTGTCGATGGCCATGGTGGACTCTCCTGGTGGGTTGGGGACGGTGGTGACTCGGTCAGGCTGCCTCAGGGTATTGCAAATGAGAGTTATTCGCATTAGAGTCGCGCCCAGCGTCGGCAGACGCCGCCCGAGACGGCCAGACCCGGCCATTGTGGGCCGGTCTGCCGCCGAATCCTGCGAAACCCGCACGGCCAGCCTCGCCAGTGCAGCCCGCCAGCCCGCCAGCACGTGCCCACCCGCCCCCATGGGGCCCGTCATCACGTGCCTGC
>ERZ761602.5121-NODE-5121-length-15865-cov-4.327451_pt1 | contig 15865 bp, 13 predicted proteins | sample MGYA00512165_ERZ761602 | MGnify/ENA primary metagenome ERZ761602 (study PRJEB28899, sample SAMN02445085) | bioreactor sludge metagenome | biome: EBPR sludge; isolation source: Thorneside wastewater treatment plant | place: Australia: Brisbane, Thorneside...
ATGCCGCGCCCGCCGCGCCGGCGCCGGCGCATCTCGTCGGCCGGGTGCTCGCTGCGGCGCCGCGGCCGCGCGCGCGCCGCGGCGGCTGGCTGGCGGCGTGGCTGAAGCCGGCCGCGGGGATCGCGGCCGCCGCATTGCTCGGCCTGGCGCTGGGCGTGATCGTCTCGCCGTTCGAGGGCGGCGCGAGCGAAGTGGCGGATGCGGACAGCGTGACCCTCGCCATCGGCGACGTTCCGGAGATCGAGCTATGAGCGGCCCCGTCGAGCCCGTTGCAGCCACCCCGCCGCCGCGCCGCCGGCGCGGCCTCTGGATCGCGCTGATCGCGTCCCTGGCCGTCAACGTGTTCTTCGTCGGCTGGGTCGCGTCGGCCTGGGTCTACGGCCCGCGCTTCGCGCCCGGGCCGCGCATGGCGCCGGCGGCAGGCAGCCCGTTCGCGTTCCAGCACCGGCGCGCGGTGCGCGAGCTCGCCGGCGACGAGCGCGAGGCCGTGAACCGCCTGTGGCGCGAGAGCTTCGCCGAGATGCGCACGCGCGCGCAGGCGCTGCGCGAGGCGCAGACGGCGATGCGCGCCGCGTTCGCCGCCGATCAGGCCGACGCGAAATCGCTCGCCGACGCGGTGGCCGCGTTCCGCGACAAGGCCAACGCGATGTTCGATCACGCCAACGCGACGCTGCTCCGGATCGCCGCCGCGCTGCCCGCCGATTCCCGCAAGGCCTATTTCAACGCCGGCTTCCCGCGCCCGCGCGAGCGGCGCGAACGCGAGCCGCGCCGCGAGCGCGACAATCGCTGACCGATGAACGGGCCGGTCGCGCAATGCGTGGCGCTCGTCTGCCACGGCAACGCCGTGCTGCGCGGGCGGCACGGGCTCTATTTCTACGGCAATTCGACCGCGCGCTTCTGCGACAGCGTCGCCTTCGCCGATGCGGCGCCGGGCGGCGCGGCCGCGCCGCTGGCCGGGTCGCCCGATGCGTGGTTCGCGTGGCTCGCGCGCGGCGGCTTCGCGGGGCTGCGGCTCGGGCGGGCGGCGCAGAACCGGCCGCTCGGCTCCGACCGGATGACGGCCGGCTTCGTCGGCGGCGGCGAGGTGTGGACGATCGGCGCGCTGCGGCAAGGCGCCGCCGGCGAGTCGTGGCAGGGTCATTGGCAGGTCTGGAACCGGCAGGCGCCCGACCAGCGCATCTGGCGCGTCACCTATGTGCGCGCGGCGGCGCCGACGCCGCCAGCCGCCGACACGCTCGCTGCGGCGCGCGCGGAGCTGTCGGCGGCGCTCGCCGACATTCACGCCTTCGCCGAGCGAAACGACAGCGGCGGCTTCGCCGGAAACTTCGCGCAGGCGCGCGCCGCGCTCGCCGGCGCGCCCGCCGCGCCGCGCGGCTTCCACCGCGACCTCGCGCCCGAGCGCACGCTCGGCGCCGACGCGCTCGCCGTGCTCGACGCCTGCCAGCACGCCTCGGTGTTCGGCGGCATGGGCTCGTGGAACGACCAGACCTTCGCGGGCGCCGCGGGCGAAGCCTATGAACGCGTCTCCGAGCGCCTGTTCCGCGCGCTCAACCGCGCGATCGCCGCGGCCGCCAACGAATCGTGCCGCGCCGGATAGCGCCTCAGCGCTCCACGCACATCGCGATGCCCATGCCGCCGCCGATGCAGAGCGTGGCGAGGCCCTTCTTCGCGTTGCGCTTCTGCATCTCGTGCAGCAGCGTCACGAGAATGCGGGCGCCCGAGGCGCCGATCGGATGGCCGAGCGCGATCGCGCCGCCGTTCACGTTCACCTTCGCCGTGTCCCAGCCGAGATCCTTGTTCACGGCGCAGGCCTGCGCGGCGAACGCCTCGTTGGCCTCGACGAGATCGAGATCGGCGGCCGACCAGCCGGCCTTCTTGAGCGCGGCGCGCGAGGCCGGGATCGGCCCCGAGCCCATCACCTTCGGGTCGACGCCGGCCGTGGCCCAGGAGGCGATGCGCGCGAGCGGCTTCACGCCGCGCTTCGCCGCCTCGGCGGCGCTCATCAGCACCAGCGCCGCGGCGCCGTCGTTGATGCCGGAGGCGCTGCCGGCCGTCACCGTGCCGTCCTTGGCGAAGGCGGGCTTGAGCTTGGCGAGCGCGTCGAGCGTCGTGCCGGGGCGCGGATGCTCGTCGGTGTCGATCGTCTGCGGGCCCTTGCGCGTCTCGAGCGTGATGCCGACGATCTCGTCCTTGAACCGGCCGGCCTTGATCGCGGCCTCCGCCTTCTGCTGCGAGGCGAGCGCGAACTGATCCTGCTGCTCGCGCGTGATCTGCCACTCGCGCGCGACGTTCTCGGCCGTGACACCCATGTGGTAGCCGTTGAAGATGTCCCAGAGCCCGTCCTTGATCATCGTGTCGACGAGCTCGGCATTGCCCATCTTGGTGCCGGCGCGCAGATGCGTGCAGTGCGGCGAGAGGCTCATGCTCTCCTGGCCGCCGGCCACGACGATGTCGCTGTCGCCGGCCTTGATCGCCTGGTAGCCGAGCGCCACCGCGCGCAGACCCGAGCCGCACACCTGGTTCACGATGTAGGCGGTCTTCTCCTTGGGGATGCCGGCCGCCATCGCAGCCTGGCGCGCCGGGTTCATGCCGGCGCCGGCGGTCAGCACCTGGCCGAACACGAGCTCGGACACGTCGCCGGCCTCGACCTTGGCGCGCTTCAGCGCCTCGGCGATCGCGGCCTGGCCCAGCTTGTGCGCGGGCACGCCGGCGAACGCGCCGTTGAAGGTTCCGATCGGCGTGCGCGCGGCGGCGGCGATGACGATGTCGGCCATGAGGCTACTCCTCGCGAGCGGGTTTTCGCGGCGCACCAGCCCGCCCGTGCGCGCCGCACAATGACGGCATTGAGTATAGGCGGCGGGCGCCCCGAGTCACGGGGGCGCGCAGCGGCGAAATTGCCGGGTCAGCCGCGCGCGCGGATCCAGCCGGCCAGCGGCGCCCACAATTCGCGCTCGGCGCGGCTGCCAGCCATCATGCCGATATGCCCGGCCGAGGCGCGCAGCGTCGTGCCGGCCGACAACGCCGCCGCCAGCGGCAGCGCGGAGGCGGGCGGCACGATGCGGTCGTCGTTCGGAACGACGGCGAGGCTCGGCCCGGCGAAGGCCTCGGGCCGCACCGCCGTGCCGGCGACGGTCCAGGCGCCGCGGCCGGGACGGTTCTCGCCGTACCAGCCGACGAGGCATTCCTCGGCGACGCGCCACGGCAGCGGCACGCCGTCGTTGAGCCAGTCTTCGAGCGCGACGAACGCCAGCGCCTCGCCGGAGCGCGGATCGAGCGCCGCGAAGCGCCGGAACTTCTTGTAGGCGAGCAGCGGGTCGAGCCCGGCGAACAGCCCTTGCAGCACGTCGAGCGGCATCGCACCCAGTTGCCGGAAGCCCGGCATCAGAAGCCCGGCGAAGGCGGCGAGTGCCCTGGCGCTCTCGGGCCGTTCGGCGTGGAAGTCCCACGGCGTCGCCAGCAGCGCGAGCCCGGCGATCTCGCGCGCGCGGCGCACTGCCAGCGCCAGCGCGAGATTGCCGCCCATGCAGTACCCGGCGAGCGCGAGCGGCCGGCCTTCGGCCAGCGCGCGCACGCGATCGAAGGCGGGTGCCAGGCGGCGCAAGACGAAATCGCCGAGATCGAAGCCGTACTCCTCGCCCTCGATGTCGCCCCAATCCAGCAGCAGCGGGCGGATGCCGCGCGCCGCGAGGAACGCGACGAGGCTGCGCCCGGGCAGCAGATCGAGGATGTAGCAGCGGTTGACGAGCGAGGGCACGAGCAGCGCCGCGTGCGTCTCGCCGCCGCGACCGTAGTCGAGCAGGCGCGCGCCGCCGCCGCGCCAGACGGTTTCGGCCGCCGGCGCGGCGCGCGCGAACGCATGCGTGCGATAGGCTTCGAGTCCGTCGAGGAACGCGGCGAGCCGGCGCGCCGCCGCGGCGCGGACGGCGTCAGCGAGGGCCGCGGGCTCGGCCGCCGCGAGGCCCGGCGGCGGCGCCTTTTCCCGCGCGCTTGCGCTCGAGCGCGTCCAGCCGGCGCTCGATGCGATCGAGCTGTTCGACGATCCGCTCCAGGCCGCGCCCGCCATCGCCAGGTGCAGCGCCAGCGGCCGCGGGCCCGGCCGTTTCGGCCGCGCTTGGCCCGCGCGCTTTCGTGCCGGATCCGGGTGTGCGTTCATCGGATGTGGGCCCCGCTTTCCCGCCCGGCATCGCGCCCGCGGCCAGCGCCCGCCACGGGGCCAGCCACGCCGCCATGGCGGCGGCCAGCGCCGGATCGGCCGCCGCGGCGGAGAACTGCTCTTCCCAGAGGTCGAGATAGCGCTCGGCCAACGCTTTCAGGTCGGGCGTCTCGGACATGGCGGCGACTATAGGCGCCGGGCCGCCGGCGGACCAGCGCCGCGCCCTGCCGCGCTGCGGCAAAGCCGCCCATTGCGTTTGCGAAAGGCTCGGATGCGGTGCAATAATGCCGCGGCGAGGGGCCATTGGCCGCGCCGAGCGCGCGAGCGCGCGGCGGGCCGCAGCGGGAGACGTTCATGGCGAGCGAACGGGCGAGTTCGGAGCCGGTCATCATCAAGAAATACGCGAACCGGCGCCTCTACAACACCGCCACCAGCAGTTACGTGACGCTCGACGACCTCGCCGGCATGGTCCGCCAGTCGCAGGATTTCGTCGTCTACGACGCCAAGACCAACGAAGACATCACCCGCTCGGTGCTGACGCAGATCATCGTCGAGGAAGAGGCGAAGGGAACCAACCTCCTGCCGGTGAGCTTCCTGCGCCAGCTGATCGCGCTCTACGGCGATTCGCTCCAGGCTCTGGTGCCGAAGTATCTCGAGCACAGCATGTCGAGCTTCACGCAGAACCAGGAGCGCATGCGCCACTACATCAACAACGCGCTGGGCGGCATGTTCCCGTTCGGCTCGCTCGAGGAGATGAGCCGGCGCAATATGGAGTTCCTCAACCAGGCCTTCAGCGCGTTCAATCCGCTGATGGCCGGGCAGGCGGCCAAGGAAACCGCCCGGCCCGCGCCCGAGCCGAAGCCGGCGCCGCCGCCCGCGAACGAAAGCGGCAAGGACGCGCTCTCCGATCTGCAGAAGAAGATCGACGCGCTCCAGAAGCAGATCGAGGCGATGGGGAAGAAAGAGTAGGCGGCCATTTTCGGCGGCCGGCGGTCGGCCCTCAGGCCGCCTTCTCGGCCTCGAGCGCGGCGCGCCAGGCGGGCTTGGTGTCGGGCTTGCCGAAAAAATAGCCTTGGAAGTAATCGACGCCCTGCTCCAGCAGCCACTTGGCCTCGGCCTCGGTCTCGACGCATTCGGCGACCGTGCGCATCTTGAGGCCCTGCGCGAGCCCGAGCAGCGCGCGCACGAACACCTGGTTGTCGGGATTGTCGATGAGGTTCTTGACGTAGGAGCCGTCGATCTTGACCTCTTCCACCCCGAGCAGGCGGAGGCTCTTGAAGCTCGTGTAGCCGGCGCCGAAATCGTCGAGCGAGACCGAGCAGCCGAGGCTCTTGATCTCGTGGCAGAACGCGGCGGAATGCTCGAGGTCCTTGAGCGCCACCGTCTCGGTGATCTCGATTGTCAGCCGGCGCGCGATCTCGGTGCGACCTTCGATCATCTCGCGCAGCCGGCGCATCCACACTTTGTCGGTGGTCGTGTAGGCCGAGACGTTGATCGCGAGGCTGACGTCGGGGCAGCGGCGCAGCTCGCGCACCGCCATCTCGAGCACCTTGCGATCGATCTGGCGGACGAGGCCCATCTCCTCGACGACCGGCATGAACGTGGCGGCCGAGCGGATCTCGCCGCTCTCCTCGACGATGCGCAGCAGGCACTCGTAGTGCGCGACCTCGCCGTCCTTGGCGCCGACCACGGGCTGGTAGGCGAAGACGAAGCGGTCCTCGCGCAGCGCGGCCTGGATGCGCTCGGCGGTGCGGACGTTGGTCTGGTTGTCCTTGCGGCTGGCGTCCTCGGCGCGGTAGCGGACGAAGCAGTCGCGGCCGTTCAGCTTGGCCTGGCGTAGCGCCACCTCGGCCTTGGCCATGATGTCGAGCGGCGGCTCGTCGCCGCGGAAGAACGTGGCGCCGACCGAGGCGGTGACGACGACGAGGCCCGATGGCGTATCCACCGGCGTGCCGCGCATCTCGTGCAGGATGCGCTCGGCGATCCGCTCGAGGTCGCCCTCGCCGCAATGCGCGACGACGATGCCGAAGGTGTCGCCGCCGACGCGGCCGATCGCGTCGCCGATCGGCGGGCGCGTCTCGAGCCGCTGCGAGAGATCGACCAGCACCGCGTCGCCCGATTCGTAGCCGAACGCGTCGTTGATGATCGTGAGCCGGTCGACGCCGACCGCGAAATAGGCGCCCGACTGCTTGTAGTTCTGGTTGAAGCGGCAGACGTCGTGCAGCGCCTGGGCGAGGCGCGCGCGGTTGTAGAAGCCGGTGAGCCGGTCGTGATTGGCCTCGAAGCGCAGCTTCGCCTCGCGCCGCTTGTGCGAGGTGATGACGCGGATGGTGCCGGTGAGGCCGGTGGCGGCGCCGTCCTTGCCGCGCCGCGCCGACGCGCGCTCGTGCAGCCAGATGATGCCCCCGTGGCCGTCGGTGAAGCGGTATTCGCAGTCGAACAGCGCGCCGAGCTTGAAATGCGCCTCGAGCAGGCGCCGGCGGTGCAGCATGTCTTCCGGCGCGATTTTCTTGAGGAAGTCCGCGCCGCGGCGGATCGGCTTGCCCACCAGCCGTTCGAGGATGTGGCTCGCACCGGACCAGCCGATGCGGTCGCTGCGCAGATCCCAATCGTACGCGATATCGCCCGATGCGGCCACGGCGGCCTGCACGCGGGCGAGATCCTGCTCCGAATGGGTCAGCGTCTCCCGGTCCATACGCCCAACACGGTTCCGCGAGGGCCGCAGTCGCTTGCGCCTCGCTTCGGTCATCTGAAGTTTCACGAAACTTTAGGGGTCGAACCGTGAACCAAAGGTTAATACTCCCGGCTTGGTTAAGATATGGCGGCGAGTACGGTCCGGATGGTTTCGACCATGCGGTCGATCTCGGGCTTCTCGACGATCAGCGGCGGCGACAGGGCGATCGTGTCGCCGGTCACGCGGATCAGCAAGCCCCGGCGGAAGCACTCCAGGAATGCCTCGAATGCGCGGGCGTTGGCCGCGCCCGGCCGCGGCGCCAGCTCGATGGCGCCGATCAGGCCGAGGTTGCGCAGGTCGATCACGTGCCTGGCGTCGCGGAGCGAATGGATCGCGTCGGCCCAATAGGCCGAGATCGCCCGCGCCCGGCCGGCGAGGTCTTCGCGCCGGTGGATCTCGATCGCCGCCAGCGCCGCCGCGCAGGCCAGCGGATGGCCCGAATAGGTGTAGCCGTGGAACAGCTCGATCGCGTTCTCCGGCCCCTGCATGAACGCCTCGTAGATCGGCTTGCGCGCGAACACCGCGCCCATCGGCACGGCGGCGTTGGTCAGGCCCTTGGCCACGGTCATGAGGTCGGGCAGCACGCCGAAATACTCGGCCGCGAACGGCGCGCCGAGCCGCCCGAAGCCGGTGATCACCTCGTCGAAGATCAGGAGGATGCCGTGCTTGTCGCAGATCCGGCGCAGCGCCTCGAGATAGCCCTTGGGCGGCACGAGCACGCCGGTGGAGCCGGCGACCGGCTCGACGATCACCGCCGCGATCGTCGCCGGATCGTGCAGCGCGCAGAGCTGCTCGAGCGCCTCGGCGAACTGCGCGCCGTGCTCGGGCTGGCCGCGGCTGAACGCGTTCTTCGCGAGATCGTGCGTGTGCGGCAGGTGATCGACCTGCGGCAGCAGCGCCGAAGCGAAGGCGCGGCGATTGCCGACGATGCCGCCCACCGAAATGCCGCCGAAGCCCACGCCGTGATAGCCGCGCTCGCGGCCGATCAGGCGCGTGCGCCGGTGGTCGCCCTTCGCCTGGTGATAGGCGAGCGCGATCTTGAGCGCCGTATCCACCGCCTCGGAGCCCGAATTGCAGTAGAAGACGTGATCGAGATCGCCGGGCAGGTTGGCGGTGAGGCGCGAGGCCAGCTCGAACGCGATCGGATGGCCCATCTGGAACGACGGCGCGTAATCCATCTCGCCGGCCTGGCGGCGGATCGCCTCGGTGATCTCGGCGCGGCCGTGGCCGGCGTTCACGCACCACAGGCCCGCGCAGCCGTCGAGGATCTTCCGGCCGTCGTCGCTCGTGTAATACATGCCCGAGGCGGCGGCGAGCAGGCGCGGATTCTGCTTGAAATGCCGGTTGCCGGTGAACGGCATCCAGTACGGCTCGAGCGTGTTCACCCCCAACTGAGGGGTGGGGGGCCGCGTCGTCTCGTGCTTGTCCATGGGTCGTGCTCCGCGTCGGCCCGGAGGCTAACACGGGCGCGGGCGCGCGGCGAGGCGGCCGTTCGGACGGCCGCGCGGTGCCGGCGGCGAGTGCGGTGCGCGTCCGGCGCTAGGCTTCGGCCGGCCGCAGGCGCTCGACGGCCGAGGCGATCACGCGCCATTCGGCCAGGCCTTCCCGCGATGCGGCGCGTTCGAGACTGGCGCACTGCCGTGCGGCGAAATCGAGCGCAGCGCGACCGTGCCGCTCGATCAGAGTCTCGGCGGTTCGCTCGGCACTGATGACGTATTTCATTCCCATTCCCCCTTTTTTATGGGGGCAAGGCTAGGCCTCGAGAATGGTTAATCCCTGTGACGGCTGTCACAGCTTGCGGCGCGCCGCCGACTAATCTCGGGATGCAGGTGAAATATCAGACGGCCATGCCGCGGCTTCCCGCAGCCAAACTGGCGTTCAAGGTCGGCGATCGCGTTCGTTCGCGGCGCGGGCCCGCGAAGGACGAGCTCGGCACCGTGGTCGGGCGTTTCCTGCGCAACCGCATCTGGTCGATCTCGCCGCGCCCCGGCTTCGTGTTCGTGGTGTTCGACCGCGCGCAAGGCGTCGTCGTCGACGTGGCGATCGAGACGCTGGAACGGGCGCCGCAATAGCGCGGCGGTTCCGGCCCGGCGTGTAGATTGAGTCGGGCTTCGGGAGGACAGCGATGCGGGCGCGTGGAGCGGTTTCGGCGATCATCGTAACGGCGCTTTTCGCGGCCGGCGCCTGGGCCGAAGGCCGGGCGCTCGTCGGGCCGGAAATCGTGCGAGCGGCGCAGTGGAGCGGCTCGTTCACGCTGCAAGAGGCGGCCAAGAACATCCGCATTCGCTACGCGTCGAGCCACTGCGCGCCGGCGCGGCAGTATGCGAGAACCATCCTCGCGGTCCGGGAACGCGCCGGGAAGTACAGCAATGTATGGATGACCGTCCAGCGCTCGAAGGGCGGCGCGGTCGAGGCCAGCGGCTTTACGCCTCCTTTCGAACTTCCCGCGGGCACCTACGAAGTCAGCGTCGAGGCGAAGTCCGATAGTGGAAAACCGCACAAGGTCGCCGCATGTGTCGGCATCGGCGACGCGTGCGCGGAGTTCGACGCTCTCCAGCCGCCCGCTTGTTGAGTATGCGTCGATCCTGCATCCGGCAGACGGCATGCGCGGCGTGCGGGCCGCGGCAAGCGCCCGCCGGCTTTGGCCGCGCCGCGCGATGCAGCCACGCGATTTCCAAGCGCGAGGAGAACGGGGAACTCGTCGCCCGCGCCTCGTGACACCCGTCACTTACTCCGCCCCCCGGATTGACATACGATCCGCCGACTTGCGCTGACCGGGCCGCGGGGGCTTGGGCGGCGCTTAACCCCAACCGCGTTAGGAAAGGCCATGTCGCGCCCGTCGTCCGGTCCCTCCGAGCATCGCAGCGCCCTTCCCGAGGGCACGCGGCTGCACAACTACGCGCTGGAGCAGGTGCTCGGCGCCGGCGGCTTCGGCATCACCTACATGGCGCGCGAGGAGATCACCGAGCGCGCGGTCGCGATCAAGGAATACCTGCCGTCCTCGCTCGCGGTGCGCGAGCGCGACGGCATGACCGTGCAGCCGGTCAGCGAGACGACGCGCCAGGACTACGAATGGGGCCTCTCGCGCTTCCGCCAGGAGGCGAAGCTGCTGCTGAGCCTCCGCCATCCGAACATCGTGCCGTCGCTGAACTATTTCGAGGCGAACGGCACCGCCTATCTCGTGATGGAGTATCAGGACGGACAGACGCTGTCGCAGATCACGGCCGGGGCCACGACGCTCGAGGAGAGCGAGGTGCGCGAATTCCTCGGCGCGCTGCTCGACGGCGTCGAGGCCGTGCACAAGGCGGGCCTGCTCCATCGCGACATCAAGCCCGACAACATCTTCATCCGCAAAGACGGCACGCCGGTGCTGATCGATTTCGGCTCGGCGCGCCAGGCGCTCGGCCATCACAGCCAGTCGCTGACCGCGGTGGTGACCGACGGCTACGCGCCGTTCGAGCAATACGAGCGCGGCGGCGACCAGGGGCCGTGGACCGACATCTACGCGATCGGCGCGGTGATGTTCCGCTGCCTCGTCGGCCACCGCCCGCCCACGGCCACGAAGCGCCTCTCGGCGCACTACAAGGGCGCGCCCGATCCGGCGGCGCAGGGCTTCGCGACGCTGCGCCAGCGCGCGTCGAAGCAGCTCGCGCGCGCGATCGAGGGCGCGCTGATGGTCAACGCCGAGGACCGCCCGCAGTCGATCGCCGATTACCGCGCACTGCTTGCCGACACCGGCGCGCGCGCCACCGTGCGCCGCCCGGACGCGGCGGCGCCGACGCTGCTGGCCGGCACGCGGCCGGAGACGCTTGCGGCCGGGCCGGGCGAGAGCCGGCGCGCGGTTTCCGCGCCGGCGAAGCGCCGCCGCGCGCTGCCGATCTATGCCGGCCTCGCCGCGCTGCTGCTCGGCAGCGGCGCCGCGGCGGCCTATCTCGGCGTCGGCGGGATCGACATCCCCGGCTACACGCTTCATTCGCCGACCGACGCCGCCCGGCAGAAGGCCGAGGAAGAGGCCAAGCGCAAGGCGATCGAAGAGGCGCGCCGCCGCGCCGAAGAGGAAGCCCGGCGCGCCGAGGCCGAGCGCCGAAAGGCCGAAGAGGAGTCGCGGCGCCGCGCCGACGACGAGGCGAAGCGCCGGGCGGAGGACGAGGCCAAGCGCCGCGCCGAGGACGAGGCGAAACGGCGGGCCGATGCCGAGGCGCAGCGCCGCGCCGAGGAGGAGGCGAAGCGCCGGTCCGACGCCGATGCCAAGCGCCGCGCCGAAGAAGAAGCGCGCCGCCGCGCCGACGAGGAGCTGAAGTCCGCCGCCGCGCGCCCGTCCTATTATTCGAGCGAGCGCAACCGCGGCATCGTCTATTTCCCGCGCAACGGCGCCGCGCTCGAGACGTCGGCCTGGCAGGCGCTCGCGCAGATCGTCGCCGACGCCCGCGCCGGGCGCGCGCGCATCACGCTCGCCGCGTTCAGCGAGGCGGGCGAGCCCGGCGGCGTCGAGGGCGCGCGCCTGCGCCTGCGCCGCCTCGAAAGCGTCCGCGCGTTCCTGATCCAGCGCGGGATCGCGCCCCAATCCATCCGCGTCGTCCATCAGCCGGCGCAGGGCGCGGGCGCGGATCACCGCTATGTCATGGTGTCGCTCGAGGCGGCGCCGGGCACGGATCGCTCCGGCGTCGACCGGCCCGGCACGGACCGCCCGGGCTACGACCGGCCGGGCGCGGACCGCTCGGGCAACGGCCGCCCGGACACGACCGAGCGCCGCTATTCGCAGGCCGAGCTCACGCTGACGATGTACCGCCTGCTCAAGGGCGCCGCGATGTCGACGAACATCAAGACCGAAGGCGACGCCGCGCTCGCCTCGGGCGCCGACGTCTCGGCCATCGCCGTGTGCGTGAACTGGGCCGCGACGACGCCGGAGAAGGTGTCGATCGGCGGCGCCTACATGTGGAACTCGCGCACCGGCACGCTGCTGCAGGAGCGCTCGCTGCAGGGCTGCCGCAACATGAGCCGCCCCAACTGCGAATGCGTCGTGGTCGACGTCGGCGGCGGCAACGCGCTGCGCCTGCCGCCGGCCTGGGCGCAGAAATACGCGCGGCAGTAGTCCGCGGCGAAAACCCTCACTTCCCATGCGCCAAGCGGCGCCTGGGCCCCTTCTCTCCCGCTGCGCGGGAGAGAGAAGTAAAGGGGTGCGTGACCCTCCACTTTTCTCTCCCACGAAGTGGGAGAGAAGGGGCCCAGGCAATCGCTCTGCGATTGCTTGGGAAGTGAGGGCGGTCCCGCGAAAACTACTCCGCCGCCATCTTCTCCGTGCCGCCGATCGCGCCCGAGGACCTGATATCGGCGATCTGCTTCTCGCCGAATTTCAGCACGTCGCGCAGGATCTCCTCGGTGTGCTCGCCCAGCAGCGGCGAGCGCTTCACCTCGGAGACGCTGTCGGACAGCTTGATCGGGTTGCCGACGGTCAGATACTTGCCGCGCGTCGGGTGGTCGACCTCGACGACGGTGCCGGTGGCGCGCAGCGAAGGCTCCTCGGCCAGCTCCTTCATCGACAGGATCGGGCCGACCGGGATATCGACCTTGTTGCACTCCTGCATGACCTCGAACTTGGTCTTGGTCATGGTCCATTGCTCGATGCGCGCGAAGATCGCCTTGAGCTTCGGCAGGCGCGCCTTCGGCGTCTTGTAGCCCGGGTCGGTCTTCCAGCCGGGCTCGCCGATGAGGTCGCAGATCGCCTCCCACACCGGCGCCTGGGTGATGAAATAGATGTAGGCGTTGGGATCGGTCTCCCAGCCCTTGCATTTCAGGATCCAGCCCGGCTGGCCGCCGCCCGAATCGTTGCCGGCGCGCGGTACCGCGTCGCCGAACGGAACGCCTTCGCCGTACTGGCTGTATTCGGTGAGCGGGCCGTGCGCGAGGCGCTGCTGGTCGCGCAGTTTCACGCGCGCGAGGTTGAGCACGCCGTCCTGCATCGCGCACAGCACCTTCTGCCCTTTGCCGGTCGTGTTGCGCTGGTAGAGCGCGGCCACGATGCCGAGCGCGAGATGGAGGCCGGTGCCGCTGTCGCCGATCTGCGCACCGGTGACGAGCGGCGGGCCCTCGCGGAAGCCCGTCGTCGAAGCGGCGCCGCCGGCGCATTGCGCGACGTTCTCGTAAACCTTGCAGTCCTCGTAGGGGCCGGGGCCGAAGCCCTTCACCGAGGCCACGATCATGCGCGGGTTGACCTTGTGGATGTACTCCCAGGTGAGCCCCATGCGGTCGAGGACGCCGGGCGCGAAATTCTCGACCAGCACGTCGCAATGCTTGAGCAGCGCGTCGAGCACCTCTTTCCCCTTGGGGTTCTTGGTGTCGAGCGTGATCGAGCGCTTGTTGTGGTTCAGCATCGTGAAATAGAGGCTGTCCACGTCGGGGATGTCGCGCAACTGGCCGCGCGTGATGTCGCCGGTACCCGGCTTCTCGATCTTGATCACGTCCGCGCCGAACCAGGCGAGGAGCTGCGTGCAGGTGGGGCCCGACTGCACATGCGTGAAGTCGAGGATTTTGACGCCGTCGAGGGCTTTGCCCATGTGTTGTCCTCCAGACTCGATCGAATAGCCGAAAAGCCGCCCTCGCGGCGACTAGGCCTGCTTCTTCTTGAGCGCGCTTTGCGGATTGAGGTTGCCGATGCGGCCGCTCTCGCTGCCGGCCGAGGGATCGATCACCGCGTTGACCAGCGTGGGCTTCCTTGAATCGAGCGCGGCGTTGACCGCGCGCTTCAGATCGTCGGGCGAGGTGGCGTTGACGCCAATGCCGCCGAACGCCTCCATCATCTTGTCGTAGCGCGCGCCGGGCACGAACACGGTGGTGGCGGGATCGCTGCCGCCCTTGTTGACGTCGGTGCCGCGATAGATGCCGTTGTTGTTGAACACGACGACGCACACCGGCAGGCCGTAGCGGCAGATCGTCTCCACCTCCATGCCGCTGAAGCCGAACGCGCTGTCGCCCTCCACCGCGAGCACCGGATGGCCGGTCTCGACCGCGGCGGCGATCGCCTGGCCCATGCCGATGCCCATGACGCCCCAGGTGCCGACGTCGAGGCGCTTCCTGGGCTTGTAGATGTCGATGACGCCGCGCGCGAGATCGAGCGTGTTGGCGCCCTCGTTGACGAGGATCGTCTCGGGCCGCTCCTTGATGATCGTGCGCAGCACGCCCAGCGCGCCGTGATAATCCATCGGCACGTTGTTGTTCATCAGGCGCGGCGCCATCTTCGTCACGTTCTCGTCGCGCTTCGTCTTGACGGCGTTCGTCCAATCGGACGGCGGCGCTTCCCATTTGCCCATCGCGTCGAGCAATGCCTGGACGCAGGAGCCGATGTCGCCGACGACGGGCGCGGCGATCTCGACGTTGCTGTCCATCTCTCTCGGCTCGATGTCGATCTGGACGAATTTCTTGGGCGCGTCGCCCCACTGCTTGCCCTTGCCGTGCGAGAGCAGCCAGTTGAGCCGCGCGCCGATCATCACGACGACGTCGCTGTCCTTGAGCACGGTCGAGCGCGCGGCGCCGGCGCATTGCGGATGCGTGTCGGGCAGCAGGCCCTTGGCCATGCTCATCGGCAGGAACGGAACGCCGCTCTTCTCGACGAAGGCGCGAATCGCGTCGTCGGCCTGGGCATAGGCGGCACCCTTGCCGAGGATGATCAGCGGCCGCTTGGCGGCCTTGAGCACGTCGAGCGCGCGCTTCACCGCGTCGGGCGCGGGAATCTGCGCGGGGGCGGGATCGATGACCTTCACCAGCGATTTCCGCCCGGCCTCGGCGTTCATCACCTGGCCGAACAGCTTCGCCGGCAGGTCGAGATAGACGCCGCCGGGCCGGCCCGACACTGCGGCGCGGATCGCGCGCGCGAGGCCGATGCCGATATCCTGCGCGTGCAGGATGCGGTAGGCGGCCTTGCACATCGTCTTGGCGATGGCGAGCTGGTCCATCTCCTCGTAGTCGCCCTGCTGGAGATCGACGATCTCGCGCTCCGACGAGCCCGACATCAGGATCATCGGGAAACAGTTCGTGGTCGCGTGCGCGAGGGCGGTGAGGCCGTTCAGGAAGCCGGGCGCCGAGACGGTGAGGCAGATGCCGGGCTTCTTCGTGAGATAGCCGGCGATCGCGGCGGCATAGCCGGCGTTCTGCTCGTGGCGGAACGAGAGCACGCGGATGCCCTCGGCCTGCGCCATGCGGCCGAAATCGGTGATCGGGATGCCCGGCACGCCGTAGATCGTCTTGACGCCGTTCAGCTTCAGCGCGTCGATCAGCAGATGGAAGCCGTCGGTCATCTCACCGGCCTCGGCGGCGGGCTTCGTCGTTCCTTCGGGCATCGTGTCGTCCTCCCACGTCTCGCGTTTCTTGGAACCGCACGCCGGCTTTGCCGCCGGCCGCGGCCGCCTTCAATCGAAGAATTTGTCGCCGTATTGCTCGACATAGGCCGCGAGGCCGAGCGTGTGCTCGCGCGACAGACGCTCGGCGCGCTCGGTGTCGCGCTGCTCGATCGCGCCGATGATGCCGAGATGATCCTGGATCGAGCGCTCGGCGCGGTTGTCGCGGCCGATCGTGATCTGGCGGATGCCGCGCACGTGCAGCAGCAGATTGTCGGTCATGTCGGCGAGTTGCTTCGAGCCGGCGAGGCGGATGATCGCCTGATGGAACGCGATGTTGGCCGACGAGTATTCGCCGAGATGCTCGCGCGGCCTGTGGCTCTCGCCGAAGCCCTGCATCAACGGGCGCAGCGTCTTGATCGCCTCGTCGCTGGCGTTCAGCGTGATGAGGCGCGCGGCCATGCTCTCGAGCGCGGCCCAGGCCTGCACCATCTCGACGATCTCGCGCTTCGTCTTCTTGACCACGATGATGCCGCGCCGCGGCAGCGACTTCACGAAGCCTTCCTGCTCCAGCATCGCGAGCGCTTCGCGCACCGGCGTGCGGCTGACGCCGAGCCGCTCCGACAGCTCGCGCTCGTCGAGCCAGGC